>SXGQ01681017.1_pt1 | contig 22137 bp, 13 predicted proteins | sample 3178371 | NCBI WGS metagenome assembly SXGQ01 (sample SAMN11356859, study PRJNA531348) | freshwater metagenome | isolation source: freshwater sample F1-20 | place: China: Fuxian Lake, Yuxi | collected 2017-12-25 | reverse complement strand
CCCGGCGCGGGCGCGGAATTGAAACCGAGACCGGAGGTCTGGGGCGGGCTGCTGGCGGCGCTGCTCGGAGCTTGGGCTTGGGCGGGTTGGTGGCGTCGAGATCTGCTCGTTCGCCGGCTCACCGCCTGGGGCCTGCTCGGCGGGCTCGGGTTCCCCATCGGCCAATGCCTCCAGTCCTACCATGCTTGGAATCCGGACGCCTGGGCGGCGACCCCGTGGGCGGCGCTCGCACCGAAAATGAATTGGTGGAACTGGATGGAAACCCTCTTCGGCCTCGCGATCGGCGCGTGCCTCGGGTTCGGGCTCTGGCGCAACCGTGACCTCATAGCGCTGCGCGAAACCGAACCCCAGCCGTCGCGACCGCTCCTGCCGGAGTCAGTCGCGTGGACCCTGCTGGGCGTTCATGGCGCGCTGCTGCTACTCGCGGAGTTTTCGCCGTTCCGCTGGGCGCGGATGATCTACGACCCCGGTCTCGCGATCGCCCTGATCCCGCTGGTCGCGATGGCCGGCCACGACCGCTGGCCGCGCTGGGTGCTCCTGCCCGTCACGTTGCTGCCCATCGCGGGGAAAATGATCCGGCGGCTGGTCTACGAGACTCCCGCCATCAATCCCGCGGCCGGCTGGATCCTTTACGGGATTCTCCCGCTGGCCGTCGCGGTAACAGTGGTGATCAAGCTCGAGCGCCGGCCGCCCGCCGACGCCGCCGAGTGGGCGCGCATCGCGCTCCCGGCCGCGGCGTGGACGTATTTCGCCCTGAACTTCGCCTTCTTCGCTTTTCCCTGGCCTTGGGAGCCGTGGACCGTGCGCACCCCGAATGCCGTAGCGTTCGCGTTCTGCGTCGTCGGCCTCACCTTCGCCGCGCTGCGCTGGAACCGCTTCGACCGCGCGCCCGACTGAGGCCTACCGCCCCCAGCGCGCACCTTGCATCGCGCGGCGAACTTCCCCTTCTTTTGCGCTTCATGCCGTCGCTCTCGTATACCGTTCTCCGCCTGCAAAAGCGGGTGCCGCTCACTATCAGCCGCGGCACGAGCACGCACAGCGAGGTGATCTGGATCCGCTGGAGCGAGGATGGCGTCGAGGGTTGGGGCGAAACCGCACCTTTTGCGATCGATGCCCACCCGCAGCGTCTCGACACGTTGCTCGCCGCGTTGGAGGCGCACCGGCCTTGGCTGGAACAGACGTCGGCCTGGTCGCGCGACGAGGCGGAAAAGCGTCTTTGGTCGTCCGGCGCGCCGTCCGCGTTGATCGCGGGCATCAACCAAGCGATGCACGACTGGGCCGGTCGGCGGCTCGGTCAGCCGGTGTGGCGTCTGCTGGGACTTTCCAACGAACCGGGTCCGCTCACGTCAGTGACCGTCGGCATTTCCTCACCCGAAGCTGCCCGGAACCGGGCGCGGCAATGGCTGGAGGTCGGCGATGTGCGGGCGTTCAAGATCAAGCTCGGCGCCCCCGCGGGCATCGCGGCCGACCAGGCGATGTTCGAGGCGGTGCGCGAGGCCGTCCCCGCCGGGGCGCGCGTGAGCGTCGACGCCAACGGCGGCTGGAGTCCGGCCGACGCCGCCGTGATGGCCCGCTGGCTCGGCGAGCGTGGCGTGGATCACTTGGAACAGCCACTCGCCGTCGGGCAGGAGGCTCACCTCGCCGCGCTTCAGGCGGCATCTCCGCTTCCGATTTTGGTCGACGAGAGTTGCCGCACGGCGGCCGACATCCCGCGTCTCGCGGGCGCGGTGGCAGGCATCAACATCAAGCTGATGAAATGCGGCGGCCTCGACGGCGGCCTGAGGCTGGTCCACGCGGCGCGCGCGCACGGCCTCAAGATCCTGGTCGGCTGCTACGGCAGTACGGCGCTCGGCAACACCTGCGCGGCCACGCTCGGCCCGCTGGTGGACTACCTCGATCTCGACAGCCACCTCAACCTTTCGACCGACCCCTTCGCTGGCGCCACCCTGCGCGCGGGGCGCCTCGAGCTTCCCTCGCTTCCCGGATTCGGACTCATCCATGACTGACCCCACCTTCGATCCCCGGCGCACCCAGCGCCTCGTGATTCTCCAGCACGCCGGCCTCCTCTCGCCGAAGCACGGCAAGACCGGCATCTCGCTGCTCCGATACCGTGGCGACGAGGTGGTGGCGGTCATCGACCGCGAGGCCGCGGGGCGCTCTCTCCGCGAGATCACCCGCCTGCCGCTCAAGCGCGACATCCCGATCGTCGCGTCGGTGGCGGAGGCGTTGGCGTTCAAGCCCACCGCCCTCGCGATCGGACTCGCGCCGAGCGGCGGACGGGTACCGCCCGATTGGATGGATGACCTGCGGCTCACCGTGCGGAGCGGCGTCTCGATCTGGAGCGGCCTGCACACGCGCCTCGGGGAGGACGCGGAAATCGCCGCGGCCCTTCGCCCCGGCGTCACGATCTGGGACATGCGCCGCGAGCCCGCGGGCCTCGCGAGCGGCACCGGCGGCGCGCGCAACCTCCCCTGCAAACGCGTGCTGTTCGTCGGCACCGACATGGCGATCGGCAAGATGACCGCCGCGCTGGAATTCGACCGCGCCGCCCGGGAACGCGGCGTGCGCTCGTGTTTTGTCGGCACCGGCCAGGCCGGCATGATGATCAGCGGCAGCGGCGTGTGCCTCGACGCCGTACGCGTCGATTACGCCAGCGGGGCGGTCGAGGCCGAGGTCATGCGCCACGCCCCGGGGCACGACATCCTCTGGGTTGAAGGTCAGGGCTCGCTGCTTAATCCTGCGTCCACGGCGACATTGCCCCTGATCCGCGGCACGCAGCCCACGCATCTGGTGGTCGTCGCCAAGGCTGGCGTGAAAACCCTCCGGTCCTTCCCGCACATCGACATTCCGCCGCTTTCCAAGGTCGTGGCCCTCTACGAGCAGGTCGCCGCCGCGGCGGGCGCCTTCGCGGCGGTACCGGTCGTCGGCATCGCCCTCAACACGTGGGAACAGAACGACGCCGAGGCCCGCGCCTCGGTCGAAGCCGCCGCGCGCGAGACGGGCCTCCCCTGCACCGACGCCGTACGCTTCGGTCCGGGCGAGATCCTCGACCGCATCCTGCGCTGACACCCCCGTCCTTACCCCGATGAAAACCCCGTTTCTTGCCGGGCTCGTGCTCGGCCTCGCCGCTGCTTCTCCCGCGTTCGCCGCTGAGAGCCCCAACGTGATCGTCATCCTTTGCGACGACCTCGGCTACGGCGACGTGAAGGCCAATAATCCGGCCGGCCGCATCGTCACCCCCCACATGGACCGCATCGCGCGCGAAGGCGTGCGGTTCACCGACGCCCACACGCCTTCCTCCGTCTGCACGCCGACCCGCTACGGTCTGATGACCGGCCGTTACCCTTGGCGCACGCGCCTGCAACGCGGCGTCCTTGGCGGCCTATCCCCGCGGCTCATCGAGCCCGGGCGCGAGACAATCGCATCGTTCCTGAAGAAACGCGGCTACCACTCCGCCGTCATTGGGAAATGGCATCTCGGCATGGACTGGGCGTTGCTGCCCGGCAAGGCAGTGAGCGAACTCTCGATCGAGACCCCGGCGCAGGTGACCAACGTGGACTTCACCGCCCCGATCAAAAACGGCCCGACGTCCGTCGGTTTCGACCGCTACTTCGGCATCAGCGCCTCCCTCGACATGGTGCCGTACACGTTCATCGAGAACGATCGGGTGACAGTGCCGCCCACGCTCACGCGCTCTTTTCCGATGCACCCCCCGCATCCCGGCGAGGCCCGCACGGGACCAACGGCTCCGGGTTTCGAGGTGGAGAATGTGCTGCCCGAATTCACCCGCCAGGCGGTGCGATACATCGACGAAAGAGCCAAGTCCGGCCAACCGTTCCTCCTCTACCTGCCGCTCGCTTCGCCGCACACGCCGATCGCTCCCAACAGAGAGTGGGTCGGCCGGAGTGGACTCAACCTGTACGCCGATTTCGTGATGGAGACTGACTGGGCCGTCGGCGAGGTGCTGGCCGCCCTCGACCGGAACGGCATCGCGCGCGACACGCTGGTCGTGTTCACCAGTGACAACGGCTGCTCACCGCAGGCCCGGATCGAGGAACTCGCCGCCAAGGGCCACGCGGTGAACGGCGCCCTGCGGGGCCACAAGGCGGATCTTTTCGACGGCGGGCACCGCGTGCCGTTCTTCGTTCGCTGGCCCGCGCGCGTGAAGCCGGCGGTCAGTGACCAACTCGTTTGTGTCACCGACGTGTTCGCCACCGTCGCCGAGATCAACGGCACCCAGCTCCCCGGCGCCACCGCGGAGGACAGTTTCAGTTTTCTCCCCGTGCTCCTCGGCCGGGGCCCGTCGTCCCGCGACGCGATCGTGCACCACAGCATTTCGGGCGCCTTCGCGATCCGCGCGGGCGAGTGGAAACTCATGCTCGCTCCGGGCAGCGGCGGCTGGTCGGCGCCGCTCGATCCCGACGCGGTCAAACAGGGACTGCCCGACACCCAGCTCTACCGGATCGGCGGCGGCGATCTCGCCGAGGCGCGAAACTTGTATCGCGAACACCCCGAGGTCGTGGCGCGCCTCAACGGACTGCTGGAAAAACTCGTCGCCGACGGGCGCAGCACGCCGGGCGCTCTCCAGGCCAACGCGGTTCCCGTCGTGCTCCGTAAGCCGATTCCCCCGCCCGCCGCCAAGTCCAAGAAGAAGGCCGACTGAGCGCCGCCGAGAGAGAAGAAAGTTGCCCGCGTTTTCTGCGCCTTTTTCGGCCAGGCCGTAAATGGCCGCGAAGAGGTGCAAAAGTCGCAAGAGCGGGCGAGTAGGCCGCGACCACCACCCCCTGCTCCAAACCTCCATTTCTGTGTGGTGAGTATGGTCCGCGGCGGGCTCGCCCGCCGCATCCTCAGCGCAGGCGGGCGGCCGCGCCTCCAAACAAACCACGTTCATCCGTGTCGATTCGTGTCCATCCGTGGCTGCCCCTCGCGGAGCTATGCGCAGGCCATCCTGAAGCAGGCTTCGGTTGCGACGGAGCCGCGGGGAGACGCAACGCTCAGACCTTCCAGCCGCTGCGCGCCGAGACCTCAACGAGGCGGTTGAGGCTCGCGTCGTTGGTGACCCGCCCGGTCTTACCGTCCCACTCGACTCTCTTGCCGGTGCGCATCGCGAGCACGCCGAGCAGAACCATTTCGGAGAGCGGCACTGAGTACTCGAAGTTCGAGCCGGGCTTAGGGCCGGATCCGGCAATCGCGTCGAGCCATTCCTTCATCGGACCACCCACGACACGCGGAATCGAGGCCGCCGGACGATTCTTGCGGAACTCGTCCATGACCTCATTCGGCAGCAAACGCGGACTGTCGGGCCGACCGCCGGGAGCGAAGAGCGTGTGCCGGCTGCCGAGCATGGCCATGCCGCGATTGGGAAAGCCTGATTTCTTCGTGTCGTCTTTCCAACCGGCGAGCGGCTCCGGACGGCGCGAGGCGCCCTCAAACCACTTTAGCGTGACCGGCGGACGCGATCCGCGCGCGGGAAACCGCCAGGTGATCTCGGCCCACTCGGGGGCGACCTCGGGGCTCACGGCGCTGACCTGCGCTTCGACCGTTGTCGGGGCGCCCAGATCCAGCGCCCAGAAGGGCGCGTCGAGCGTGTGGCAGGCCCAGTCACCGAGCATGCCGTTGCCGAAGCGCCACCACCCGCGCCAACGCCGCGGCACGACGCTCGAATGGTAAGGCATCGGCTCCGACGGCCCGCACCAGAGGTCCCAGTTCAAGGTCGCCGGCACCGGTTCCGCGGGCAGCGGCAGCCCCTCGGGCCGGATGAAATAGTTGCGGTCAAACGCCGGGGACCACGACACCACCTCGCGAACGTCGCCAATCACTCCCGCATCCACCCACTCCTTCATGAGCCGGATGCCCTCCGTGGCGCGGCCTTGGTTCCCCATTTGGGTGATGGCGCCCGTGCGACGGGCGGCCTCGCGCAGCGCCCGAGCCTCGCCCACCGAGTGCGTGAGCGGCTTCTCGACGTAGACGTGTTTTCCGCGCTGCACCCCCATCATCGCCGCCGGGTAGTGGTGGTGATCCGGCGTCGAGACCGTGACCGCGTCGATCCGTTCGGCCATCTTGGCGTACATCTCACGGTAATCGGCGAAGACGGGAACCGACTTCAGCGCCGGAGAAGCCAGCTCGGCGGATTTCTTCAGCGCCGAAGCCCTCTGGAAGGTGGCTTCCACCTGCTCACGATCAACATCGGCGAGCGCGACAATGTTGACCCGCGGATCCTTCAACAGCTCAGACACGGCATACCAGCCGCGTCCCCCGACGCCCACGCACGCGACGTTCAAACGGGCGTTGGGCGCCTGACCGGCACGCGCGATATTGAAACGCGGTAGCGTGGAAACCGCAGCCGCCGCCGCAGCTGTGCCGAGAAACTGACGACGACTGAGTGACGGGACGCGGGGTGACGGAGTCATAAACAAATTCAGACACGCCCACCGCCTCCCGTCGAGCGGTTGTCGCGGCCGTCCAAGGGGGGCCGCCCTAAGGGGACGTTGAATGTTCGGACCAGTCCAAATTTGAACTTTCAACGCCATCTCCGCTTACACCCATCACACTAAAATGGAGCGGCTTGATCTTGCTCACCCGCGAATTCAGGCCGGCATTATTGCAAATACGTCTCCATAAATACAAAAGACTGCAGGCTTTTAACATGATCCTAAATCGACGCGTTGGCCCACGCATCATCCTCACGCTGGTCGGTGCATTTTCCACGACACGCTTGGTGGCACAGGCGCAGGCAGGGGATCTGGAGACACTGCTGACTGGCGTGGCGGAAATCGCCACGCCCGGCACTCCGGGTTCGCTTTGCGTGTTCGGCGACCAGGCGTTTCCCCTTGTGGCTGGAAGCGTCGCAGGCGCCCATGAGCCGGCGTTGGCGGTCTCCCGACTGGGCAGTGGGAGGATGGCGGCCTTCGGACACGACGGCTACCTCACGGCGGATGCCCTGAAAGTGGCCGATACGCAGAGACTCATGTCCAATCTGTTGAACTGGCTGGCCGCGGGGCGTACCGGTCCGAGAATAGGAGTAGTAGGAATCAACGGACTGGCTGCGGCTTTGCGCGAGGCCGGATTCAACGCGATAGACACGACCCTTGCCTCGGTATCCAGCCATGACGTGGTGATCCCCAGCTTGGCGGTGGCAAGGACGCGAGCCGAGATCGACGGATTGCATACCTACGTACGCGGCGGTGGGGCGGTGGTAGGCGCGATGACGGGCTGGGGCTGGGCGCAGATCAACTCCACCCGCAGCCTCCGAGAGGACTTTTCCGGCAATTGGCTCTTTGGGCCAGCTGGCATCGTGTGGGCGTCCTCGTACCTTACCCGCACCTCTGCACAGGGCTTCCAAGTAAGTCGACCACCCGCGGAGTTTCTCCACGCAGCCCGGGCTCTGGATGCGTTAAAGGCAGAGCGGACGCTCACGACGACGGAGCGGATCCAGGTCTCTACCGTATTGACCGTGGCGATGCATGACTTGCCGGCGGCCGATCCAGTGCTGCGTCCGCGGTTAACGGCGGCGCTGCAGACTCCGGGCATCGTGAAGAATCCAACACCGCGCACCCCTGTTAATACGGAGAACGTGCTCGGGCGTCTTGCGGTAGCACAGGAGTTCGAAGATCTCGGAAGGCTCCTGCCCGCAGCGGTGGCGCCGCATCCGAGCGCAGCGACATTCCCCGGGCCCGTACCGGCGTCGGCACCGCGGGAGACTCGTAGCGTGCTGATCCGGACCAGCCGCCCGCGTTGGCACAGCACGGGACTGTATGCACCGCCGGGAGAACTCATCACGGTGCGTATTCCGACAGCGGTTGCAGGCAAGGGGCTGGCCGTCCGCATAGGAGCCCACACCGACCGGCTTTGGGGGTTATCCTCTTGGACCCGATTCCCCGAAATTTCGTTCAACCAGACTCTCGCAGCGAGTGAAACTCGGGTAGCGAACGCTTTCGGCGGATTGATTTTCCTGGAGGTCCCGGCTGGAACGAACGTCGCGGACTTCACGGCGGAAATATCAGGCGGCGTTGCGGCGCCGCGCTTCGTTAAGGGCGAGACAACACTACAGGCATGGCGGGACACTCTTCGCTCGGCACCGGCTCCTTGGGGTGAAATCGAGGGCACCTCGATGATCGTGACTACCCAGAGCGCATCGCTGCTTGCACTAGATGACCCTCTGGCGGTGGCTGGGGTTTGGGACCGGGTGATGGACGCGACAGCAGACCTCGCGACAATACCCCGCGCACGCTCCTCGCCGGAGCGCTTCGTGTGCGACCAACAAATTTCGGCCGGTTACATGCACGCAGGTTATCCGCTGATGTCTGGCCTCGACGTCAGCAAGCTGCTCGTTGATGCGCCGTTTATCGGCAGTCCGTTCAACCTGGCGCAGGGGCAAAACTGGGGGTTTTTCCACGAGATCGGGCACAATCACCAGAAGGCCGACTGGACTTTCGAGGGTACCACGGAGGTCACAGTCAACCTCTTCACCCTTCATAGCTTCGAGAAGATTTGTGGAATGCCGGTAGCGCAGAACCCGTGGGGATCGCTGGCGTTCCGTCAGGACCAGATGAAAAAATACAATTTCGCGCGGCCGAACTTGGGGCAGTGGCAGACGGATCCCTTCCTCGCGCTGGTGATGTACGTGCAGCTGCAGCAGGACTTCGGTTGGGAGGCTTACCGTTCGGTCTTTGCCGAGTATCTGGCGCTACCAGCGGCGGCGCGGCCGCGCACGGAGGAGCAGAAACGCGACCAGTGGTTAACCCGCTTCTCCCGCAACGTGCAGCGCAACCTCGGGCCCTTTTTCCAGGCCTGGGGAATCCCGACCACCGCGGCCGCCCGTGCTTCCATCGAGGACCTTCCCTGGTGGATGCCTGCGGAATTATCCGCCCTCGCGCCAGCGGGATTGCCGCGCATCGCGAATGGGTCCGAGCGACTCACCGTCGCAGCCGGGGTGGATGCCGTGCTTACACTTAATTCCGGGGCGACCGCCGGGGCGGCAGTGCAGTGGATTAAGGACGGCCGAGCGATCGCCGGGGCGACCAGTTCAACTCTGACGCTGCGCGCCGCGGGAGCAGCGACCGCAGGCACTTACTGGGCTACCGTGTCCGCCTCTAGCGCACCAATGCTCAGCAACGCCGTGGTGGTTGCCGTGGAATTCCTACCGCCGTCGCGTCTGGTGAACCTTTCCGTGCTGACGACCCTCGCTCCGGGGGAAACCGCGACTCTGGGTACGGTACTGGGGGGAACGGGCTCCAGCGGAACGCGACCTCTTCTAGCGCGCGCAGCCGGACCGGCGCTCGCGGCGTTCGGGGTGACCGGCGTGGCTCCAGACCCCGTGCTGCGGCTCAACCGCACGGGAGGAGCGTCTGCGGTTGAGTTGACCGGCAACGGCGACTGGGGCGGCGACGCCACGCTCACCGCGGTGATGGCGCGCACCGGAGCGTTCGCCTGGTCGGATCCGGCGTCGCGGGATGCGGCGCTTCATGCCTCCGCACTGGCGCCGGGTAATTACACCATGCAGGCATGGGAGGCAGGGGGGCGCGGCGGAGCGATCTTGCTGGAGCTTTACGATGCCGGGTCGGATCCGGGCGGTGGCGGTGGTGTGCCGCGACTTATCAACCTTTCCGTGCTGAAGCAGATTTCATCCAGTGAGGCACTGACGGCGGGCTTCGTCATTTCCGGCGGACAATCGCGGCGGGTCCTCGTTCGGGCCGTCGGCCCTACGTTGGGGGCAGCGCCGTTCGGGGTGAGCGATACGTTGTCGGATCCGCGCATCGACCTGCGAAAGGGGCAGGTACTGGAGGCTTCCAATGATGACTGGGCGGTTCCCAAGGGGGGCGCGGCGGGAGCGCCCGTGTTGGCGGAGACCGCGGCGCAGGTCGGCGCCTTTCCGCTTCTGGCCGGCTCTAAGGACGCCGTGCTGCTGGTGATCCTGACACCAGGGAATTACACGGCGGAAGTGAGAGGCGCCCCCGGAACCGCCGGCATGGTTCTAGTGGAAGTCTACGAGGCGCCCTGAGAGGGGTTCCAGCGTGCTAGAGGCACGCGCTTCACGGAAGCCCGTTGAATAACACTCAGAGCCCGAGGATGGCCTTGAGCAGCGCTTGCAGGAGGGCGATCGGGTTGGCTGATCCGCCCGAGGAGCTCGGGGGACCGCCGGAGGGACTGCCGGGAGAACCGGGTTGGCCGCTTTGGCTGCTCGAAGAGCTGCTTTGCTGACCGGAGCCCGAGCTCTGCTGCGAACCGGGCTGCCCTTGGGCACCCGACTGAGCCATCCGGCCGTTTTGCCCGGGTTGCTGCGCCCCGCGCTGGCCTTGTTGTCCGAGGGCGGCGACCTGCTGTTGCCCCTGCTGCCCGGCCCCGACCGGCTGGCCGGAGGCAGCATCGCCAGCTTGTCCACTGCCTTCACGACCGTCCTTGCCCGCGGAGGCTTGTTTGCCACCGGCTCCGTCTTTGCCGCCACCTTCCTGTCCCGCTTTCGCCAAATTACCTTCAGCGCCGGAGCCGCGCAGCTTCTCGTCCATCCCTCCGTAGGGATAGTCGTCCTGCGCGTTGGGGATTCCGTCACCGTCGACGTCCGGATCCTTGTCATTCGGAACCCCGTCGCCGTCCATGTCGTTGTCGAGCGCATTGGGGATGCCGTCGCCGTCGAGATCGCCATCCGGGCCGCTCTTGCCGTCGGAAGACATGCGCGCCTTGCCTTCGCCCGAACCGGTGCCGTCGCCCCCGCGGCCGAAGACGTTGGTGAAACTGAAGCGCACGAAATCAACCTGGCTGGAGGCGAGCGACGGTCGGTTGCGGATCGCGGCGTCGCGCACCGTCTCCATCTCCCACTTCCGTTTGCGCGCCTCCTCGCGGTCGGCGACGGGGCCGAAAAGATAAGTGAGATTCTCGTGCCGGTAACGCACGTACCAGCCCTCGTCGCTGGGCCCGAGTCCCGTGGCGTTGATGCCGGGGTATTTCTGGCGGAACTCGTCGGCGGGAAGATTCCAAAGGTCCTCAATGGCGCCGATCGGATAAATGCTGATCGCGCCCGGCAGCGGCGATGCGGCGGCGAGGAGCAGAAGAACGATGCGAATGATTCCAGTCTTCACGGATGCGATGGCGAAAGCGCCTTCAGAGCCCGGCGGGGATCGAGCGCCCCTTCTCCGTACGGTTGGCGCCCTGTTTGCTCGTCGACCCCTTGCCGCCGGTGCCGGTGCCTTTCTCGTACACCTGGGTGTTCTGATTGGCGGCCTGCTGGGCGCCCACCACACCCGGCATCGCCTGCTGGCTCTGTGGGATTCGCATGGCGGCGTCGCCAATCGCCACCTGTGGCGGTTTCTGCGGTCCCGCCTCTGAACCGACCGCGCCGGAGGCATCGCCGCCCAATTGCGCGACCTTCATGCCCTCCGCCTTGGCCTTGGGATCACCGGCGGCGGGCGAGCCCCCCGGCCCCTCTTTGCCTTCCGGTCCCACCCCCTGCCCTTGGGGTCCTGGCTTGCCGGCCCCCTGAGGTCCGGTCTGCCCGGCGGTTCCACCGGCGCCGGGTTGCCCCGATTCTCCCGATTCGGACTGCTGTTTGTCGCGACCTGCGCTTCCGGAGCCACCGGCTTTTTCCTTCCCCCCGTCCTCTTCGCCGGGAAGCTCGAAATCTCCGATCATGCCGAACTCACCCTTCTTTTCGGCGGCGACCTTGGAGCCGTCGAGCAAGGCGGGGTCGGGCAGCGGCCCCCGAGTGGAGGGCCCGGAGCGCCCCGGTGGCGGACGCTCGGTCGGGGAAATCGGACGCCCGGATTCGGCGGCGAAAAGCGTCGCCCCGGCGGCAAAGGAAAAAACGGCCAGCGGCCGACGCATGAACGGGATCATTTGTCGGCTTTGACCGTGCAAATGACCGTGACCTCCGGAGCGGGGATGCCACCGCGCACTTGGAGCAGCATGACCACGTCGCGGTAACCGCGGCGGCGCCCCACCACCTCGTAATTCCCGGGCAGGATTTTCATGGTCTCGGACTGGAGTTTCTTCGGCGCGCGGAAATTCGTGATCTGCACCCACGTCTCGTCGTCGGACTTGAAGGTGATGTCCACCGGCGTGTTTTGCGCCATGAGCAGAGCCTGCAGCTGCTGGACGCGGTCGCTCGCCTGGAGGTAGGACGGCTTCACGGCCATGGCCTCGTTGAACCGACGGATCGCGCCCTGGAAGTCAGCCTTGTTGGCCAGCTGATCCGCGGCCTCGACGTATCGCTCGTACTGCAGCAACGCGCGGATCACGGTGCCGGCTCGTTTGTACCCTTCCTTGGCCTCAACCTGGTCGGGGTCGAGCTGGAGGGTTTCGTTGAAGGCCGCGCGGGCCTCGTTCCATTGGAAGGACTTCTCGTGATCGAAGGCACGCGCCAGCGCCTTCTGGACCGCGTCGCGGTGGGCGCTCTCGCGAGCGGACTTGAGCTGGGCCTTCACCTCGGTCTTCTGCGGGTAGACTTTGAGCGCGTTCTCCAGCTCCGCGATCGCCTTGTTCCAATCACGCGCCTTCAGCGCCTCGTCCGCGGCGGCCTTGGCCTCGGCGAAGCGGGTCTCCTTCTCGAGCCGCGCCGCGCGGGACTGCCCCTCCTGGGCGGCGGCGGAGAAGCCATCGAGCGCAAAGGCCTTCTTGTAGGATTCAGCGGCGTCGGCGAAGCGCCGCTCCTTCTCGAGCTGCGCACCCTGCTGCAGGAGCGCGTGCACGCGGTCGATGTTCTCGGCGCGCTTCAGACCAAGGGTCGCAACCTCGTTGCCCGGCGCCTTCTCCAACGCCTGCTGGAAGGACTTCCGCGCCGTTTCCTTCTCCCCTCCCGCGAGCGCCTTCTGGCCCGCGAGCAGGGTGTCGCGCACGAAGGACTGCAGCACCTGCTCCGCCTGCTTCAACTCCGCGAGCCCGCGATCGAACACCTGCTTCGCCCCGGTGAAGTTCCCGTCGGTCATCAGCTGGCGGCCCGCACCCGCCGCCTCGAAGGCCGCCTCCAGGCGGCCGGGCGCGAGGGTGCGCGCCACCTCGAGATCCTTGATCCGGAGCAAAATCGCGTCGTACCCTTGCCGCGCCTCACCCTTGGCCTTCACGTTGCGCGAGAAAGCGTCGATGTCCTGGTTGAGCGACTCGAGGATCGCGAAGGCCCGCGGAAACTCGTGCGCCTTGATGAGCGCCTCTCCTTGGGAGAAGGACTTCTCCATCAGGATCAACTGTTCCAGCTGCGAGGGATGGTCGGTCGGCACGCGCCGCAGTTCCTTCAGGGCCTTGGACGCCAGCTCGAAGGCCTGCTCGGCCTTGGCCCGGCTGATGAACGCCGAACTAGCCCCCTCCACGGTCGTGGCCGCCGACGCGGCCTCCGCGGCGGGGACCTGAAAAGCGCCGGGGCCCCAGACGAGCTTGATCCCCCGGATCACGAGCCCCGCACCCAGCAGCAGCCCGAGGGCGCCGCCCGCGACCCAAGCCGCAAGGCGCGGCGCCGTCCACCGGCGGCGCTCCACCTGCTTGCCCGCATCGGGATTCCAGTGGATGATCCGGCGTTTCCGGCCCGCGTTGACTTCATTTTCCTCGGCCATGGCGTTGTGGGAATGACGTTCTGGTTGCGCGATGGTTAGCTGATTTCGACGACTGTCCGGCGGAACCGGGGATCGTTCGGAGGGAATCGATGGCGAGGTTCAGGAAAAATGCAAAGGCCTTCAGACCCTCGGGGGATCGCCGAAACCATCGCCGCTCGCGTGCGTCCCACGCTTGCGATTGCCCGCAACCAGCCTACCCGTCCGGTGTCTTTCCCGAGAGACCCACGCCATGAAAACGACGATCGCCGCGAAGCTGCTTCTCGCTCTCTCCTCCCTCCTGCTGGCTGGCTGTTACGAGGTGCCCGTCACCGGACGCAGGGCCATGAACCTCGTCGACGACAAGGAGGTCACAAAGATGAGCATCGGGATGTTCGACGACATGAAGCGCCGGTACCGCGTTTCGCGGAACAAGGACCACATTGATCAGCTGCAGCGCGTCGGCGCCCGGCTCTCCAAGGTGGTCTTCTGGGACATGCCCGATGCTGACTGGGAGTTCATCGTCTTCGACGTGCCCCAGATCAACGCGTTCGCGATGGCGGGAGGAAAAGTCGGGGTTTTCTCGGGACTCTTCAAGATCGCCCGGACCGATGACCAGCTGGCTTCGGTCATCGCCCACGAGATCGCCCATGTCACCGCGAAGCATGTCCATGAAAAGCTCTCGCGCGAGTTGGCGGTCAGTGCGGTGGGCACCGTGGGCATGGTCGGCGGAATCGTCGGTGGAGCGTCCGGACTCACGATAGACGCCCTGAGCCAGGTGTACGGGCTCACGACGGGCATCGGCGGCTTCGCCTTCGACCGCGCCAAGGAGAAGGAGGCTGATTACGTCGGCCTCATGTACATGGCACGGGCCGGCTTCGATCCGCAGGAAGCCGTGAAGGTGCTCGAGGCGCTGGAACTGGAGTCGGCGAACGAACCCACGCCACCCGCGCTGCTCTCCACCCACCCGACGCACCCCGAACGTATTCTCGCCTTGATGGACGCGATGCCGAAGGCCCTCGCCGAGCGCGATAAGAGCCGCGCCAGCGTGGTTGGCGGCTCGCGGTAGACGCTGTGCAGAGACCTACTGCGGGGCAGGGACTGCCGTAAGAATCCGCGGCGGCAGAAGCGGCTGCGCCAAAGGCGCAATGAGGTGCGTCCTTCGGTAAGATTGCTTGGCCCACAGGCCGCGGAGCACTTCAGGGAAGCCTACTTCCCGTGTTTCGGAGCGGGCGGCGCGGGGGCGCGGGGACTGGAATCGCGGCGGACCTCCTCCAGCCAGGTCTCGTGCGCGGCGGCGAGGCGCGTGAGATCGGAAGGGCGCTCTCTGGACAGATCGCGCTTCTCACCGAGGTCCGCGGAGAGGTCGAACAACGCCCACGGTTTCTCGGGAGCCTCGCGCACGATCTTGAGGTCGCCCTCCCGGTAAGCCGCCCCCTTGGCGTACCCGAAGCCCATCCGCGAGTGCGGCGAGCGGGCGCCGTCGGCCAGCGCCGGCAAGGGATCACGGCCGTCCAGAATCCGGCCGGTCTCCCGCGGCGAGCCGGCCGCCGCGAGGCACAGCGGCAGCACGTCCATCTGCGTGAGCATCGCGCGGACATCACGTCCCGCCGGAATCCGGCTGGGCCAACGGAACACTGCCGGTACGCGCGTGCCGCCCTCGTAGGAGGTCGTCCCTCCGGAACGCAGCGTTCCGTTGGAGGCGACCTCGAGACCGCGTCCGGGCATCATAAAGGCCCCGTTGTCCGATATGAACATCACCAGCGTGCGCTCCCGCAGCCGTAACGCATCCAGCTCGTCCAGCACCCGACCGACCGCGTCGTCGAGCGCCGTGAGCACCGCCCGGTAGCGGCGTCTTTCGTCGGGCTCGTCGGCGCTCCAACCGTAGCGGGCGAAGGCGGCGGCCGGAGCAGGCCAGCTCGGCTTCACCCCGGGGGGCACGTTGCCGGCCGACACGAAGTGGGCGGCGTTGAACGGCAGGTAGACGAACCAGGGGCGTCCGGCATGACGGCGCATGAACCCGATCGCGGCGTCCGCAAACAGATCCGTGCTGTAGCCCTCGATGCGGTGCGGCTCCAGCCCGCGGAAAAGATCGTGTTCCCCGCCGTAGAGGTGCTCGTGATATCCGATGTTGCCCGAGCGGAACCCGAGAAACTCGTCGAAGCCACGCTCGGTTGGCCGGCTGCCGGGCGCAAAGCCGATATTCCATTTCCCGAAGCACCCCGTGGCGTAGCCGACGCCGCGCAGATACTCGGGCAGGATGCGCTCCGTCCGCGGCAGTCCGATCCCGCGGCGATTCTCCTCGGCGGAGAGCTGGTGCGACAAACCGTTGCGAAACGGATGCCGGCCCGTGAGCAGGGCGCCCCGCGAGGGCGTGCAACTCGTGGTGACCACCTGGAAGTCGAGGCAACGCGCGCCCTCGCGCGCGAGACGGTCGATCCGCGGCGTGATCACCTCGCGGTTGCCGTAGCAACCGAGGTCCCCGTAGCCGACATTGTCGACGTACATCAGGAGAATATTCGGTTGCGCCGTCGCCGGGGCGGCGCCGAGTCCGGCCGCCGAGCCGAGCAGGAGAAGCAGCGCGAATCCGCGGCGTCCCATCCGGCTCATCGCGCGGTCGCGGCCTCGCCGCGCAGACCGCCCAACAACTCCAGCAGGCGGGCCACGATCAAATCGGAGGCAGCCGTCTCCACACGGTTCGTGCCGAGCCACGTCTCGTAGCCGCCCAGGGCGTGCTGCGCGGGGGTCGGCAAGTAACCGTAACCACCGTTCGCGAGCTCGATCGTGAAGGTGTCGCGGAATGGCGAGCGTGCTTTGAGCTCGAGTCCCGTCTCCGTGAAAACCTCGAAGGGAATCGCCGCCACGGCCAGCCCGCCGATGCGCACGGCCTGCACCATCACGTTCAACGTTTCCGGCCACTCGGCCGCCGCGATGACCCGCTCCGCATAGTTCCGTTCGAGCCGGTGCACGGGGGAGACCGTCGCGGGCCGAGCCAGCACCTGTCGCGCCCGCTCCACCGCCGAGGCGTCAGGTCGCCGTGTGCGCAGGGCCACGTCCGCGTGGGCGGCGCGCAACTCGACCCACTCCTCGTGGCGCACCCGGGCGCGGACCCGCGCGATCTCGCGCGCGACGTCGTCGGCGACCAATCGGATCTTCTCGTAGGGCGCGTACTTTCGGCGGTCCGGCTGCGCGACGTTGATGTTGTTCACATCGGCGCACGGACCGTTGGCGAGGATGCCGACAAACGGCGGAACACGGCGGTCGGCGCCCAGTAATTCCTGCAGCCGGTCGGCGACCACGGCGAAGTAGTCGGCGGAGATGTGCCCCGTCGGCACCCCGCCGACGTAGTGCAGCCAGTAGTTGGCCAGCACAGCGATCGGACGCCCGTCCGGCGCCTCGACCGACACAAAATAAACCTCGGGGTTGACCGGCCCCGCGGGACGGTCGAGGTCCGGCCGCGAGCCCGGATTCATCACGGCACGATCTTGTCCCCCGAACGGATTCACCGCTGTCTTGCCGTCCTTCAGCACCCAGCGCCGGTTGAAGACATGCTGCGGCACCTGGCCCGCGCCCCAGCCGATGCGCGCGGGCTCGAGTTGGTTGAGCGCACGTTTCACCCCGTCGACGATGCGACGCGTGAGGAACGACTGGTAATCATCGAGCGGCGAACGTTCCGCCGCCTCCGCGGGCGGGTTGCGCATCGCCATCGCGTCGCGCCCCCGGGCGCTGGTGGCGGAGTGGGTGTGCGTGGCCGACATCAGCAGGTTGCCGCCGGGGATGCCCGCGTCGCGCTCGATCACGCGTCGCGCGGCGTCGAACACCTCGCGGTTCACCGAGACGCTGTCGACGACGACGAAGACCAGCTTGGTCGTGCCGTCGTCGAGTGCGAGGCAGCGCGCATGCAGCTCGTCGTGGACGTGCGTCGCGGGGGGAATCGTGAAGTTCCCGACGATACCGTCCCCCAGCTGGGGGGTGATGTTGCTGGTGGCGGCGCCCGCGCGGAACACGCGCTTTTCGGCGGCGACCGCCGCGGTGGTGAGGAACAACAGCAAGACGAGGCAAGCGCCCAGCGGGCCGCGCAGGGATTTCATGAGGGGTCTACGCCGATCGAAACAGCGCCGGCGAAGGCCCGCAAACCCGCTTTTCGCCCAAGCCACGAGAAGGTGAAAGTTAAAGTGAGGACGACATCACGCGATCGCCGCGCTCCCGGAACGCAAGACGGTCCGCCGGAACGGCTGATTATGATCGGGGGCCACGCCGGCGGAGCGCCAATGATCGGCCTGAGACTCTACCCCGGCGCGACGCCGCTGGAGATTCGCGCGCACGGTGGCGGCGGAGGCCGTACCCCGGGGATTCCCCGCCCCGACGGGCACGGCGCTGGGTCCGGGCGAGCCCCGGCCGAACGGAGTCCGGGGGAAAGAAGACCCCGCGCATAGTCAGACCACCCCGAAGCCGTCCTGCCGGCCGGCGGCCAAGGCGAAGCCTCAGTCGATCGGGATCATCCGCACCACCTTGGTCTTGGTCGAACCGACGCCGAGCGTCTCGGCAAACTCCAGGGTGCGGATTTCCTCGTCGAGGTTTTCGAAACCCTGCTGCTTGCGGTGCCCATTGATGCGGTCGCGCGCGAGCGAGTCCATCATCACAGGATCGTTGGTGAGCCAGAGCAGCGGCTCGGATACGGTGTAGAGGGAATTGAAGAACGGGCCTCCGACGAACTGATAATGCTCGAGACTCGCGAGGGTGAACATCCAGGTCTGGCGCAATTCGGGGATCGCGCTCATCTCGGCGACCGCCGCCGGGGCGTTGGCCGGCGAGCGGAAGAACCGCGCGGTGTTGGAGGCGTTCCAGAGTGTGGCGTTAACCAGGGCGCCGTTCACGCCCAGGGTGGGATGATCGGTGAACACCGGCAGGTTGATCCAGAAGTCGGCGTCGAGGAACAGCGGCGTGGCCAGGAAGCTCTTCCGGTCCTCATCCTTGGTCGTGTTGGCCTGGACTCCCTTGGTCTGCTCCTGCGCGAAGATCGGATCGAAGCGCTGCGGGAGCGGCGAGTCGTAGAACCACACGGGGTCGTAGTAGCGTCCCGACTCCAGCACGTAGACGGGGTTGCCGGAAAACGGGGTCGAACCGGAGACCAAGGACGGGAGATAGCCCGTCATCCGCAGGCGCAGGGCGTTGAGGCCGACGAGAAAGATGCCGTTGTGCTCGAAGCCTCGTTTCTTCAGCGAGGCGATCACCGCCTTCACCAGCGGAAGCGGCGTGGCGAGACCCGGGCCGGAGTCGGCGTAGATCTTCAGGCCGGCCTTGCGCTTGGGACCGGGCACGAGGCGCTTGCCCGAGGCCTGCTCGAACGCCGCGATCATCTTCTCGACCTGCGCCGCGTAGGTCGCCTCATCGAAGGCCGCGAGCCGCGCCTGCCATACGGGCTCCATCGGCGCCGGCTGGGCCGCCCGCCCGAACGGGCAGGCCGTGAGAAGCAGCAGGACGACGACCGCCGGGACGGGGAAAACACGCATGGAGGGAAAAGAGGTGGGACATCCGCCGGGCCGCGGGTTCCGCCGGAGACCGGGGAATTCCGCCGCCGCGGCCGCGAGGGACCGGGGAACTTGACAGTCGGGTGGGCGGGTTGAAAGTGCATTCTTGATCGGCGGCGCGACGGCGATCGGCGGCGCCGCCCGGCCCGCGCGAAGCGGTCGTCCTCCGCCCCCTCCGCCCAATGCCCGTCATCAAGCCCGCCTGCGTCCGCGACCTGAAGTTGCGCGTCAACCTGGCCGACGTCGTGGGTCGCGTCGTCACGCTGCGGAAAGCCGGCGGCTCGCGGCTGAAAGGCCTGTGTCCGTTTCATAATGAGCGCACCCCGTCGTTCAACGTCGACGTCGACAAGGGATTCTACAAGTGCTTCGGCTGCGGCAAAGCGGGCGACCTGATCACCTTCGTGCGCGAGACGGAACAACTGGGCTTCACCGAGGCGGTGGAGGCCATCGGCAAACGTCACGGCATCGTGATCGAGTACGAGGAGGGCACGGGCGGTCCGACGCGGGAGGAGCGCTCGCTGCGACAGGAACTTTTCGACCTGCACGAGCTCGCGACCGATCACCTGCATCAGGCCTTCCTGGCGCGGGACGACGCGGGCGCGTGGTTCCGGGAGTACTGGACCGGACGGCGCCGGTTCGCGCCCGAGATCGCGGCGGACTTCAAGATCGGCGCGGCCGACGCCGCGGGCGGCGGTTTGGCGGGAGTGCTCCTGCGCCGGAAGTTCTCCGAGGAGGCGCTGCGGCGCTGCGGACTCTTCTTCATCCATGACGAGGCGGCGATCACGCTGCACAGCCTGCGTCCGCGCTTCCGCGGCCGCCTGATGATCCCGATCCGCGATCACCAGGGCCGCGTGGTGGCGTTCACAGCGCGCCAGACGGACCTCACGCCGGAGGACGACCCCGCGCGGGAGGCGAAGTACGTCAATTCCCCCGAGACGCCGATTTTCACCAAGGGCAACCTGCTCTTCAACCTGGACCGCGCGCGCACGCAAGTCGGGGACGGGAAACCCTTCGTGCTGGTCGAGGGGCAGCTCGACGCGATCCGGTGCTGGAGCGCGGGGCTGAAGACCGCCATCGCGCCCCAGGGAACCTCGATCACCGACGGGCAGCTCGCGCTACTGCGCCGGTACCATCCGCAGGTGGAGTGTTTCTTCGACAGTGACAGCGCGGGGCAGAAGGCCGCCTTGCGGTTCCTGCCGCTCGCTTTGCGCGCGGGCCTCGAGGCGCGCTTCCTGACCCTCGGCGGCGACGGCAAGGTCGACCCCGACCTGCTGTTCCTCGAGCGCGGGCTGGAGGCCTACGCGGAGGTGCGCGCGAAGTCGCTGAGCGCGGTCGCTTTCGCGAGCCGGGCTTTCCTGCCGGACCCGATGAACGCCAGCCCGGAGGAACGCAGCCGCGCCGCGCGTGCCGTGGCGGAATTGATCGCGCAGAGCCCCAGCGAATCCGCGCGCGCCCACTTGGTGACGGAGGCCGCCGCCAAACTCGGGCTGCTGCCGCGAGTCATGGAGAAGGAGCTGCAAACGGCCGAGGCGCAGCTCAGCCGTAAGGCGCCGGTCCGCCCGGGCGAACCACCACCCTCCCCCGTGCCGGCAGCGGCGCGGGCCGGGGTCACGCCAGAGCACGAGTTGCTGATGCTCTGCCTCCACTTCGAGGCGCTGGGCAAACCCCTGAGCCATGCGGTGCGGTCCGACTGGATCGATCAGGGCGCGTCGCACGTCGCCGGGCGGCTGTTGAACCGTTTTCTCGGTGAGTTCGAGCACGACACCTGGCCGGGCCGCGAGCAGATCGACGGACTTCTCGAGACCGAGGAGGAGCGCGCCCTGGTCGCCGGCATCCTTTTTGAGGTCCCGGCGATCGACGACCCGGTGAAGGTGGCGCAGGAAGGATTGCGCCGGCTGCGCGCGCGCAGCCTCGAACCCCGCCTAAGGCAGATAGAACTTGCTTTGGCCACCCCCCAACCGGACATTGATTCTGACCCAATTTCTCTTTTGAAGGAACGCTCCGAAATCCAGCGCCAGCTGCGCATTCCGATATCGCTCACGACCGCGGTTTGACCTCCGCGCCGAAAGCCGTTCCGTCCCAGCCACTCCCACATGTCGCGCAAGTCCAAGTCTGCCCCCGCTGAAACCGCCCAGTCCGACGCCGTCGAAGAAGCACTCGCCAAGGTCCCGGCCACCCGGTCCGAGAACACCGAGGCCGGCGCGGAGGCGGCACCGGTGGGGGGGATCAACGACAAGATCCGCAACCTGATCCGCCTCTCCAAGGAGCAGGGATACCTGACCTTCGACGACATCAACGAGGCGCTGCCCGAGTCGGTGGAGAACCAGGAGGAGATCGATAACGTCCTTTCGATCCTGCAGAATCTTGAGATCGAGATCCTCGAGCCGGACCAGGTCGAGGACTACAAGCAGCGGATGGAGGAAGCCGAGGAGGAGCAGTCCAAGTCCTCGCAGAACGACATCCTCGATGATCCGGTCCGGATGTACCTCAAGCAGATGGGACAGGTGCCGCTGCTCACCCGGGAGCAGGAGGTCGAGATCTCCAAGCGGATCGAGACCGCGGAACTCAGGGCGCAGGAGGCGCTGTTCCAGGCCGCGGCGATCGGAGGCTACATCGTGGGCCTCGGCAGCAAGCTGCTGAACCGCGAGGAGCGCTTCGACCGCCTGGTGATCGACAAGAAAATCGAGTCACGCGACGCCTATTTCAAGGGATTGCCCAAGCTGGTCGATCAGGCGCGGCACGCCGAGGAAAGCGTCGCCGAAGGCTGGGAGGAGTTGCAGAAGGCGCGCGGTGACGCCGCGCGCAAGAAAGTCCAGACCAAGCTGAAGAAGCGCGAGACGGTGCTGCGCGCCTGCTTCGGGAAGTTCTATTTCAAGCTCAAGGTTTACGAGGAATACCTCGAGCAGCTCCGACCCGTGCTGGAGGAGATCGAGCATCTCCAACTGCAACTCGAGCGCGCCAAGCACCCGAAGACGAAGAAGGACGCGACCATCGACACAAAGGCGGTGCACAGCCGGCTGCGTCAGATCGAATCCCAGCAGCGCATTTCCCCCGAGGGCCTGCTGGCCGTGGTGGCGCAGACCATGGTGCGCGTG
>SXGQ01474290.1_pt1 | contig 22137 bp, 20 predicted proteins | sample 3178371 | NCBI WGS metagenome assembly SXGQ01 (sample SAMN11356859, study PRJNA531348) | freshwater metagenome | isolation source: freshwater sample F1-20 | place: China: Fuxian Lake, Yuxi | collected 2017-12-25 | reverse complement strand
TGGGTGGTGTTTTAGCAATCTACTTAATTGAAAAATTCAGTCACAAAATATTCAGTGTGCTGCTCAATGACATAGGGTTGAAAATTGAGTGGGCAGCGTTATCCAAACTTAACAAGTCAATTGATATTTCAGCAATTGAGATTGCAACTGCCAAAATTCATTCCAGAGTCATCGCAGAAGTTAAATCACCCTCTCACTTTGACTTACCGTATCAATTTGACTTGATTGGAATCAATCTATCCAATTTAGTGAAGTCATATGAAGGGCGAATTGTTTTGCTTCACAACACCTTTAGCCTAATGTGCCCTAGTGAGATAGCAGAATTTTCTCAAAGGAAGTTTAAAAATTTAGAAATCAAAACAATCGAGAACGAGGGTCACCCTGTGGCATGGAGTCCTCAAATCACTGAATGGGTCTATAGCAATTTAGTCTTTCACAAAATCGTCACTCATTAAATCACTTTGAACTCTATTGAAATAGGACTTGTCACTTGCATGACTTATGCAAGCTCTAAAGTTACAAACGAGCTTACATACCAATAAAATAAATCAATTCAAAGGTAATAAATGTCAACTATTGACTCTCCCTTTTCCATAAATGAAATCAAACTACTCTTCGAAACAAAAGGCAACCAACTATACGGAGAATCTATCAATCAAGTTGAGCACGCTCTTCAGTGCGCACAGTTAGCTGAGGATTCTGGTGCTGAACCTAGTTTAATTATTGCTGCGCTTTTGCATGACGTAGGACACTTGCAGCATCGAGATTCTGCCTCTGCATTTAAACAAGGAATAGACGACGCGCATGAATTGATTGGCGCAAAATTTCTTGTAAGTAGATTGGGACCTGATGTATCTGAACCTGTGCGACTTCATGTTGATGCAAAACGATATTTATGTTCAGTCGACAAAGGCTACTGGGACATCCTTTCAGTTCAATCAAAACAAACTCTTGAAATTCAAGGTGGCCTAATGAAAGATGGTGAGGCTCAACGCTTCGCAGAGAATCCACATGCAAATGCAGCTATCAGTCTTCGTAAATGGGATGACATTGGTAAACAGCCAAATCAACAAACTCATTCCTTAGATCACTTTTTAGAGATCACCGAAAAATATTTTCAAATGATTTCTAGTCAGCAAAAGTAATTGATTAATTCTGCAGACTATCGAATTTATTCATAATCATCAGGATGTAAGTTGCGGTCGGACCTGCAAATTTCAAAGTTGCATCAATAAATCAGGCAGCCATTGTCTTATTTTTGAAACAATTCATTCATAAGATGTTGTATACATAACTTTGAATTAACCAAATGACTCTTGCAGTCGTCACCAACAAGCTTTCAAAATCTTTTGGAAGTTGCCAAGCCTTGGACAAGGTGTCTATTCAAATTGCAGAAGGTGAAATGGTCGCGTTGTTGGGTGCGTCTGGTTCTGGCAAATCAACCTTGCTGCGGCATCTTCCGGGATTTGTAACATCCAACAGTGGTGAAATTGAAATCTTGGGTCAGAAAGTACAGTCCAACGGTAAGCTTTTGCCCCATCATAAAAAAATTCGCAGTCGTGTTGGATTTGTTTTTCAGCAATTCAATTTAGTTAACAGGCTTCCCGTCATTACCAACGTTTTAATTGGACAACTTTACGAAACGCCTTGGTGGCGCAGTTTGTTCATGCAATTTACAACCGAACAACGCCAAAAAGCACTTGAAGCACTGACCTCTGTAGGCATTGGACAGACTGCATGGCAGCGCGCCGCCACTTTGTCTGGTGGGCAACAGCAAAGGGCTGCTTTGGCAAGATGTTTGGTGCAAAAAGCTCGCATCATTTTGGCCGATGAGCCGATAGCATCTTTGGATCCGGAATCATCCAGAAAAGTGATGGATCTTTTGCAGCAGCTTAATCAAACGCATCACTGCACTGTGCTCGTTTCATTGCACCAAGTTGAATATGCAATCAAATACTGCCCTCGAACGATTGCATTGAATGCTGGCCGAGTGGTGTACGACGGTCCATCCTCTGAATTGACGCCTGAATTGCTTGCTGAGCTCTATGGCAGCAACGCTTCTGAATTATTTGCTGAGCATTAAAACAATGTCTTTATATCTTTCTCACTGCCTTTCTTTTTAACTCTAACTTTAGGAAAACCATGATTAAAACCATGAAAACGCTTTTGACTGTATTAGCATTAAGTGTTGCAACTGTCTCTGTTGCATCAGACATCAAGGAACTTAACTTCGGCATCATTGCAACAGAGAAAGCTGGCGCAATGAAACAAATGTGGGAGCCCTTTCTCGCCGACATGACAAAGGCTACAGGCATTAAAATCAACGGCTTTTACGCTACGGACTATGCTGGTGTGATTGAAGCACAGCGATTCAACAAAGTTCAGTTGGCTTGGTATGGCAACAAATCTGCCATCGATGCAGTTGATCGTTCACAAGGTGAGGTGTTTGCGCAATTCGTTGACTTGGATGGCACTCCAGGCTACTACTCTTATTTGATAACACACAAAGACTCATCCATTAAAACTCTGGATCAAGTGTTAAAAAATGGCAAAGAGTACAGCTTTGGCATTGGCGACCCCTCCTCTACTTCTGGCACCTTGGTGCCTGGCTATTACGTCTTCACAATGAACAAGTTGGATCCCAAGACCCACTTCAAAGTCATGCGCTCATCGAATCACGAAGGCAATTTCTTGGCTGTTCTCAACAAGCAAATTGATGTAGCCACAAGCAACAGCGAAATGACTGAGAAAATGAAGGAGAAATCGCCCGAGAAACTTGAGCAAATTCGAATTCTCTGGACATCGCCCTTGATTCCCCGTGATCCATTGGTATGGCGCAAAGATCTTCCATCGGATGTGAAGAAGAAAGTTCAAGACTTTGTGACGGGCTATGGGAAAACGGATCGCGAAAAAGAAATATTGAAAAACATGTACCGCCTGGCTGGTTTTAAAGCATCTACTGACGCGCAATTGATTCCAATACGTCAACTTGAATTGTTCAAAGATCGCATGAAATTTGAATCGGATGTCAATATGAGTGCTGCTGAAAAGCAGTCGAAGCTTTCAGAAATTGATTCCAAGCTTGCTGCCTTAGCAAAAGCCAAGTAATTTTAAAAGCGCATAACGCCTGTCATGACCACAAAACCAAACATCAAAGATGTTCCCTTAGCGCCACCGCGAACTAACCTAAGCGCCCAGCTGGGTTGGGGCATCTTACTGATGGTATTGATTTGGTCATGGCAGGGAGCAGATATGCGCCCCATGGCGCTCATCGCTGATTCGGCCAACATGGCCGTTTTCAGTAAAGAGTTTTTTCCACCTAATTTTTATGATTGGCGTGTTTACCTGAGTGAAATGGTCATATCCATTCACATCGCAATTTGGGGTACTGTGCTTGCAGTCGTATGCGCTGTGCCGCTTGGACTTTTATGTGCTGAAAATATTGCACCCCCTTGGGTTTATCAACCAGTTCGTCGCTTGATGGATGCGTTTAGAGCCATCAATGAAATGGTTTTTGCAATGCTGTTCATTGTCGCAGTTGGCTTAGGGCCCTTTGCAGGTGTGATGGCACTTTGGATTCATACGATGGGCGTGCTTGGCAAACTTTTTGCCGAAGCGGTTGAAGCCATTGATCCTCGACCTGTTGAAGGTGTCAGAGCAACCGGAGCCAATACGCTTGAGGAGATACTTTATGGTGTCATTCCGCAAGTACTTCCCCTATGGATTTCTTATTCACTTTATCGCTTCGAATCGAATGTCCGTTCAGCCTCTGTTGTGGGTATGGTTGGCGCAGGCGGTATTGGCGTTGTATTGCATGAGTCAATTAGAGGCTTTGATTACCCAGAAACTGCCGCTATTTTATTGATTATCATTGTTTCAGTCACACTGATTGATATCGTTTCAGCGAGAATTCGGCGCTGGACCATATAACGTTTTATAAAGTCTGGCCTAGTTAGAAAGGTGCTACATGACACTTCCAGTCTCTGGCCGAATTGCAATTTATAAAGAACCCAATGCACCATTTGAGGTGCAGAATTTTCCCATCCGTGCGCCGCGAGCAAATGAAGCCCTGGTAAAAATTAGCATGGCAACCATCTGCCGATCCGACATTCATTCCTACCAAGGTCACCGCCCAAGCCCATGTCCAGGTCTTCTGGGTCATGAAATAGTTGGAAAAATTGTTGCACTGGGTGAGGGCCTTACGCATGACATGCGCGGAGATTTTCTTTCCGTTGGCGATCGCATCACTTGGAGTGAATTTTTTATACCGGGTGACAACTACATTTCTGAAGTACTTGATTTACCTCAAAAGTCGTTGGGGGTAGAAAAATACGGCCACATGGCAGCAACAACCGAGCCACACCACCATGGGGGCTTTGCAGAATATTGCTATGTCATGCCTAAATCTTGGATATTGCGATTGCCGGATGCTATTTCTGACACAGAAGCTACCCCCATCAATTGCGGGGTAGCCACGATGGTGGCGGTAACTGAAGCTGCCAATATTCGCCTTGGAAGCACAGTAGTTATACAAGGTTTGGGTTTGTTAGGTTTGTACGGCGCAGCATTGGCTAAATCAAGAGGTGCTCGTTTTGTCATAGGCCTTGATGTGAACTCCAAACGGCGTGAAAATTCTGCACGCTTCGGTATAGATCTGGCTTTAGATCCAACTATTAAAGCTTCAGACTTGTTAAGTCAAATTCGCGCTCATTGCAAACCCGCGGGCGCTGACGCAGTCATTGAAGTTTGTGGGGTTGCTGATGTCATTCCCCTTGGGCTAGAGATGGTTCGCGTAGGTGGGACCTATGTCATTGCAGGATTGGTCAGTCCAGGCGCTAACGTCACATTAGACGCCAATCAATTTGTCAAAAAAATGGTAACCCTTCGTGGCATTCACAACTATCACCCGCGTCATTTAATAGAGGCCTTAGATTTTGTGATCACTCACAAATCACATTATCCCTTTGCTGAATTGGTCGATGGCAAGTACTCTTTGGATGAAATGACGCAAGCCATGTCAGATGCCTCATCACAACGCGTTTTGCGAGCTGCTATTGTTCCTTCGTGAAAATTGATAACGTCAAAGCTCGCTGATCTCTAAGTATGAATATCCTCAACGAATTGACATTTTCCCAACATCTAAACTTAATTTTCAAGACATCAACTTGTCATTCACATTGCTCAGAATCAGTCTCGTTCTCTCACTTTATGGAGATTCTGATGTTTGCCAAGTTCATAGCGCCAGTCATACTGGTTGCCAGTTTCACTCAATCTGCATTTGCACAAACTGAATTCACTGCCACCTTAGCAGGCCATGCTGTGTTGCCTGCTCAAACCTTTATCGACCCACCTGCCGATGCGCCCGAGGATCTGAAAATTTCAGGCAAATTCACAGACAACCTCACCCGCAACGAAAAAATTGGATCATTTGAAGGACGATCAGCAGGTCGTCCAACAGGTGTATTTTTACCCTTCAAAGGACAGCCCGTCCAAGGTCACTCTGGTATCAAAACGATGCCAGACGGCACATACTGGGTCCTCACAGACAATGGCTTTGGCTCAAAAGCCAATTCACCTGATGCAGCCCTCTTTCTGTCGCACTATCGCATTGACATGGCCTCTGGGAAAATCGAGCGCTTGCGCACTGTCTTTCTTCACGACCCTGATAAAAAAGTGCCCTTCAGAGTTGTTCACGAAGGCACAGCCAAGCGCTACCTCACAGGCGCAGATTTTGATCCTGAGGGCTTTCAAATCATTGGCGGTAAATTTTGGATTGGTGACGAGTTTGGTCCTTATTTGATTCGCGCTTCTATGGACGGCAAAATTGAAGCTGTATTTGAAACCATGGCAGACGGCAAACCTGTGATGTCACCTGATCACTTTAAAGTTATCACCCCTGTTCCCGGTCAAGCTTTGCCGGCCGCAGTCAATCTGGGTCGCTCACGTGGCTATGAAGGCTTGGCTTCAAGCAAAGACGGTAAGTTCATCTATGGCTTGCTTGAAGGTGCACTCTGGGACAACAACACCAAAGACTGGGAAAAAGTTCAAGGTCAACAAGTTCTTCGCATTCTTGAGTTTTCAGTGGCTGAAGAAAAATGGACAGGCCGTCATTGGAAATATGTGCTGTCGCCTGGTGCAACAGCCATTGGTGACTTCAACATGATCGACGCCAACACTGCTTTGGTCATTGAACGCGACAACGCCGAAGGCACTGCAGATCGTGCTTGTGCTGACAACAAAGCGGCACCCAATTGCTTCCACGATATTGCAAAATTTAAGCGTGTTGTGAAAATTGAGATGAGTGACGCTAACGTGAACGGCCCAGTTCGCAAGATTGGCTTTATCGACTTGATGAAAATTCAAGATCCGCACGGCAAGTCACGCAAGCCGCTTAACAACGGCGTATTGACTTTTCCCTTTTTCACTATTGAAAACGTAGATGTGGTGGACAACAAGCACATCATTGTTGGAAATGACAACAACTTGCCATTCTCATCATCACGCGACCCCAACAAGGCTGATGACAACGAATTTATTCTGTTGGAAGTAGAAGCGATGCTGCGAGCACGCTAAGTTCAAAATAAACGCCATTGCTGAAGCACTGGCAATTTGAAACAGAAAAAAAGATCGACTCGCTCAAACGAGTCGATCTTTTGCTTTATCAGATTTCGTTAATTTCATTCAACTCAAAAGCTTCCATCACGGCAATTTCAGAATACTGAACAGCATTCAATTGGTGACGGTAGGCCTTAAATGAATGCAATTCTGATGCAGTTTGGTCACCCGTATCATAGGCATCAGCGGCAAGTTCATGCTCTTTGGCAGCTTCAGAAAAATGATGTGCAGCCATGCGATGATTCTCACTAGGGCTGTCAAACTCATCAGCAAAATCACTTTCGACTTCATGTGTGTGGTTTTCAGATGTCATTCAAATTCTCCTTGAGTTAAGGGGGGGGTAACAGCCTTAAAACTGTCATTAATGAATTTAGACTTGTCGGATGTCTAATTCATTAAGAGAAGATGACGTATTGATGAGATTAATAGAGGCTAGCTCGTGTTTGGCGGCATTCATGCTACTGTCACAAGCCTCTGCCAAATTAATGAGGTCCATGAAACTTAAGATTGATGTTATTTTCAAAGACTTTCTTGCTGCTGGTGTATCTGCTTTGAAAGCTGTTCGAGGAAACTGATAATTGACTTTGTTGTCTCAATTTTGAAGACACCAATTTCTTTTTGCCCATTTCGCAACTTCATCTTGCGAAATTTGGGCTAAAGAACCACTTTGATTCTTCAAAGAAGATCAGCTGATTAAGCAATGCTTTCTTTGCTTCAGTTCATTTTGATACATAAAAAAATGCGTGAGTTAAACATTGTTTTGATCTTTGGCAGTGCGCCAGATGTCACTGCCGTCAAGCAGTGGGATCTTTCATTTTTTACAAGCTGTGTCGCCATCAATAATGCATGGCAAGTAATTCCTGACTGGAACTATCTAATATTTCCCGAAGATTTTCCTATTGACCGCCGTCCGCAATTGCCAGTTGATGCTCATCAAAAATTAATTACTGCGAATGAATTTGTTCTTCATCAGAATAATTTTGGCGGCTTTATATATGCGGGTGGGACGATGGCATTCACTGCAGGGTATTGGGTCCTCGGCGCTCTTCAGCCAGACATCATTGCTTATGTAGGCTGTGACATGGTTTACTCTACTGAAAATGGAAAGACTAGTCACTTCTATGGAAGTGGATCTGCTGATCCCTTGCGAAACGACATGACGCTTCAGTCTTTGGAGGCAAAATCAAACAGGTTGATGGCACTTGCAAACAAGCAAAATTGCGCTGTTTTGAACATGTCTTCTTTATCAGAATCTAGGTTGACATTTCCTCGTCTACGAAATTCAGACTTGCAGCGATCTTTTAGCCATGAAAAATTACTATCTACTCAAAATCATTTGATCGATGCACAAAAAGTCAGCATGGCGCTCACTGCTGAAAAGAATTTAGGCTATCTCGTTCCCTCTGGCCGCTATTGGGAAAATATGAAAAGTTTCGATCCCGTCAAGCTTCGGATGATTGATGACATCTGGATCAATAGCTTCAAACAAATTGAATTCTCTCAATTGAACTAGAAAATCTCCCGCAATGAACAAAGAGTTTTATATTCCAGGCCAAGTAGCTCTGATTACTGGAGGTAATGTTGGAATTGGACGCATTACTGCCATTGAACTGGCTAAAAAGGGTTTTAAAGTCGTTATTGCAGGTCGGTCTCTTGAAAGAACTCAACCAGTCTTAAATCACATCAATTCTCTAGCGGTTGATGAACAGGCCATATTTCTTCCTTTAGATTTAGCAAGCTTTGCTTCAGTTCGCGAGTGTGCGAGACTTTTTCTTAAACTCAATTTGCCCTTGCACCTTCTCGTCAATAACGCTGGGGTGGCTGGTCTGAGAGGTTCAACCAAAGATGGATTCGAGATGACGTTTGGCGTTAATCACTTAGGTCACTTTTTGCTGACTCGATTGCTGCTAGAAAAAATGCAATCGTCAGGTCTTTCTCGTATCGTCACCGTATCAAGCCGAGCCCATAAGCGAGCAGCAAGTATTGACTGGAATGCCTTGTGTCAGCCTACAAGTTCGTGGACAGGTATTCCCGAGTATGCGGTTTCAAAATTAGCTAATTTACTCTTTAGTGCAGAACTGGCAAAGCGGGTTAAAGGAACTTCGGTTTCGACATACTCTTTGCATCCTGGCGTTGTTGACACCGAAATTTGGCGATCTGTTCCTGATTGGGTCCGACCATTAATAAGACTTCGTGGTTTCCTAACCCCAGAGGAAGGTGCTCTGACAACTTTGCACTGCGCAATGCATGCACCTCAAAATGAATCAGGTTTGTACTACTCAGACTCTAAACCGCTGCAGCCTGCCGCACTGGGAAGAAACTCTGAATTAGCAGCTGAGCTTTGGCGACGCAGTGAAGAGTGGGTCAGCCAGAGTTAGGAATAAAAAAGGAGTTATGGAAGGCGAAGCAAAGATCGAACTTGCACCCCCTGCAGTATGAATTCGATTCCGTGATGTAGCGTCTAACTTTTCCAAAAACTATTTCAAGCCCCTCGCCAACCCTCTAACTTTTTCGTACAAAGTGACAGCGGTGAGTGCAAAATCTACGAAAGTGTTGGGAAAACTGTAATTTACAGTTTTCGGTCAATTACACGAAATATTACACGTCGGCTATTTTCTTCTATAAGTTATTGATTTATATAGGTTTTTCACGAGCCTGGATTTCTGTTAATCAGGGGTTCTGTGGTCAAAACTTAGGTTGAGAAGTCACAACAAGGATGAACCAATAGAAATTGACAGAAATAACTATCGCTTGGTGAACAAAAGCTCGTCACCAAGTTGGCCGCTGTCACCATAAACTGGACTGAAGCGCTGTAGCTGGGGGTTTTCGAGAATGGAGAGAACGGTCAACTTCCCCTAAAGTGACAGTAATGAACCTAAATATTATTAGCACCCCTTCATTGGTTGAACGCCTGTCGCAACTCTATACAGGCGCCGTGCACGATGTGCTGCGTGGCATGGGCCACCCCAACTGCGTGCTGCCCTCGCACCTGCGCCCCCTGGACCCAGCGCGCAAATTAGCGGGACCGGTTTGGACAGTGTCGGGCCACATAAACCACAGCATCAGCCGCCATGACAGCTTGCTGGGCTGGACCACTTTGCTGTCCAAAGCGCCCAGCGGACATGTGGTGGTGTGCCAACCGCATAACCAAGAAATTGCTTTGATGGGCGAGTTATCTGCAGAGACTTTGAAAAATAAAGGTGTGCTGGGCTATGTGGTCGATGGCGGCTGCCGCGACACCGACTTCATTCTGGAGCTGGGTTTTCCAGTGGTACACACATTCTTCACACCGTCTGACATCGTGGCGCGCTGGCAACCTGATCGGTATGACGAGCCAGTGACAATTGGCAGCGTGACCATCCACAGCGGCGACCATGTGCTGGGTGACCGCGATGGGGTAGTGGTCATTCCCCAAGCCTTGGTAGCCGAGGTAGTGGAAAAAACCGAGACCGTTGCCCTAACCGAAAACCATGTACGCGAAGCCATTCGTTCAGGCATGGACCCGGTCGAGGCCTACCTGCAATATGGCAAGTTTTAAGCTAAGCTCAATTAGCGGTACGGGCGTGACCAAGACGCCGCTTGACCCATAAAGTGATGCGTCAAGCACAACAACAAAGTCTTTTGAAATGGATGGCCCACCAATTGAAAGCTCCTGGGCACCCCAGTTAGGCAAAACCTCGTCGGGATTTTCACCAAGTTCAAGCCATACCGTCCAAAGTCTTGACAGTTACGATTGGTTCAATTGGTGACGAGTTTGAAGTGCGTGCGGTAGCCGTGCATGGCATCACTCAAGGCCTCGGCCAATGGCATGTGGTAGAGACGCGATTCGATGTGCTTAATGTGTTGAGTCATTGACAACCGAAACCACTCATCCAAAAAATGATTAGCCGATGCGCCGGCATGGTCAAAGGCGTTGCTCGCTGCTAAGGTCAAAAACATGGGCTTTGTTTGGATCAAACTGCAAGTAAACCACATCATCTGGGTTAACACTAGTGCGTCCATGCATCACAAGGGTGATCGATTGCTCGCCTATTTGCAAAAGCAACTCTGTCTCAGCGCCAGTTGGTTCGACCACAACTACCTTTGCAGCTATGCCGCTGCTGGCCAAAGATAAATCGCTAGGACGGATTCCAAAATACACCTGCTGACCTTCAGAGACCGTAGTAATGGTGCTGTTAATTTGCCACTTTGTTTCTAATGCATGGACGTAACTTCCTTGCACAGTGCCCTTCAACACATTCATAGCAGGCGAGCCGATGAACTGGGCAACAAACAAGTTGCAAGGGCGGTCAAATAGTTCTAGCGGAGTGCCTATCTGCTCGACGATACCGTTTTGCATCACCACAATGCGATCGGCCATAGTCATTGCTTCGATTTGGTCATGCGTTACATAAACCGTTGTGGTCTTAAGCCGTTGATGTAAGGCTTTGATTTCGGCCCGCATCGCCACGCGTAATTTGGCATCGAGGTTAGATAGCGGTTCATCAAATAAAAATACCTTGGGGTCACGCACAATAGCGCGGCCCATGGCGACTCGTTGGCGTTGTCCGCCAGAGAGTTCTCGCGGAAAGCGGTCTAACAATTTATCAAGGTTCAAGATACGCGCCGCGTTGGTAACACGCTCTTCGGTTGTCCTTACATCGGCTTTTCGTAAGCGCAAAGAAAAGGCCATATTCTCGCGCACAGTCATATGTGGATACAACGCATAGCTTTGGAACACCATCGCGATGTCACGATCCTTAGATTCAAATTCGTTAATTACGCGACCATCAATCTGAATTTCGCCAGCAGAAATATCTTCTAGTCCTGCCAACATACGCAGTAAGGTGGACTTACCGCAGCCTGAAGGACCGACTAAAACAACAAATTCACCGTCTTGAATATCAAACGAAATGCCGCGTATGACTTTAACGTTACCGAAGTTTTTATAGATGTCATGAAATGAAACCGAAGCCATGATTTATCCTTAGCTTTTTACAGAGCCATCGGTCAGGCCAGATACCATATAACGCTTAAAAATATAGTAAATAGCTACCGGCGGAAGTGCGTAAAGTAATCCTGTTGCCATGAGTAACTCCCAGGGGGAATCGTCTGCAGATAGGAAGTGCCCCAAAGCCACAGCGAGAGTCACATCGGAATCTTTTGATAAAAGTAAGAACGCATAAAGGTATTCGTTCCACGCCAAAAGGAGCGAGTAGGTACCCACAGCAACTAACGAAGGCACCATCAGAGGAAGATATACCATCCAAAACAATTGTAAGGGTGTCGCGCCATCCATACGCGCTGCCTCGTCAAGTTCAAATGGTAATTTATCGCTAGCTTGTTTCAGGACCCAAATACAATAGGGTGATGCAATAGTAACCATTGCGAAGATAAGCGCCCAATGGTTGTTTAATAGGCCATAGACACCCATAGTTTTATACATCGGCACTGCCAAGAATGCGGCGGGTATGAAGTAGGTTACTAATGCAAGATTCATAACTGTTCGCCCGCCGCGTACCTTTAGTCTACTGATGGCAAAGGCGGCTGATGTTGCAATGAACAAGGTCAAGGCACCGACAGTAATTGCAACAACAAAGGAATTACCCAGTTGTGTCCAGAAGTGGTCAAGATAAAAGTGATCGCGTTTAAAAACAATGTTGAAATTTTGTAGCGTAGGATTTTCTGGCCATATCCGGCCGGATGTAGCAGTATCACGAGGTGATATTGAGAATAAAACCATGTGATAAATAGGAAACAAAGTCCAAATCAAAACGGGTATCCCAATTAATAACAATCTTGCTTCAGAGGAAAATTTTTTCCAACCAGTCATTTCGATAGCCTCTTCATCATAAAGTAAACAAGCGGCAATATAAATGGAGAGGCGATAACAATGGATGACATTGCTAGGCTGACCTGATCTAAACGCAAATATCGGATACCTAATGTGGCGAGGACGTGAGTCATATCCGCTGGCCCACCACCAGTCAGTAGGTAAACGCTATTGAAATCACCCAATGTCCAAATCATCGACAATATAGTGGACGTTAAATAAAGCGAACGTATGTTTGGCCAAGTAATGAAAGTGAATTTATGCCAAGTAGCGGCTCCGTCGACCGAAGCCGCCTCGTATTGTTCAGAAGGAATTGATAGTCGACCCGCTATAAAAATCAAGGTCCAAAAGGGTAGTGATTTCCAGATATGCATAAGCATGGCTAAGCTTAGTGCCAAAGTAGGGTCGTTTAACCAGTTAGGGCCATCTAGACCCGTCCATTGAAAAATTGAACTATTGATGATTCCCCACTCTGGGTTCAACATAAACCGAACGGACAAAATGGTGGGAATAGATGGGACGGCCCAAGGTAAGATGAAAATAGCTGCAACCCATTTAACCCACGAACGCTTATTGATAAAAAAGCCTGAAAGTCCAAGGGCGACTATCATTTTTAAGTTAACTGCAACCACTAAAAAAACAAGTGTGTTTAATGCTGTACGAAAAAAAATCGGGTCAGCCATCAAGTCAACATAATTCTGTGGATTTCGCGCAAGCCATAGACCGTAGCCCACAGGAAAGAGAACAAATATCACAAATACCAATAAATAAGGCACTACCATTGCCCGGCCCCACCACTGCCAATTATTTAAACTTGAAAATGTAGGATTATGAGAGGTTGGAGTTTTAATTTTCATCGTGACAACTATTAAAAAAAACCGATGCTAAGCACAAGGCTATGAGCATCGGTTTTACTAACATATTAGTTGGTAGCGACTTCTTTGATGCGGGCGATCATTTCATCCACTGCTTTATCAGTGGGAATTTTGTCGTTCAAGATTCTATTCATGGTTTTGGCCCAAACGTTTTCATTGTTGAGCACTGTAAACTTGTAGTTCTTAGTGAACTCAAAAGGAATAGTTCCATTCATGTACTGATTGTATACGGCCAAACGAGCAGGGTCAGATTTCCAAAATGGACGTTGTTGGGCGTCTTTTGTGACTGGAAACCAGCGACCTAAAGAACCCTCTACGTATGGTGTCAGATTTTCTTCAGCGAGCATAAAAGTTACGAAATTTTTTGCCAATTCTTTTTTCTTCGCGTCTTTGAAAATTACACCTGTTTTAACAGCACTGCGATAAATCATTTTGGTGCCATCGGGCTTGAGTGGGAACCCAGAAGTAGCGATCAACTCATAGTAGTTCTTTTTAGCTGTAGCGCGTTGATCTGGGGTTAGGGTGGCGTTATCAATGTCATCTAACCACTTGGCAGCAATTGAAATCGTAGCGTTGTGTGTCATCACAATGGTTTTATTGTGAAATGCGACATTATTATCAGGGTCTTTCCAATTTGTAGAAGATGGGGGAGTACAACCTTTAGTGTAAACCGATGTGTAATCGTTCATGGCATTGATCAAGCCAGCACGGACCTTAGGATCGTCTACCAACAACTTACCAGTATCACTTACCAACTTTACGTTGTAGGCGTCCATGAATGTTAAGAAAGAGAAGAAAGAATCAGTTGAGTCAACTGCCAGTGGAAAACCTGTACCGAATGCGCGTTTATTGGTTTTCTGGCGATAGCCAGCTTGAACTTTTGAGCACCAAAAATCCCAATAACCCTTCCAATCTTTCGGAATATCCGTTTCCTTGAAACCCGCTTCAGCCAGCATGTCTTTCCAGTATTGGATATGCATAGTTTGTTGAGCTATCGGAAATGCGTAGTAAGCATTATTTTTTGCCTGATTGTTGTAAAGATATGTGGTTGACAGCGCTGCTGGTTCGAACGTTTTGCCAACTTTATCTACTATGCTTGAAATGTTCTCGAGTTTGCCTTCATAAGCCCACTTTGCAGTGACCTGAAAATCAAAAGGAGTTCCGTATGCAACATCAGGAGGGTTCCCAGAGTCAATTGCCGCTACTGTCTTTGGAATTATGTCCTGAGTAGCGTACAAGGATAAATCGATCTTTACATTCTTATTTAAATTTTCGAATTTTTTGATGGCGTTAAACAATGCATCGTCTTCCGCCTTGTAAAAACCTTTGGTCCACCAGACAGTAATTTTTTCTTGGGCTAAAGCTGGACCGACCATTGTGATTAAACCAGCGGAAACCATCATGCTAAAAATCCATTTACTCACATTCATTTATTTCTCCTTAACAAAAAAATTTTAGAATTTCGAGAAACAATCTTATGCTGATTCATTATTAAAAAATGAGGGGTTTACCCGTACTCGTGCACATGGTTTATATAGGTTTTCATAAATTGCGAGTTAAGATTTTTTTAAACGCCAAATCTGCCATGGCTGGAGTTTTTCGCCGGTTTGCTCGCAATAGTTGAGCCGAAAAGAGTTGCACCTCTGAGTTGAAAATTTAGAACTTTATTCCCACAAATTCCAACACCGCATGAGGCACATAAGAGATTAAATTTGCAGCGAATTCAGCTAACCTAAAAATTCTCACTGAAATCGATTCAGCACTTAACTCAGGTCACTCTAGCAGTGGCAACTCAAAGCGTGACCAATGTTTTAGATAAGCAAAACGCAAGCTGTGCTTTACACAGCTGCCTTACGCGCTTATAAGATGATGTAAAGTGATAACACTTAGTGTGTAAAGCTGTGGATTTGTTGTACGATTCGACAGCACGTACTGTCTATTTAAAAGAGGAAGACCATGCAGACTGCTTTAAGCGAATTTGATATCGCTTTTTACCACGCCAACGGCTATGTCATTCCTAAATACCGGTTAGAGCCAGAGTTTTTAAAGGAGTTGCAAGACGCGCTCAACAACCTCTTGGCCAACAACCCTGGTGTGCGTCCTGAAAAACTGGTGAGCGCGCATATAGAAGGACGCAATGATGAAGGCGTGACCGGAAGTCAAAAGTTTTTACAATTAGCGATGCACCCGCCCATAATTGATTTGGTGGAACAAATTATTGGTCCAGACATCATCTTATGGGGCTGCCATGTATTTTGTAAGCCAGCAAGCGAAGGCTATGAAACGCCTTGGCATCAAGACGGCCATTACTGGCCCATACGCCCATTAGCTAATTGCACGGTGTGGGTGGCGTTAGAACCCAGCACGCAGGAAAATGGTTGTTTGCGCGTCATTCCTGGTTCGCACAATGCCAAACATTTATTCGAACATTTATACGAAGACCGCAATGACCTCACGCTAAACCAACGTATGGTTGAGGGAGCGTTTGATGAATCGCAAGCGGCAGATTTAGAGCTGCAACCCGGTGAAATGTCGATGCACGACATTTACATGATCCATGGCGCTAAAGCCAACACCTCACAACAGAGACGCACAGGGGTTGCCTTGCGGTTTATGCCAGGCACTTCATTGTTTGACCGAAACCTCAAACCTTCAGACGGCAAAACAGGTGTGAACGTTAGTTTTGCAAAGCGGCCTTTATGGTTGTTACGCGGTGACGATAAAACTGGGCAAAATGATTTTGCAGTAGGTCATCATTAATCAATCCGCGCATCAGAGCGATTGATAATCGGTGCCCACTTAACAGATTCATCACGGATGGGTTTTGCAAATTTCTGTGGTGTGCAACCTAAAGGCTCAAAGCCAGCAGATTTTAAAGCGGCAGTTGTGGTTTTGAACCGTTTTTCAAGACTTTCAGCCGAAGACTAATTGACATTGGACATTGGCTAAATTGGCTTAGAAAAAAATCTGCTATGCCATTTGCATAAATCACGGCCTAGATTTGTGCTGTACGAACTCTGTTGAAGGCGCATAAGTTAGCAGATGTTTCAAGCCAGACGAACCACAAACAGCTCCAAATGAAAAATATTAACTTGTTTGACAAAAATTGAACTCTGTAATCAAATGCAACTAAGTTGTTTTTTAAAAGCTACAAATTGTTTATATGATTGAAGAAATAGCTAATCTCCAAACACAGACTATCCACCGCCCAGATTCATTGCTGGTGGATCAACTTCGTGGCACCCCCACTGGGTTCTTAGTAGACGCTATGGGAGGTACGGGAGCATTGGATTACCGCATCCATCCCGCCATCGCCGAACAGTATGCGTTTTGCGGTGTTGCATTGACATGTCATACCGGTCCAGCGGACAATCTTGCCTTGATACACGCCTTACAGTATGTTGAATCTGGTGATGTGCTGGTTGTCGACACAGATGGTTTTACAGGGTGTGCCGTTACTGGGGATTTGGTACTGGGGATGGCCAAAAATTCAGGTGCAGTTGGCTTTATCACAGATGGATGCGTGCGTGATTTAATCGGTTTAAAGTCTGTCGGATTGCCGGCTTGGTCGATGGGCGTGTCTCCCAATTCCCCCCACCGTAATGGACCCGGCACAATTGGCACACCTGTGAACATTGCCGGTCATCTTGTTCACAGTGGTGACATTGTTGTCGCGGATTTAGATGGCGTGGTCATCATTCCCGTAAAAATGCTTGAATCTGTTCTTGCAAAGCTTCCCGGCATTCGAGATGCTGAGAAAGTAGCCGATGAATCTGTACGCCAGGGTGCGCGCCTGCCTGAATTTTTGAAAATCTAAAGTGCTATTGGATAAGCATTGATCCAATGAACCAAGAATTGAAACGTGGCGGATATAGTGTCGCGGCCCTACGCCGCATGGCACAAAAACGCTTACCTCGACCCGTTTTCGACTTCATTGACGGAGGCGCTGAAGATGAAAACACTTTACGCCAAAACGAGTCAGCTTTTCAGTCATGGGATTTACTTCCCCAGCCATTGAATGGCGCAGCTGAGCGGGACATTTCTGCATCCTTATTTGGCAATACATTGCGAAGCCCCTTGCTGCTTGGCCCCACTGGGCTTTCTGGCTTATTTTGGCCCCAAGGCGAAATTGAGAGTGCAAAGGCAGCTGCAGTAAAGGGTACTGTTTACTGCCTAAGTCATGGCTCTGTATGCACTTTGGAGCAATTGGCTCAATCACACAATGGCATGAAATGGATGCAGGTATTTATCTATAAAGACAGAGGTTTTACCCGCGAACTGGCCTCTCGCGCAAAAGACAGTGGCTATGAAGCCTTGGTATTGACCATTGACAATCAAATGATTGGGAAACGTGAACGCGACTTGGTCAACGGGTTCACCATTCCACCGCGATTTGATTTTGCCCAGATGCTGGCTTTTGCCCAAAAGCCTGCATGGTGGTGGTCCATGCGCCATGAGTTATCTAAAGTTACCTTTGGAAATTATGCACAATTAAATGCGCCTGAATCTGTTGCCGTATTGGCGGCCCGTATGAGTACTTTGTTAGACCCAGGTATGTCCTGGCATGATGTAGTCATGTTGCGCGACTACTGGAAAGGGAAATTAATTTTGAAAGGCGTTCTTCATCCACATGAAGCGTCCGAAGCTGTTAAACATGGCATTGATGGCATTATTGTCTCTAATCATGGCGGTAGGCAACTTAATGGCACCATGGCCAGTGTGCGCGCCCTGCCCGCCATAGTTCAAGCCGTTAACGGGGCCGTTCCGGTGTTACTAGACGGCGGCATCCGTCGGGGTAGCGATGTATTCAAAGCAATAGCTTTGGGTGCAACGGCGGTGATGTTAGGTCGCCCCCATTTGTGGGGCTTATCGGTAGCTGGGCAAGAAGGTGTGGAGTGGGTTATAGATTTGTTGAACAACGAGCTGGATCGCGTCATGGGCTTAGCTGGCGCAAAAAATCTCAAAGCTATTCGGGATGGCGACTTTTTGAGACTGGGGAATTTTTTCGAGCCGCATGCGAGCAAATAAGAAAACTCCAGATACTGTCCGTCTTCAAATGGTTTGAGACAGATGGGCTAATTTCTAAGGAGAGATTGGTTTATTGGTTTCAAATATTCATGGTTTTTAAATAGGTGGCGGTGTGATTTTGTTTTTGATTACTTTACGCATGGTGTTTCCATCGCAAGGTATTAAGATAGACGACACCGTAACTGAACCCTTGATCGTGCCCTTAGCAATCCCAGCCATCGCAGGGCCATCAGCTTTGGACCCTTGAAGAAAATACTAGGACAACGCATGTTTATGTCTTGTTATTTCAAAACAGCGAAAAATACTGTCCAATAAATTTTTGACTGATTAAATATCTATGACTACCTTTGCCAATCAACTGAAATCGGAAATAGCTCGTATAGCTAAAAAAGAGGCTCGTGTTGAGACCCAACAACTAAAAAAAACCTCTGCTCAGCACCGCTCCGACATATCTACTTTGAAACGGCATATTGCTGCTCTTGAAGTTACTGTGAAGAAACTGAGCAAGAGCCAACCCAAACCATTCCTTAAGGTGGAAGAAGAGCTGACTACCGCCCTTCGCTTTCGCGCTGGTGGCTTCGCTACTCTGCGGAAAAAATATGACTTATCTGCAGAACAAATGGGCAAGCTGATAGGCGTATCCGCGCAATCTGTCTATCACTGGGAATCCGAGAAATCACGTCCGCGCTCTAGTCAACTTCCGGCTATAGCAGCTGTGCGCAAGCTCACGAAGAAAGAGGCTTGGTCAAAGTTAGGTCTATGAGTACGAATTGCATACCAATTGCACCCGGTATTCCACGGTTTTCAATTCCCGTGCTTCGCAATATGCCTAGTTCTGTGTCCGAACATGGAGTCGAACTTTCGCCGTCATCCGTTTGAGTACCAAGCCAAGCGTCTAACTTTTCGCCAGCCGAGCGACGCTGCTGAGTGCAAAATGTAAGAAAGTGATGGGAAAACTGTAATTTACAGTTTTCGTTCAATTACACGAAATATTACACGTCGGCTATTTTCTTCTATAAGTTGTTGATTTATATAGGTTTTTCACGAGCCTGGATTTCTGTTAATCCGTAGGTCCCTGGTTCGAGCCCAGGTCGAGGAGCCAATACATAAGACCTAGCAAGTGAAAACGTGCTGGGCTTTTCTGTAACACGTAACCTCGAAGCTAATTCCCTACCCCTTGCTAGGGACAAATTTAGCTGCCAATGCCTTCGTTGTGGACTGCTGAAATAAGATTGAAATTCAACTTTTGGAGACCTCCATGAAACAAATTCTTATTGGTTCACTTGTTATGTTTTTTGTAACCACCGCCTCAGCGCATGGTTGCCCTGGTGAGATGCGTGCTATCGACGCAAAAATGCCAACTGCGAAATTGCCTGCAGCAGAAATGTCCAAAGTCAAAGCCTTGCGCGAAGAAGGTGAAAAGTTGCACAAGGAAGGCAAACACACCGAATCAATGAAAGCGCTGGCGGACGCCAAGAAGCTGCTAGGCGTCTGAGCTAAAGCCAATAACGCAACAGCAACTATCACCTCACCTTGTCAGAAGCAAATCGTCCAACTTCATCAGTGAGGTGGTTATCCGGATTTGCTTAAGCTGTTGCTTAGTTGGCGTGAGCATGAGTGGCATCACATGCCTTGCATTTCAACCTATTTCGGTTAGGTGCTTAATTCGAGGAAGGATCCGTCCATGCTAATGAAAGCCACAGCCCCACAAAGGCACACTGACCACACCAATACAAATGCGCCTATTGCATTGGTAATTGGCAGCGGTTTTGGTGGTCTAGCGGCCGCAGTTCGGCTTGCGGCCAAGGGCTGGCGGGTTCAGGTTCTTGAAAAGCTGGATGTGCCCGGAGGTCGGGCGCGGGTGCACCATGTAGACGGTTATACCTTTGATGCAGGGCCAACCATCATCACTGTTCCGTTCTTATTGGAAGAGTTGTGGGCACTGGCCGGACGAAAGTTGTCTGATGATGTAGATCTTCGTCTAATAGATCCCTTCTACCGAGTCCGATTTGCAGATGGGGATCACTTTGATTACAGTGGCGACCCCGAGCGAATGCGCTCCGAGGTGCTGCGAATTGATCCTACGGCGGGACCTGGCTACACTGCGTTCATGGAGGAGGCAGACACTTGCTACAAATTAGGCTTTGAATCTCTGGGTTGCCATGCATTTGACAGCACCGCAGACCTACTCAAAGCAATTCCTTCCATGGCCCGCATGAAAGGTTGGCGAAGCTTGCATGCTATGGTTGCTAGTCATCTTAAGCACCCCAAACTGCGCCAGGCCATGAGCCTGCAGTCGCTTCTGATTGGCGGTAATCCTTTTTCTGTGACCTGCGTGTACTCTCTCATCAACGCACTTGAGCGGCGTTATGGCGTGCATTGGGCTATGGGCGGGACAGGAACTTTGGTCAACGGCTTAGTTGGTTTGATTGAGGGTATGGGGGGCAGTCTGCGAACTGGCGCTGAAGTACGCCGAATAGAAGTTACAGATGGCCGTGCCTCAGGCGTAACACTGGCCAATGGTAAGACATTGCCCGCAGACATTGTGGTCTGTAATGCAGATACTGCCTGGACTTATAAGAACCTAATTGATGCCAAACATCGCAAGGTCTGGAGTAACGCGAAAGTTGAGGCCGGTAAGTATTCGATGAGCTTGTTTGTTTGGTACTTCGGCACAAATAAGCGGTATGAGGATGTACCCCACCACATGATGCTGCTTGGGCCACGTTACGAGGGCTTGCTGAAAGACATTTTCAAGCGCCACAAACTTGCCGACGATTTCAGCCTTTACCTGCACCGCCCCACAGCGACAGATCCTGCCATGGCACCTGCTGGCTGCGATACGTTTTACGTACTTTCACCGGTTCCCCACCTTCAAAGCGGTACCAATTGGGCTGAGCAAGCAGAGCCCTACAGATTAGCCATTGCCGAGGCTCTGGAAAAGACCGTACTGCCAGGTTTGCGCGAGCACTTAACAGTTTCTTTTGTGACGACACCGCAAGACTTTCAAGATAATTTGTTATCGTACAAAGGCGCAGCATTCGGTCTAGAGCCACTGCTTCTCCAGAGCGCCTGGTTTAGGCCACACAACAGAAGCGAAGATGTCAAAGACCTGTTTATGGTGGGCGCGAGTACCCATCCGGGTGCTGGCATTCCGGGTGTACTGATGTCTGCTAAAGCGCTAGAAACAGTACTTCCAGATTTAGCTACTTTCAGGCAATGAACTGATGAGTCCTTATGGTTTGTTGTTAGATCAAACGCTTGCCGTCTCTCAGCGGTTACTCCTTGAGCAATGGCGCCAACGCCGGGGCTTGATATTTTGGGCCGTTTTTCCCGCAGCCATGATGCTGCTGTTCGGCTTGGTCTACGCGCATAACGCCAACATGCGCGCAGGATTAGATGCTGCTGCTGCAGGCATTTTGATGGGTGCAGCACTGTTCTTTAGCTGCCTTGGTGGTACGGTCTCAATCATTGCCGCAGAGCGCGAGCGCAAAACTCTGCGACGACTGCTGGCTTCACCACTGCACCCTGCGGCGTACTTTTTGGGCGTGGTACTTGCACAGATGGTGTTGGCAGCCGTGCAGGTGCTGATGCTTTACAGCATTGCCTGGTTCATTGGGGCGCGGTACCACGGCAGTTTGATGTTGGGTGGCTTGATTTTGCTATTGTCTGTTTTTGCCTATGTCGGTATGGGCTTCTTTTTAGGCGCTCGTTTTGCCCGGCGCAGTGAAGAAGTAGTAGTTGCATTGTCGGCTATTGGTGTACCGTTGTTGGTGCTAGGTGGTACCTTTTTCCCACTTGAAATCA
>SXGQ01836933.1_pt1 | contig 22149 bp, 20 predicted proteins | sample 3178371 | NCBI WGS metagenome assembly SXGQ01 (sample SAMN11356859, study PRJNA531348) | freshwater metagenome | isolation source: freshwater sample F1-20 | place: China: Fuxian Lake, Yuxi | collected 2017-12-25 | reverse complement strand
AGGCGCCGCCGCCGAGCTCGTGGCCGCGACCACGATCGGCCTCGCCGACGTGGGGGGCCTGCCGGTGAGCACGACGCACGTGCTTTCCAGCGGCGTGGCGGGCACGATGTGGGCCAACAAATCGGGCATCCAGGCCGAAACCGTCCGAGAGATCGCCTTGGCCTGGATCCTGACGCTGCCGGTGGCGATGAGCCTCTCGGGTGGCCTCTACTGGCTGGCCACGCTCGTCACCGGGTGACGGGAAATCGGGGACGGGAGCGATTTGCGGTTACATCGCTCCCGTCCCCGATTCTTCGGCTCACACAACCTCCTGCATGGGCCGGATACGCGGAGGCGGTAGCTGTCGTCCAGACTGCTCGAAATGGGCGACGACCTCCTCGATGACCCGGGCGAGATCCGCGTACACCTGCACCGGATCATCACCGTGAATGCCGGAGATGAGGTCGGGGCATTTTCCGATGTAGGTTTCGTCCTCGTCGCTCCATTCGACCCATTTGTGGTAGGCATCAGTCGTCTTCATGGATGGCCTCCATCGCTTTCCGGACCTGTTTTTCCTGGTATGGCTTGGCGTCGTCGCCCGACTGTCCGCTCAGCGTCAATGCCCCGCGATATCGGTCATGGACGAACTTGCGGTGAGACCCTTTGCCGCCGCCGGCGATCTCAGCGAAGCCATTGGCCAGCAAATCGGCAACGAGTTCACGGATCTTTCGCGGCATGGGTGGCCGGTCTCCGCTCCAGATGTCTCGCACCGAGTATACGGGGATACGGCGGAAATCGGGGACGGCGATCCTCTCCGGAGCGTGCCGTATCTGGAAACCACGCTGCGGGCGATCTGCGAGACTGCGGAAGACGCCTCCTTCTGGGGCCGCCTGCAGGGCGTGCTCGACAAGGCACGAGCCCTCGGGGCCGAGTGACGGACTCCGGCCGGAGTGACGGCGTCCGGCCGCCGATCGAACCGACTTCCGCCGGCCGGCGTAGAAGGTGGGAACGGAGGTTTTCCCGTGGTTCAGCCCGTGGTTCAGCCCGTGGTTCAGAGCGTGCAACGATCCGTCTGGCTGGTGGTGGCGTGTGCGACGCTCGTCGTGCAGGCCACGCCGCCGGCGTGGTGCGCCGATTGCGACCGCGGATGCTGCACGGCGGAGAGCTGCGGGGGCTGCGGCGCCTGCCCGGCGGAACCCGCCGCCCCCCCGTGCCACTGCCAGCTGGATGCCCGGCAGGACCAGCCACTCTCGGCGGCGAGGGCCGCGTCATCCGGGCTCGATCTGCTCGGGCAGGTGACGGCGGTCGATCAGGCTTCGCCTGAGGCTCCACCCGCGCTCGGCGTGAGCCGGGAGTATGCCGCGGCATTGCTCGCCGTGCCGATCCGGCCCGTGCGGATCCTGTATGGCGTGTGGCGGGACTGAATCGGCCGCTGCAGCGATGTCTCTCCGCCCTCGGGCGAGCCCGTCGGTCGGGTGGCATCCGCGATGGCCTACCCACGGTCGCACTTCGCGACGTGGCGTGTTCGATTCAGCGATTCCATGCAAAGGATTCCTCCCATGAACAGTCTGATTCTTCTGGCGGCACTGGCCTTCGTGCCCTTCGTGCCCGCCAGCCTCTGCGGCCAGCATGCTGGCTGCGACACGTGTGATTGCTGCGGGTGCTGCGACACGGGAAACTGCGAGTGCGTGAAGTGCACCTGCGTCTGCTGTGTCGGCGAGTGCCCGACTGCCGGCCCGAAGGCCGCGCAGGAGGGATGCTGCGGCTCCGGATGCTGCGGCAAGTAGCACCCGCCGCCTGAAAACCGTGGGTCTTGGGCGGCGGGGGACAAGCGTCTCCCGCCGCCCTCTTTTTTGTCGGGCCTACGGCGGCCCCGGACCGCACCGGCGCCACGGCGGAGACGACCGGCGACGGGTCGATCGTTTCCGAAGGGCCGTCGAATCTGATCGGCCGGCCGGTCAACTGCGGCGGCGCACCGCACGCAGGCCGACGAGTGCCGCTCCCACACCGATCAGACCGAGCGTTGCCGGCTCCGGCACGGCGTTCACGGAGACCGAAGCCGCCTCCGACACGTTCGGCGACGATGCGATGCCCGCCACCTTGAGGGATCCCGCATAGTCGCCCGCAATCCGGAGGCTGGAGAAGCTGAAGTTGCTCTTCGTGCCGAGCAGCGATGCATTCGGGGTGCCGGCGACGAGTGTGTCGGGGTCGATCGCCAGGTTGCTCGTGGCCCACATCTTCACGTCCACCTTGCCGGACGTGGCGCTCGGCACGAGCCCGAGGGCCACGAGGTACGACGTGTTGGTCAGCGGGGTGAAATCGACCGACTTGATGTCGGCAGCGCCGTTGCCCGCGCGGGCGTCGAAGCCGAACTTCTGGGCCTGCCAGGGGATGCCCATGAACATCTCCTCGGTGCCCCCGTCGAACAGACTGATGCCCGTGTAGTTGCCCCCTGAGAAACTCGTGGCATTCATGAGATAGGTGATGTACATGCTCGTGCCGGTCGTGCTGGCGGTGGCAGCCATCTGCCTGGTGGACGCGGTTCCGACCTGCACGGCACTTCCCGAACCGCTGACGAGCCCGACCACGATCGTGCTGTTGCCCCCCGACCAGGCGGCCGAGAAGCCGGTGCCACCGTTCTGGCCGGCCAGGTTCGCGCCCAGCGTGTATTGGAAGGTTTCCGTGAAGAGCAGGGCGGCATGCCCGGCGTTCGCTCCGCATGCCACGACCGCGCCGCACAGGGCGATTCGGCGGAGCACGGACACGACCCTCGATCGAACTCGGTTGGCACTCCGGGCATTCATGAACGGGCTCCTCGCGGCGTTACCCTCGACAACCCTCTTCTTAATGCAACCACCGCCACTGCCAAGGTAATTCCGACGAAAAGTGACGAATCGGGCGCTGGCTGGGACGAATCGGCGACGACTGGGACGAATCGGGCACTGGCTGGGACGAATCGGCGGCACGCCGGCGACCGACCGAGGAGGCTTCCGCGGGGCCCGGCCATGTTCACCGCACAGGGTGATTGCGGCCCAGAGCGGCCCGCTCCTGCCAGCGGAGCGCGAGGATCACGACGATGGTCGCCACCGTGATCTGCGTGGCGAGTGCCGCGATCGGGATCCAGATGGACGGGTCGTAGGTGCCGAGGTTCTGCCAGAAGACGGGCACGCCGTCCCCCTCGCTGCGGCAGCCCCGGTGCGTCCAGTAGAGCGGCGAGAAGAGCTTGGCGAGCACGGCGAGCACGCCTCCGCGGATCGGCAGGATCGTGGCCCCGAGCAGGATCTGGGGCGTGATCAACAGCGGCACCGCGAGCACGCCCTTGTCGGTCGAGCGGACGCAGGCCGAGACGATCAGGCCGATCGCGGCACAGGCCACGGCCGCCAGCCAGTTGAAGGTGCCGGAAACGAGGGGCCCGCGCCGGTAGATCGCCGCGGGGCCCTCGCCGCCGATCGCCTCGCGCACCATGAACCCCAGTTCGACTGCCGTTCTGAAAAGCGCGACCTGCACCGCGAGGATCACGGCCAGCGCCGCGATCTTGGCGATCACATAGGCGGTGAACCGCAGGCCGTGCCGCCGCTCGAGATCGAGCATCGGCCGCTCCTTGACGATCTCCCGGAACCCGGTCACGAACCCGAGGATGACCATGCAGATGCTCATCAGCGAGAGCCACTTGTACGTGCCGCCCGGGTCGATGATCTCGCGATCCGGCGCGATGCGGAGCGTGTCGGCGAGGGCGTCGCGCACGAGCCGCTCGGTCGATGGCTCCCGCAGATGGGCGAGCAGTTTCGGCTGGCTGTCGAGGAACACCCGGATCTGGCCGGGAATGCTGGCATTCTGCTCCGACACGGATTCGGTGGCGATCGCCTCACGCACCTCACCCCAGACGTCCGCCAGCACCTCCTTCTCGCCCGGGTCGAGAAACCGCGTCAGCGTGAGGGGATTCTGGAAGCGGATGTCGGCGAAGCCGGCCAGCACGGCCCCCGCGAGCGCGAGTGGCAGCAGCAGCGACATCGCGATGCCCACGCGGTCTCGGACGAACGTCTCGAGTTCACGGCAGAGAAACGTGCGGAACTGACGGGAGAAGCCGGGGATCGAGACCGCCGGGAGCGCGGCCACCCGCTCCGGGACGGCGGCAATGGCCGGCTCGTCACTCGTCCGGGCCCCCGCCAGAACGCGGTCCTCGGCGAGCCGCTCCCGCCAGCGGGTGGACCAGGTTCCGGGCGGACTGTCCTCGATGGCGACGTAGACGTCGGCCAGCCGGTGCACTTCGAAGTGACCGAGGGCCTCCACCCGCGAGCCGAACCAGACCACCTCGCCATGGCCGAGGATCAGGAGCTTGTCGGCCTGATGGACGTTGTCGAGGTGGTGCGTGACGGCGATCACGGTCGTGCCGGCGTGGGCCCGGTCGGCGAGCAGCGCCATGATGCGGGCCTCGGTGGCCGGATCAAGGCTGGAGGTCGCCTCGTCGATCAGGAGCAGCCCCGGGGCGGCGAGCAGCTCGGCCGCGAGGCTCGCCCGCTTCATCTCGCCCCCCGACAAGCTGCCGATGGGCTGGTGCCGCACCCCGTCGAGGCCGACGTCGGCGACGACCCGATCGATCGCGGCCCGTCGGTCGGCGGAAGTCGCAGCCCCCGGCAATCTGACTTCCGACGCGTAGTGGAGCGCCCGTTCCACGGACAGGGCCGGCGGATTGACGTCCTGCTGCGGCACATAGCCGATCGCACCGCGGAGGGCGTCGGCCTCGCCGAACACGTCGTGCCCCCCCACGAGCAGCCGGCCGGCAGCGATCTCGCGTTCACCCAGGATCGCCCGCACGAGCGTGCTCTTGCCCGCCCCGCTCGGGCCCAGCACGCAGACGAACTCGCCCGGCTCGATCCGGAAGTTCACGGCTGCGAGAAGCGTTTTCGTTTCCCGGCCCGCGCGGCCATCGGCCACCGACACGGTCACGCCCTCGGCCACAACCGCAAGGCCTGTCTGTCGTGGATGCTTCATCGAAGGCAGTTTCCGCCTCTGGTCACCCGGGTCGGGAGTCGTCGCTTCCGCCGCCGGGACATCGCGACGCTTTCGAGCGCGAGAGAATACCATATTGCGCGTTGGAGTGTCCCCCGGCACGATGGCTCACCGCATGACGCACCGCCGCACCGATCTCGACGCCCTGCGCGGCTTCGCGATGCTCCTCGGCATCGCCCTTCATGCCTGCCTTCCTTTCTTTCCGATTCCCTGGCCTGTCCACGACACGCGGCGCAGCGATCTCCTGCCGCTCTTTTTCGTGGCGGTGCACGGCTTCCGGATGCCGCTTTTCTTCCTGCTCAGCGGCTATTTCACGATGCTCGTCTACCGCCGTCGTGGGCTCGAGAGCCTGCTCCGGCAGCGGTCCGCACGGATCGTCATGCCGCTGGCGATCGCGGTCGCGACGATCATGCCGCTCGACACGTTCCTCAAGGGTCTCTCCCAGCGCACGATCCACCCGGAACCCGCCGTCGCGGAGATTCTCTCCAGTGATGAGGCCGCCGTGCGCCGCAGGCTCTCCACACATGGGGCGGTCGAGAGCGAGGACGCCTTCTACGGTCGTACGCCGCTCGCCTGGGCCACGCTGCATGGCGATCCGGGAATCGTCGCCGCGGTGCTCGATGCCGGCGGCGACGTCAACGAGCGCGATGGCAGCGGCAACACGCCCCTCCACGTCGTCGCCTACTTCGGCCACGAGGCAGCCGGCCGCCTGCTTTTGGCACGGGGCGCCGATCCGCTGGCCCGGAACGTGGTCGGCCGGCTCCCGGCGGCGATCATGGCCTTGCCCGCCGATGACGCCGCCATGTTCGCGCCTCTCGTCGGCCTTGAGCCGATCGGCGTGGACGACATCCTCGCGGGCCGCGAGCGGCTCCGCGTGCTTCTGCCCGCGGGCCCGAATGCGGAGGGTACTGAGGGCGGCTGGCTCGATCGGCTGACGCTCGCCTGGTCGCGGATCCTGTCGGCGGAGCGGCTACGGGTGGGCGTCGGCCCGTGGTCGCTTCACCTCGTCCAGACCAATGTCTTCGACCACCTCTGGTTTCTGTGGTTTCTTTGCTGGCTCGTCGCCCTCTTCGCGCTGCTCGCCGTGGCGGGCCTCCTGCCGTCGGGCCGCGGGCGGTGGTGGCTCGTGGCTGCCTCTTGCCTGCCGCAGGCGGTGATGGGCATGACGCTGGCCGGGTCCTTCGGCCCCGACACGTCGCTCGGGCTCCTTCCCAAGCCGCACGTGCTCGGCTTCTACGCTTGTTTCTTTTTCTTCGGGGTCGCCACGTTCGCGGCCGAGGGCCTCGACACGACCCTTGGCCGCCGCTGGAAGATATTGCTGCCCGTGGCGGCCGTGCTGCTCGCGGCCGGCATCGCGACGATCAACGACCGCGCGCTCGCCATCGTCCTCCAGCCCACCTACGCGTGGGCGATGTCGCTGGGCTTGATCGGACTGTTCTGCCGTCTGTTTCCGAATCCCCGCCCTGCGGTGTCGTGGCTGGCGGATGCGTCGTACTGGATGTATCTCGTCCACGTGCCGCTGGTCATGGTGGTGCAGCTGGTCGTGCGTGAGTGGCCGCTGCCGGCGGAAGTGAAGTTTCTGCTGATCCTCGGCATGGTGACGCCGCTCCTGCTCGCCAGCTATCGCTGGTGCGTGCGGTTCACCGCGATCGGCAGCCTGCTCAACGGACCGCGGGCGTTTCCCACAGACGGCCCGGGTCGTCAATCGCCGTGGGCGTCAGGGTGGTAGTCGGGCGAGAGAACCACGTTTCCCTGCGGATCGGCCACATACTTGTAGCGGTGATCCACGAGCCGCCGGAGAAACCGCGACCGCTGGAGCCACGAGACAAACCTTGAGAAGGTTTTGCCTTTGCCGTCGAGCGGCTGCTCGGAGGCGAACGAGAACATGGGCAGCAGCATCTCGTCGTGGATCGATTCGTTGTGCCAGACGTGCTGGGGCGGATCGAACGGGTTGCGCGGGTTGGCGGCCGAGTTGTCGTAGGAAACCTCCGCCTCGAACCGCGTGCCGGCCGGGAACGTCCGGGGCTCTCTCAGTTCGTAGGACGACTGCCAGTTGTAGTCCCACTGCGGCACCCGGAGGACCAGCAGCGGCTGCTGCTCGCCCGGCAGGTGAGCCCTGATCTCGAGCCACCGGGCGAGCTGGTGCGTGTGCGGCACGACACCCACCATGTCGGCCGCCTCCGGAAGCGTCCAACTGCCGCGGACGCGGAAGTCGGTGACGCCCTGCGGGACGACGGCGAAATCGCCGTTGACATAGATCATGTTCATCACCTTGCGCGGCTGCTGCCTGTCGAGCCAGATGCCGATGCGACTGGAATCGGTTTCCAGTTTCCCGGTGCGGACATAATGCCCCTGCACCACGACATCGCAGCCCGCCGGAATGACGATCGCCGCATCGGCGGGGGCGACCGCGGCGCGAACCCCCGGCACGAAGCCACTCATGAACGCGGCCCGCGGCTGTCCGTCGTCACGGATGGGCGGCACCCGGAACCCGACGCCGTGGGGCTCCCAAAAGCCACCAGCCCGGTCGTCGGGATGGCTGAGGCCGGCGCGGCCGCCATGATCCCGAACGGCCTCCTCCGCCGTCTCCCGCGGCAGGTGGCCGGTGAGGGCGTGATGCACGACGCGGCGATTCCCCGGTAGGAACTGAATCGCGCGGAGCCGCAGGTCTTCGGGCCGGTTCAGCGGAAACACGAGGTGGCGGTAGATGTCGTCGCCGTGAGCGCCGATCTGCGTCGGCTCCGGCTGCTCGAGGATGATGTCGGGGGGGCCGAGATCCTCCTGAAAGGCCGAGTAGTCGGGGAGCGGCTCGAGCTTCGGCGCGTCGGCAGGATTCCCCGCCGGCTTGTCGGCGGCCACCCACCGCCGCAGCATCGTCAGATCCGCGGCGGTCGGCGGCTTCGCCCACGTGTAGTCGAGATCGCTCTCGATCTGCGCCGGCGGCATCCGCCGGGCCTCGATCTCCTCGATGGCGATCTCCGCCCACTCGACCGCGTCGTCGTAGCTGAGCAGGTTGAACGGGCCGGCCTGGTTCGGGCTGTGGCACTTCTGGCACTGGTCGTGAAGGAAGGGAAGCACGTCCCTGGAGAAGGTCGGCACCTCCGCGGCCGTGGCAGCCGCCGGGGCGACGGGCCGTTCCGGCCGGTCCAGCGGACAGCCGGCGGGCTTCGTGACGGGCTCGCGGATCTCGCGGCCGGCAAGCAGGTCTTCGATCGCGTGCGCGAGTTCCGGCTCGGCATCGCCGGGCGTCATCACGCCGCGGATCTTGTAGCGGTCGTCGATCCGGCCGGAGTAGCGGATGCGCCGCTCGCGGTCCACAAGCACCACCTGGGGCGTGGTGGTCGCGGCCAGCGCCTCGGCCAGCGCGAAGTCGGTGTCGAGATGGATCGGGAACGTGAGGCCGAACGTTTGGCGATAGGCCCCGATCTCGGCCGGGTCGTCGTATTCGCAGACGACGCCCACGAAGCGGATTCGCTCGTCCGCGAAATCGGCCGCCAGTCGGCCGAGCACCGGGCCGTATTCCTGCGCGAGCGGACAGGCGGGATGAAGAAACGCGAAGCAGACGGCCCGGCCGTCGGACCCGAGCAGATCGGCGAACGGCACCACCTCGCCGTCGAGTGTCTGCACGACGAGCCGGTCAGGGGGGAGCGGTTCCGCCGCCGATCCGATGCAGCCCAGCGGCAACAGCCCGCACCACAACAAGACTCGAGCGACGCGGTGGTTCATTCCCACAGCATAGCAACGCCTGACAACGCACGGTCGCACGGCACGACAGAACCAGCCGCGAACATGGAACCGGTTCGGCAGCGATGCCGATGTGGGGCCGCGGTGCACGTGCCAGATGCCCACCGCCGCGCGATGCCCCCCGGCAGTGCACGAACACCTTCTGCCCGCCTGCCAGGGCCTGCTCGATGTCGGGCCGTGATCCGGGCGGATCGCTCCGGGGTGGTCACACCCCGATCGGAAGTCGGCCCACGAGCCGTGGAGGTCGAGATCGTGCGCTCAGAGCAGCCGCTCGCCCGTGGCCGCCCGATGGAGCGCGTCGGCGAGCGCTTCGATCCGCCCCCGCATGGCAAGTTTTCTGAGCCATTCCGCCGGGATCCCGCTCGCCCCGTGTGCCGCCCCGGCCAGCTGCCCCGCGATCGCCGCCGTCGTGTCGGCGTCGTCGCCCAGGTTGGTGGCCCGCAGAATCGCGTCGCGAAAATCACGGGCTCCCGCCACGGCCCAGATCGCCGCCTCCAGAGCCGCCACGCAGTAGCCCGTGCCCCGGATCGCCGGCGGCTCCTTGCCCCGCCAACTACCCTGGGCCACGGCCGCGACGGCATCATGCAGCGCGCCGTACTGCCAAAACCCAGGATCGAGCACGCGTGTCAGCGGCTCGCCGCGAATCAGCGCCGCCGTCATCGCGGCCAGGAGCCGGCAGGCATCCACGGGCCGCCGGGCCGCGTGCGTGGGCCGGCTCGACGCCGCCGCCTGCTCCACCACCGCCGCGGGATCGTGGGCCCAGCGGATCGCCACGGGTGAGAGCCTCATCAGCGACCCGTTGGCCGCCGATTCCTCATCTTGATATGGATCGTGCGGCTCACCTGTCCGCGCGAAACGGTCGAGCTGGGCGCTCGTGGTGGTGCCGATGTCGAAGCACCGGCCCGTCGGCGAGAAATAGCCCTCCCGCCACCAGCGGAGATACCGCTGCATCTGATCCACTGGATCGTGGCCGCCCCGCTCCACGAGCGACTCGGCGAGGCACAGGGCCATCGACGTGTCGTCGGTCCACTGTCCCGCCGCGAGTTGAAACGGCCCGCCACCCACCATGTCGGTCACGGGCGTGAACGTGCCGGGCCGGCAAAACTCCACCGTCGTGCCGACCGCATCGCCTGCCGCGAGCCCCAGCAGGGCCCCGCGGGCCCGATCGTGGACCGATCCTGACTCGATCATGCGTCGCTGCTCCCCGTGGCGGTGATCGTGCCGCAGGCCCCCGACACGTTTCCCCGCGGAGCGTGTCGGGCTCCACGAAGCCGCCGTGCACCGCTCGCGGCCTGCATGCGCAGAGAGGGTAGCATACGTTGGACGAAGGGGAGGACGGTCAACGACACATCCGCTCGCAAATCGATGGCGACAGTTGGCCCCCTTGCGCCGGCACCTTTGTGGCCCGCTTCAACGCCGCAGCCACGATCCGAAATGAAACGGCATTTGGGCACCGACGGCGGTTGGTGACACCCAGGCAGTGATTCTTCGCGGTCGAAGGATAGTGCGGCCAGCGGCCGAAGTCTTCGACGACCTCGTGATCCTGGGCGTCGAACCACTGCTTGAAGACCGTCAGGCTCCGGTCCTTCGGCCACGCGTCTCCATCGGTGTGCCAGCCCTGCAGTCCCCGGCAGGAGGCCGCGCAAGAAACAGCCCGCCGGGGCCATGGATGGCGCGGCGGGCGTAACCGCGGCAGGAGGCCGCGCAAGAAACAGCCCGCCGGGGCCATGGATGGCCCGGCGGGCGTAAAATGGCGGGGACAGGGCGCGAACAACCGGCGTTTCGCGCGGGAAATCCTGGGGCCGCCGCCGCCTACGACGCACAATGCGACGCACTTTCGTCCGATCGCGTGGAACTGCTCGCCAGGGCGGTCATCCTCGTAGCCGGCATGGCGATCCCGGAGGCCGCGCGGGAGGCTGTTCTGGCGCGGGTGGTCGCCGACCTTGCGGCAGCCGGCACGCCTGGCTGAATGCGATTCAGAGGCCTGTGGGAGGCCCTGGGCGGCCGACCCGTCCGTCAGCCGTCCGGTTGCCCGCCCTCGAGGTACGCCCGCCAGACCCGCGCGTATGCGCAGCCCCAAGCCTCGTCGTGGCTCGCCCGGGCGAACTCCGCAGGGTCGAGGTCGGGATCGTTGGCGAGCCTGTCGAGCGCGTAGTTCCACGCCAGAGCGTGCGCCCACTCGTGGCAGAGGACCTCGATGGCCTGATCTTCCCCCATCTGGTCGTTCAGACGCACCACGAACCGATGCTGCCGTCGGACGCATTCCCCGAGCAGGGTGTGGGGGAGCCACGCCGTCCGGACCACGACGGGCATGGCGGCCGGGCACAGGCTCCGTAGGCCGACCAGGACGGCGCGAAAGGCATGCCAACCGGAGCGCCGCAGGAAACTCTTGGTCGCGGGATGGCCTAGCGCGGAAGTATTCGGAACAACCGGCGTGATCGCAAGCGATGAACGGTGGCAGCACAGGATCGAAACGTGGTGCCGCGCAGAGGATGGAGTTCCACGGGTGGCGATGACCCCGGTCGTGGTGAGGCAGCGCTGCATCCGGACAGCGTAGCGCTTTTGCTGGCGCGCGCAACCCGGAATTGGGAAAATGGTGTCCGCCTGTTACGAGGATTCGACAATGAACGCGTGCGCCAATATCGACCCAAACCCAGCGCCAGGACGCGATCGTGAAATCCTGCAGACCATTCGCCTGATGAGCCAGCAGTTCATGCAGTGCCATCAGTTCCTTGCCAAGAACACGCACGCATTGTCTGAACTGTTGCGCGAGGCTGAATCTCGGGGCATTCTGTTGCACGAGGCATTTGCGCTTTGCGACGTCGGCTACTGGCTCCAGCATATCGACTGGCAGGCCAAGTTCCTCGAGGTCGTGCTCGCGTTTGCCCAAGACCCCAGCCGCAAAACGCTCCGGCCGCTGATCGAACTCTACGGCCGAGATCGAGACCGAATGAGGGCCGAAGCGGAGGCCTTGGAGCGGCAACTGGAGCACCGGTTGGCGGCGTTCGCGAAGTCCGACGACGCCCTAGTCCAGAAGGTCGTCGAGAAGAACCAAAAACGGGTTCTCGCGGCCTACCTCCATGTGCGCTCGGGGTACCGCGGCGTCGATCTGGCCCGGTTCTTCAAGGTGCCCCGGACGACCGCCTACGGGTGGCTCGATTGGTTTCGGAGTCTTCCTGATGGCCTTCTCGCCGGCATTGTGGAGTTCATGGACTCGCAGATTCCGATCATGGCCGCGAGTCAGACGCCCGATCAAATCGGCCAAGCAATACCTGCAACCGTTCGGTCGGAGACAATCTGCGCCCGCGTAGTTCGGTCGGCAGATCGGCATCAAGAATGATATGCCTGATCTCGTCTACGTCTTCGATAATCCTATGCTGCAGAATGGCTGCGGCTAACCACTCCACACGCATCCAACGCAAAGCAACAAGACGATCTGCGCGGATGGCAAGCACCCTCCGCCATGCGTCGCGAAGTTCATTGTCATGGTCGGCAATGAGCACGCCCAACAAGAAGTACACGCTTTCCCGATCACCTTCGCCATGTTCCTCAACTAGGGACTCAGGCCGAAATCGTCGTTGTGCGGCCTCGCCGGCGAGAGCAACTATCGCCGCCTGTTCTAAAGCAATTTGCCGCTCACACTCGCCCTCGTGGAGTGCCGTATTCATGTTTCGGCCGTAGTCATGGACGACGTGGCCGGCATCATCGCCATCGGATTGAATGCTGATCTTTTCGATCACCATGTCGAATTCGTGGGCGGCAACCGCGTGCCCGGCTTCGTGGTAGGCAACAACTTCGAGATCGATGGTCATGGTCACCTGCAAGGCGATTCAACAGGACAGCCAGCCGACGTAACCAGACGCCACCTTCTGCGGCCAATACTGCCGGATATTGCAGAGGATACCCACTCCTGAGGTATACTCCCACGGAAGTGAAGTAGGTACACGGAGTTCGGCTATGAAGTCGTCAGACTCGTTTTCGGTCGCTGATGTTTTCGGCTACGCGAAGATTGCATTCGTGGTCCTGATTACCACCTTGGTGTTGGTTGGATTGTTCGCGATTTACAGCGCCATCTGGGGAAGTAGGGCGATCAATCCAGAGTCCGTGCTTACTGTCCTACGTTCCGAAAACTTGGATTTTCTTGTTCGCCGTCGTCAGGTAACGCAGTTGGTGCTAACCCAGGTTGAGGAGAACTCTGTTTGGGACTGGGTTCCACTCGTTGGTGATTACCGCGCGTTGACCAAGGAAGATGGCGTACTGACCGCAAACGTTCGCATCTATTACGGCTTTGACCTCGACAAGGCCCACGTGTCGACGAGCACGAAGGACTCCGCAAATATTGTGATTCGACTACCCGAGCCCGAGATGCTCGACTACTCCCCCGACCTCGACTCCCTTAAGTTCGTAGCACTTCGAACCGGCATAGCGACCAGCATCTCAAAGATATTCAAGGACGAGACGCTCAGGGATAAGTTGGTGAAACAAATTAAGCCGGCGGTAGAGAAGTTCGTTTCCAACCCGGGAGCGTTGCCCACCAAGGATCAAATGTTGGGTGAAATGAGTGGCTTCGAGAAGTTGTTGACCGACGCTTTCGGCAGGCCAATCGTTTTCGAATAGGCGGTCTTGCTCCGCCGATCAGCACTCCAGCGCTCAGTGGCGAAGCCCGTTTGCTCGCGCCCACTCCCGAGCCTCGAGGTCGATCTTGGCGTGCCCGATTGCCTCGAGGCTCCGCTGGCATTCGTAAATGATCTCGTTCAGGATTCGCTCCCCTTCGGCCACGTCCGCATACCGGATTCCGTCGGCGTGCTGCGGGTCGAACTCGTAGAACTGGGGCATCCGGCGGGCGGCTTTCTGGAGCGTGTCGAGGAACTCCAGAAAGGGCGAGGCGAACTCCTTCTTCTTGCGGCCCGAGTGGTACTTAGGGTCGCCGGAGGTCATGCGCCGGATCTTCTGGATGGCCGCGAGCAGTTGGCGGCCTGCGGGGTCGTCGAACGAGTGGGGCTTGGTCATGGGCATACTCCTTGATGCGCGGCGTTGGACGGTTGGTCGGCCGGTCGTGGAAATCCGTACTTTTTGGCGTTTCAGGTGTTCGCGCGCGTTGGAAATCACCAAGTTTCTGCCGCGAATGCGCTCGCTCCCACCCTCAATTCTAGCGCCCGAGCACCCCGATTACGGCACGAGTTCTGCGCGGAGGACGCTCGAAGTCGATGAATGCCGCGCGAAACCGCAGGTGTTGCAAAACGCTACAGCGCGCGGATGTGTACCCAAAAGATCGAGGCCTTCGGGGGGGGGCTGCGTTTTGAGCCATGGCCACCACCGTCGACCTACCCACGCGCGAACGATGTGGTGGCTGGCTCGCGCAACATCGGCACCAGCGCCGACCCAGTTCGGCACTCACGTCGATGTACCTCGGCACCAGTGCGGAACCGGTACAATCTCCTCTCTATCTCCTAGAGAATCTCGTTCTTCAGACAGTGACCCACGGCCGTCGGACCGCTGATAGCGAAAAAAAGGCGGCCGGGTTTCCCCAGCCGCCCTTTTTCCCGCTCAGCCCTGCCACTTCGAGCAGGCCTCGCGGAAGGGACATCCGGCGCACGCCATGGGCGACGGCGCCGGGTAGAACACGCCCGTCTGCATCGCCTGCCAGACGCGCTGGGCACCGGCGAGCGTTCGGGCGACCCTCTCGGGCTTCACCTCGGCCACGTGCTCCTCGATGACCGGCTCCTTCGTCTTCGTGATGACGAGGAACCGCGTCACGATCTTCTTCCCGGGGGCGAGTTCGGACGCCAGCCTCGAGTAGAGGAGCAGCTGCTCGGCCGACTCCTCCGCCTGGTCGGCGCCCCAGCGCGATCGCGACGTCTTCACGTCGGAGATCACGAGCTGGTCGCCGTCCTCCGTCAGCAGGTCGACCCGGCCGTAGAGGTCCGGCATGCCCGGTGCGAGCGTGCCGCGGATCTCCTCCTCCACCCCCAGCACGCGGCCCCGGACGGCCGCCGCCGGGTTCGCCAGGAACGCCGAGAGCATCTTGGCCGCGAGCGCGTCCAAGGACTCCCGGGTTTCACTGGCCCCGAACGTGACCTTCTCGGGATCGTGCGGCAGCCACGCGGAGCGGTAGGCGAACAGCAGGGAGTCGAGGTCCGGCTTGGGCTCGCCGGACAGGATCGACTGGAAGTGCTGCTCGACCGCCGCGTGGACGCCGCCGCCGAACACGAGGGCCGCCGACACGCTCTCCTCCGGCAGGCCGGCCACGTAGCGGTAGTAGAACCGCAGCGGGCACGTCCGGAACGTCGAGAGCGCCGACCACGAGATGTAGTCCCGGCCGGTGAGCTTCCGGGCGATCTCGTTGGCCGGGTTAGCGGACGGGGTAGGGCCCCCCGTCCGCTCGATCACCGGCAGGCTCGCGCCAGCGATCATCGGCCACCCCCGTTCGTCACGAAGGCGCCGTTCGTGTCGCCGCGGCCGTTCGCGGTCGTCTCCTCGTCCGACTTCAGCTCGTCGATGAGCTCGGACGCCTGCCGGATGCCCAGCTCACCGGGGGCCATCAGCCCGAAGCGCTGCTGGAGCAGACCGGCCAGGTCGATCCGCTTCCGCGAGGCGATGACCTTGAGGGCCTTCACCTGCGCGGCCGTGGCCGGCCGGGCCGCGGGGGAGGGACGGACCGAGCCGTTGCCGGCCGTCGTCGTGAGCCGCGCGCCACCGAACGTGGGGCTCGTGCTCACCTCAACGACCTCGTGCGCCGCCCGAGCCTTCGACCTGCCGTTGCCGTTCGAGGCGGTGGCGAGCCGGGCGAGCTCGTCCTGCACGGCCTGGTTACAGGCCGCGTAGGCACGGCGGACGACCTGGTGCAGCCCCTCGAGGTCGTGGAACAGGCTCGTGTCGAGCTCGACCTCGAGGTTGCAGGACGCGCCCGCCGAACCGTAGTCCGGGAGGCCGACCTTGCGGGTGATGCCAGTGTTCAACTTCAACATGGAGAACTCCTTCACGGAAACAGGAAACAGGGACCATCCGGCAGCGGAGTGCCGCCGGAGAAGAAGCAGGCCGCCCCGGTAACGCACCGAGGCGGCCAAACCAACGCACGGAAGCGGGAGGGCTACGCGGTCAGGTGAGGCCGCGGAGGGCGCCGAGACCGAAGGCCCACGCCCAGATGGGCCACGTGAGCCACGTCAGCCACTTGGTGACGGTCCACCCGCTGAGGAACATGAACCTGATGAGCCACAGGGTGGCGCCGAGCACCACCGACAACGGATCACCCATGAGAGTCTCCCTCGAACCAGAGGAAACGACGGCCGGTCGAACCGGGAGCGCCGACAGCGTGCCGGGCTCACCAGATATGCCGCGGTTTCGAGGGATGTTTAGGCTCGCGGCCTCCGCACCTTCCGCCGCAGCTGCTCCACCGATGGCGGGTTGGTGCCCCAATGCAGCATCGCGTGGCAGTTGGGGCACACCGGGACAAGGTCGTTGATCGGATCGACTCGGTAGCGTCGGCCTACGGTCCCGAGCGGCACGATGTGGTGGACGTGGATGAAACCCACGCCCACGCCCTCGTACTCGCGGCTGAACTCGAAGCCACACACGGCGCAAGCCGTCCCATGGCGGGCGACGCATTCGTCCCGGGCCCCACGGTCTCGCTCGTAGCGGTTCACCAGCACCCGCACGGCCGCGCCCTCGAGGTACGACCGGTTCGGCACGTGCTCCTCACCATCGATTCCCGAACGACGCAGATCGCGGCCCGACGTCGTTCGCCAGAGCCCCTCGAAGATCTCGATCGTGTCGGGCGTCAGTTCCCGCACGGCGCGCACCTGCTGCTGATCCACCTGCCCGTCGGTGATCGTCAGCCGGTTCCGCGACTGGGGAGCCACGAACCGCAGTTGTGGAGCGACGGGATCCAGTGGAATCTCGTGGGCAGGTTCCTCCGAGCCCTCGATGGCAAGGAGGTGGTGGGTTGCACGGTAGGCGTCGTACTCGTCGCCATACCGCGCCTTGAGGACGCGGTTTGCCTCCCGCTGGCCGACCACGGCGCCCACCTCGATCCGGGCGACGAGGAGGAAGCGGTGGGTTCCCTTCTCGATGTTCACGATCCAGACCGTGTCGCCCGGCTGGACCTTACCGAACTGCTCACTGGCGGCGTGATCCACCATGTGCCCGTCTGCAGCCTCCTCGATCGCTGCGCGGACCTGGTCGGTCTTCCAGTACGCCATGTAGTCGGCCATCGGCACCACCTCCGCGATCAGTAGTACTGCTTGATGTATCCGTAGGCCCGGTCGAAGAGCTCCTGGTCGGTGTGGAGCTTGTATTGCAGGAGCGCCTTCCGGAGGGCCTGCTTCACGTCCCGCTCGCCGGCGCTGGACCGCTGCCAACCGTCGAACCGGACCGGCTTCACGATCGCGTCGATGTCGGCCACCACCCTGGCGACGATGATCGGGGTTTTTTGAGTGCGGACCTCCTCGAAGAGCGCCGTCAGGGCCGCCTTCCCCCGGTCCGCGTCCTCCGGCGCCGGTGCCCGCTCGTCGGCGTCCTTCTCGGCCGCGACCGTGTCCTTGGCGAGCGTGAGCAGCGCCTTCAGGAAATCCACGCTCGCGAGCAGACCCTTTTCATGCTTTTCCTTCAGCTCTTCCAGCCGTTCGGCCAGGGCCTTGAACTTCGGGTCGCTGGATCGCTTCCGCAGCCGGTCGGCCAGCTTGATCTCGATCTCCTTGGCCTTCTTCCGCGGATCGCCCTTGCCCAGCATCTCCTCGAGCAGCTCCGCGTCCACGATGATCCGGTCGAGGTCGTCCCGGATCGCCTGCACGTGGACGTTCTTGTGGATGAGCTCAATCGTCTTGGGCCCGAGAACGTGCCAGTAGAGTTTGCCAGTGCCGGTTGTGGGCTGGACGGATTCGTAGACGCCCGAGAGCCACCGGTAGTCGGTCTCGTGCGCGTCGAGAATCGGATCCGGCGAGAGCGCTTCCCAGACCTTCATCAGGTTCGAGAAGTCCACCGCGAAGGCGTCCCGGGCCTCGTTGTTCGGTAGGCACTCCTGGGCCGCCATCAAGCCCTCGAATCCGGTGAGCGTGCGATCGACCCCCGGGAAATGGCCGAGGCACTTCTGGACGAGCGTGGGCAGCTTCCGCTTCAGCTCCTCAAAGTTTTTTACTGCTTGCCGAACGGACAAATCATCGAACTGCAGGGCCTGGGCGACGTCATCGAACACCCCGAGGTAGTCGACGATCAGCCCGTGCGTCTTCGTGTCGGCGTAGGTGCGGTTGGTGCGGCAGATCGCTTGCAGGAGGGTGTGGTCGCGTAGTGGCTTGTCCAGATACATCGCCTGGAGGATCGGCGCGTCGAATCCCGTTAGCAGTTTCGCGGTCACAATCAGCACCTTCAGCGGGTCGGCCGGATCGCGAAACCGCTCGAGTAGCTTTTCCTCTGCCTCCCGGTCGCGGTCGTACTTCCGGTACTGCTCGTTCTCGGCCCCCTTCTTGCCCGTCGCCGAGATCACGACGTCCGAGGCCTCCGGCAGCAGCAGCGTGTCGAGCTGGGCCTTGTAGAGCAGGCACGACTCCTGATCGAACGTGACCACCATCGCCTTGTGGCCGCTCGGCTCCACCTTCTCCCGGAAGTGGTGGACGATGTCGCTGCAAATCCGCTGCACGCGCTCGGGGGACTTCACGAGCACGGCCATCCGCGAGACCTGCTTCGAGAGGGAGTCACGCTCGAGGTCGGACAGTTCGCCGGTGAGCTTGGCGAACTCCTCCTCGATCGTGGCCGTGTCAATGTGGAGGTCGATCAGCCGCGGCTCGAAGTGCAGCGGGAGAGTGGCGCCGTCGCGGATCGAGTCCTCGAAGCCGTAGCGCGACAGATACCCGTGCTGGTCCTCCTCCGAGCCAAACGCGGTGAACGTGTTGCGGGCGGTCTTGTTGATGGGGGTGCCGGTGAGGCCGAACAGGAACGCGTTCGGCAGCGCGGCCCTCATCTTCCGGCCGAGGTCACCTTCCTGCGTGCGGTGGGCCTCGTCGACCATGGCGATGATGTTCGCGCGGTCGTTCAGCACCCCGTCCGCCTCCCCGAACTTGAAGATCGTGGTGATGATGATCTTCCGGGTGTCCTGCTTGAGGAGCTTGGACAGTTCCTCGCGGGAGTCGGCCTTCACGAGGTTGGGGATGTCGCTCGCGTGGAACGTCCCGGAGATCTGGGTGTCGAGGTCGATCCGGTCCACGATCACGAGCACGGTCGGGTTCTTCAGCTGCGGCATGTTCCGGAGCTTCTGCGCCGCGAAGACCATGAGCAGCGACTTGCCTGACCCCTGGAAATGCCAGATGAGGCCCTTCTTGGGGCTGCCGGCGACGACCCGGTTCACGATCAGGTTCGTAGCCTCGTACTGCTGGTAGCGGCAGATGCGCTTGATCCGCCGCTTCTTCGAGTCGGTGGCGAAGAGCGTGAAGTTGGCGAGGACGTCGAGCACCACGGCCGGCTTGAGCAGGCTCTTGGCGGCGGCCTCGACGCTCGCGAGCTGCCCGGCAACAGGCAGAGCCTCGTCGAGCCGCCACGGGCCCCAGTCCTTGAGCGGCAGCCGCAGGGAGCCATACCGCAGGTCCTTGCCTTCGGTGGCCACGCTGAAGACGTTTGCGACAAAGAGCTCGGGGGCATCGGCTTCGTAGCGCTGCACCTGCACGGCGCCGTCGACCCAGCTGACGCTCGAGCGGACGGGCGTCTTGGCCTCGATCACGACGAGCGGAAACCCGTTTACGAGGAGCACCAGGTCGAGCCGCTGGGTAGTGGTGCCGGCCCGGAAGGAATACTGGGTCGTGAGGACGTACTGGTTGTTTTCGAGGTTATCGAAGTCGATGAGCTGGACGGTAACGTGCTCGTGGTTCGTGCCGAAGGGCATCGTCCGCTCACCGCGGAGCCAGGCCGTGAACTCCTCGTTGCTCTTGATGGGGCCGTCGGCGCGGACGGACTGCTGGATGGCCCGAAGCTTGTAAAGCACCTCGTCGGCGAGCTCGGGGTTGCCCGCGATCTCGGGGTTCAGCCGGCAGAGGGCATCGACGACGTGCTGCTCGACCCACGGCTCGTGGTGCTGCCGTGGGAGGTCGGCCGAGGCCATCCGGTGCCAGCCGACGCCCGCGACGGCGCCGCCCTTCCGGGCAAGGCCGGGGCCGCACGCCGTCACCGTGTCCGGGCCGGCGAGGGCGCGGGCGACGAGGGCTTCGACGGAGTTGGATTCGTTGAAGGTCACGAAAAACTTCCTTCCGCTATGCGCTGCAACAGTCTCCTGACCTGATGCAAACGAATCCCAATCGCCTTAGTCTGATCGTCGAAGCTTTGCACTTTGGCGGCAATTTCGGCCTGTTCCTTGCGTGTTGGAAACGGGAACAGCATCGGCCGAAAACGGTCGAGCGTCAGGTGCGGGATGGTCGAAGCGGCGGTGTCGACCACAAATCGGCGCGATACATGGAAGTAACGCAGGCAGTGCAGCATGAAGTCTGGCACATCTTCGTCGGACAACGCACGAAGTCGGTGTAGCGTGTTTTGGCAGCACATACCCGGTATTTCTCCGAGCCACATGGCTGCCTTCCCAACATGACGCCCCTCACACGCAACGATGTCGCCCGGGCGTAACTCCACTTTGGCGCGCTCGTCGGTGGTGAAGCACATCTCGTTGACGTCAGAGAGGTCTAGGCGGTTCCAGTCAACGTTTTCATTTCGCAGGTATGGTCGTACATCGCCATTCAGTGCGGCGGTCGGCGAAAGTTTTTTCCCTAGCTGCACGTCGTACCTCGCTTGCAGGGGAAGGACTTTCCAAGACTCCGGCAGTAGGCCGAGTGGCGTCACCCGTCGCTGTTCGCCCTGAGTGCCACGCTCATACAGGTGAACTAACAACGCGTCACGAGCTGAAATGCTCTGGCGTAACGCGAGCCGATACGCGTCGAGAGTTGTTTGTAGAGCATGGCACGAGTGGGCTAGTGCAGCCTGTTGCTCTAACCGTGGGAGGCGGAATTCGTAATCTGCCAAGCTCGCCCAGTTAGTGCGTGGCGACAGCGATCCGGCACTCGTCTTCAGCGCATGCTCGAAGAACCCTTCCGTCTGGCAGATAAACGGAAGCAGCTCTGGCATCAGCCGATCGTCCACAGGCTCGAAGACGTAGATATCGCTCGAGCAAATCCCGTCAAATCCCGCGACGGCCACCTTCCGCTGGTACGACCGCCGCTTGCCGAAGAGCACCTGCCCGGGACGAAACCGGTTTGTGAACGTGACGCCGTCGGCGACGTTGCCCCACGACCGGATCCGAAGATCATTGGGCTCCAGGTGCTCGAGCCCCACGTAGCGGTCGATGCCGGCCGCCACGGGATCGCCGCATCGCTCGGTCGAAAGCCGAACCACTTCGCCGAACCGCACCTTCGTCGAGCCGCCCCGCTCGGTCGTTCTGCTAACCATGGCACGACTCCTGGGCGGCAAGCGCATCGAGCATCGCGGTGACGTTGTCCATCTGCTGCCAGAACGATTCTCCGTCGGCCTGCCACGCTGCCCACGCGTCGGCCAGCGACTTGGGTTCAGTCGCGGCACCTGTCTCAGCGGCTCCGCTCGTCGGCCGAGCCACATAGAGCGGGATGGACAGGCTCCAGCCCTGTTGCTCGATACCCGCGGTATCGGCGACGGCCGCCAACCCCGGCTCGTCAGTGAACGACTTGTAGGCGGTCAGAATTCGCGACTGGTTCTCGCCTCGCAGGAAGCTTAGAGCTCGCTCGCGGGCGATCTCATTCACCGCGTCGATGAATAGCACTTTGCCCTTGTGGGCTTTTGGTTTCTGCGTGCGGCAGATGACGACGCAGGCCTCCATCGGCGAGTTGTAGAAGAGCCCCGGTCCGAGGCCGAGGACGCACTCGACGAGATCGCGACGGATGAGATTCTCTCGCATCTCGGTCTCCTCCTTTCGGAAGAGCACGCCGTGAGGGAAGAGAATCGCGCAGCGGCCGATCTTGGGATCAAGGCTTGCGAGAATGTGCTGGAAGAAGGCGTAGTCGGCGCGGCCCTGCGGCGGCGTGCCGAGCGTGTTGCGGCCGAAGGGGTCGGCGGCCCAGAGGTCGCGGTTCCACTGCTTGATCGAGTAGGGCGGATTGGCGAGGACCAGGTCGAACGTCCGCAGCCGATCGCCCTTGAGAAACTTCGGTTCCGCGAGCGTGTCGCCGCGCTGTATCTCGAAGTCCTCGACCCCGTGGAGGACGAGGTTCATCCGGGCGATCGCGGAGGTCGTGAGGTTGATCTCCTGGCCGTAGAGCCCGAGCGTCCGCCACTCGCCGCCGAGCCGCTTCACCTCTGCGAGCGCGGAGATCAGCATCCCGCCCGTGCCGCAGGTCGGGTCGTAGATGGTCTCGCCGGCCTTCGGGGCGAGCATCTGCACCATCAGATGGACGAGCGTGCGGTTGGTGTAGAACTCCT
>SXGQ01668989.1_pt1 | contig 22156 bp, 20 predicted proteins | sample 3178371 | NCBI WGS metagenome assembly SXGQ01 (sample SAMN11356859, study PRJNA531348) | freshwater metagenome | isolation source: freshwater sample F1-20 | place: China: Fuxian Lake, Yuxi | collected 2017-12-25 | reverse complement strand
CAGCGCGACTGAAGGAGTTGCAGCAGCCCAACGGCAGCTGGACCAACCCGGCCGACCGCTGGTATGAGGGTGACCCGAATCTGGTCACCGCCTACTGTCTGATTGCTCTGGCCAACTGCCAGTCGAAGTGAGCACTGTGACAGGGGCCAGCGCGACGGTGCCGGACAGCGATTCCGACCAGACTTCCATGGCAGCAGATTCCCGGCATGTGCTGCTGTTTGGAGCCAGCAACCTGGTGCTGGGCTGGCAGGCGCTGATGCGACAACTGCAGCAGCGGTTGTCGCAGCCGCTGCAACTGCATGCCTGCCTTGGTATGGGCCGTTCGTATCTGCGGCCGTCCCGGTGTCTGCAGCGAGTCCTGCCGGGGGTGCTTGAGTCACGAATCTGGCAGAACCTGCCGGCCCCTGCGGCCGCACCGCCTTTGGTACTCCTGACCGATGTCGGTAACGATATCATCTACCGGTATGCTCCGCCCGATATCCAGCAGGCGGTCGGTGAAACGGTGCAGCGGATTCGATCGTGGGATCCACGGGCCGACATTGTGCTGACCGGGCTGCCGCTGGCCGCGCTCAACGATCTGACACCATTTCGCTTTCTGCTCGCTCGCCGACTGCTCTTTCAGGGCAGTCCGCTGACTCTGTCAGAGGCCTGCGAGCAGGCTTCGCAGCTGCAGCATCTGCTGACCGTACTGGCAGCCGACCAGGGCCTGCGACTGGTGCATCCGGACAGGGCGTGGTACGGGCTTGATCCAATCCACTACCGTCGGGGTTTTCGCGACACCGCTTTTGCGACGTATTTCGATCAGTGGGCTGAGCTGGGTGCCGCTGCAGCGGCACCAGATGTGGCCATGCAGAAGCCGTCGCTGAAGCCACCCCTGCCCGTCAGTGCGGATGTGCTGCGTCGAGGCCGTTTGGTTGTGACACCGCAACCGGTCTTCCGGACTTCGCGTCTGCAGGTATCCGCATGGTGACTGCATGACAGAACCCGGCTTTGATGATCCTCGAGTGCAGCAGGGTATCGATCTGTTCAATTCAGGCCAGTATTTCGACTGCCATGACGTATTTGAAGATTACTGGAGTGAACTGACGTGTGCGGAAAAGTCCCTGTTTCAGGGGTTGATTCAGGCGGCTGTCGCGCTGTTTCACTTTGAGGAAGGAAATCTGGGCGGGGCACTGCGGATGTATTCCAGCAGCCGCATGCGGCTGCTGGGATTTCGTGAGGGTGCCGCGGGCCTTGACGTCGGACGCCTGCTGCAGGACATGGAACTGTGCTTTAACGAACTGTGTCAGCCGCATGCCGGCTACCCATTTCACGTACGGCTGAACCCGGCCCTTGTGCCGCACATTCATCGGCTTTGAAAATGTCGGGCCCGCCGAGGCCTCGGGCGAGCCCCCACAGTGTTCGGGGCACTACACAACTCAATGGGTCAGCTCGAAGAGATTCCGCAGGCAAGATGACAGATCTCGGGCTGGAAAGCCCGATCTACACGAATTCGTGTCCATTTGTGTCCATTCGTGGTTCAAGTCGTCCCCCTGCGATAATCCATGTCAATCCGTGGCGAAAGGAAACATCCGAGGCACCGCACCTGCCTGCGCCGCCCCAAAACTCCCTCGAAAACAACCCCCAAATCGCTGGAATTCTTGACCGCGGGAAGCCGATTGGGATAAAATACCGCACCGGAGAATCGAATTCCGACATTCCGCACCCCCCGCCCCGCCCGGCTGCTTTCACCAGCAGCCTCGCTCACCTGCCCCCGTTGCTGCTGCTCCAAACTCTAACCCGGGAACCACGTCATGCTGACGATCCTTGGCCAGTCACCTGCTTCGCAAACTCGCCGAACCGGCTTCTGCGATGGCATCTCCCGCCGCAATTTTCTGACGATCGGCGGCATGGCTCTGGGCGGGGTTTCCCTCGCCGACGGGCTGCGGGCTGACGAACAGCAAAAATCCGGTCGCTCGCACAAAGCCATCATCAACATTTATCTGCCCGGCGGACCGCCGCATCTGGACATGTGGGACCCCAAGCCCGAAGCACCGGCAGAAATCCGCGGCGAATTTTCAGCCATCCCCACCAGTGTTCCCGGCATTTATGTCAGCGAGCTGTTTCCCCGCATGGCTCAGCTGATGGACAAATTCGTCCTCGTACGCTCGCTGTCAGATTCTGACGGCGGGCACGACGCGTACCAGTGCATGACCGGTCGCCGCAAGGGCAGTCGCCAGCCACCCGGTGGCTGGCCCTCGGGCGGTGCCTGGGTGTCCAGGATGGCGGGCCAGGTGACGCCGGCAATCCCGGCCAATGTGGCGCTGATGTATAACACGGGCAACCGCACCTGGGGCGAACCGGGTGGCGGCGGATTTCTGGGTGTGGCCCATGCTCCGTTCAATCTGGTCGGCCGCGAAGCTCGCAGCAAACCCGAAAACATGACCCTGAACGGGATCACCCTGGAAAAGCTGCAGGATCGGACAGCGCTGATGAAGTCACTCGATCGCTTTCGTCGCGACGCCGATCAGCGGCGGCAGATGGAAAGTCTGGATGTGTATGCTCAGCAGGCCATGGGGATCCTGACCACATCGAAACTGGTGGATGCACTCGACCTGTCCAAAGAGGATCCTCGAGTGGTGGCCAGCTATGGTGCCAGCAGCGAGGCTTTTCAGCGTGACGGAGCACCGCCGATGGTCGAGAATTTCTGCGTGGCCCGGCGACTGGTGGAAGCGGGGGCCCGGTTTGTCTCTCTGAACTTCAGCCGCTGGGACTGGCACGGCGGGGACGGCATGAATTTCCCCAAGTGTCGTGAAGAATGTCCGCGACTGGATCAGGGACTGGCGGCTTTGGTGACCGATCTGCATCAGCGGGGACTGGATCGGGATGTCTCAGTCGTTGTCTGGGGGGAATTCGGTCGCACGCCGAAAATCAACGCCAGCAACAGTCGCGACCACTGGCCGCAGGCCAACACAGCCGTGATCTTCGGCGGCGGAATGCGAACCGGGCAGGCCATCGGCTCCACCAACCGCTACGGTGAAACTCCGCAGCTGCGTCCGGTTACCTTCCAGGAAGTCTTTGCCACTCTGTACCACTGTGCTGGCATAGATGCCCAGAACACCCGCATTTTTGACCTCGCCGGAGTCCCGCAGTACCTTGTCGACCAGGGCAACAAACCGCTGCACGAAGTGATTTGAGCATTCCCTGAGAAAAGCACCTGAACTGTTCGGTCATTTGGCGATGTCACCGTGCTGAACGGCCGGACGCGACTACGGCAGATGCCAGAGCCCATCCAGCAACAGGATCCTGTTGTGGCGTTTCAGGTGCTGCTGTGCAGATCGTACTGCGTGCTTCCACTTTTTTCCAAAACGCTTTCCCTCGATGACACGGTCGACAGCATCGTCGCACAGGTCCGGGTGCAGTGCTGCAATTTGATCGTGCAGATCGTGAGTCGACAAGGGACCATGTTTTGTCAGCAGAAACATGATCGATGCAGCGAACACGGTATGCATCGCTCCGCCATTCAGCCTGAGCCGCATCAGGTCGTCCGCTGCTTCGGTCAATGCCTGCTGAAGTTCCGGTGCCGCCAGCTGTGATTGAACCTGCTGCGATGAATACAGGTCGCGCAACTTCGCCCCCTTCTCACTGTATTCTTCGATTGCAGCTTTGGACACATCCGCTCCGAGCGCGGTGTAATCATGTATGTCAGCTTCAATTCCGCCAGCCAGTGCGCGGTCAGAGATCAGAATGCCATATTCATAATTTAACACGAGACCGCCGGCCGTCAGGTTGCCCGAGGTGACGATTGCAGACTGAGAATCCTGCACAAATACTTTGGCGTGCACACGAGGCAGATGCGTAATCCGCAAACGCGGTATTGACTCTGCCAGCTCACGGATGGCCCCAGGATCCGTGGCACCCTGAGCAACATTCAGCGGAGACAGATCGGTCAGCAGAGTGAGCCGAACAGAGTCTTTGACAGTACTGGCGAGATGTGAGAGGAGAAACTGCACACCGAAACTGGTGACGTACGGAGAACATACGCAAAGACTAACGCGAACGCTGGACAGCAGCGTTTCCAGGTCCCGACTCCACAGCCTTGCCAGCTTTTTAGGTGACGTCATATCAGTTGCCTGAGCAATGCCTTGCAACATAAACCCAGGGTAAACGATCTATGGTCAGCCAACCGTGCCGTCATCCGTCTGCAGTAACCGCCACCAAGAACTGCTCGAATGAAATCCGGCCCCCACTGACACAGCACTCCGTCTGCCCCGGCTTCCATCGCATCAAAACTAACGCGGACTGCCTCATCCACGGTTGCGACCTTCGTCAGCCCAGTACCGAAAGTCGTGAAGGTACTCGGAGCCGCATTGTGAACAGCAATCGCACTGACCGGACTCTTCGGATCAAACCGAACCTTCCTCGTATTAAAACCTGCCTCTTCAGCAGCTGCCGTTTCGCTGATCGTGAACGGCATCGTCCTGTGCAGACCTCGCTTCTGCGCATCCGGTGGCCGCAACTGGTTGGCTGGAGTACCGTCTGGATACATATATCGTTCAGGCCATCTTTCGTGGACTTGCAAGAAGATGGCACAGCGAACGCTGGTCTTTTCTTGACTCGCGGTTCGCGGGGTCTGACGACTCATGAACAGCCTCTTTTCTGCAGCCTGAAGAACAGGAATCCGTTGATCTGGGTGCCGGTCACAAGGATGGTTCCGGGCAAGGGAAGGAGAGAATCCTTCTGCAGCGTGACAGGTTGCGGGCACGTTCGGTGAGTCCGCCTTCGTGGTTCACCTGCATCCGCGACGCGATGCGTTTGATGAGTCTGCGAATGGCGGCAGCGAAGACTCGGGAGGGCGAGGCTGGGATGGCGAAACGGTGTTAAACCTGAGTATTTGCCTGTTTCCTTCGGCGTTCACTCGCTGACCTCATTCGGCGGGTTTGCGTTGAATCGCGAAGCCCCGCACCAGTGATCCACGCCTGCAGTTCCCTGCACCCCACTCGTTGAAACCTTTTACGAATCTTTTCGGGTGTGCATTGGTCAAACAGCGTCGCAAAAGTTGCCAGCAGGCTGGTGAAGGTTCCGCGACAATGAGTCCGCTGGATGGCCTTGAAACTCCCAAAGGAAGACTCCAGCACTTCCGTGCTGGCTGGCAGTACCAGTCCGGGAATCTCCAGTGCCTTCAGCTGAGACTCGTTGACAGCAACTATTTGGATCAGTTCCGCGCTCATGTTCTTAACCCACCTGCTGCATGCAGGGAGTTTTGACAACTCGAATCTTAAGGCTTCTGAGGCCCCTTCCCAGGCCCCCTTTTCATTCGCCTGTTCCAGTGTCCGATCGATCATTTCGCACGCCTGTGACCATTCCGTTATTTCCGTTTTGAAGCCCTCGACCCACGCAAGTTTTTCGCGGACTCGCGCGGGGCAATTGGACGCCCGCAGGCGATTCAGAACGTCGCTGGACCAGCGAACGATGCGATGCAGATTCATGAACCGACACTTCTGCTTCCGAGCCGGGGGCATCAGGTGATCCAGCTCAGTTTGCTGCAATTGGGCAATGGCACACCCAACCTTCCCTTCAAACTCAATCCAGCGATCGGATTTGCCAAGGACGATCTTGAGACGAGCGGCAATTCGGTGCTTGGTGTCATAAAGGCAAAGTCCGCTGAATGTCTCATTTTTCAGGGTTGCAACGGCCTCTCGAAGTTCGCTGGCTCCATCGCAGATCGTCGCAAATGGGTGACCGAATTCATGAGCGACAGCCAGAAGTTGCTTCCTGACCTCCTCCTTACTTCGTGACGGTGCAGGTGAGACTGCCAGAACTGTCATATCGCTGCGTCTCAGTGGCCTGTTCCGAGGGATATTGTCCTTGTGAATTCCCAGAACGACCAGCACACACATTTTGCCAAGTTGCACGCTGTGGTCGATCATCCAAATCCAACCCGTTGACTTCTTTGCCTCCTGAAGAATCGCGACGCCATTTCGGCAATTCCAGAGTCGCACAGCATCGCGCGATGGAACGGGAATGTCCAATTCGAGACACCGGTTGATGATCTTGAGAACTTTGGGAACTGCTCGAAAGCCAATGACCACAGCAAGGCAGCAGCACATCGCGATAATTCGCGCTGAAAACTGATGGTGTATCAACCGTGCCTCCGAGGCCCACGGCGGCACATACTTCTCCGTCTTCGCCCTCCGCAAAGCGTCCAATTCGGCATGGCGTTCCTGAAGTTTTCTGTTCGCAATTCGTAATTGTTGCCTGAGCCACCAGCACGGCCGATGCTGCTCGGACGGATCGGCACTCCGCGACTGAAAATGGCGACAGCGATTGTCACGAGGCGAGAACTTGCGAGGCTGTTGGCAAATCGAAGATACTGCAACCACTATTACGCTCCTTCGTTTCGTGGGTTTAGGCACAAAGCGAATACGTTGGAGCGTAATAGTTTTCAAGACCAATTCCCCAGAGCCCCCAGTCTACTATCGTTTCGCCATCCCAGCTTCGCCCTCCCGCTACGTCCCCCGGCCAGAACAGAAATGCGATTGGGCCCACCGTTTGCGTTCGGGCGAAACGGTTGAAATAGTCGCTCTCCGGGTGCTTTCTTTTGCTGGACAGGTGTGGGCTGTCAGCCAAAGACAGTCCATCTGCATGCACGCTTCCATGCAGACGAAAGACGTGGGCTGCAATCCAGCCTGGCAGGCTGAACAGGATCCGGAACAGCAGATCGAATGCCAGTCGCAGCAGGAATTCCATACTGTCCTCCATGCCGCGGCGGGCTCAGTGATTCGACTAATCGGCAGACGAGTCTCCGTGCAGCCTCGCTCGCAGAATCTGTGCCTCTGTCAACAAACGCGACTCCAGCTCAAGCAGCCGTGCAGGCAAGTCCATACTGGTGTGGATCACTGTGAGGACAATGACGGAGTTGTCTCGGTAATCGCACACAAGAACGTGTCTGCGAATACGGTAGAAACTTAACCCCGGAATGCCAACTCTGTCGTCCTGAAGCAGTTGCGGGCTTTGGCTGATTCTGTCCAAAGCGGCTGTGACATCATCGAGGTACTCATCGGCTACTTTTCTTCCCCACTCTTTGACCGAATGGCGTTCAATCTGCCGGAGATCTTCGATCGCACGTCGCGTCAGGGCGAGGCGTACCTTGCTGCGTGACCGTTTCACTGGCCGGCCTTTTTCAGAAGTTGCCGCAGGTCTCCCTGCCATGCAACCGTCCGTCCGGCAACAGCATCCTGGTAACCATCAAGAATCGCATCGCGAATCTGTGCTGCTTCTATCCGCTCTTTTTTCTCCCTGAGCACTTGACGGACGAACTCACTGGGAGTGGCGTACAGTGTACCGTCACCGCAGTTGCGGTCGATAAACGAACGAAGCTCATCAGTCAGTGACAGATTCAGTGTGCTGCCCAACTTGCCTGCTCCCAAAAAACGCACCGCGACAAATGAATGCGATAGTTTACTCGGAGCATTGTTTGATGTCAAATTTTGCCAACAGCCTGAGCAGTTGTCATCGGGCGAAGGTGGATGGTGCAAATGCTGCGCGTCATGTTTTGGCCCACCGCGAGAATGCCGCCACTCCATTTTCCGCTCGTCGCGCATCCTCAATTTCTCCCCACGCTTATCCAGCGGTACCGGAAATCAGGCGTGTGAGTGCCGGATAGTCGCTGAGCGTCGATCGAGTTGAATTTGATGGCACAGCGAACGATGGTCTTTTCCTGACGCGCAGTTCGCGGGGTCTGGCGACTCATGAACGGCCTCCTTTCTGCAGCCTGAAGAACAGGAATCCGTTGATCTGGGTGCCGGTCACCAGGATGGTTCCGGCAAGGGAAGGCGGAAATCCTTCGGCAGCGTAATCGGTTGCGGGCACGTTCGGTGAGTCCGCCTTCGTGGTTGGCCTGCATCCGCCACGCGATGCGTTTGATGAGCCAGGGGGACTCTAAACCGTGTTGACCATTGAGCCCGGTTTGCGGGCGAACATCAGGTCGACTGGCCGAGAGTTCGGGAGAGATTGACGAGGTCAGAGCCTCGCGTTCGACCAGCCTGCGAATGGCGGCGGCAAAGACTCGGGAGGGCGAGGCTCCTGCCGAGCCTTTGAAACCTGCTCTGCGTGGCACGCTGTTGCAAATAGTCTTGTGGAGCAACAGGGATGCGGCTCAGCAGGAGCTTCGCCCTCCCGCTACGTCCCCCGGCCAGAACAGAAATGCGACCTGGCCCACCGTTTGCGTTCGGGCGAAACGGTCTCCATGGTCGCTCTCCGGGTGCGTTCTATTGCTGGACAGGTGTGGGCTGTCAGGCAAAGACAGCCCCTCTGCCTCGAGAACTACCCCGTCCGACCTGGAGATGACGGAAAAAGGGTGGCGGGGGAGACGGGGTGTTAATTCTGTGGGAGGAGAGTGGGACCAAGTCGCGGAATCCACACTGCGACACAAGTGAACGCAACACAAGTTCCGCACGCGTCAAGCACCTGCGTCGAGCCCGGGGAGTTTCGTAATCACCAGAAGCCCCACCGGGTGCTGACCTCCTACGCGACGAAATTCCGGGTGACGGAACCGGCATTCCGAATCAAAGTCGAGGTCCCACATCGCCAACTCTCCAGCACCGCCGCAAACGGTCAGGACGGGCCCACGCGAACGGAATGCGGACGCCGGTCCGCAACACAGAGGGCATCTCCAAGCTTTGGCTTCTGAGGCTAATCAGACTCCTGATGAGTGGAGCGAACTCTTCAGTGCAAGCCGCTCAAAAGGGAGGTTCTGCCGAGTGTATCATACAGTGACACGCCGCCCCCGTTTTTTTGGGCCGAACGATGGTCGTAACGCGCCTGCCGCCGAACATCTATGACTAAAAAACACACGTGATCAGCGGCTCCCGTTCACCGCTTTGTCATGTTGCGTTTCTTCAGCACTGGCAACTTCGCTTGTTTGCGCAATCTGAGCATGTGCCACATAATCTGCTCACCGGACATTTTGCGTCCCGATTTTTTGTTGAATTGCTTCACGAGGGCTGCGAGTTGCTGGGGCTGCAACAGCAGTTGATCCACCGTAACCCCTGTGGCAGCATACGCATCACCGAGATGCACGATATCGTCTTCCGATAGGGGGGCCGAAGTGTTCGTAATTGACTGGGCTATTTCATCAACACGAGACACTGGGAGTATCTGAAAATCCCGAAGTGACACCGGTATGTTGTTGTGGGCAGCAAAAGCAGACACCGCGTAGATCGGCTTGTTCCATGCTTTCGCCGCTCCGAGTTCGAACGCTAGCCACGATGACAAAATCGCTTCGGGGACAACAACGACGAATGCATGGCTTTCCGCCATCGCTTGCCAAATCGAGTCTTCGATGCTCATCCCGGGTGATAGTTGCTCAACATCAAGGAAAACCGTCAGGCCATGAGTACGCAATACGTCCGCTACGCACGCCGCCGTCTGCGCGTCGCGACGATCGTAAACTATAAAGACATCGTATGTAACGCTATTTTTTGCCATTGTGGTGCTTAACGCGGTATTTCAACTCGGCAAGAAAGTTCGGGCATTCATTGATATTGATCGCCTTCTTCGACTTTATCATTCCGGGAATCGGGTCAACGTCGACGTGGCACATTATCGCAGTAATTCGCATGGATTTGCTCCAACCCCACGCCGCGCCGACTTCGAGGAGCACCCACGGTCGATTTGCTGAGTTGGGTGTGAGTAGGACGACAAGTTCTCGTGATCGCTTGATTTCGGAGCGAATCGTCTCCGGAATGTCGTCGCCCCCATCGATATCGCGATCATCTCTGAACGTTGTTGCACCGACAGATTCGATCTTTTCACAAACTGACGCTGCAAGCCATTTGTCAGTCGTGGCGTGACTGACAAACACTTGATACGGCTTCAATTTGGTCGATCGCTTCTTTGCCATGGATTGGATCAGATACTGTCTCGCAACATAGCCAATTTGGGGTAGAAAACCGGAATTCGACAGCAGATCGATTCTGCAAAATTTGGTTTGTGGTCTGTGCAGTTCCCTCGGCTGTCTCACACCCTTCTTTGCAGAGTCTACCAAAAAACTTCGTGTTTTTGTCCATCGTTGAGTCTGCACCATCAATTCAGGATGCCCTTCGCACTCGTAGAAACAGAATCAACTCCGCCTATCTCGGATTTGCAACAGTCCCCGAAACTAATGACGTAAATGCGCAACAAAAAGGTTCGTCAACCGAATGTTTGGGTAAACCTAGGGTGATCTAGAAGCTCTGCTCGGGGTCAGCAAAAACGCATTCGTCCTGTCATGGGACGTCCAGCGTCCAGGCGACAGCCTTCCTCGGATCCGTCTTGATACTAATCTCAATCAAAACGTCAGGCCAGAACGCAGGTAGAATACAGTCGCCAACGATCGTCAATCAATGCGAGAAATTCCTGGAATTTGGTTACGGAAAGTTTCGGTGTGGACCAGTCAATGGGTTGTCGCCTAAGGTGCGCATTCGCCCCCCCCCCCGGATCGGCGGTCAGCTAGTTGGCTAGAGTTGCGCGTGGCTCTGAATCCCTGATATCTGGCCTGGAGTTTGGCGATTTGGCGAGGCTTGAGAGTGACCGGACCTCTGTACAGGTAGACAACTCGCTTTGATCTCTGTGCCGGAGGGGACGTATTCCCACGGAAAGTCACGGTGTCAAGCATCGGTGTGAACGGCCGACTGGCGGCGTCCATTCCGCCCGCAGCGCAGGAATTCGAGTCGCGGCAAGCTGTTAACCCACCCGCACTTTCCGCAACTGTCTCGCTCGCGCCCCCGGCTGAGACGGGCTGTTCACTTTTCGCGGCTGTTTACCGGAGAGTGTGAGAGTTCGAGACTTTTATTTTTTGGGTGCCGGGAGAGACCTGAGGGTCTCTTTCGGGGGCGCAGTTGTTTTTTCTGAGGACTGAGACCTGCCGGCGGGTGGGTGCGGGGGCCGGCGAGTGGCTAAAATACTGGGAAAAGTGGCCGGGAAACGAAAAACGCCGAGAGCAGTCTCTCTCGGCGTTTTGAAGTTTGGTACTGGGGCTTGTTTTTCCGCAGAAAAACAAAAAGCTCCCCGAAAGGAACCCTCTTCGTGACAACTCTCTCTTTTTCAAATGGCGTAAGTGCTTGATGGCAAGGATCTTACAGATTTCGAGACCCTTTCGTTGTCCAAGCCGAAAGGAACCGTGTTCGGACTCCAATCCAGTACTTCAAAACCGGGCAGTCAGCCTGCGAACCTTCCGGCCACCAGCAGTTTCAGCGAAATCGAAATCCACAGACCGCCGGGTTTTGAGACTCACCCTGATCGGAAGTCAGCCACTCCACGGAACACAACGCCAATACTGGCACCGATTTTCGACAACGCCAGAGATCTGAGACTCTCAGCCCTGGCGAACAGCGCGAAGTCGCAGTCCGCCCCGCTGACCACATCCCATCACCCATTTCTCCCACAACTCTCGCCGCTCTCGGACTCTCACATCGCCCCGGGTTATCATCCGTTCGGACCGCTTAGGATGTCCAAAAATACACAGTTGCGATCGGTAAGCAGTTTTAGGAAAAAACGAAATCTGACTGCTGGGTGATGGTGGTGTGAGAGTGGTGAAAGACGGCCGCTGCTCAATGAACCCAATATCGAGCGGCAGCCAACACGGCGATGGGCTGGAAAAACTCCAACCTGCGCACTGAAATGAGGCGACTCTTGAGACGCGCCGACGTTTCAGATTGGTCACGATTGTTCCACTCGATGCGTGCGAGCGCACCAACGGAACTCCAACGAGAATTCCCGCCGCAAGTAGTCTGCACCTCGCTTGGCAACTCACCACGCATCGCTCAGCAGAGTTGCCTGCTGGTCACCGAAGATGATTTTGCCAGGGCGGCAGGCGTGGCGAAGGTGATGGTGGAGGGGTCATTTTCAGTGAAAAAGCTTTTGGGTCTTTGAACAATATGGCCAGTAAAGTTAGAATTTCCATGCCGTCCAGAGCAATCTTCGATCGAACCATCGAGCAAGGAGCTAATCAGCGATGCCACGTCCGATCTCAATATTCCTATCAACTTTGATCATTTTTGGGATGACGCATCTGAGTTGCCAGGTTCGCGCCCAATCCCCCAAAGAGATCACTAACAGCATCGGCATGAAAATGGTACTGATCCCAAAAGGGACCTTCGATATGGGTTCGGCTGCAACCGACCCCGGCGCCGATCTGGATGAACCACAGCACCAAGTCACTCTCACTCGAGATTTTTACATTGGTCAGTTTGAAGTTACACAATCGCAATACGAAGAAGTAATGGGTACCAACCATAACCGATTCCCGCGGGATAAAAAAATCGACCCTTCCAATTACCCTGTTGCTCTAAGTTGGACCGATGCTGCGAAATTCTGCAAGCAGCTCTCAGGCTTGCCTGCGGAAAAAAAAGCGGGACGGATCTATCGTTTACCAACCGAAGCGGAATGGGAGTACGCTTGTCGCGGTGGAAGCCAAGCGGCATTTTGCTTCGGCAATGATACTCAGTTGCTTAGCCAATACGCCTGGTTCGAAAAAAACGGAGACCAACAAACTCATCCTGTGGGCCTCAAACGACCAAACGATTGGGGGCTCCATGATATGCACGGTAACGCGTGGGAATGGGTCGCTGATTGGTATGAGGTTTATTCCCGTAAGAATGTAACTGATCCCCAAGGACCTCGCTCGGGAACGGACCGCGTCTACCGCGGAGGCAGTGTGAACTATAGCCCTGGCTATCTTCGTTCGGCCAATCGTACTGCCACCGCGCCTACATTTGACGGTTTCGAGTTTCTCCCTATCGGTTTTCGGGTTTCTCTCGATCTTCCCAACTAGTTCCTGGTTGCACAAACAGGTCGCTCCAATCGCTGCTCAACACGCACAAGAGCTTAGGCGATAAAAGCGAATACGTGTTCGCCGCGCCCCAGTATCAAGCGGCTGCCAATACAGCGATGGGCTGGAAGAAATCGAACCTACGCACCGAAATGACGCGACTCCTGCGCCGCGCCGGTGTTTCGCGTTCGCCACGATTGTTCCATTCGATGCGAGCTAGCAGACAAACAGAACTCCAGCGTGAGTTCCCCATGCACGTGGTCTGCTCCTGGCTTGGTAACTCACAGCTGACCGAACTCGCGAAGCGACAGAAACTCCTGAATCAAATCACGGAGGATGCCAGGATCTTCATCCAGAACTGGGCAGAGGTGGAAGAGCTGCTCGACGCCGCAAACGAGGAGGAGAGGACTCAAATCATCCGGCACTACATTGAGGTGATTGAGCTGCACGCGTTCGAGACCAAGGGTGAGACCGGCACCTACGCCATGCGTCTATTCCCCGAGGTACGCCCCGATTGGTTCGTGGGATGGAGCCAGCAATATCTGGATGAGCTCATCTATCACGAGATGAGGAGCCCTGAAACGACAAACGGCGATGCAGCCCCTGAGGGCGGCACCGCCGCTGTGTTAACTGATTCCCGTCTGGTGTGTATAAGTGACGGGAAAGCTCCCGGCACAGGGCTCGAACCTGCAACCGGTTGGTGATCGGCGCTCTGATTTCGTTGGTTCAGGGTTGCCCGTTGATCTGAAACTCATCGTCCCAACTCACCAATCACTCAAATCCGCGGTTTCCACCGTTCCTTCTGCAACTCAGAATACCACTAACGGGTGGTCGACGTCGTCATCGCCGTTAACGTCTGAAAACTCAGGAAGAGGCGATAAGGATTGGCTGGCACTCAGATCGTCAGGGGCAACGAGGACAGCTGTGTGACGTGTGTTTTGCGGATAATCGGTGATTGAAATCCCCGGTTTCACGCCGCAGGACCGACCGCAGCATGAGGCGGCGGTCAGGCCCCGGTGGGCGTTGCAGCGCAGTTACTGCAATGTCGTCGCCGCCAGCCACGAACGGCCAGCGAGCCAGAGACCAGGCCGCAGATCATCACCAAACCTGGTTCAGGCACCGAGGTGGAGAGCCCGGCAATATCTGCCATGGAAAGCGGAGCGTCGTAGACTTTGATCCAGTCCACGGCCCCGGCAGACGCCTCTGCTGAGGTCACCCCGTCATCTTTAATGAATTGAAAAGTGCTCACACCAGAAGTAAAGCCAGGAACTGCCACTTCCCCGTTGTCGGTGAATTCCCACTGCTTGATGCCGTTGACGTAGCCAATGACGTTTTTCGTGCTGTCATTCCGCGTCAATGCCACCACTGAGAACACGTTGGCTGCGAATGCACCGTCGGGGCCTGCGCCAGTTCCCCCGTAAAGTTCCAGCCTTGCGTCGCTCACGTACAGCCCATTGTCGGAAGTCAAATTTTCAAAGTCTACTGCCTTTCGAAAACCACTGACCTCGCTGAACCTGAATCGCATCGCGAGGGTATAGCTTTTCAATGCACGCGGGCTTTGCAGAGCCAGTCCCTGGTTTGCGAGAAACTGATACTCTGATGAAGTGACCATACCGCCATTGGGAATCAGGGTCACACCACCAATGGAATCGCTTAAATTGCCGGAAAAGTCATAGTTGTGTATGATGTCGGCTACTGTTTCTGCGGGAGATGCCACGAGCACAAAAAAGAGGGGAATGGCGATGGAGGAACTTAAAATTCGCATGAAGTGACCTTATACACCAGTTGTGCGCTCCGTCATTGGGGGCGGGGGGATACATCAATGGCTTGTCAACGCAATTGAAACAGAACTTGTTTGCAGAAGTTCTGGCTTTTTCCTGCTGACGCTTCACGAAGGGTGCGAAATGGCCCGTTTCTCGATCCAGACATGCGGGCTTTCGCACAGAACCGTCGATTCAAGGTGCAAGCTGACAGGACGGTGATGACCGGGGACTGAACTGCGGATTCGCCTGTTGCTGTCCATGCTTCGCATTGGCAAAGTTGCGGTTCCGTCAAAGCAATCCAGATGGGCAGTCGCCGTCTGTTTGCGATTTTCCAGGGAGTTTTGGGCCACTGCGTGGTTTTTTGAGACACAAACGCCATGGATTTCGCCTCGTTGGTCGGGTGTCAGTGACGTCCAATGCGACAATTGCAGAAAGGCCGATTCATGAATGAAGCGTCTCCTTTACAATCGACTACGAATCTGGTCCGTGCCGTTCCGCGGAGCATCGAACCACAGCAGGTGAACGATTTTCAGCGACCGGTGTTCACACTGCGTCTGGAAAACACCGGGGATGAGTCGGTGGAGATCTCCGCCGAGTCTGAGTTGTGGGTGGTCGATTACGCATATGATCAAGACAGAGGATTCAGAGCCAGACTCGAGTCCTCCACTCTGATTGCCCCTCGATCGCAGGCAGTGCTGCGATTCCTGCCGACGGTCGTTTCTGTGCCACTTATCAATTCCGGAAGCTTTCCTGTCCGTCTGATGCTCCATGTTTCTTCAGGGGGCACCTCCGGTATACAGAACCTGCTTACCACGGACAATCGGGTGCGAGTCGGCGGTAATAACAGCAAGTCGCCGATCAACAGTATCGGGCTTGGCGTGGGACCTTCGCCACTGCTGGTACTTTCACGTGAAGGCGGGTATCGCGAGTTTCCGCTGATCCTGGACGACATGTTCCCGGTCGATGTTAAGATTAAATGGCAGGACCCCGACCCTGACTGGCATGTGCAGACGGATGATGGAGCAGATTTGACGACTGTCGGTGAAGCAACTGTCAGGCAGATGCGAGCGTGGACTGAGTTCGGTATTCGCGTCGTGCCACCGTCGGGATTTCCGTCGAATCAGGTCGCTCAGATTGGAACATTCGTGGCCCAGCGTTGTCCTTTGAGCAGTGACGGCCTCGGGGCATGTCCAGGCGTCGGGGCCAGAATCCGGGCTGTCATCGCCGAGAGTGTCGAGGTATCTCTTCATGATCTATCTGTCAGTGATACGCCAACACGGAGCATCCCGGGCAGTGATATTTACATTCAGGGGACTGTGACCAACCCATTTTATTACCCCGTCAGCATTGAAGGTCCGGCGGGCGTTGTGGCGTTTGCAGATGGCCTGGACAGTAGCCAGTACTTTCGATACCGGTCGCTGACATTCTGCAAACTGGAGCCACGTCAGTCTGAGCAGGTTTCGTGGAAGATCACCATCCGTGATGATACACCGAGAGGGCTCTATACCCTGCAACCCTACCTCGCGGCTGCAGTCGGTTTTTCAAGAGAAACCGGTGACAGTCTGCTCATGAAAGCCGAAATCAACCATGCCGACCCGGCTGTCAATCTTGCCGTGCAGGTGCTGGTTGTGTAACGGGTACGGTCTGGATCAGGAACACAGCTTCGTGCAAGCCATGATGGTGTCTGCAGGAAGGGGATACCGCTACGACATGCAGTGAGCGGGCCATGGAGTACGCAAGATGTGACGCATCGGGTGAATACAGCACATTGGGAATCAGGGTCGTCAAGCCGCGAGGTTGATTCAGGCGTGGCAATCCCACGAGTGCCGGGCCTCAGCTGTCCAGCTCTCTGCGACTGGACCCACAAGAAACCCGGATGGACCCCAGTTTCCGGATCGCGACAGTCAGGACTCCGCTGATTTTCGCATATCGGTGAGGGTCACCAGCTGCTTCGTTGCAGCAGCCGTTCGTTTTGCGAAGTGCTGGCAGCGAAATGGCGTTTCCATCGCGGAGCGAAAGGTGGCGATAATCGGCTGGCGATTCAGAAACCTCTGCAGATCGTCTCGGAGTTCTGCTGCGCTGGCGTAACGATCACCAGCAGGTTCTGCCGTTGCACGACGCACGATGGCGCGCAATTCCCGGCAACGAGGCCCAGGCAGCGGCAGTGATTCCGTATGAGTTGTCGATGCCACAGCCAGCGGCGATCCGAACACGACTTCTGCGAGAATTCGACCGAGCGAGAAGACATCGGAGCGGGCATCAATTTGATCGGAACAGCCGGACGCCTGCTCAGGGCTCATGTAATCCGGCGTTCCCCCGATGAGTGCGGACGGCTGACAGGGTGCATGCAGGTCTAGCCGTATGCCGAAATCAATCAGTCGGCAGACCGGTCGCCCATCCACCTGCTCGACCAGCACATTTGAGGGCTTCAGATCGAGGTGAATGATGCCCCGGCTATGGGCATGCCCGACTGCATTGCACAGCTCGATGATAAGTTTCAGCCGCTCTTCGGGAGTGAGCTGCTGTTCGCGACAATATACAGTGAGCGACAGACCGGCGATGTAGTCCATCACGAACCACGGTCGGCCGTCAGGCAGGCATCCGGCATCCAGCAGGGAGACGATGCCGGGATGCTTCAGATCCGCCAGTGTCTGGCTTTCAGCTGCGATTTGTGCGGCAGTACCGGTCGTCAGCATGTCGGACCGCAGGACCTTCAGAGCGACCAGGCGCTTCACAGGCAGCAGTTGTTTTGCCAGAAAGACAGTCCCCATCCCGCCGCTGCCCAGTTTCCGCAGCAGCTGACAGCGTTCGATCACAGTGCCCGGCTGCAGGGTTTCCGCAGCTGACTGTTCAGCCGGCATCAGCAGCGCGGTCTGCAGCACCGCAGAGACTGTCATGAAGCCTGCATCCTCGTCACCGCATTCCAGCAGCTGCTTCACGTGTCGCCCCAGTTCCGGATCGTGACTGCAGCAAGTGTCGACAAATCGGCAGCGCTGCTCAGGTTCCACGATGTCGATCGCCTGCAGATACACGGCACGCAGTTGTGGCATTGTGTTATTCACGACAGGTCTCCTGGAATGGACATTGCCATCTCCGCAGTTTCAGGGAGTGGCAGTGTCACGGTGTTCTGCGAGTATGCGTTCGACTTCCAGCTTCAGCCAGGCCCGGGCGAAACGCCAGCAGCGAAAGGCTGAGGCACGTGACATCTGCAGCAGCTCAGAGACCTCTGCAAGGGACAGTCCGCTGAAGTAATGCAATTTCACCAGTTCTGCCGCCAACGGATCCCGAGCTTCAAAGCGTTCCAGTGCTTCGTGAACCAGCAGCACTTCCGCCGTCGGATCGGACGCTGCGTTATGACGCAGGGCCGCATGCTCTGGCGGATCGTCGGACAGAGACTGATGGACGATTCCTCCGCCGTGGCGTTCGGCTGCCTTGCGTCGGGAAATATCAATCAGAACCCGTCGCATTGTGCCCGCGAAGGCAGCAAAAAATGCGCGACGATCCCGAAATGCCCCACCATGTCGCGTCGCCACAACCCGGATCCAGGCCTCATGGACCAGAGCGGTTGGCTGCAGGGTCTGACCGGACGGCTCACCTCGCATCCGCAGCGCGGCAATACGACGCAGTTCATCATACGCCAGCTGCAGCAGCAGCTCTTCAGCCAGTGTGTCGCCGGATTCGACTTTGTGCAGCAGTTCGGTCAAGGCAGGCATGAGACAGTCTTCAAGGGTTCGAGGAACGAGCGTCGGATATTCATATCACTGGCCGAAATCCTCAGAACCCCCTCAGAATTTCCGGGGGAGTTTGTGATTTTGTTGTTCTCAGGGGACAAAAAACCGGGCCGTTCGACCTGCACTGGCTGAATTCCTGTCCCTGTGCTGCGATACTGCTGACGCACGCGGCACCGGATGTCATCGAGTGATGGCGTCTCCCGGTGCCGTGTTCCCCCACAGGTCACCCGCACAGAAACACCAGCTCATGAATCCAGACGGAACTCCGGCCAACCCGCTGCCATCACGGGATGCACACAAACAGGGCCTGCACCGCACGATGACGCTTGGTGGCCAGTACGCGACTCGTAATTACACCGTCAAACACCTGCAGAATCTGAAGGGCAAAGCGGTTTTGACCGAGACCATGCCGTTTACGATCAGCGAGGCAGTTGCTGCTGAAGAGGCCGGTATTGATACTCTGAAGGTGCGTTTTGATCCGCAGAATCCTGCCAGTGCCATCGCCATCCGCAAGGCTGCCCCGCACACCTTTATGACCTTCTGTATTGGTCTGACGAAGGTGGCGACGGTGGATGGAGCCGTGCGGGCCGGGTTTGACGCGATGGAGGCGGGTGCTGACGGAGTCATGTGTCAGTGGGGACCGGATTTTATTGAGGCTGTTTCTCGTGTCGGAATTCCCGTCCAGGCTCATGCCGGACTCGTACCGCGACTTTCCACCTGGACTGGCGGCTTGAAAGCCGTCGGCAAAACCCTCGACGAAGCACTGGGAATTTTCCGCCAGATCCGGTCATTTGAAGAGGCCGGTGCGTGGGCGGTTGAAGTCGAAGTCATTCCGGCTGACCTCCTGAAACAGCTCTCCTGCCGAACTCGCCTGGTCACTTCGTCAATTGGCGCAGGCAGTGGCGGCGACATTCAGTTTTTGTTTGCTGAAGACATTCTGGGCAATCACGCACCGCCTTTTCCGCGGCATACAAAACAGTATCGCAACCTTTATCGCATGGAGCAGGAGCTGCAGGCGGAGCGAGTCGCAGGGTTTCGCGACTTCATCCGGGACGTGCAAAGCGGCGGATTTCCCGGCCCTGAGCATCTCGTGAAGGCTCCGGACGGACTGATTGCTCAGTTCCTTGAGGCCGTGGACGACAGCGGCTGATCGAAGACTGTGGCAACCATGGAGCGACATGGGATTCCATTGCCGGCTGGCGCGTGCCAGTGGGCGTCAATTCGAAATGCCGACCGGGCCTGCGGCCGGGAGCAGCGGTATTTTGGGCAACTTTTGTCACTTTCTCAACAGTTGAAGACGAAACTGTGCCCTGGCACAGTGCTCCCGGTTTCAGTTTCAAATTCTTCTCGGTCCCTCTAACATTTGTTGTTCTGGGGCGGGGACGGCCCGGTACGAAGTCGTTTCCCGGTGTTCCAATCAGGCAACCACACGACCGTTTCCCCGAACTGCCATGGCGACACGGTTCAGGCACTTTTTGAAGGTAGATATCACATGGCTGCGACTGCACTTCTGGCGGAACGTCTGCACGAGTACCCCACGCAGGCTGTTATCGACGGAGCCGGCAGCAATGCGGCGGCGATTCTGGATGACTGTCTGAACAGGCACGGTGGTGTTTTGCAGTTGCTGCAGCGTTACGCGGGTCGAACCTTTTGTACTCCGGGAAGGCGCCTGCGTCTGGCGGCTGAGTCGTACTATCCGGACTACATGAACGGGACCGGGCTTGACGAAATCTGGATGTGCTGTACGGTGCCGATTGTCACCGGCGTCATTGATACTCGCACCGGAAAAGCCCCGTTTCGCGAAGGCGAATCGCACGCACTGACGCCCGACGGGCAGGTGATTTCTCTGCAGGACCTGATCGTCGCCAATCCCCAGTCCGTCATGGGGCCGAAAGTGACGGCCTTTGCCAATTCACTGTTCGGTCGCCCGACGTGGCCGATTGTCTCCAAAAAATTCGACAACCTGAACCCTATCCCCGACCATCTGCACTGGTCCAAGTGGGAGGTTTACGACATCAACTCATTCGATAATCCGGGAGTCAGTGCGTCGCATTATCACACGACGGCCATGGGGTTGTACTCGTTCGTGACGAAGGACCAGTTCCTGGCCTGCATGAAACGATTCGGCAAAACCGAGTATAATGGAATTCGGCATCTGGCACCGCATGTGATGATGCAGCTGGATAATGGTTTCGTGATGCCGAACGGTGTGCTGCATTCACCGACCAATCTGTGCACGCATGAGCTGCACGTGACGATGGACGAGCATTTCCTCGCTGAAGACCTGACACTGGACGGTCGGATTGGAGCGGCGGATGCATTTTATGCGTGCCGCGAAGAGGACTATCCGAAGAGCAGGCATGAGGACTGGGAGTACCTGGTAGAGAAGTTCGATTTTGCGGCGAATCAGGACCCGGACTTTGTGCTGAAGAATTCGCGTCCGGCCATTTCGGCTGCTGAATTTGCGGGCGACGGTGTGGATGCGAAGTGGATCATCTACGGAGACTTCCTGGGCGACCAGAAGTGTTCGATTTTGCGTCTGACAGTGCAGCCGGGCGGCCGAACGAAGTTTTGCCCGGAAAGCCCGGCTCTGTTCCATACGAATGGTGGTCGCGGTCGGGTGGGCAAGCTGGAGGTGCGGTATCACCACAACATGAAGCTTGGTGAGATCTACCCGGAGATCGGCTTTATTACTCAGGCTGCGCTGGCCAATGGCGGCGTGGAAATTGAAAACACTGGAACAGAACCGCTGGTATTGACGTTCGACTTCCCGCAGCATGCTCATTCCCGAACGCCTGGTACTTAGGCCTGTCAAAACGAGGTGCCGGCGGATTTGGCCCAGGCAGACCAGTTTGCCTGGGCCAAAGAGGTACCAGGCGGGGCACTTGCACGTGACACGGCAGCCGCCGACATCAATTGTCGATAATCAGCTTTCGCAGAATCGCTTTACCTTCGGGATCGATGGAAACTTCTGCCGTGAGCTGTGATCGGCGAGCGGCACTTTCGTACATGTGTCCCTGCCCCTCCTGGACAAAGAATTGACCAATTCCAAATTCATGCTGTCCGCTGTCAGTTGTCCAGCCTTTCAGAAACAGCCCGGATAGCGGTCTGTCCCAGCGAGCCCCCCCACTGCGGTAGTGTCGACCGTCGGCGGCCGGCACCAGCGGGATAAAGATTTCGCGACCGAGCTGCGGGACATAATAAGTCGGGGTTTCCGGGGGGACCTCGCGCGAGAATTCATAGGACAGGATGACATAGTCACCACGAAACATGTCACGGGGATCAACGGGAACAACCTGCAGCATGACGCTCTGACCGCGAGCAATATCTCTGTAGTGGCCAGCGACGATTGACATCAGCACCAGCAGCTGGAACACCACTGCAGCCACCAGCACCGGACTGCGCCAGAGAGAAATCCGCTGCCAAAGCAATTCCAGAGACGCAGACCCAGCCTGTTTGTTGCTCATGATTTCACCTCACTCCTTTGGTTTTTCCAGTACCAGGCACTGGTGAAAAGTATGCCGCCAGCGGCAAAAAACATTGCAGAAGCCCCCAGCATTCCGCCAATGCTGCCGAACAGATCGACATAGCGAATGATGGTCCAAAGCAGTACATAGAGAACTCCGACAGCAAACGGCCGACCTCGCTCTTCCCGTACCCCCAGCAGCAGCAGCCAGACTCCAAACGACAACATGACCATGTTGGTCAGTACAGTTGGCAGCAGGGCATCAGCAGTGAGGCTGTCCCAGCCGGCCATCAGAGCCATCAGCAGATTGAGCGTAACTGGCAGTCGTTGTCTGTGAAAAAAGCTGGGCAGATCATCTGCGGACCAGCGGAAAGCAGCTGCAAAGACGCAAAAGGTCAGCACCAGT
>SXGQ01795988.1_pt1 | contig 22172 bp, 12 predicted proteins | sample 3178371 | NCBI WGS metagenome assembly SXGQ01 (sample SAMN11356859, study PRJNA531348) | freshwater metagenome | isolation source: freshwater sample F1-20 | place: China: Fuxian Lake, Yuxi | collected 2017-12-25 | reverse complement strand
TATCAAGAAACCTTAACCGATCCTTCTTATCATAAACAAATAGTGGTGATGACAGCGCCTTGGGTTATGAAAGATATGAAGACGGTTGTCTTGTTTAACAAGGCAAATGAATTCGGGCTCCTCCAGGACGCCCTTCTTCTTCAGAAAACCATTGAGTGTGTGTTAAAGGATCCTCTTGAGCCTCCTGTTCAATGTGAGGTAGCCATTCATCTAGAAGTTCCTTATTATGGATGGATGGCTTTTGCGGGAACGAATGTTTTTGTTATAAATCCTGAATGGTGGGAAGAGTCATGGAATCCTTATTTAAGGCATGCGGATCTTCTGATTTTCAAGTGCAATTCTGATAAGGAGCGATTTCTTAGCACGCACGAATATTCTGGGAATTCTATGTTTCTGCCATGGGCGTGCCTACAGTTTCCTTACAGTCCTGCACCTCGTAAGGATTCTGTTTTGTGGTTACTAGGCGGTTCTGTAAATAAGCGGGAAGCTGCTGCGAAGATTCTCCCTCTCTGGCGAGCAGAATGGCCGACACTCAATGTGTATACGACAACTCCTCTTTGTTTAGAGCATTGTAATAACGTAAACATCCATGTGGAGAATCTCACGACATCGAAACGCCAGAGTTTACAGGAAAATTCCCCATGCCATCTTATTTTTAGTGCAGCAGAGGCACTAGGTGTTTCGGCCTTAGAGGGAGAGGCGTGTGGGGCATTTTTACTAGGAAATTCTTTGCCCACCTACGTTGAATTGTTTGGTGGAAAATCGTATGCGTATCTAACTCGTTCCAGTCTAGAGAATTATAAGGCAGGTGTTCACGATACATTTGAATCATTCACGCAGGCAGACCTTGATGCCTGTATTGATACATATTTGACAAAACAGTGCGACATGGCGTATTTGGATGCGTCTGATATGGCGATTGGGCGTCTCGCCCGCTTCAAGACGTGTGTGCAAGAGGCCTTGGCGAATGTTTCTGTAAGCGGGACCTCTATGTATTACTTGGCGAACGAGGAACTTCCAAATATTTCAGTTGTTACACTTATTTACAACAGGAAGGCGTTTTTGGATCTCGCGTTTAAAAATATCCTTGAGACGGATTATCCAAAGGAGAAGATTGAGTGGGTGATTGTGGATGATTCCGACGATCCTGTTGAACAGTGTTCTGATAAAATCATTAAGTTTGGGCGTGAGAATGCTCCCTTGAGTCTGACATATATTCCTCTTGCGAAGAGAACGATTGGCAGGAAACGAAATGTTGGAACGTATCGTTCTCAACACGAGGTGGTATTATTTATGGACGACGACGATTATTATCCGCCTTCTTCTTTCCGACGACGCGTATCATCCCTTTTAACACATCCATGGAAACCGAAGGCGGTTGCTTGTACAACAATCGCGTGTTACGATCTTGTGCGAGGAGTTTCAGCTGTGAATACGCCTCCTTGGAGTCTAGGCTTCTCAAAGCGGGTTTCAGAGGCCACCCTCGTATTTTATAAGAATTTCTGGGCGGAAAAGAATTTTCCAAATGTGAATATGTCAGAGGGTGATGGATTTTTGGAGGGGCGTGAGCATGAAGTTCTGGAACTTCCGCCACAACAAATGATTGTGGCGATGAGCCACGGTAAAAACTCATCAAGTCGCCGATTTCCAGAAGGAACGCCATCGTGTTTCTGGGGATTTTCCAAGGAATTTCTGGTGTTTCTACATAAATTGGCAGGTGTTGAGGTAGAATAAAGTATTAGAATACTATAGATGGCATCGGCAGGTGCTGCTAATAGAAATGGCAACACAGGAAATAATGGTGGTCCAAATGATACAAGAGTTCCTTTCCTTGCGGGAAACAATAATGCTTCGAACTTATTTTCAAAATTAAATGCTGAACACAGAGCCGGTGCAGGGGGCTTAGGCATACTTGGATTTCTTACTGCAGCCAATGCGTCTGCTCTCGCTCAAACGTCTAAACGAGGTGCTCAGGTTGTTCGTGAATTTGAATGGGCTGATAACACACGGATTACGGGTAAGCTTGCCGATTGGCATAGTAGATTTCCAAATGCGACCACTGCAAATTTAACTGGGCGTGCTGATCTTGTAGATTCCGATTTTATTTATCTAAGAGGTATTAAAAAGTTAAATATATCAGGCTGTACTGGAATCACAGATCTTGCATTTGAGCAGATTCGTGGTATTGAAGAACTTTGTATGTCTGACCTACCTCAAATTACAGACGCTGCCATATCGAATCTTGAAGGAATTCAAATTCTTAATATGAATGGATGTACTGGAATAACAGGGGCTACATTTGTGAGCATACGAGGGGTTCATGACTTATTTATATCAGGATGTACTGGAATTCGCGGAGAAAACTTTGAACATCTTGCTGGAGTAGTTCATCTTGATATGGAATTAAGACATGGAGCTACTCGGTTTCCTGATATCCGCGACGAACATTTTAGATTCTTGGCAGGAATTAATACTTTGAATATTGCATACCAAGCAAGGATAACAGACGCTGCATTTGAACATCTAGGTAGCTTACAAATTCTTGATATGAATGGCTGTTCAGGAATAACTGGGACAGGATTTCGTTTTCTTACGAATATTACAGTTCTGTCTATGAGAGGCGATAGAGGAGCGTTTGATTCACGCAATTTCCGTCATATTGCAGCTACGATTAACATACTTGATATTTCAGATTGTATAGTATTTAGTGATAGTGCATTTGAACACTTTACGAATCTTAGTATACTTATTATGTCAGGATGTAATCAACGAAGAATTACAGATTTAGCGTTTACACATCTTGCTAATCTTCATATACTTATTATGGTAGGATGTAATCAACGAACTATCACAGATGTTGCGTTCTCACACCTTGCCAATCTTAGAATACTTAATATGATGAACTGTAATCAACAAACGATTACAGGTGCAACATTTGAAAATCTTGTTAACATTCAAACCATTACTACACGTGGTTGTAGGCCTGAAGTAATCGCAGCAGCTGAAGCTTTATTAGAGGCACGACGTGCTAGACAAGTTGGTGGAAAAAGAAAGGTAAATAAAAAGGCAAACAGGCGTTCAAGAAAAGCACGTAAATCCCGTAAGAATCGTAGGACACAACGTCGTTAAATCATAATACCGTAAAAAAACTAGAATCTATCACATTCTAGTTTTTATAATAAATACTTCTAACACCTATTCTTACGAGTTCTTCTCTTATATTTACGGTTTCTTCTTGAACCTCCTTTCTGAGGAGCAGGAGCTTTCTCAGGGGGTTCCTCAGGGGGTTCCTCAGGTGCAGGAGCTTCCTCAGGTGTAGGAGCTTCCTCAGGTGTTTCTGTAGGTGCTTCTGCATTAGCAGGCTCATTCGCTTTCGCAGGCTCATTCGCTTTCGCAGGCTCATTCGCTTTTGCGGGTTCGTTCGCTTTTACAGGCTTGTTCGCTTTTTCGGGCTCATTCGCTTTTACAGGCTTTACAGGCTTGTTTGCATCCTTTGCAGACTCATTCGCTTTTGCGGGCTCGTTCGCATCTTTTACAGCCTCTGCAGGAGTTTCTGTAGGTTCATCGTCTATTATTTCGGCCATTGAAGATGAACCAGAAGACACAGCTTTTACACAAGTCTTAGTTAATACTTTATAATCTGGAATATCAAATACTGCCAACGCAGCTCCTAAAATAGGATCACCACCTATCTTTTTTACGATTTGTATAAATTCGTCTTTACATAATAAATCAGGAGAGTCTAGAATTTTTAGTTTTTCTAGTATTTTTTCATATGTTAGATCATCCCCACCTCCTTTTTGCACAGGCATCTTTGGAATCTCTGGTAGAGGAATCTCTGGTATCTTTGGAATCTCAGGCATCTTTGGAATCTTTGGTAGAGGAATCTCAGGCATCTTTGGCATAGATGGTAAAGACATACCAAACATCGCCTTCTTAATGTCAACTGGCGTTAGAGTAGCAAAAAGCCATACTAACATATTACGAAGCATATTTTTTATTGCTCCACCCCCATCTACACCCGTTATATCTCCTGCCAGTATATGTTTTACAATTTGCTTTCTTCTTCCTTCATCTATGGCAAGCCATGCCATAATAAAGAATTTCCCCATAACACCTGCCTTTACACCACTTGGGCTTATAAATCCCACAGCCGTCATTATCATTTGTCTCCATTGACCTGTGACAAGTTCTTCCATAAGTACAATAAATGTTAATGCGGTACTTGTAGTCCCTAATTCTGCTAAGCCAAGACGAATAAAATCCAATACCATGGTTAAAAAAATTACAATAACTTTTACTTTAATGGGTGCCTGTATTCCATAAGGAAGTCGTATCTTTTTTTCAGTATCAAGAAACTTATTTACAAATCCCAATGTACCTGTATCTGGCTTTGTTATATTGTTCCAGTATTTATCCCACTGTTCTGACTTTTTCACAAGAGTTTCTAACATTTTTTTGGCGTCTATATCTCCTATCCATGAAGGCATATGAGCTAGACTCAGAGCTCCACTCAGAGCCCCACCACTTTGTTTATATTCAGAACCTTTAAAAAAATCAAGAACCCATGGAGCTTGTTTAAGAGTCTTTTCTAAGGTTTCTCTTTCCTTACTATTCAAAATAGGCTGATCATCTTCACCTACAAGACGCGTTGACCATCCTTCTTCTCCATTTGATCGTACATATGCTGTTAATAAAATACAGCCGTTTGACACACAAACATATACGTTTTCTCTTAATGTTTCAGGGTCCGTTTCCCGGATATATTTATATACTGTATCTTCCGCCCCTGCCATCTAATTAACTGCCACACATTAAACATCCATCATCCTTCGCATCTTGAACAGATTGTTCATATTCTCTTACTAATCGTGCCATCTTCTCCTCCTTTGTTTCTTCGCGTGTAGCAAGTACAACAGGTGCAGAAGGTGTAGCAGGTGCATCATCGTCCGTATCAGAACCAACGCTGAGAGAAGCATCATCATCATCCTCAATACGACTCGCACCCCCACTCACTGCAGCAAGAAGGCGAGGATCCACTGTGAATTTCTGTGCCACAACGGGTGCCTTTGTTCGCAAGTAATAACATCCAGTCTTCAAACCCTGACGCCATGCGTAGAAATGCATGGACGTGAGTTTCGCGTAATTCGGATCAGCGACAAACAGATTCAAACTCTGCGACTGGTCAATAAAGGCACCACGTGCCGCAGCCATATCAATCAGCACCCTCTGCTTCATTTCCCAACTTGTCTTATATCTCGCCTGAATGTCCAAAGGAATCTCTGGAATTCCCTGGACACTTCCATTCTTCGCAACAATGTGCTGCTTCAATGAATCATTCCACACTCCTGCAGCAATAAGCTCAGACATCAAATGCTTATTCAACATGATGAATTCCCCAGCGAGAACACGACGTGTGTATAAATTACTTGTAAATGGCTCAAAGCACTCGTTGTTTCCTAGAATTTGCGACGTGCTCGCTGTAGGCATAGGTGCGATCAACAGTGAGTTGCGAATACCTCCCGCTGCCTTTACACGAAGAGCCGGCCAATCAAGTGTCTCATCCTTCTCAGACAAAGGCACAACATTCCACAAGTCAGGTTGAAGATGACCCTTTGAGATAGGTGACCCACGAAATGTACTATAGACCCCTTCAACGGTAGCGATGTCTGCCGATGTTGAAACTGCAGCGTAATACATATGCTCGAAGATACGCTGATTGAGATCAGCCGCCTCAGGACCCTCCCAGTCCATCTTCAACATGGCGAATACATCGGCCAACCCTTGAACACCGAGGCCAACTGGACGATGACGCATATTACTACGCTCAGTGGATTCCGTTGGATAATAATTCACATCAATCACCTTATTCAAATTACGAATAACAACCGCAGTCATCTTACGCAACTCATCAAAGTCAAAACGCCCGTCCTTGACATAGGAAGGCAGTGAGAGTGATGCCAGATTACATACCGCCGTTTCATCTGGAGCCGAATACTCAATGATTTCTGAACACAGGTTGCTTGACTTAATTGTTCCAAGATTCTGTTGATTTGACTTGCCATTCGCTGCGTCCTTATAGAGCAAATAAGGAGTGCCCGTTTCCATCTGAGCATCTAGGATCATAAACCAGAGCTTCCTCGCACTCAAAACCTTTCTGGCACGTCCTTCCTTCTCATACTTGGCATAGAGCTCACGGAACTTATTGCCCCAAACATCGGCAAGTCCAGGGGCCTCATCAGGACAGAAGATCGACCACTCGCCATCGGCATCCACACGCTCCATGAAGAGGTCAGGAATCCAAAGTGCGTAGAAGAGGTCACGAGCACGCTCCTCTTCTGCACCCGTATTCAACTTAAGCTTCAGGAAATCCTCAATATCGGCGTGCCAAGGCTCCAGGTAGACGGCGAAACTTCCATTGCGTCTTCCACCCTGATTCACATAGCGTGCCGTGTTGTTAAAGACACGCATCATTGGGACGATGCCGTCGCTAATACCATTCGTGCCGCGAATCGCTGAGCCACGAGCACGGATATTGTGACAATGAATGCCGATTCCACCCGCGTGCTTACTGATCTTTGCACAATCCTTGAGTGTATCAAAGATGCCATCAATACTATCATCGGACATTGCGATAAGGAAACAAGAACTCAACTGTTGTCGTGGCGTTCCTGCTGCGAATAATGTAGGCGTAGCGTGAGTAAACTTCTTTTTACTCATTGCCTCGTATGTTTCAAAGGCACGAGGAAGATCGGTAGGCCATAGACAGAGTGCCACACGCATCCAGAGGTGCTGGGGACGCTCACGAACGACGAGCTCAGCGTCCTTGAGGAGATAAGAACGCTCGAGCGTCTTGAATCCGAAGTAATCAAAGTCATAATCGCGGGAATAATCAATGGCGGCTTCAATCGCTGCAGCCTTGACAGGATCACGACAAAGAGCAATAATTTCATCACTAACATAACTCGTTTCCTTGCCGGTCTTGGCATTCTTTTGGCAGCTCAGTGAGAGCATGACATTCGCAAAGTTAGAATCGGTCTGCTTATGATGGTTGCTCACGGCGATTGAACCGGCAAGAATGGCCCAATCGGGATGAGTGGTGGCTAATGATGCGGCCAATCGTGCTGTTAGATCGTCTAATTCAGTCGTCTTGACACCGTCATAGATTTGCGTGAGAACCTGTTGAGCCAGGCCATCTGGATTGATAGAGAGACCACGAGCCGCTCTACGAATTCTCTGCAACACCTTATCAAAGCTGATATCTTCGGACTGACCGTTACGCTTGATGACTCGCATACTAAGAGGCATTTTGACTTTATTGGACTGACTTATCCGGACTTCCGTTTGGTCAATTTTTTGCCGCGTCTCTTTTTTCCTTTTCCTTTTCCTTTTGTCTTTCTGTATTTTTTTGACGCACCTCCTCCCTGTACGACGATTTCAATTGGAAGTAACGCATTTTCTGCAGTTGAATACTTTGTATTATCTTCGCCAGGGCCTATAAAAGGGGGTGTAATTTGTATATAATGACCTTCTGGAAGCTGATCATATATATTATGATTAGGCAAATCATCAAAGAAAAAGACACGTTCACGTAAGGATCTTAACGATTCTTCTACCATCGTTTCATAGTCTGGCGGTTTTTCATAGTTTTCGTATGTTTTTTCAATCATTTCTCTTAACATAATTTCTACATCTTCAAGGCGTTTTGCTAGATGATTCGGCGTTCTTATCCATTCAGGAACAGATTCATCAAGAACACGTGGGTTTAAATATCTTCCGTTATCTCTCTCTCTCGCAGCCGTGTATATGTTATCAAACAAACTGTCTTCTTTTTCGTCTGGAAACATCTTATTGTATTTTTCTGTTAGTTTGTCTTGTATATAATTAATATATTTTATGTCTGAATTGTTTGTCAATAGTAAATTGGCTCCATACCTAGGCGAATTAATTAATTTATGCATACATCTAAGAGCCCTATCATTGATGTATGGATTTATGATATTTTTGTTATTCTTATGTGCCAAGGTCTGATCTAGATCCCAAACAAAAATTATACTATCGGGCCTTAAGGCCATCTTTTACACAATCATATTTTATCTTTCAGCTGTCCCATCGTCAGCTTACTCTGTGTAATCACTCGGCTACTAATACACATAGACTCCATCTCCTGTAACAACAGCTTGTAGGCATATGGAATCTCCACCGCACTGAAACTCGTCGTGTTCCCACAGCCACGACAGCTCCAAATGCCATCCACAGGATTCGCCACACACAAGAGGCCACAGTCCTTACATGAATAGCACCTGAATGCGTCAGAACACTCCATCAACCTCTCTTTGGTGAATTCCGTCATGCCGTGTGCAATTACACAATCACGCTCCATCTCTCCAAAACGCAAACCACCCTCACGAGCACGCCCCTCAGCCGGCTGACGAGTGAGCATAACAAGTGGTCCTGAAGCCCGTGAGTGCATCTTATCCGCCGAACAGTGTCGCAGACGCTGGTAAAATACCGGACCGACGAAGATATTCGTCTCCATTTGACGACCCGTGAAACCGTTGTAGAGAATCTCATTTGAATATGAATCCATCCCCAACTCATCTCTCAAGAGGTTCGCTAGCCCATCCACCGTGCAATTTCCAAAGGGCGTGCCATCTCCCAAGGCACCCACCTCACATCCAATCTTCCCCAACAACGTTTCCATGAGCTGTGCGATCGTCATACGAGATGGAATACAGTGAGGGTTGATAATGATATCTGGCACAACACCCGAAGCCGTCTGAGGCATATCCTCGGGATTCAGAATCATCCCACATGTCCCCTTTTGCCCATGACGACTGGAGAATTTGTCGCCGATCTCAGGAACTCTGTCTTGGCGAACACGCACCTTCGCAAAACTATACCCCTCTCCATTGCGGTTTCTAAAGATACGATCCACCCAACCAATCTCATTGTTACGGATAGTACGACTGACGTCACGATATTTCTTTGTTCCCGCAGGAATCACCATCCCCGTTGGAATACGAAGAGGAACAACCTTGCCAATCAAGATATCATCATTGTCTACATAATGATTCTCTGGCACAAACCCATCTTGGCCCAGCTTCTCATAGTTCGCGTTCTTCATCTGCCGAGTCTCCTTGCTATCAGGCTTGAAGAACCTCTCCTCTTCACCGCTACTCTGATTCTTCTTCTCCTCATCCTTGTATGTGCGATAGAAGATGCTACGAAAGCCACCGCGTTGTAGGAAAGCCTTGTTGATCATAATAGAATCCTCCTGGTTATAGCCAGTATATGTCATGATCGCCACGACAATATTCTGCCCAGACGGCATCTTTTCGGACCCATAAAACTTACTGATGAATGGAGAAACGAGCGGAATCTGCGGATAACACAAGACGTGTGCCATCGCATCAAAACGCTCGCGATAATTCAAGGCATACATCCCCATCGCTTGCTTTCCCATCGCACTTTGATACGCGTTTCTGGGTGACTGATTGTGGTCTGGAAACGGAATATTTGAACCGAGTGAGCCTAGAATCGTAGAAGCATGGATCTCTGAGTGTGTCTTCGCAACATCCTCTAACACATCCTTCTGATACATCGCAATAAGACACCCCTCCGTCTCACCTGGATCAATATACTCAATGAGATGATCTCCACCAGGTGTTTTCCAAAGCATGATCTCTTCCCAAGTCTTCATTGAATGAATTCTCGCCTCCAAACCCTCATCCTTCAACACCTCACGCAAGGCTGGTGCATATAAGAGAGGCCTCAACATACGCCCAGCCTCTGTCGTTATCCATAGCTCCTTTAGCCCAATCTTCCAAATAATACCCGTCTGGGGATGAAGCTGACAAGCCCGCTTGGCGTCCCTCAAGGCCTTGATTGTCTTTGGAGCTGATTCCGTATTCATTGTGCCTAGCCAAGCACCATTCAGGAAGACACGTGTATCATAGTATTTATGTAGAATTGTTCCCTTATCAAGTAGTTCCAGAGTTCCTAGACCAATAAGGAAATCGTAGATTGTTCTGGGATTACTAAAGATACTGACAATCGCCGTGGTTGACATGTTCTTTACAACACCAACTGAATGACCTTCTGGCGTTTCACAGGGGCAGATATAGCCAAATTGGGTATTGTGAAGCTTGCGGGGAGCGATGAGCTTGCCCGTCTTTTCAATAGGAGTGCTCACTCTTCTCAAATGTGAGAGGCCCGAAATATAATTCAGGCGATTGAGAACTTGTGAAACTCCATTCTTGCTTGGACCACCCGCCTTTGCTGAACCGAAATTACCAGTGGCTAGACACGTCTTCATGCCCACCTCTAGATTTGTTGATTTGATGACCTTGTGAATATTACTGATATTGAGAATCTCCTCAAAATTGCCCGTGGCCTTCCATGACCCGCCGTGAATCTCCTTGGCGAGATACGTCTTAATGTCCTTCACCAACATGGTTGAGAAATGGGTGCGAAACAAATTTGCCAATAAGAAGCCAGGAAGATCTACACGCTTATTGGGATACGCGTCACGGTCATCATTGGGAATTCGCCCCGTGGATACCCAAAGAACCTTGCGAGTAATATGGGCGAGGAAACATGCTTTCTCATACGCCTTGTCTTCACTTCCAATGTGTGGAAAGAGCTCTTCTGCCAAAATATCACGCACAACCATCTGAGGACGTGTTCCACGCGAGGACCATGTCTTCACATAAGTACCCATTACTTCAATCGCCTGTTCCTGTGTTTGGACATGAGATGCTTCCGTAATAGACTCATCGATAATTGTGTCAAAGGATGTGTCGCCCTGAGGACCGAGAATTAGATTCACGACCTCCTTGTCTGAACTAATTCCGAGTGCCCTGAATACAATGAATAGCGGAATGGGTGCCTTCATGCGGGGAAGCGTGGCTCTCAGCAATAGGATCTGGCTATTCTTTGGGTGATACATGATGCGAACAGAGTTTGACTTGGGCACCTGGTCGTTATCTGGACCAATCGATTTCACTTCAATGACCTCAAGTTCCTTTGTGGAATTCCTGTTGTTGCGGAATACAAAGGGGCGGTTCTCAGACATTCGCTCCTGGCTGATACAAACACGCTCACCTCCTTGAATGATGAAATATCCGCCCATATCTTCGGCACATTCTCCCACTCGTGTGGGGTTCATGTGGGATTGATTCTTAAGGAGGCAGTATTGGGAACCGACCATCACTGGGATTTTTCCGAGATGGACATTTGGAAAGAGCCTCTTCTTCATGAGTTGTTTTCCGCCATTTGTGTTATCAATCTCTACATACGTGACGCTGATATCAACGAAGAGGGGGGCTGCATACGTTAGATTACGCAACCTCGCATCATTTGGCATCATTGGAAGAACGGCACCATTGTTTTCAAAGATGGTCGGCTTCTTGAATTGAGGATTGTTGAATTCCAGATGAACCTCGTATTCTCGGTTGATAGGGCCGAGGGGGGCTGCAACGGATTCGTCACGCTGTCCCATAAGAGCATTCGCGGCAGAGGTGCTGAGACCTGTGGCTGAAGCGAGTGCTGAACGAGGACCGCTGAGAGGAATTTCTGGACTTCCGCGAACAATCACTGGATTGACCATGGTGATAATTTCAGGAATGTCGACATTCATGAAATGATTAAAACTTTCCAATTGGTGACTTACAATTTGTTGTCCATCGGCTTGACTGAAATATAGTTCTAGAATACGCTGCCATAATTGGGGCGAGGAAGATGTAAAAGATTCACTAGACATGTGGGACATGGCTACCTGGATGTTTACGTATTCACTTTTTAGACCGATGGTTGGAGGGCTATTTATTTGCTAGATAATAAATAGATGGCCGAAGTGAGACAGGTTCAAATACGAGGAGATGCTGCTGCGGCTTATACAAAGGAAAGGAAAACCAGAAAAAGAAAACAGGACGGTGGCTTTGATGTCCCTTCTTCTGGAGAAATCCCTTTTACAGGGGCAAATATGTCTCGTGTTACTGGCCTTATTTCCAAAATGTCTGGAGGAGCTGCACCTCCAGCACCTCCCTCAGCACCTCCACCTCTACCTCCAGCACCATCAGCACCTGCACCTCCAGCAACTTCTGCCGTGCCCCCACAGACAGGCGGTAAAGCGAAGCCAAAGCTTATTTTGGAAAAGAAAAAATCAATGAAAAAACTACATCTTGCTCCAGCATCTGTTTCCGGTAAACGTTCAGCACCCAAGACACGCAAAATTCGCATGAATCTTAGTGGAATGAAGAAACGGCTAACACGTGCCAAAGAAATTCATGGCGACAGCAGAAAAAAGGATATTTCTGAAATCAAAAAAATTCTACAGGAAGCAAAACTCTTGAAACCCCGTAGTTCTGAGAAACCAGATTCTTCAGAATATGATCTTTTACTCAGAAATACTTATGAAAACTATATGCTTCTCAGGAATCGTGCTTTGTAAACTTACCCTATCCTAAGGTCCTCCCGTGATCCCGTATGAACTCCCCCTAAAGCTGTAGTTCTTAGATTAGTAATATGGAATATCTAGGGCAAGCAAACCAAGATAAATTTGTATTGAATGTTCTTAAAGGGAAAAAGAACGGGTATTTTTTAGAAATCGGTTCAAATCATCCGATAAATATCAACAATACATATTTGCTAGAAACAAAGTTTGACTGGAGAGGAATCATGGTAGAATATAATGATTCATATTTACCTTTATACAAAGTGTATCGCCCCAAAAGTATTCATTTAATACAGGATGCCACAACGATAGATTATAAGAACGTGTTTGAAAGAAATAATATGCCATTTGAACTTGATTATTTACAGATAGATTTAGAAGCAGATACGGGTTCTACCTTACAAACATTACAGAAATTAGACAATCATGTGTTTGACACATATAAATTTGCCACTGTGACATTTGAACATGATATATATCGCACGAATTTTGGTAATACACGATTAGAGTCACGAAGCATATTCAAACAAAGAGGATATGTTCTTGTATTCAATGATATCAATGACAATGGATATCCATATGAAGATTGGTATGTTCATCCAGATTTGGTTGATATGAATTACGTGAATAAGTTAATAGAGATGAATAAGCAATATTATGTCACCCATCCCATTACTGGAAATACCATAAAGTGGCAAGATGTACGGTATGCGTAAGCACCCCCCAAACGTCTAAAGATTTCAGATGATATAAGAGTAAGGATGTCAGCAGTTTCTCTTCTTGATTCATATCGCAAATTCTACACCAAATATCAGGCCTCGTATGGCGATGATACTTGTATATTTCTTCTTGTTGGAAAATTCTATGAAATGTATGATACAATCAATCCTAAAACAGACACCTCTTACACAAGCATGTTAAGAGCCGCACAAATCATGAATATTCAGGTGAATAAAAAGGATTGCCAAGGACAAACAACCTTGTTTGCAGGAATTCCTGAGCAATCCAGGGATAAATTCGCCCAAACCTTGACTCTAAAAGGCTGGACGGTCGTGATCATAGACCAAGTTAAAAACGCAGCAAACAAAGTGACGGACCGCGTTGCAACAAGAATTCTCAGTCCTGGAACGCATATTGAAACGGCAGGGCAAGAAAGAATGAGTGTAGCTTCTCTTGTTTTCTGTAATAATCTCTATACAACTTCTGTAAATGATTTGACGACAGGCGAAGTGTTTAGTTTAGCCACAGACACTCCAGACTCTATTCAACACATGTTCCAAATATACAATGTAAGTGAAGTTGTTGCTGTAACAGATGACCCAGCATCCTTGAGATCTAGGCTAGGAATTCATAGCCAAGTTCACAAAACCAACGAATCTTCTGAGTCTGCCTTCACAAGAGAGGAGTATTTTAAGAGAATGTTCAAAGTAAAATCTCTCATGCCAATCAAAACACTCTTAAATATCCCTGAACCAATTGAAAAATGCCTTTTCTACTTGCTGCGGTTCGTGGAAGACCATTTCCCCCAACAAGCAGAAAGGCTAACATCACACATAATGTACAATCCTTCTCAACATATGCGTCTTTCAAATAATATCGTTGAACAACTCAGTATAATTACAACCAATTCGCAGAAATCTATATTGGATATTGTGGATCATACATTTTCATCCATTGGAAAACGTGCATTAAGAGAACGAATTCTGAGACCTATTACATGCGAGCAAGAATTACAGAAACGATGGGAACAGGTGGAGTACGCAACTTCAAACAAAACCTCCTCTTCGAAACTGGTTGAAAGGGATTTGAAGGCAATGTATGATCTTCCTCGTCTTCATTTTAAAATCGCTTCTGCTTCAATCAAAGCAATCGATATCTTACAGCTTTTTCAAAGTTACGGGGCAACGGCCTGTCTTATCCAGAATCTGGAGAACACACCCCTTGAATGTCCTTTAACACAAGAAATTCTGAAATTCAAGACGACCTTTACAGAAATCTTTGATGAAGCAAAGGCAGCCAGAAAAGCAGAAGGCGATGTTATAGGGATTTTAACAGAAAAGGCTGGACCACGAACATACACGATTGAATGTGAAATTCAACAAATAAAAGATCGCTGGAAAACTGCCTTGGAGGCCATCTGTAAAAACTCCAATATCTCCCCTAATTTATTTGAAATCCAAAGAAAATCGGATGGATATGTGTTAGAGGCTCCCAGAAATCTTTATAATACGCTGACAGCTAAAAAGTTCGTGGATGGGGCTACGCTTACAGTAACATCAAAGAAATCTGGGCCACTAGAGGTTTCATGTGATGAATTTACTACATTCGTTCAATCCATGCTTTTCATTGAAACGCGTCTTGAAAAGACTCTAAATGAAGAGATTACTCCTCTTTGTGATTCGCTATGGGATTCTCTGAAAGATCTTCAGGGATGGATTGATTGGATTGGGGCAGTTGATACAACACTATCTCTCGCCCACACGGCACTCAAATATAATTGGTGTAAGCCATCATTTAGCAACCATCTTAACATACAGGGCCTCAGACATCCAATTTTAGAGGGTGCAAATACAAGGGCTGAATATATAAAACACAATGTTGAACTTGATGATTTACACAATGGCTGGCTTATATATGGAGTGAATGCCAGTGGAAAATCCAGTCTTATGAAAGCAACTGGCATTGCCGTTATTCTTGCTCAAGCAGGTTCATTCGTTCCCGCCAGTTCTATGTGTATGAGGCCATATGACGCTGCCTTTAGCAGAATTTGGACGCATGATAATATTTGGGCTGGACTTTCTTCATTCGCGGTGGAAGTGTCTGAACTTTCTGACATTCTCAGACTTTCCACGGCATCTTCCCTTGTACTAGGCGATGAAGTGTGCAGTGGAACAGAATCTTCATCAGCCACGGCACTCGTCGCTGCAACAATAGAGCATCTTGAAAAGAAAGGAACCCATTTCATGTTCGCTACGCATCTCCATGATCTCCTTAAAATCAAGGGGTTTCCACGCCCAGGTGTTTCCGTTTGGCATCTGCGTGTGATTACTCAGTTGGATGGCAAACTTATCTATGACCGAACTCTACAACCAGGCCCTGGTTCATCCACTTACGGCCTAGAAGTGGCAAAGGCGATGGGACTTCCTTTTGAACTTATTGAACGTGCACACGAGATTCGTCGCAAGCTTGAAGGGACGACAACGATACAAGAAGCTACTAAAAGCACCTATAACGCGGAAATCCAGAGGCAGGCATGCGAAGTCTGTAAAAATCCCATCGCCTCGCAATTAGAAGTCCACCACATTGAGGAACAAGCCAAGGGTGGTTCCAATCAACTCCGCAATCTCATTGTTGTTTGCGAATCGTGCCATGACAATCATCATAATGGAACAATCCAAATAGCCCCTTTGACACAGACATCTGAAGGCCTAGAACGTTTCGCGTATGTGCCCACGGCCACGCCTACGGCTACAGCAGTAAAGCAAAAATGGTCAGACGATGAAATACGAATCATTCAGACTACAGTATCGCTGAACAAACGCCCACCGCGTAGAATATGTGGAATTCTTCAAGAATCTCACGGCATTCAAATTACAGAAAATCAATTGAAAAGGTTTTTACGCTGATTATGCACTCGCAGAAGGTCCAGGAGGTCCAGCAGGGCCGACAGGGCCAGCTGGTCCAGGGGCACCAGGAGCACCAGGTGCGCCGGCGGCACCAGGAGCACCCGCTGCACCAGGCTGACCAGGCTCTCCTGGAGAACCTGGAGAACCAGGAGCACCAGGAGCACCTGGAGGGCCCGCAGGACCCTGAGGACCCGCAGGACCCGCAGGACCCGCTGGACCCGCTGGGCCTGCTGGTCCGGCAGGACCCGCTACAACATTTCCATTCGCACCAGATAATGCAGCCACGAGCCTCTTTAGCTCAGAAATATCAGTCTGTAAGGCAAGAATTTCACGGCGTAGAGGATTGCTTCTTTGAAAATTGAGGCCACTCAAATTCAAGACGGACGACATTGTTTCTGGACACATGACATCTTCTTTTATATTCAAAACAGACGCAACCGGAGATTTGACGGTAGACCTTAGATCTTAGACCCGTAGTCCGAGTAAAATTTGATTTCCACGGTAAAGCCAGAAGGAGGTCACAAATGATTATTCCTATCCGGTGTATGAGTTGCGGAAATATAATTGCCGATAAATGGTCATGGTATAAATCTCAGTTGAAATCACGGCGTGTTACAGAGGACAGATATTACATGGATGGAAGTCAAATTCCTAAAACACTTGAGCTAGATCTTATGAACCGCTTGGGATTCAAGCGGCCTTGTTGCAGGAAGCATTTTCTCACTCACGTTGATTTGATGGAAAAGATCTAGTTAATTCATAGATGGAGTTATTCGTACCAGGTCTAATCATATTTGTTTTACTTGGAATTTTCATATTTCTTGTTTTGCCACGAATGGGCCCCCTTGTATTGGGTGTCATATCATTACTAGCACTTATTGCAGCAGGAATTCACCATTATCACATGTTTAGCTCAGAATACAAGTTAAGTACATGGCAATATTCAGTGGCTGCTTACACGCCCTGGATTGTGTTAGGCGCAGCATTACTTTTCGTAATTACGGCTGCGACCTACTTTTTATCAGGTTCAGAAACAAAAGCAGCTATCATAAATACGGTAGCAACACCAATTCAAGTTGTTGAACAAACAGTATCAAGTTCATTGGAAACAATGCCATCCGCTACTTCTGCAACGAATCCCGTTACCGCTGCCATTAATCGTAGTATAAATTCAGTCCCGGGTCTAACTAAGACAGTAAATAACAATAATGCTAAGAAGACTCCTCCTTTGGTTGGTCTAGGATATTCCGCATCTCAAGTATAAAAACCCATTAATTATCAGATGGTCAAGGTCAGAAAGACAAAGAAATCCTCTAAAACGGCATCCAAGAATGTTAAGTCAGCAAATATGACTGTACCAGAACTTCGTCGTGCATTTCAGCATATACACAAGATTTCACAAAAGGGTGTTTCAGTTGCAGAGTTTCGCAAAGAATGGAAGAAGGTCTTTGGAACAGAATTGACTCAGAAAGTTGCGTCTGAATATTTAGACTTCGTTAAACAAAGCAAAACTTCTCAAAAGGGTGGAGCATACAGCCCCGCACCTCTTGGGTATGAAATGGGACCTGGAGCTACGACTGCGGGCCCTTCAGTCCCTGCCTATGTCGCTGGAGGCTTTCCACTTCCTGGTGATAGCGTGGCAGCGTCATGTGGTAAGAATCCTTTTCTTCCTCCGGCCGATTCTCTTGGAAGTAACGCGTTTACATCGCAGAAGGGTGGCAAAAGAACACGTAAGGCAAAGAAACAAAACGGCGGTGCAATTCCCTCCCTTCAAACCGCCTTTTCTGAATTATTAAACCGCCCTTTTTCTATGTTTAGCCCCCCTACAATGAGAAACGACGTGATGATGCTAGCAAAGGGCTATAATGAATTTACTAGCCCAAGACCTGAGACGCACAGCCCCTCTGTTCCACAGCCAACGCCCATTTATAATATGACCGCATCACCCATGAGATAAGTTACCGAAATTAGGCACATAACTCTTCCCCCGATGCGGACTTAAGATTATAAGAAAAGACTTATAATTTTAGATGGCTGAAGCACTAAGACCTGTTTTAAAACCTGTTACAAAACCTGTTTTAAAACCTGTTTCAACTACGAAGGCACACTCTTCGAATCCAAATACGATTATGTCCAGAAAGATTCTTGAAACATATTTCAAGACCTTTGACTATCCTTTCGTAAGGCACCACATTGATTCATACGATAATTTTATTTCACAAGATATTCCAGCAATTATAAAAGCAAATAATCCTTTTCTACTCATGAAACAATTGATTCCAAATACGAATACATACAAGTATCGTGTTGAGGTTTTTATAGGTGGTAAATCTGGAAATGAAATTGAGATTGGAACGCCGACTCTCAGTTTACAGAAATCAAAAGAAGTACGCGTGCTCTTTCCAAATGAAGCACGCCTGAGAAATCTAACATATGCTTCCACCGTATATGCAAATGTATATGTTCGTGTTACACTTGCAGATACTTCTCCAGGAACACAAGAGGCACAGCAAGGGCAAGGGCAAGGAGAAGGAGAAGGAGAAGAAGGGCAAGAAGGTGGAAACGTATTGGTAAGAGAGTATAAACGTATGCCTCTTTTTCAAATACCAATTCTTCTACACTCACGTTACTGCCTTTTACACGGAAAACCGTCCTCCTTTCTCCAAGAAGCAGGAGAATGTCCTCAAGATCAAGGCGGTTATTTCGTAATAGAGGGTTCTGAAAAAATCCTGATAACACGACAAGAACAAGCCTTTAACACAATGTATATCCAAAGACAAGCAAATGATCCAAAGGTTGCCACCTATGGCAATCTAACTTGCCTTTCACCCAAAACAAGGGAAGTCAAGGTCGTCAGTTTTCATTGGATTCGTGAAACAGATTCTCTTGTTGTCACCTTACCATATGTAAGAAGACCCATACCCATCTTTGTCCTATTCAGGGCCATGGGTGTACAATCAGATAAAGAAATCCTAAAACTCATATATCCCAACCTCGAATCAAGCGAGGCAAAAGAAATGTTACCGCTTCTTCTCAGTTCAATCGCAGAATCATACCCTTTCTTTGACACATATTCTGCCATTCAGTTTATCAAAGCAATGACGAAAGGGTTTTCAGAAAACCATGTATATGATATTCTTTTCAATCAGGCCTTTATTCATATAACAGATAAAACTGGAGGAAGTCGCCTACATTTTCTCGCGGATTGTGTAAGAAAGTTTATGCGTGTGCATGTCGGCATTGATCCCAAATCAGACCGCGATGACACAAGAAACCAGCGTTGCTTAACGAGTGGATTTTTATTAAGAATGCTTTTCACAAATACGTTTAATAAATGGAAGAAAGTCGTGAGATTGGCAATTGACAGAGAATTTGAAGAGAATAAGACCCTCTATGAGGGCAGCCGTTTTATAAATATTTTCAGTGAAGGAAATACGGCGAAGCTATTCAATCTACAACTCATGACCGAAGGAATTATGCGGGGATTCAAGGGAAAATGGGTGACTGGTGGAGCAGGTGGAGGTGGTAGCATGGGACACAGTGACGAAAAAACCGGCGTCTTACAGGCCATGAGCCGACTTTCTTATCTGGATTTTATGAGCCATTGTCGCCGTGTATCGCTCAACTTTGACACAGGCATGAAAATCACTGGACCAAGACAACTTCATGGGAGTCAGTATGGATTTTTCTGTACCAATGAAACTCCTGGCGGTGCCTCAATCGGTATCGCCAAAAATCTTTCGCTCATGACATTAATCAGCACACCAACAAATCCAGACCCAGTTGTAGACTTTCTGATTGAACGAGGCTGGGTCATTCCTTGCAGTGAGATGCGGGCTGATTTACAGCTGGCATGTATTCCTATGTTCGTGAATAACGGTATTATTGGGTATTGCCTAAATCCATTTGAGCTCGTGAAAGTCCTGAAGCTCATGAAATGGACGGGCTGTCTTCCTGCCATGGCGAGTGTTGGGTTTAATATAAGAAATCGTTTCGTCTTTGTTTACTTGGACGAAGGCCGTCCTTGCCGTCCTCTTATACATTTAGATGGGCCAGATTCAATCATGAAAATAGAATCGTTTGTTACAAACAATGTAAATTGGAGAAATCTTGTTATGGGGACATACGGAAAGACGTCAGAGAGAGGTATCAGTACAACGGGGTTCTTAGATCCAATTGAATCACCAGGGCCAATTCCTTTTACACAATACATAGAGGCTCTTCAACCATATGTGGGACTCATTGAATATATAGATCCTTATGAGCAAAACGAGGCGTTTATTATTAATTTCCCAGAGCACTATAAAGGTTCTGATGCGAGTCACCTTGAGATCCATCCATCGACAATTATTTCAGTTGTAAATGGTATGATTCCTTTTGCGAATTTCAATCAGTCCCCTCGTAATCAGCTTTCTTGCTCTCAATCTAAACAGGGGCTTGGCATGTATGCCACGAATTTCTATAATCGTTATGATAATGCTGCGAATATCATGTGCTATGGCGAGGCACCACTTGTAAGAACGATTTCTTATGATGTTTTGGGAGGTGGTATGATGCCCTATGGTACAAATCTTATTATGGGGATCATGGCATTCAATGGTTACAATCAAGATGATGGAATTGTCTTTAATTATGATTCTTTCCAGCGTGGAATGTTCAGAAATATTAATTACAGAAGTTATGAAACATTTGAGGAAATTGATAAAGCAGCAGGGACGACAAGCACGATTGCCAATCCTGAAAGAGTGCATCAATGGACGGATTTGAAACCAGGTCTTGATTACACGAAGTTAGATGAGCGTGGAATCATTAAGATTGGAGAATTTGTGGATGAAAATACTGTATTGGTTGGTCGTTACATACAGGATAAGAGTGGTAATATTAAGGATGCTTCTCTAAGACCTCAGGTATGGACAAGTGGGCGTATAGAATCTGTTGTGGCAACTGTATCAAATATGGGGCTTCTTTTGGTCAAGGTGAGAATTACTCAAGACAGAATTCCTGAACTTGGAGATAAGTTTAGTACACGCCATGGTCAAAAGGGCACGATAGGCATGTTATATAGAGCACATGATATGCCAAGGACGGCGGATGGATTGGTTCCAGATATGTTGGTGAATCCACACTGTATTCCATCACGTATGACGATCGCACAGCTTATGGAAATGATCTTTGGCCAAGTATGTTATGAAAATACAATGATAGGCGATGCAACGATTTTTACGAGTGATACGAGTGCTCCTGATGCCATTGGGCGTGTGTTAGAGGGGCAATTTGGTCTTGAGAAAACGAATAACGTTATCTTGTATGATGGTGCCAGTGGGCGTCAGATGGATACGACTATTTTCATAGGACCGGTCTTTGCTATGCGTCTGAAGCATATGACTGAAGATAAATGGAATGCACGTGCTGAAGGAAGAAGGGAGAAGAGAACACATCAGCCGACGGGTGGTCGTGGGCAACAAGGTGGGTTGCGTATTGGTGAGATGGAACGCGACGGACTCGCGAGCCACGGCATCACTGGATTTTTAAGAGAGAGTTTGATGGAACGTGCGGATAAGACACAGTTTCGTGTATGCAATGGGTGTGGAACAGTGCCGATTACAAACGAGTCACAGGGCTTGACGATATGTCCTTTGTGTGACGGACCTGTGAGTTTTATTGGTACAAACTCTAAGAATATAGAGATTCTTCCTGCAGTAAAGAAGAGTCTTGTTACGACATCTATTGTTGAAATGCCGTATGCGACAAAATTATTGGCGGATGAACTGCAGACTTACATGAATATGGGATTACGTATTCTAACTTCGAAAGGGCTTCAATTCCTTGGACAGCCGGCATTTGATTTAATGAAGGAAGATGAGGTGAAGGCGGCGTTGGCGAGGGCTTTACCAGAAGTGATAATGCCTGAAACAAGAGTGCCTGAATTCCGAGAAGCGGTTGTTGAATCTGAGCCGGCTGAAGAGGATTTGAATGCCATGGGTATTGTTAAACCAGTTGAGACAGAGGAAGAGGGCCCTCTTGAAGACGAGTTTCCCGCGTATAATGTGACAGGAACGCCACCCTTTGCTCCTGCTCCTGCTCCTGCT
>SXGQ01228633.1_pt1 | contig 22172 bp, 23 predicted proteins | sample 3178371 | NCBI WGS metagenome assembly SXGQ01 (sample SAMN11356859, study PRJNA531348) | freshwater metagenome | isolation source: freshwater sample F1-20 | place: China: Fuxian Lake, Yuxi | collected 2017-12-25 | reverse complement strand
ATATTCAAAAAATTTTAAACTACCTATAAGATTTGTTGTTGAAGATAATAATATGAGCACAAACAGTCCTACTGATAAAGTTTGGAATAAAAAAACTAAGGCTCCAAAGGATGTTATTAAATACAATTATAAAAGAAAGTATCCACACCATGGAACTGGGGGTTGGGTATTGTTTTAATGAAATATAAAAATGAATTAATTAAATCAATGTCTTTTTTAGCAAAAAAAAAAAATACTATTTTTTTAGGGCAGTCAGTTTCCTATTCTGGCAATGCAATATACAATACTTTAATTACAGTACCTTCAAAAAAGAAAATTGAATTACCGGTTTTCGAAGATGTGCAAATGGGAATCTCAATTGGTATGGCTCTAAACGGTTACGTTCCGGTTACATGCTATCCTAGATTTGATTTTTTAATTTGTGCAATGAATCAGCTTGTTAATCATTTAGATAAAATAAGACAAATGTCTCGTGGCGAATTAACGCCTAAAGTGATAATACGAACCTCAATTGGATCTAAAGTTCCATTGAATGGAGGCCCTCAACATACACAGGATTATACGTTGGAACTAAAAACAATTTTAAAAGAAGTAAAAGTTATATTTTTAAATAAACCGGAAATAATTTTTTCTTCATTTAAAAAAGCTTATGAAGATAAAGAATCCCATTCTTATTTATTTGTAGAGCATGGGGATTTTTATAATGATAAATAAACATTGAATTGAAAATATATTCAAAAATATGAATCTTAAAGAGTTAAATTTTTTTTTTGAAAAAAAAAATATTTTAGTAAGTGGTGGCACGGGTCTTATAGGAAGATTTGTTGTTACTAAATTATGTAATTTTAATGCAAATGTTTCTGTAGTGTCACTTGATGATTTTGTAGTAGATAAAAGAGCTAAATATATTAAGGGTGATCTGACAAATTTCGAATTTTGTAAAGAAGTGACCAAAAATATTGATTATGCATTTCATATATCTGGAATCAAAGGCTCCGTTAAAATGACTATAGAAAAACCAGCTAGTTTTTTTGTTCCCTTAATAATGATGAATACTAATTTTCTTGAGGCCTGTCGTTTAAACAGTGTAAGCCGACTCGTGTATACAAGTTCTATTGGAGCATATTCTAGCCGAGAAATTTTTATTGAAGATGAAGAAGATATAAATAAACCTCCGATGGACATGTTTCCAGGTTGGGCTAAGAGAATGGCAGAGATGCAAATTAAAGCCTATAAAAAACAATATAATTTAAAAAATTTTTTTGCCGTAAGGCCCTGCAATGTTTATGGTCCTGGAGATAATTTTGATCCAGACAATGCGATGGTAATTCCAACTTTGATTAATAGAATTTTTAATAAAGAAGATCCAGTTATTATTTGGGGGGATGGCTCAGCTGTTAGAGATTTTGCATATGCAGCAGATGTTGCCGATGGAATTATATTTACTATTGTTAAAGGAACTGGAAATTTTGATTTTTTAAATTTAGGAAGCGGCAATGGTTATACAATTAGAGAGTTGATAGAAACTCTTTCGGAAATAGTAAGTTTTAATTATAGATTTGATAAAACAAAAGATTCTGGTTTTCCTAAAAGAATTATGAATATTGATAATGCTAAAAAAATTTTAGGTTATAGTCCCAAAGTTTCGTTGAAAGAAGGTCTAAAAGAAACTTGGTCCTGGTATATTAATAATAGTGTTCAAAATAAAAAAAGACACAATTATTTTAAATAAATGAAGACTTACGCAGATTGGATTTTAGAAGACACGGATCTAGATGGAGTTAAAAAAATTATTCCCACAACTTTTGAAGATCATAGAGGATCTTATACAGAAATATATAATAGGGATTTTATGAAAAAAAATGAAATTTATATAGATTTCTTGCAGGATGATATTTCAGTATCTTATAAAAATGTGTTGAGAGGAATTCATGGAGATAATAAAACTCATAAACTTGTAAGTTGTTTGTATGGAGAATTTCAATTAATTGTTGTTAACAATAATCCAGAATCTAAGAAGTATAAAAAATGGAAAAGTTTTCATTTGTCTTTTAAAAACAGGGAACAAATTTTAATACCTCCAAAATTTGGTAATGGTCATCTTGTTTTATCTGAATTTGCAATTTTTCATTATAAACAGAATACTCAGTATGACCGAGATTCTCAGTTTACTATCAAATGGAATGATCCACTATATAAGTTTGAATGGAAAAGTGATTCTCCAATTCTATCAGACAGAGATCGATAATTAGAAATGAAAAAAAATTTATTAGTGACTGGAGGATCCGGTTTTATTGGTATAAATTTACTAAAAGAGTTATCAAAATTAAAAAAATATAAAATTACCGCCACTTATTTTAAAGCAAAAAATTTTTATAAAATTAGAGACGTAAAATATATAAAAACAAATTTAGAAATTCTAAAAAACTGCCAACACGTTTGCAAGAATATAGATATAATTGTAATGTGCGCCGCAAATTCTTCAGGAGCAGCAGTGATGGAAAAGACTCCTTTGGTTCATTTAACTCCAAACATAAGAATGAATTTAAATATGCTAGAAGCTGCATATTTAAAAGGAGTTAGTAAATTTATCTTTATTAGTAGCAATACCGTTTATCCAGCAGGAAACTTCGCTATGAAAGAAAAAGATGCTAAATTTGATTTTTTTGAAAAATATCATGTTGTTGGTTGGATGAAGAGATTTTCTGAAATTGTCTGTGAAATTTATTCAAAAAAAATTAAGAACCCCATGAAAACAATTGTTGTGAGGCCTGGAAATTTGTACGGACCACATGATAAATTTGATCCTGAAAAAGCAAAAGTTATTCCATCATTAATAGCTAAAATAGTTAACAGAGAAAACCCAATCAATGTATGGGGCAACGGAAGAGACCTTAAGGATTTTTTGTATATTGAGGATTTTTGTCGTGCGCTTGTTAAAATCGTTAATTTTAATAAAGATTATGATATTTTTAACATCGCAAGCGGTAAATCGATTACAGTTCAAAAAGTTCTTAAAATATTGATGAAAATAGAAAATTTAAGAAACACGGAAATTCTATACGATTTAACAAAACCAACTATGATACCAAAAAGATTAATTAGTGTTTCGAAAATGAAAAAAAAATTTGGATACAAATCTTTAATTCCAATAGAGGAAGGTTTAACAAGAACATTAAACTGGTATAAAGAAAAAAAAATTAATGATCGTAAGTAGAACACCATTTAGAATTTCACTATTTGGAGGAGGGACTGATTATCCAGAGTGGTTTAAAACTAGTGGTGGACAGGTTATTTCTTTAGCAATAAATAAATATTGTCATGTCACCGTTAGGCGTCTACCGCCGTATTTTCATTATAACTATAGGGTAAGATTCTTTAATGAACAAAAAACAAAAGTCATAAGCAAAATTAATAACCCAGTAGTGAGAGAAACTTTAAGATATTTCAAATTTCACAATCAAAAAATAGAAATTGTTCATTACGGAGATTTGCCAGGGTTATCAGGCTTAGGGGGTAGTTCTGCTTTTGCCGTTGGATTGATTAACGCCCTAAATAAATTAAAAAATAAAAAATTAAATGAATTACAATTAGCTAAAGAGGCGATCTATATTGAAAGAGATTTAGTGGGAGACAACGTTGGTTTTCAAGATCAGATTATATCATCTTATGGCGGTTTCAGATCAATTAAATTTTTCAAAAGTAAAAAGCAATTTTTAGTAAATACAATAAAAATTAATAATGAGATAAAAAGTCAGATAGAGAATAATCTTATACTTGTTTACACGAATCAGCAAAGATTTTCAAAAAAAATAACAAAAATCTTATCAAGAAAAATATTACAAAATAAAAGCAATGACTATCTTACTGAAATTGCTTTAGCCACCCATGAAGCAGAGAAATTATTTAAATCAAAAATTTTAGATTTAAAATCAATGGCAGATTTAATAAATTATCAATGGGAGAGAAAAAAAAAATTAGCGCCTGGAATAAATAATGATCAAATCGAAAAAATTTATAATTTAGCTTTGTCAAAAGGTGCTTATGGAGGAAAGCTGCTTGGTGCAGGCGGAGGTGGATTTCTATTGTTTATAGTGCCAGATAAAAATTTAAAAAATTTTAAGAGCTGTTTTTTCAAACATATATTTTTGCAAATTAAAATTGATCAAATTGGTTCAGATATATTATACGATTCAACAAATCGCTAATTTTTTTTAATAAAAGCTTTTACTTGTTTATAAAAATTATCTTTTGAGAATTCAAAATAAATACTGCTTTTTGTAGCAGCAGTTTTGTCAGTAAATTTATCACCTATCATAATACTCTTAGTTACGTCGATATTCCATTGTTTTTGAATTTCTTTGATCATTAAATTTCCAGGTTTTCTAAATTGAGTATTCTTTCTATACTTTTTTGAAATTGCGTCAGGATGATATGGACAATACTTTACATCATTAAAATAAATACCTTTCCTAGCAAGATAAGATTTAATTATTTTATGAAGTTTAATAAAATCCTCTTCTGTAAAATAACCCTTGGCAATGCCCGCTTGATTTGTAACAACAAAAATTAAATAATTATTTTTAACTAATAAATTTAAACCTTTTAATACATTTTTTTTAAATTTAAATTTATTCCATTGCGAAGTATATCCTTTGTCATAATTAATTACTCCATCTCTATCTAAAAAGACCGCTCGATTTTCTAATTCTAAAAACAATTTTTTTTGGGCAAATTTTAAGTTTTTATACGTTCCTATGTCTAAAAAAAAATTACTTGTTTTTATTCCCTCAATTTTTTTTCGACCTATTAAGTTTGGGATGATTTGATTTTCTAAAGATTTAAATTTATTATATTTACTAACATTTAATAATTTTTTATTTATAAAATAAACACCACCGTTCATATACTGAGATCTCTTGGACAAAACAACTTTATTTTTAGAAAGATTAAGCCCAGCTAGTGTTTTGTTTGACTTGTAATTTATATTTTTAACCAAGATCATTTTCATCATTGATTGTTTATTTATTTTTTTATTTATAAAATTATGAAGATTAAGTTTTATTAACGAATCTGCATTTGTTAAAATAAAGTTATTTTTGAAAATTTTTTTGTAATTATTTATTGCGCCCCAGGTTCCTAACTTTTTTTTTTCAATAAAACATTTAACTTTTATAAAATTATAAATTTTATTATTGAATTTTTTATATATTTGCTCGCCTTTATATCCTGCTAAAATATATATATTCTCAAAATTATATTTTGCTAACTGCCTAATCAGAATGTCTAAAAAAGATTTATTATTAATTTTGATTAGAGGTTTTGGAAATTTTTTTGTTAAAGACCCAAGTCTACTACCGAGGCCACCAGCCAAAATTATCAAGTCAATCTTCATAGATAAATCTTTAAAAAGAAAAATAATATAATATTATATAACACTATAATGAAAAACTTAAAAATATCGTGTGGCGGAGGCATAACTCCCTCTTTATTAAAAAATACTCTGCTTTTTAAATTAATTGAGAAATTAGATAATCGGAAAGTTGAATTCACAAGTCCAAAAAAAGCAGATGTGATATTTTATGGACCTTACTATAATTTTTTTGAAATATTTGCTAACAAAATTTTAAAAAAGAGTCTGCTATCTCAAAATTTTATTCCAAATATTTTTAATTATTATTTTCCATCCAAAAACCAAAGAAAAATTTTTTTCTCTTATGAAAATAGTTTAAAATTTAAAAATATAAAAGCAGATTTTTACTTTACGACACTTTTAGGAGTTGTTGATGACAATCATTTTAGAATCCCTTATTGGAAAAATTGCATGAATTGGCCAGAGTATGAAATTTATTTTGAAAATAATTACGGTAGTCACGTACATAGATATGGTGAGTATTACAATGTAGATGAAATGTTAAAAGAACAAGGCAAAGAATTTATAGAAAAGAATAAAAAATTTTGCGTTTTTTTTTCACATATGATGCATCCGAGAGATAGTATTTTTAAAATTTTTAATAAACATTTTATTATTGATACTTATGGCTCTTACTTTAATAAAAATGTTAAAAATCATAATAGTTCTAATTTTAAAAAAAAAGATGTATTAAAAAAATATTCTTTTAACCTGTGTCCACATACATGGTCTAGTCCAGGGGTTTATTCTAGCGATATTCCCGATGCTTTTTTAGCTAAATGTCTGCCAGTTACTTGGGCGGATAGCAATATCGAGAATGAGTTTAATAAAGATTCATTTATAAATTTGATTAACTATCAGCATAATAATTATCATGAAATAATTGATTTACTAAAAGATGATATATTTTTAGAAAAATTTACAAGAGAGCCTTTGTTAAGATGTAGGCCAAATTTAGAAAAAGAAGTGAAGTTTGTGAGCAATATGCTTAAATTAATGTAAAATTTTAATTTTTTAATTATTTAGATAATTCTTCTTCCAAAATTTCACAAAATATTTGTCCTATAAAAATTTCAACAACCTGAACATTCGCGCAAACATTAGAAGGAATAATTATGCAGTTTTTTACATATCTAATAATTTTTCCACCCTCATTACCCGTAAAGCAAAAAGTTTTCATTTTTTTTTTATTAGCAACTTTTATCGCCTCGATTAAATTTGGGCTATTACCACTAGTAGTAATTGCTATGCAGATGTCTCCTTTATTGCCAATTGCTTCTAACTGTCTAGAAAAAATAAATTTAAAACCTAAATCATTTCCGATAGCAGTAATTGCAGAAGTATCGGTCGTTAACGCTATTGCTGGAAGCGCCACTCTATTTTTTTTAAATCTAACAGTTAATTCCGTAGCAAGATGTTGTGCGTCTCCGGCGCTTCCACCATTACCAAAAAAAATAATTTTTTTTCCTTTTGAAACAGCTTTAATACTCTCCTCACAGAGAATATAAAAATTTTTTTCAAATTTTAAATTTTCAAATAAATTAAGTATTTGTAATTTCTTTTTTAAAAATAACTGATTGATTTTTTTAATATATATTTTATTATTCATTTTTTTAATCTAAATTAATTTTAAGAAAAAATCTTCTTAAAACAAAAGTATTTATTATCAATATATTTTAAGTACTTCTTATTAGAATTGCATTTTATTATTAATTTAAAAAATTATAAATCAATTATTGCTGATTAAATTTAATAATTAACAAAAAATCTCTTTTTAAGTTAATAAATTCAAATAATAAATTGATATTATAAATATATAAAAAAGGATATTTTAGAGAGAATGAAAAAAGTATTAAATGTTTTAGGTCAAAATGAGATATTAAACGTTTTGTTAATAGTATTTTTAATTTTATTAACTTTTATTTCTGAAATATTATTATTACTTTTTATTCAACCACTGCTCCAAATATTTTTAGATCTTAAAGTACCTACTCATAATTTTAAATTTTTTTCATTTAATTATAACCTTGAAAACAGAGTATTTTTTTTGTTTTTTATATTTATATTTCTCTTTAGAAATTTTTTTTATGCGCTTACTAGTATAGTCAAAAATTATTTTATTTCAAATTTGCACGTTAAAATTTCTAATAAACTTTTTACCTCTTACCTAAACAGAAATTATATTTTTTTTTTAAAAAACAATTCATCAAAGTTGATTTCAAATGTTATTAATGAAACTTTTTTTTTTTGTTACAATGTGCTTGATAGTTTCTTAATTTTTTTAACAGAGATTTTTTTAATTGTTGCTATAATTTGTTTTTTATTTTTTTATTATTTTAAATTTAGTTTAATTTTATTAATATTTTGTTTTGTATTATTTTTTTTGTCAATATCTTTATATAGAAAAAAATTAAAAAAAATTGGACTAGAAAGATCGGTTTCTGAGAAAATAAAAATTGATAATTTACAAAAAACTTTTTATGCAATTCAATCTATAAAATTAGATAATATTGAAAATTTTTTTATTAAAAAGTATAGTGATGCCAATTATGTATCCGTAAAAAAGTTAGCATTACTTAATATTTTTAATGATCTTCATAAGCCTATTTGGGAAACATTAATTTTTGTAAGTTTTGTATTTTCATTGTACGTCGGTTATAATTTTTTTGGTTTATTTCATGCAGATTTAGTTTTGATATTAGGAACTTTTACCATTGCTCTATTTAGATTTTTGCCTTCTTTAAATCGTATATTAAACTCTTACAATAGTTTTAAATTCTATTCTCCTTCTATAGATATAATTTATATGGAATTATTTGATAAAAGTAATTTTATTGTTAAAGATCAGGATAAAATAATTTGTTCTAAATTTTTTAATCAAATAGAGTTAAGCAAAGTATCATTTCAATATGATTATAAAGATCGATATGTTTTGGATAAAATAGATCTTACAATAAAGCATAATTCTATCACATTAATTAAGGGTGAAAGTGGATCGGGAAAAAGTACGCTTCTTAATATTATTTGTGGATTATTATGTCCAATAAAAGGCAAAGTATTATTGGATGGAAAAGATATTAGATATTTTTTAAAATCTTACCAAAGCAAAATAGGTTATGTAACTCAAAAAACCCTGCTTTCGGAAGACTCTGTTATAAATAATATTGTTTTTGGGCAGCATGTCGATGATATAGATTTGAATTTTGTTAAAGAAGTAATACGTAAGTCTAAATTAGATAAATTAATTTCTAAATTACCGGAAGGCATAAATACAATTATTGGCGAACGAGGATCGTCTTTATCTGGAGGTGAGCAACAAAGACTTGGAATAGCTAGAGCTTTATACAAAAAGCCACAGATTCTAATACTAGATGAAGCCACAAGTGCATTAGACGAAAATACTGAAAGTTTATTACTAAATGAGATATTAGAATTACAAGAATCTATAACAATAGTTATGGTTTCTCATAAAAATTTACCCATAAACAGAGAGTTTCAATTATTTGATTTGGAAGATTACAAAAATATTGTATTAAAAAAAAATGATAAGCTATAATTAAAAATTAATTTATTTTATAGACTCAAAAATTAAACTGATTTCAAATGAAATTTTTTTTTATAAAACTAATCGCTATTACATTAGCTATTATTGTCATTGTAAATTCCATATTTAATATATTCTTCGCTGATAAATTAGTGTTTTTTGAAAAAATATTATCTTTAAACAAGCAGCAAAATTTTGAGCACCTTACCAAAATAGTTAAAGATGCAATTATAATTCAATTAAATAATGAACTTAAGAAAGAAAGAATTTTTACAGACGAAGAAATAATTATAATAAATAATTTTACTAATAAAGTTGAAAAAGAACTTCAACAAAAAAAATAATTTTTTCACTAAAATAAAAATATGATAGTAAAGGTAAAAAATCTAATTATTTTTTTATTTTTTTCTTTCGCAGTTTATTGTGCGTTAGTTGTTGGGCAATCTTGGGACGAGTTTTATCATACGGATTTAGGTAAAAGGAATTTAGTTTATTTACTTACTTTAGGAAGGGTAGAAAGCTATCTAGGATATTCTCAATATTATTCTTCATTTTATTGGAGTTTGCAATATTTTTTCTCACAATTATTTAGTATAAAATATCAAACAGAAATTAATCATTTAATAAATTTATTATTTTCATTTTCCACCCTGTTTGCTCTTAATAAAATTGGTAAACAATTATTTAATAAAGAAATAGGAAAAATATTTTTTTTTTTATTATTCTTTTATCCATCTTTTTTTGGAAATATGGGAATGAACCCTAAAGATATTATCTTAGCATTTTGTCATGTATGGATATTTTATTTAGCATTAAGATATTTAAGTAATCAAAAAAGAAAAAGGAAAATATACACTTATTACATAAGCTGTTTAATTGCTATGGGAACAGGTATTCAATTATATTTTCCGGCAACTTTATTAATAATAATAATTTTTTTAATAATCGAAATTTTTTTTTTCCGAAAATTAATTTGTAAAGATTTTGAAAAGGGTAAATTTTATAAAGATTTAATCAAAATTTTTTTTTTAAGTTTTGCAATATTTGTATTTTTTGCACCAGATACACACGGCAACATTTTACACAATATATACACATATTATTTAGAGTCGTTTAAAACTTCAAGAGGTCCTACATATATGTTAAATAATGGAATAATTTATTCAGTTCAAAATAATTATTCCGTTTTATATTTTTATAAATTTTTTTTATATAAATCTCCTGAATTTATAATAATTTTATATATATTATTTTTAATTTTTTTTTTAAAAATCAAAGAAAATTATCAAAAAAATATTAGCAACTACGCTTATAAACTCACCAGTATTATTATTTTAATTTTATTTCCACTTCTCATTTTAATATTTTCTAAATTTAAACCCTATGATGAACTAAGACTTTTTCTATGGATTATACCATATTTTATGATTATACCTGGGTTGACTATACACTTTGTATATAAAAATTTAAATTTCCTACACTGTAGAATATTATTTTTCTTTTTATTAATTCTAATTTTAATTTACCTCACAAAATTTTTTTCATATACACCATATCAATATACATATTTTAACGTATTATTAGAAAAGAATATCAATGATAAATTTGAAATAGACTATCAAGGCATTTCATTAAAAGAACTTGTAAAAAAAAATCAAAGCTTTTTTAAAGTTAAGAACATAAAATTATCTACATGCGGACTAAGTCCAGAAGTTCTTACTAAATATTTGAAGTATTATACACAAATGGATATAAAATTTGTTCAACCGCATGAAGCTGAATATATTGTTATAGTAAATAGAGCGATAACTAATCAATCAACATGTTTACAGCTATATAAAGGTGAGAATATTGCTGAAATAAAAAGAGATAATAAATCATTGTCTCTAATTAAAAAAATTAAAAATGAACAATAAAATAATCATTACTGGTATTAGCGGTCAAGATGGAAGTCTCTTGGCCAATTTTCTTATAAAAAAGAAATATAAAGTCATTGGTATACTTAGAAATTTAAATAAAGATCAATATAAAAACACTGAAATTTTAAAAATAAAAAAAAAAATAACTTTTATTAAATGTAATCTGTCAAATAAAAAAAAAATATCATTATTGATAAAAAAAATTAAACCTTTCATGTTTTTTAATTTTGCTGGTGTATCTTCTCTTGAAGAGTCTGCTAAAAAACCCGTTTATACAAACGAGGTCAATAGCACTGCTGTTATAAATATTTTAGAAAGCATAAGATTATATAGTAAAAGAACTAAATTTTTCCAAGCTTCATCATTTCTTTTGTTTAAAACCAAAAAAAAAAAATTTAATGAAAATTCAAATTTTAACCCATCCTCACCTTATGCAATTTCTAAATTATCTTCATTTTTTTTTATTAAATATTATAGAAATAAATATAATTTATTTGCAACAAACGGTTTTTTTTCTAATCATGAGAGTATTTTTAGAAGAAACATTTATGTAACAAAAAAAATAATCCAATGGTTTGTAAAATATAAAATTAAAAAAAATTATGTAACTCCTTTGTATCTCGGTAATATTTATACAAAAAAAGACTGGGGAGATGCAGAAGATTATGTAAAGTTGTCTTATAAAATAATGAAACAAAAAACCCCCGATGATTTTATTATATGCACAGGCAAAAATATCACATTAAAACATTTTATTAATATAGTTGCTAAGGAACTAAATATAAATATTAAATGGTCTAATACTAAAACGCTAAATGAGGTTTGTATTGATAAAAAAAAAATTATAATTAAAATAAAAAAAAAATTATTCAAATTTGATGAATTTGATGGCATAAAGGGAAACAATAAAAAGACAAAAAAAATATTAAACTGGAATCCAGCTAGTAACATTAAACTTTTAATAAAAAAAATGATTAAATTTGAATTAAATCAACTTACATACCGTGACACAAATTAAATTATGCAGACTTTGTAAGTCAAAAAAAATAAAAAGTCTATTTTCGTTAGGGTTGCAATATTACACAGGAATATTTTCAAAAAAAAATGCAAATATTCCTAAAGGTTTACTTAAATTAGTAATTTGTAAAAATTGTAAATTAGTCCAGTTAAGTAAAAATTTTAATATCAAGAAAATGTACGGAAAAAATTACGGATATAGAACATCATTAAATAAATCTATGAAAAAACATATTCAAGATAAAAAAAATTTTTTACAAGGAATTATAAGTTTAAATAAGAACGATAACATAATCGATATTGGTTCTAATGATGGTACTTTTCTTAACTGTTTTAGTTCTGATAATTTCAAATTAATCGGGGTAGACCCCACTATTGTTAATTTTAAGAGATTTTATAATAAAAATATAGTTAAAATAGATAAATTTTTCTCACATAAAAATATTAAAAATTATTTAACTAAAAAAGCAAAATTAATAACTAGCTTTTCTATGTTCTACGATTTACCCGACCCACTAAAATTTACTAAAGAAGTTTATAATTGCTTGGATGATAATGGAATATGGCATCTTGAACAGAGTTATTTAATAGATATGATAAAAAAAAATTCTTACGATACGATTTGTCATGAACATATAGAGTATTATTCTATAACCTCTATATTTTTCTTAATGAGAATGGCAAATTTTAAAATTATCGATATTAAAAGAAATAATATTAATGGTGGAAGTATAGCTATTACTGTGGCAAAAAATCACTCAAGCCATATAGAGTGTAAAAAAATTATTAAATCTTACCTTAAAAAAGAACAAAAGGACGGGTATAATAATCATTTAGTGTACAAAAAATTCTATAACAGAATTGTTTTACGGAAGAACCAGCTAATAAATTTACTTCGTAAATTAAAAAAGAATAATAAAAAAGTTATTGGGTATGGAGCATCTACAAAAGGAAACGTAATTCTCCAGTTCTGTAAGATAAATAGTAAACTACTAAATTATATATATGATATTAATTTAGATAAAAAAAATAAATACACTCCTGGTTCAAAAATAAAAATTACTGATAAGATTGATACTAAAAATATTAATTTTCATTATTTTTTAGTATTACCTTGGCATTTTAAAAACTTTATTATTAAAAAAGAAAAAAATTTTATTCGTCGGAATATTAAATTTATTTTTCCGCTACCTAATATTAAGGTTATTTAGTTTTGAAAATTTTAATAATTATTCCAACTCTTAATGAGGCAAAATCATTACCATCTATTATTAAAAAAATAGATCATTTAAAAAGGAATTTAAATTTATTGTTTATAGACGATAAATCTAAAGATGGAACAAGACAGTTAATAAAATTTTATTCAGAAAAAAAAAAAAATATTAAATTTATTTTTAGAAATACAAATCTTGGACTAGGAGCAGCTATTAAATGTGGCCTTAAATATGCTATAAAAAATAATTTTCAATTATGTATTACTATGGATGCCGATGGAACTCATGACCCTAAAATTATCAATATATTTTTAAAAACTTTAAATAAAAGAAAGGTTGATATAATTTCTACTAATCGTTTTTTTTTAGCTAATTCAATAAAAAAATGGCCTCTTATTCGAATTATTATTACCAAACTTAGATATGAATTAGTAAAATTAATTTTAAGAACTAAATTAGACTCATCTGGGAATTTCAGATGTTATAATTTGAAAAATATAAAAAAGAATGACCTTTTCATATCAAAAAATAATTCATATTTTTTTTTAATAGAAAGTCTTTTTTATCTTGAAAAATTGAAATATAAAATTATTGAAATCCCACTTTACATGAACCCAAGATCATTCGGAAGTTCAAAAATGCGATTTAAGCATGTTCTTTTATCATTTCTAAGTCTAATAAAATTAAAATTTGATAGTTTAAAATATTAATTTGCTAAAATTATATCTGTATTATTTTTTACATTATTTAATTGATGGAAGAAGTGATAAATAAAAATTTGAGGATCTATTTCTTATTAGATTGTAAGCCTTATTTAGTTTAAAAATATATTTTAATTTCAACTATAATTTAAAATATTAGCGGCAAAAATAATCCCGCTAAATCTTTTCTAAATTTTAAGTCGTGAGATTTTCTTATAAGAAAAATATTTAATAATAATTAAATTTATATTATTTGCACGCTTGTTATAAAAGCCCTTAGTGATAGGACTAAATGTTTTTATATATTAAAAAAAATTTATGTATCTAATAAAGCCTTTAAACAAGTACCACCAAAACTAATCATCATTTCGCTTAAAATTATATTAAAATAATTTAGTATTTTATATAAATATTGGCTACATCTATTAGCAAAATAATATATTAATTTACTTAATGAAAAAAAAAATAGCTTTAATAACTGGCATTACTGGACAAGATGGTTCTTATTTAGCAGAATTTTTACTAAAAAAAAATTATATTATTTATGGAATAAAAAGAAGGTCTTCAAGTTTTAACACTCAAAGAATAGATCATATTTTAAATCAGTCAAATTATTTTAATAATAGATTGAAAATAATCTATGGAGATTTATCAGACTCATCAAATCTTAGTTTTATAATTAATAAAATCTTACCTGATGAAATATATAATCTAGCTGCTCAGTCTCATGTTAAGGTGAGTTTTGATATTCCAGAGTACACAGCTAACATAAATGCTCTAGGAACTTTAAGAATTTTAGAAATAATCAAGAACCTAAAACATAAAAAAAAAATCAAGTTTTATCAAGCTTCAACTTCAGAATTGTTCGGAAACTCTAAAATAATTCCGCAGAATGAAAAGACACCCTTTTATCCTAGATCTCCTTACGCATGCTCAAAACTTTTTGCGCATTGGATTACAATTAATTATCGAGAAGCATATAAAATATATGCTGTTAATGGCATTATGTTTAATCATGAATCTCCAAGAAGAGGTGAAACTTTCATTACAAAAAAAATTAGCTCAGGACTTACAAGAATCTTTTTAGGTTTACAAAAGCATTTATATCTTGGTAATTTATATTCAAAAAGGGACTGGGGTTCAGCAAAGGAATACGCAAGAATGCAATGGTTGATTTTACAAAAAAAGAAACCGGAAGATTATATTATTGCAACTGGAAAACAATTAACAGTTAAGAAGTTTATTGAATTGTCATGCAACTATTTAGGTTTTACAATTGGCTGGAATGGTAAAGGCTTAAAAGAAAATGGATATGTTAAAAATATTGTTAAAAAAAACCTAACATCTTTAAGAAAAAATCAAGTAATTATAAAGATTAGCAAAGATTATTTTCGACCAACAGAAGTTAATAGTTTGGTTGGAGATGTCACTAAGGCTAAAAAGAAATTAAATTGGAAAAACAAATCAACAATAAAAGATCTTATTAAAAGCATGATTGATTTTGATTTGAATAAATTGAAAAAATAGTAATTAAAATTTAATATCTATAATTACTAATTTTTATCAGTTAAAAAACATTCAAAAGTAAAAATTATTTATCAAACACTTTGTAATTCGCAAACTTTTCAAGTTCTTTAGGGTACGATGATTTTAAAGTATAAATTTTCTCTATATCTAAGTATTTATTAAATATAGGATTAATTAACTTGTAAAAATATTTTTCAAAATAATATTCAATATAATAACTAAAATTTTTATATTTTCTAAAAAAAAAAGGAATAAATAAAATATAATAAGGAATTCGTAAGACATTAAATATTTTATTTGCAGTATATATTCCTAAAATTTTATAAAAATATTTTCTTAAATATTTAAAAGATAATTTTTCCAGTTTATTTCTATCTCCAGTCAAAAAAGAATAATCTTTGTCATCTGGGTAAGTTAAAAAAGGTAAAGTTTGTAACATGGTTATGTTATGTTTCCTAAAATCGATAGGATAATCACCATTGCCAATCACTTTACCATTGGTAACCTTTAAAAATTTTTTAATAAATCCAAGAGTTACTTGGCTACATCCGCTATTAAACAAATGAGTTTTTGCCTCATAAACTTTAACTTTTCCGTTCAGAACCGTTTGATAATTTTTTTTCAAGAAACCAGGAGGAAAACATTGAAAACCTATAATTTTATTACCTTTAAAAGAAATTTTTTTATCTACCCATTCTTTAAATAATTTTGAAGGATAAAAATCATCATTTAGCAATATTACATTTTCAAATTTTTTTTTTAAACAATATCTCAAAACTTTTAAAAAGGTGTAGCCGCTGCCAATTTCATTAAACCCCATTTCTCTGCTAGTACGTTCCACAACTGCTTTTTTATTATAATATCTATATACCTCATTTTTTTCATTTTGATTTTTCCCTTCAAGACCGTTGAAAACTTTATATTTTAAATTTAATCTATTTAATCTTTTGATTAAGCGGGGCAGTCGAGGACTGTTTTTCATACTCATAATCATTAATACTGTTTTTTTTTTCATAGGTGTTATAATAATGTATTTTATAAATACTTATTTCATAAGTACTATGATATTATAATAATAGAAAAAAAATTTTGTTAAAAATAATCTTAATCAATTATAGTCATTAAAATTACATGCAATTAGTAATCTTAGCTGGAGGAAGAGGTACAAGAATAACAGAAGAAAGTTCTATAAAGCCAAAACCTTTAATTGAAATTGGTAATATGCCAATAATTTGGCACATTATGAAGATCTATTCGTATTACGGGATAAAAAAATTCATTATTTGTTGTGGTTATAAAGGTTATTTAATTAAAGAATATTTTGCTAACTATTTTTTGCATGCCTCTGATGTAACTATCGATATTGAGAAAAATAAAATTAATGTTCATAAAAAAAATACCGAGAGTTGGCAAGTTACTCTGATAGACACAGGCGAAGACACTCTGACAGGAGGAAGAGTTTTAAGAGTTAAAAGTTATCTAGATGATGATTTCTTATTAACTTATGGTGATGGACTTTGTGATTTAAACATCAAACATTTGATTCAATTTCATAAATTAAATAAAAAAATCGCAACACTAACAGCAGTTCAACCTTTGGGAAAGTTTGGTTTAGTAGAAATTAATAAAAAAACAAATTTAATAGAAAAATTCCTTGAAAAACCAAAAGGAGATGGTGCCTGGATAAATGGTGGTTTTTTTGTTTTAAAAAAAGAAGTTTTTAAATATTTAAAAGACGATTCTACAGTATGGGAAAAAGAACCGCTCGAACAGTTATCCCAAAATAAAGAACTGTGCGCTTACCGTCATAATGGTTTTTGGTATGCAATGGACACAATGAGAGATAAGAATTATTTAGATAATCTATGGAATACTAAAAAAGCCCCATGGAAATTGTGGGATGATAAATAAAAATTTTATTTCTGTTAAATTTTGGGAAAATAAAAAAGTTTTTTTAACTGGGCACACCGGGTTCAAAGGATCCTGGCTTTGTTTAATATTAAATCAACTTGGTGCACAAATAGCAGGCTATTCATTGCCGCCAAAAAAAACGAATATAATCTTTAAGGGAGCCAATATAAAAAATATAGTCTCATCTAATTTTTATGGAGATGTTAGGGACAAAAAAAAATTATCAAGATGTCTCAAGGAATTTAAACCAGATATTCTTATTCATATGGCAGCGCAATCAATAGTTTTAGATTCATATGCAAATCCCAGAAAAACATTCGATATTAATTTTAATGGTACTTTAAATATTTTAGAATTAATTAAAGATTTAAATATTCGATCTTCAATTATTGTTACGACAGATAAAATTTATAGAAATGATGATAAAAAGATTTTTTTTAAAGAAGATGATCCATTGGGTAGCGGAGATCCGTATAGCGCCTCAAAATCGGCAGTGGAAATTTTAGTTGATAGTTATAATAAATGTATTTTTTTAAAAAAACAATTAGTTGCAACAGTTCGGGCTGGTAATGTTGTTGGAGGTGGCGACAGATCTAATAAAAGAATAATACCAGATTTTTTTAGGGCATTAAAAAAAAAAGAAGCATTAAATGTTCGTTCGCCAAACTCAATAAGACCCTGGTTATTTGTTTTGGAACCATTAGTTGGCTATTTGTTAGTTGCTGAAGCTAATTATAAAAATAAATTAAAAAAGTTTACGCAGTGTTGGAATTTTTCGCCAGTTCTAAATAAAACTTATACAGTTAAATTTTTAATAAATAAATTAAATAAAAAATTTAACATCAAGATATATTATAGTCGTAAAAAAAATAAATTAGAAAAAAAATTTATTAATTTGTCTAGTTCTAAAGCTAAAAAATATCTTGGCTGGGAATCTCATTACAATTTAGAAAAAATTATTGATGAAATAGTCAAATGGGAAAATAATTTTATTAAGAAAAGAAATATTTTTAATTTCTGTAATTTTCAGATTAGTAGTTATTTAAAAAAAATAAATTATATCAAAAATGTATAAAAAAATATCTTTAGATATTAGAAAAAAAATTTTAAATATTTCTTATAAAAAAAAAACCTCACACGTAGGAAGTAATTTATCAATAGTAGATATACTAGTTGTTTTATATAAAAATTTTATAAAAAAAAATAATAAAAATCAATTTATCCTAAGCAAAGGTCACGCGTGCCTGTCATTATATTGTGTCTTAAATTATTTTAAATATTTTTCAGAAAAATATCTTAGTCAATATGGCGATAATAATTCAATTATGATGTGTCATGTTAGTCATAAAATTCCTGGCGTAAATATTTCAACAGGATCTCTAGGGCACGGTTTACCAATAGCAACCGGCAAGGCTTATATTAATAAGAGGAATAAAATTTTTATTTTAATGAGTGATGGGGAGTTAAATGAAGGATCTAATTGGGAGTCATTTTTATTTATATCTCACCACAAAATACTCAATATTAAAATTATCATAGACTATAATAAAATACAGAGCCTTGATCTTGTTAAAAATGTTATAAAAATTGAGCCGATTGCAAAAAAATTCAAATCTTTTGGTTTTGAAGTCTCTATGATTAATGGACATAATTATGATCAAATTTACAAAGCATTAAATAAAAAAAATAAAAAACCACATGTTATTATTGCCAACACTATAAAAGGAAAAGGAGTGAAGTTCATGGAAAACTCTATTCTATGGCACTATAAAAGCCCCAGTAAAGACGATCTTGTTAAGTCTTTAAAAAGTTTATGAGAAAAGAATTTATAAAAATTTTATGTAAAAAAGCTGAAGTCGATAAAAAAATCTTTCTTATTGTTGCTGATATTGGTTTTGGAGTAATTGAGCCATTTGCTAAAAACTTTCCAAAAAATTTTATAAATGTAGGAGTTTCTGAACAAAATATGGCTGGAATGGCAGCAGGAATAGCTTCCGAAGGGTATAAAGTTTTTATTTATTCTATAGCGAATTTTTCAACATTTAGATGCGCTGAACAAATCAGAAATGACATTGACTATCATAAACTTAATGTAACTATCGTATCGGTTGGAGCTGGGGTTAGTTATGGTAGTCAAGGTTATACACATCATGCTTTGCAAGATTATTCTTTAATGAGAAGTTTTCCAAATATGGAAATTATTTCTCCATCTAATAACCAAGAACTCCAAGCTTGCATGAGATATGCTTTTAAGAATACTGGACCAAAGTACCTTAGGCTTGATAAAGATGAAATTTCTATAAATTTAAAAAAATATTCTTTATTAAAGCCAGGAAGGTGGGTGTTATTAAAAAAAGGAACTGTAAAAAAGACAATATTACTTACTGGATCATGTCTTAATAAAGTTTTTGCACTGGAAAAAAATCGATTTAAAAATTATTATATACATTCTTTACCTATTTGGTCAATAACATATAAAAAAATTCAAATTAAACAATTAGAAAAATTTTCCAAAGTAATTGTTGTAGAAAATCATTTTCAAGATGGAGGTTTTTCATCGTGGTTGAGGGAATCTGTAAGCAACAATTGTACCGGTAAAATACAATCAATATCTATATTACCCAAAGTTACGGGAGCTGTGGGGTCTCGTGAATTTTTAGAAAAAAAATTTTTTAAATAAATTTTTAAGATCAATTATTTTAATATGAAAAAATCACTAATGATATTAGGGGGCACAGGTTTTTTTGGTAAAGTTTTCTTGGACGCATATCTAAAAAATTCTTTAAATAATCAAAATATAAATAATTTAATATTAGTTGGAAATAATTTTAAAGAAGTAAAAAAAATTATATCAGAATACAAAAAAAAAAAAAAATACTTAATATAAAATTAAATTTAAGAAAAGCAAAAAAGTTACCTTATGCGGATTATATTATTTATGCCGCGGAGTATGTTGCTTACAATAAAATTCTAAATAATCATAAAAATAACAAAGCCGTACAGACACTAGATAACTGTTTTAAAATTTTATCAAATAATGTTTTTTTAAAATCAAAAATTCTTTACGTAAGTTCAGGAGCGGTTTATAAAAAACATGATTTTTTTAAAAGTAGAAAATTTACAGAAAAATCAGAAATTTATTCACTTAAAAGTATTAAATACAAAACAATAAAAGAAATGTATTTGGCTAATAAATTGATAGGAGAAAAAAAAATATCTGAATTATGTAAAATGTACTCTCGTAAAACTTCAATCGTTAGATGTTTTGCTCTTATAGGCAAGTATATTCCTTTAACAAAACATTATATAATTGGTAATTTATTAAATTCAGTTATTAAAAAAAAAATGATAAAGATTTATGAGAAAAGCAGTAAGTTTGTCTTTAGAAGTTATATGCATACTGACGATTTGGTAAAATGTTTAATGAATGTATTAATTTCATCAAATAAAAAATGCCCTATTTATAATGTGGGATCAGAAAATCCTATTTCTATATGGGAATTAGGAAATTATTTCTCAAAAAAATTTAATATTAAAGTTATTTACCCCAAGCAAAATATGAGAAAATTTGACTTTTATATTCCATGTGTAAAAAAAATAAAAAAAAAATTTAATTTAGATCTAGATACGAACGTCCATCATTTAATCGACAGAACAATTAAAGATATTAGAAGTTAATTTTTGAATTTTTATATCAATTAAAGATTATACCTAGAGTGAATTTATTAAAACGTTATGCACAACTTAAGCTAAAACAAAATGATCAATTTAAGAAGAATACACACAGTACTTTGTCAATTAGGAATTAATTTAATCAAAGTTAAAAATATAATATATATTTTTAAATACCTATTAGATTATTTAAAATTTAATAAATTAGGAAAGGTAGATGTTATTTATCCTGTTTTAGGAGAACATAAAGAAAGATCTAGCAAAGTTATAAAACATTATTTTAACCAAGATTTGCTAGTCGCTTCTTATATTTATAGAAAAAATCCCAAGAAACATGTTGATGTAGGATCAAGAGTTGATGGCTTCGTGGCTAATGTCGCTAGTTTTAGAAAAATTGAAGTTTTGGATATACGTGACAATAATTTTCAGTTTAAAAATATAATATTTAAAAAAAGGGACATAACTAAAATTGACAAAAGTTTAACAAATTATTGCGATAGCTTGTCTTGTCTACATACACTCGAGCATTTTGGTTTAGGTCGATATGGTGATGAGCTTGATCCATATGGACATATAAAAGGTTTTAAGAATTTAGTTAAAATCTTAAAGCCTGGCGGGACGCTTTATATTTCGTTTCCAATTTCAGAGAATAATACGACATATTTTAATTCAGAAAGATCCTTTAATCCAAAAGAAATATTAAATTGGTCCAATCAATTAAAATTAGTTAAAATGGACATTATCGATGACAGTGAAAAAATATTTTTAAATGTCAATTTATATAAATTTAATAAAAAAATTAGCTATGGTTGCGGAATTTACACTTTTCGAAAAAAATAATTCTTTGCAAATTAATTTATACCGATTTTTTTTAATACAACATTTTTATTTTTAACATTTATATAATTCCATAAATCAATAATTATTTTCTTTTTATTGCTTGTTAATTTTTCAATTTTCTTAAATTTGTCATTATAATAACAAACAAAAATAACATCAGCAGTTTCAAAAAATTTCTTAATATTTTTGTAAAAACTTATTTTATTTATTATTTCTGGATATTGTTCATCATAAACGATGACTTTATTCTTATTTCTAAAATAATTTAACAATTTTTCCCCTGGCGATCCAATTGCGATGGGAGTATTTATTTTATAACTCAAGCCACATATTCCAATTGTAATTTTACTTTTGAATTTTTTTTTAATTTTATTATAAACACTGATGTACCTATTAAGCTGGATATTATTAATT
>SXGQ01582746.1_pt1 | contig 22176 bp, 19 predicted proteins | sample 3178371 | NCBI WGS metagenome assembly SXGQ01 (sample SAMN11356859, study PRJNA531348) | freshwater metagenome | isolation source: freshwater sample F1-20 | place: China: Fuxian Lake, Yuxi | collected 2017-12-25 | reverse complement strand
GAGTCGGCGGGGCCGGTCGTTTCGGCGGTTGGGCACGAGATTGATTTCACCATCGCAGACTTCGTCGCGGACCTGCGCGCGGCCACGCCCAGCGCGGCGGCGGAGCTGATTACGGAAGGCGCCTTCGCCAGCCGTGAGTTCGTGGCGGACGCGACGGCGCGGCTGCGGCAACTCGCGCGGCAGCACCTCGAAGCGGTGGAAGAAACCTTCGCCCAAGTCCGCCATCGCCTCGCGCTCGCGCACCCGCGCCGGCGCTTGCAGGAATGGGCGCAGCGGCTCGACGACGCAGGCGTGGCTCTGACGCGCGAGGCCAAGACCCAAGTTCGAGAACGACGCCACCGCTTCACCCAAGCCGCCTTGCACCTCCAGCGCCTCAAGCCCACCGCGCAGCTCGCCTTGCGCCGTGAGCAACTCGCCGCGCTTACCAGCCGCCTGCGCCTGCTCTCGCCCGACAACGTCCTCGCGCGCGGCTACTCCATCACTACAGATGCTACCACCGGCAAAGTCATCCGCCGCGCAGCACAGTCCAAGCCCGGCCAGGCCCTCCGCACCCGCGTCCAGCACGGAGAAATCGAAAGCGTCGTAGCGAAGCCCTCGTAGGAGACGACGTGAGGAGTCTCTAATTTTTTCTACGGATAAGAGTGAGCCTCCTCACGTCGTTTCCTACGCAGGCTGAATTCAGCGTTGCAATTCTCGCCTCCGCTCCGCTCCCATTGCGCCATGCGCTCCACCTGTCTTGCTGCTGCCTTGCTGGCCTTTAACTTCGCCTCCGCCGCCGCCGTGCTGCCCGAGGGCGTGCGCCGCCTAAAGGTGTTCAACTACCCGGACTGCTTCGAACTCGCCAACGCTGACACGCGCGTGACGCTCGGCCACCACGTCGGCGGGCGCGTCTTGGAATACACGCACCAAGGCAAGAACGCCCTTTACCTCGACCCGCGCGAGGAGAAGTGGGGCACGCCCGGCGGGCCAAAATCCCCATCCAGCGCGGGCCGCTTCGACATCGGGCCAGAATATCTCATCCCGAAGCGCGACAAGCTCTGGGCTGGCGAATGGCAGGCGGAAGCCATCGGGCCGCGCGCCGTTCGGCTCACGAGCCAGCCCGACGAGGCGACAGGCGTGCAGCTGATCCGCAACTTCCGCCTCGCCGCCACCGGCACGCATCTCGCCTGCGAGCAGGTCATCAAAAACGTGTCGCAGGAGACGAAGCGTTGGACGCACTGGAGCCGCACCTTCGCGGTCCACGGCGGCATCGGTGTCATCCCGCAGACGCCCGACACGCGGCGCTTTCCGACCGGCTTCGTGATGTACAACCAAGGCGCGGAGCACAACATCATTCTCAAGCCCACGGACCCGAACGTGCGGATGCGCGGCAACTTCCTCGAAGTCCTCGGTCCCACGCGGCAGCCCAAGCTTGGCTTCGATTCGAATGCCGGATGGTTCGCCTATGTGATGCCGCACGATCAGGCTTTCGTGAAGCGCTACCCCTCGCCCAAGGACGGCGTGTATCCCGAAATCGCCGGGCTGACACTGTGCTTCTGGTATCCGCAGGCGAGCTTCGTGCCCGCGTGCGAGTTGGAGCCGCACGGGCCTCGCAAGCCCATCGCGCCGGGCGCGAGCGTTAGCTTCACGGAGGATTGGTATCTGCTGCCGCACAAGTTCCCGGCGGCGGGCGAGCAGATTGATTTGGAGAAACTCGCGGCGCAGGTCGCGAAGGAATTGCGCTGAACTTAACCCCCATCGTCATGCCCATCCCCGTCGCCATTCTCACCCACGCGGGAGGTCCGCATCTGGACGCCTACTTCGCCGCGCTCGCGGCGAGCACGGAGGTCGGCGAAGTCTCTGTTTGGGACGCGAGCGGAAGCACCTTCGCCGCCGCGCAGAAGACGCTCGGGCCGAAGCTGAAGCTCACGGGCAAAGACATTTCCACCGTGCTGCGCGAGGCAAAACCGAAGCTGGCGCTCGTCACAATGGAAGCCGTGCTCGCGCCACCGGCGATTGACGCGGCTTTGGAACAAGGCTGCCATGTGCTGGCGGAGAAGCCCGCCTGTGTGCGTGCGTCGGACTTCGAGCCGCTCGTGCGCAAGGCCGAGGGCAAGCACCTGCACCTGATGCTCGCCTTTGCCAACCGTCTCCGTCCCGAGGCGCGCGAGGCGCAACGGCTGGTGCGCGAAGGCTGGCTCGGCAAGCTCTACGGCATGGAGATTCACCTCGTCGCCGACCAGACGCGGCTCAAGAGCGAGGGCTACCGCAAGAGTTGGATGGGGCAGAAGGCGCGCGGCGGCGGCGGGCATCTCACCTGGCTGGGCATTCATTGGCTGGACCTCGCGCTCTTCATCTCCGGCGCGGAGGTCGAGGCCGTCGCGGGCTTCTCCGGCAATGTCGGCGGGCAACCGATGGACGTGGAGGACTCAAACGCCGCCGCGTTGCGTTTCACCAACGGGATGTTCGGCACCATGACCAGCGGCTACTACCTCGACCGCGGCTATCACCAACACATCAAGGTCTGGGGCGAGCAGGGCTGGCTGGAACTGAACCACCAGCCGGAGGTCAGCCTGAAATGGTATTCCACCGCCGAGCCGAAGGTCAGCGGCATCCAAACCTACACGCCGCCCAACGAGCCGTCCGGCTACACGCCCTGGGTTCACGCGTGCGCCCGCGCCGCCGCCGGCCTGCAAGACCCGCCCGCGACGGGTCGCGAAGGCATGCGCGTGCTCGACACCATCTACGCCTTTTACGAGGCGGCGAAATCGGGGCAGACGAAGTCAGTGAAGCGCAGATGAAGTGTCGGACCTTCGCGCGCAACGGGTGCTTGAATCGCTACACACTCGCGGCTTATTACTCCGCGGTGCTTCAGCCCCTGCCAACCCGCACTCCGTCCCGCACGCGGACCAGACGTGTCCGAATTGTTGTGGCGGTCTTGCTGACGCCGATCCTGCTGGTGGCCGCGCCCGGAACGCCGGTGGACTTCACACGTGAGGTGCGCCCGCTGCTCGTGAAGCGCTGCCTCGCGTGCCACGACGCCGAGCACGCGAAGGGTGGGCTGCGTCTCGATTCCCGCGAAGCCGTGCTCAAGGGCGGTAAGTCCAAGCAGCCCACGCTCGTCCCCAGCGCGCCGACGAAGAGCGAGTTGGTCAAGCGCATCACCACGCACGACCCGGACGAGCTGATGCCGCCGAAGGGTGGCGCGCTCACGTCGGCGCAAGTCGCCTTGCTCACGCGCTGGATTGCCGAAGGCGCGAACTGGCCTGCGGACAGTGCGGCGAAGCATTGGTCGTTCCTCCCGCCGGTGCGGCCAGCGGTGCCGTCGGTGAAGAACAAGGCGTGGCCGCGCAGCTCAATTGACCACTTCATCCTCGCGAAGCTGGAAGAGCGCGGCTGGCAACCGTCGCGGACTGCCGAGAAGCGCGTCTTGCTGCGACGTGTGTTCCTCGATCTCACCGGCCTGCCGCCGACGCTTGCGGAGCAGGACAAGTTTCTTGCGGACAACTCACGCGACACCTTCGCGAAGCTCGTGGATGATCTGCTCGCCCGCACGAGCTACGGCGAGCGTTGGGGCCGACACTGGCTCGACCTCGCCCGCTACGCGGAGTCGAACGGCTACGAGCGCGACGCCACCAAGCCCAGCGTCTGGCGCTACCGCGACTATGTCATCGCCGCCTTCAACTCCGACAAGCCCTACGACCGCTTCATCCTCGAGCAGATCGCTGGCGACGAGTTGCCCGACGCGAACGCCGAGACGCTCATCGCCACCGGCTTCCACCGCCTCGGCCCGTGGGACGACGAGCCAGCCGACCCCGTGCAGGACCGCGCGGACCAGGTGGATGACATGATTCGCACCACGTCGCAGGCCTTCCTCGGCGTCACGCTCGGCTGCGCGCGCTGCCACGACCACAAGTTCGACCCGCTCACCGCCCGTGATTACTACAGCCTCGCCGCCGTGTTCGCGCCGCTGAAGCGCATGCAGTCCGGACGCAGCGATCTCGACGCGCCCGCCGGCACGCGTGCGGAACTTGCGGCGCTCGCCGAGCGTGAACAGCGTATCGCACAACTCACGAAGGAGCTGGATGCCGCACGTTCCGCCTTCTGCACCGAGTTCCTTGCGAGCGGGAAATCCACTTTGCCAGCCGATGCGCTCGCGGCCTTCGCAGCCGACGCGAAGCAGCAGACGCCCGCGCAGAAGGAGCTGGTGAAGAAGTTCACGCCGCAGTTGGACGCGGATGTGACGAAGGCGTTGCCCGCTGAGTTGCGGGCGAAGTTCACAGCCAGCGAGTCCACCATCGCCGAACTGCGCCGCGCCACGCCCGACCTGTCGCGCGGCTACTTCCCAGCGGAGCCATCGGCCGCAGCCCCGAGGAGCTTCGTGCTGCTTCGCGGCAGCGCCCACAACCCCGGCCCCGAAGTTTTCCCTGCCGTGCCAGTGGCGCTCACGACGAAGCAGCCTGCTTTCCCTGCGCCCGACGAGTTCACAACGCGCCGCCGGCTCACGGTCGCGAACTGGATTGCCAGCGCGGACAACCCGCTCACAGCGCGCGTCATTGTGAACCGCGTGTGGCAGCACCACTTCGGCGAGGGCCTCGTGCGGACGGCGAGCGACTTCGGCCTCATCGGCACCGCGCCCACGCATCCCGAGTTGCTCGACTGGCTGGCCGACTGGTTTGTGAAGGAAGGCGGGTGGTCGCTGAAGCGGCTGCACCGGTTGATACTCGCGAGCGCGACGTGGCAGCAGGCGGGGAAGTATGCGAGTGCGAGAGTGCGAGAGTATGAGGGGACGACGACGTCTTCTCCCACACTCTCAGACGCTCGCACTCTTTCACCCTCAGACGCCCAAGACCCCGAGAACCTCCTCCTCTCCCGCTTTCCCTATCGCCGTCTCGAGGTCGAGGCCATCCGCGACTCGATGCTCGCTGTGGGCGGACGGCTGAACACGCGCGTCGGCGGGCCGAGCATGTATCCCGAGGTGCCAAAGGAGGCGCTCGCAGGCAGCAGCGATCCCGAAAAAATCTGGAAGCCCTTCGATGAAGCCGATGCCTCGCGCCGCACGGTCTATGCCTTTCTGAAACGATCCTTCATGGTGCCGATGCTCGAACTGCTGGACGTGTGCGACACCACGCAGAGCGGCGACAAGCGCGCCGTCACGAGCGTCGCCCCGCAGGCGCTCACGCTCTTCAACGGCGAGTTCGTCAACCGCCAGGCCCGCCATTTCGCCGACCGCCTCCGCCGCGAGGCCGGTGCGGAAGCCGCTGCACAAATCCACCTTGCATGGCGGCTCGCGCTGGCCCGTGCGCCCCGGCCCGAGGAGCTTGCTGCGATGCAACGCTTCCTCGTCGCGGAGACCGCGAGCCAGTTGAAGGAAGCCGCCCACAAATCGATCGCAATGGACGCCGCCGCGCATGCCGCGCTCACGCAGATGTGCCGCGTGGTGCTGAATCTCAACGAGTTTGTCTATCCCGATTGAGCCATGTGCGCGCTGCCTGACACTTCAGCCGGGCCACTTCCGTCTCCACCAAACACATGAACACACCACTGCACCAAAACCGCCTCGCATTCCTCTCGTCCTGCTGCCTCGCCGCCGCGTTGCTCGCCGGTTGCGCCACGAAGAAGAGCACTTGCTGCAAGGACAGCGCCTTCGCCAACTTCATCGTGCCCGACGCGCCTGCCGCCAACGCTGCGAAGTCCTTCTTCGATGGCAAGACACTCGCCGGGTGGAAGGACTCCGGGTTCGCCGGTGCGGGCGAGACGAAGGTCGAGACGAACTTCAAGGGGCAAGGCCCCGTCATCCTCATAGACGCGGGGGCATCCTTGAGCGGCATCACCTTCACCAACCCGGTGCCGAAGACGAACTTCGAGATCCACCTCGAAGCCCTCAAGGTGCAGGGCAACGACTTCTTCATCGGCCTCACCTTCCCCGTTGGCGACGCACACGCCACGCTCGTGCTGGGCGGATGGGGCGGCGCGACGACCGGCATCTCGAGCATTGACGGCCTCGACGCCTCGGAGAACGACACGACCAAGTTCCTCGGCTACGAGAAGGACAAGTGGTTTCGCATCCGCATGAAGGTGACGCCCGCGCGGCTGGAGACGTGGATCAACGACGAGAAGATCGTGGACCAGGACATCAAGGAGCGCCGCATCTCCATGCGCTTTGGCGAAATAGAAAGCTCCGTCCCGCTCGGCATCGCCACCTACCAGACGACGACTGTGGTGCGGAAGGTGGAGATCAAGCCCGTGCAGTGAAGAGAGAATCTGCCTAACGACCCCAAGCTCAGCGAGCCGGCCCGCGGGACGCGTGGCTTGCAACCGGAGCGCGAGGGCCGGGTTAGATGCAGCGCATGGTTAGGCCGATGGCTTGCCTGATGTCTGGTCACAATGTTTGCGAATAAAAGTGGCGAGCTTGTCTGGCGATGTCGAACTCCAAACCAAACCACAATCCAAACAGGCAAAGGCCTCGGCTGGTAACTGTGGTCCTTGTGTCAACGTAAGCGAGAGGAAACGACGTCCTGGTGGACGAAAGCTGGCAGTCTGCGCGTTCCTGTTATCGACGATGCTGCCTCTCGTCACTCGCTGGCTCTTGCATTGTAAGCACTTTGTCATACGAAGCGGCCTAACATTGTTATTGAGCGACACCGCGTGCAATGGTGGGTGCACAGGTGACTTGCGCAAGGGTGGGGGGGGTAGCATGGGCTTATGAAAGCGGACCTCCGAATTTCTGTAAAGGATTCGAAGCGCGGCAAGAACCTCAAGATTCTGCTGGCGCGCACGCCGTTCACGCCTCGGCAATATTTCGTGACCATGAACGGCGCAGCGTGGAGTTGATCGGGCGCGGTTTTCTCCCTCTCCCTTCATCGGATGAGGGGCGAGGGACGGGGTGAGGGGTTGCGGGCGTCGGCGCAAGCGGCTTCACCCCTCATCCGGCCTGCGGCCACCTTCTCCCCGAGGAGGGGAGAAGGAGCACGGCGTCTGGCGGATCGTCGCGTGCCCGCGATTTTCAATCGCCGTGTTGTGGGTGGTGTGTGCGGTGCGGGCTCGAACTGCTGCTGCCCACGGACGGCGGTTGGAAACCGCCGGCACGGGCTCGCTGCCGCCTCAGTTCTTCCGCACAAACTTCTGCGCGCGTTTGCCCATGATGTCGCCGGCGTAGATGTTTCCCTTCGAGTCGAGGGCGAGGCAGTGCAGCCAATTGAGGTCGCCGGGCAGTTCCTTGTCGTCCTCGCCCTTGGGGACGGTCCAGAGCTGGGTGACTTTGCCGCTGGGGTCGAACTTCATGAAGAGCTGGTCCTTGGGCGGGCAGCTCAAGGGGGCGGTGGGGTATTTCGCGTCCACGCGCCACTGCATGGGGGAGGAGCCGCAGACCCATATCTCGTCTTTCGCGGTGACCCAGAAGCCCCAGGGGACGACGATGTTGGCCCATGAGTCGAGGAGCTTGCCGGCCTGGCTGAAGACTTGCACGCGGACGTTGTTGCGGTCGGCGACGTAGAGGCGGCCCTTGGAGTCGAGGGCGATGGCGTGCGGGATGGAGAAGTGCTGCGGGCCGGTGCCGAGGGTTCCCCAGGCGCGGATGAACTTGCCGGCCTTGTCGAAGTGGACGATGCGGTTGTTGCCGTAGCCGTCGGAGATGAAGATGTCGCCGTTGGGGGCGATGGCCATGTCGGTGGGCATGTTGAGGCGCCGGGTGTCCTCGCCTTTCTCGCCGGGCACGCCGATGGTCTGGAGCAGCTTGCCCTCCGGGGTGAACTTGCGCACGACGTGGATGCCGACGTCGGAGAGCCAGATGTTGCCGCCGGCATCTATCTTGAGGTGGTGGGCGTTGCTGATGACGCCGTCGCCCCACGCGCGGATGAACTTGCCGTCGGCGGTGTAAACCTGCACGGGGTTGTTGGTGCGTGTGAAGATCCAGACGTTGTCCTGCTTGTCCACGGCGATGCCGGGCACGTGGCCGAAGTGGACGCCGGCGGGGCGCTTGGGCCATGTGGGGTCCACCTCATACCAAGGAGCGAGGTTGACGCGCGGATACTTGGGGCCTTCGTCGGCGGGCTTTTCGGAGGCGGTCTTGGCCTGCTGCGCGGAGAGCGTGCCGAGGCCGAGGGCGAGAAGTGAGAGACAGAGCGGGAGGCGGAGGATGTTTTTCATGGGTGCGGCGTGAGAGTGCGCGGCGGGGCAGGGGAATTCAAGTCCGGGCATCGAACACTGTCCTGCGCGGGGACATTCAGGATTGCGACGCGCCCGTTCTGCGGCTATTGCAATCCTGCTATCGCGCCCCGCGCACGGCATCCATGAGCGACATCCTGGTTATCGGCCACCGCAATCCCGACACCGACGCGATCTGCTCGGCCATCGGCTACGCCGAGTTCAAGCGCCGCACTGGCACGCGCAACGTCGAGGCCGCGCGCTGCGGCGACACGAACGACCGCATTGACTTTGTCCTCAAGTCGTTCCTCGTCCCGCCGCCGCGCTTCGTCTCCGACGTCTCGCCCAAGGTGCGCGACGTGATGCAGACCAACGTCGTGGCCGTGCCGCCCAGCGCGTCCGTCTCCGAGGCACTGGGCATCATGGACGAGCGCAACATCCGCGTGCTGCCCGTGCTCAACGACGACCGCTCGTGCCGCGGCCTGCTCTCGCTCTTCAAGTTGAGCAAGTTCTTCTTCGCGCCCGGCAACCGGCTCTTCGATTCGCGTCGCGTGCTCGCCTCCACCCGCCATCTGGCGCGGACGCTGGAGGGCAAGATGATTTTCTGCGTCGAGCCTGACCGCGAGGAAGACCTCATCCTCATGATTGGCGCGATGGGCGTGGAGTCCTTCGCCGAACGGCTTGCGAACTACCCGCACGACAAGCTCGTCGTAGTCGTGGGCGACCGTTGGGACGTGCAGAACCTCGCCATCCGCGAACGCGTGCGGCTGGTCATCGTCACCGGCGGCTTGCAGGTCGAGCCGAAGACCATCGAGGCCGCGAAGAAGAACGACGTCAGCCTCATCCTCTCGCCGCACGACACCGCCACCACTGCGATGCTCTGCCGCGGCTCCATCGCGGTGAGCCACATGCTGCACGAGCACTTCCTCACCTTCCGCGAGGACGAGGCGCTCGCCGACGTGCAGGCCGTCGCCACCGAGTCCGCCTTCCAGGCCTTCCCCGTCGTGGACCAGACGGGCCGCACCGTGGGCATCCTGTCCAAGTCCGACTTCCTCAAGAAAGTGGACCGCAAACTCATCCTCGTGGACCACAACGAACTCTCCCAGGCCGTCCACGGCGCGGACAAGGTCGAGATTCTCGAAATCATTGACCACCACCGCATCGGCGCGCTGACCACGCAGCAGCCCATCCTCTTCCGCAACGAACCCGTCGGCTCCACCAGCACCATCGTGGCCGACTGCTTCTTCCGCTACAACGTCGAGCTGACGCCCAGCATTGCCGGCCTGCTCCTCGCCGGCCTCGTCTCCGACACGCTCAACCTCACCTCGCCCACCACCACGTCACGCGACGCGGAAATCCTTGCCAAGCTGGAGACGATCTCCGGCGTCAACGCCACGGAGTTCACCGAGAAACTCTTCGCCTCCGGTTCCGTGCTGACCACCAAGCCCGCCGCGCAGGCCATCACCACCGACTGCAAGGAATACCTCGAGGGCGGACGCGCTTTCAGCGTCGCGCAGATCGAGGAGTTGGGCTTCGACCAGTTCTGGAAGCGCAAGGCCGACGTGCTTACCGCGCTGGAGGAGCACCGCCAGGAGCACGGCTATTTCTTCGCCGCCCTCCTCGTCACCGATGTGGTGCTGCAAAGCTCCCTCTTGCTGCTCGCCGGCGCGAAGAGCTTCGTGGCCGAGGTGGACTACCCCAAGCTCGAACCCGGAATCTTCCAGCTCGACGGCGTCGTCTCCCGTAAGAAGCAGCTACTGCCGTATCTCACGCATGCGCTGGCGCAGGTGAAGGGGTGAGGAATTCCCGTCGCTCCCCTAGTCGCATTCTTAAGCCTGCGCTTCACGCTGTAGCGGTGGCCTGTGACCGCCGGCTGCCCAACTCGGCGCTCACAGAGCACCGCTACAGGTTCTGATTCGCAACCTGAAGGTCGCGGCTACGAAGGTCAGGTGTTGTCAGCTCAGATAAACCCCCAGCGAAACGATTTCGCCCAAGAACCACACGACCGACGTGAGGACGAACCCAGCCCAAACGACCGCGAAGACGGGCTTGGACACCGGAGCCTTGCGCAAGACGAAGGGGCTTAAGCTCAGGAGCAGCACGCCACCGAGCACCATCGTCAGCCCCACGGTCTGGCTGCGGAAGCCCATGGAATCGGGGTTGGCCACCGGCCCGATCATCGGCCCCGCCATGAGTGCGGCGGCGATGCGAGCGATGTGTCCCGGCGTCTTGTCCGTGCCGGCGACTTCGTTGTAGCGCAGGGAGACCAACATGGCCGCCGCACACGCCGCCAGTCCCAGCCAGATGCCCAGGTGCCAGAGGGAGAGGTGCAGGGTTTTCATGCGACGAATCGTTGGGCCGGATCGTGGCACGTGAGTTCGGATTCAGTGAGAGACGCTTCAAGCTGGCTCGCACAAGGGCGCGGAATGCTACTTGTCCTGCTTCTTCTTCCGCGACTCGCCGAGCTGGCGGAGGATGTCGGCGGCGCTGGGCACGGTCTTGCCTTGCGTGAGGCTCTCGTTGTCCACGGTGAAGTTCAGGTAGGCGAGGCACATCTCGTCCGTGGTCTGCTCGCCCCAGCGGATGTGCTTGGGCGGGGAGTTCGGGTTGCGCGGGTTCTTGTCGGAGTTGTCGTAGCGGGCTTCGAGCGTGACCTTCGATCCGCGCGGGAGCTTCACCGGGGCTTGGAAGAAGTAGCTCATCTGCCAGTTGAAATCCCACTCCGGCACATGGACGAGCGGGAGTTGCGTCCCATCGGGCAGCGTGGCGAAGACTTTCATCTCGCGGCCCAGCAGGTGCATGTGCGGCATGACGCTGCGCAGCGTCACGTCCGAGGGAACGGGCATGGAGGAGGTGACGCGGTAGTTGTCGTCGCCAGCGGGTATGCTGATGCGGCTGGTTAGCGGAAAGAGCCGGGCGCGCTTGTCCACGGGGCCTTTGGCGAAGTAGAGACCGATCTTCGTGCGGTCGGTCTCGGCCTTGCCGTTCAGGTTGTAGTGGACCTGGATGACGATGTCGGAGTTCTTCGGCACGTTCACGCCGATGCCGTCGGGCGAGCGGCGCGCGACGTTGCCGGGTGCCCAGCCGCCGATTTGTCCCGCACTCGGAAAGCCCACGCCGCCGCCGCTGCGATAGCCGGGGCCAGGGTCTTTGGCGTCCAGCTCGCGGGCCTTGCCGGAAACGTCGAGGTGGACGAGGACGTGATGCACGACGCGGCGGTTGCCGGGACGAATCTCGACGGCGGAAAGCCACTTGTCCTCGGTGAAGCCGGTGGGGATGACGAAGTTGCGGTAAATGTCGCGGCCCTCGGCGGGGACGGTGTAAGTCTCCGGCATTTCGATGACGAGGTCGGGTTCGCCGTTGCGCCAGCCGTCGGGGAACTTGGGCATCGCGGGGAGGTCAGCGGGTCTGCCTTCCTTCGCGCCTTCGGCGGCCCATTGCTTGATGAGGCCAATCTGGTCGTCGGTCAGGCGGCATTCGTCCACGTAAGCCGGGCCGGGCGCGGCCTTCCACGGCGGCATGACGCGCTTCTCGACGACGCTGGCGATGGTCTTGGCACGCTTGACGGCGTCGGCGTAACTCGTGAGCGTGAAGGGAGCGACCTCCCCGGTGCGGTGGCACGAGGCGCAGTTGGCGAAGAGAATCGGGGCGACGTCCTTCGTGAAGGTCAGCGTGTTCGCGGGGCGCGGGGCGTAGGCCAACGGCTTCGGGTTTTGAGTTTTGGGTTCCGGGTTGGAGGCGGCGCGCGGTGCGGCGAGGGCAACGAGCACGACGGCGCAGGTGAGTCCGAGCAGGAGGCGTGGGTTCATGGTGACTTCTTGGTTTCTGAAATGGTTTGGATGTGGCAGCCGATGACTTCGGTGACGGACTGCGAAACGGGCTTGCCCGCGAGCACGGCATCAAGCGCGACGCGCAGGTCGTGCTGAGTGACGGTCTGGCGGCGCTGGCCGTAGTCAGCGTAAAGGTTGTTGATGCGGCCACGATAGAGCGTCTTGTCGTTGGAGCCGAGGAGGAAGGCTTGTGGCGTCTTCGTCGCACCGAGCGACTTCACCAGCGCATGCTGCGAGTCAAGCAGCACGGGGCATTGGATGCCGAAGTCCTTCGCGTGCTTGCGGGCGTCGGCAGCGGTCAGTTCACGGTCAACGTGCGCGAGAAAAAAGGCGACGCCCTTCGCCGTGTAGTCGGCGACGAGGCGGTTGATTTCCGGTGCGTAGGCGTTGGCGATGGGACAGTCGGGCAGCGTGAAGATGATGACGGTGGCTCTGCGGGAGTTGGCCTTGAGCGGGTCGTGGAGCTTGCCTTCCACATCCACAACCTTGGACGGCGAGGCGGCGAAGCCGCTCGTGGCAAACGCAACGAACATGACGGTCAGCAACCTGAGCACAAAGCGTATCTCCCTCTCCCCCACTGGGGGAGAGGGCTGGGGTGAGGGGGTGGGACGCAACAAAAGTAGAGCCGGCTTGAAATCAGGAAGGGTGTTCGAAACGCTTCGTGAATCCGCACGGTTGTGACACCCCTCCGCCCGCCCCCTCACCCTGCCCTCTCCCCCGATGGGGGAGAGGGAAAAGGCATCAATCATTTGGTCGTCAGCGGTGCTCACTTGTTCAAATCCTTCGGCTCGCCCTTGTGTGCGGGCACTCCGAACAATCCCGGCCCTTTCATCGGCGGCATCCCCTTGGGCCCTGGCGGTCCTTGCTGGCGGTAGCGTTCGCGCATCTCCTTGTTCACGCGCGCAAACTCCTCGCGCTGCTCGGGCTGAAGCTCGGCGGCGATTTCCTCGTGCGAGAGGCGAATGACCTGGAACGTGCGTCCGGCCATCTCCGTGCGCAGCTCCCACATCTCGCGCCCGGTGCGCTGCAGGATGGGCCGGATTTTCTCCGCCTGCTCAGGCGTGAGGCGCAAGCGGCGTTGGTATTCCTGAAGCAGGCTTTGCGACATCCGCTCCGGGTTGGTGCGGCCCTCGATGACGCGCTTGACGACCTTGAGCGTGATGACCGTGCCGGTCGCCGCTCCGAGCAGAAACAGCGCGACCAGCGCGAGAACCACTTTCCAATGTCGGAGCCAGCTCATTCCTCGAAGATGGGGTCAAAGGTCGCGTCGGCCACGGTGTATTGCTGCGTCCAGCCGGGCGTGGCCACGTCGTAGCTTACGAACACCACGGCGACCATCAGCGCACCTGCGAAGACAAGGCTGCGCAGGGAAAACACTTCCAACACATCCCATGGGGACGGTGCGGGCGACTCTCCCGCCGACCAACGCGCCGCAACGCGCGTGGCGAAGCCAAACGGCGAGGGTTCTTCGGCGGGCTTCGGTGCCTGCCGCGCGAGCCGCGCAAGTTTCTGCCAGTTGTCTTTCGGTTCACTCATGGCGTTTCTCAAGTTGCTCAAGCTGCTTCCGCAATTTCCGCCGCGCACGGAACGCACGGACTTTCACCAAGGTTTGGCTCCAGCCCGTCTGCGCGGCGATTTCTGCAACTGAACGTTCTTCCAAGTCCAATAGCCGGATGACGAGCTGGTCCTCGGCGTTGAGCGTTTGCATCAGCTTGCCGATGAGTTCGCCCGCGTCCGCCGCGTTGGACGGATGCGGCTCTTGTTCGTTGTGGAGGATGGCGTCGAGCACTTGGGCCTCACCCTCGGACAAATCCGCCCAGCGCCACTCAGGGCGGCGCTTCTGCGCGCGGAGCCGGTCAATGCAGGTGCTCACGGCGATGCGCGAGACCCAGTGTGCGAACGGCACCTCGCCCCGATACTGCGCGGCGTTGGCGAACACTTTCATAAAAATTTCCTGCGCCAAATCTTCTTCGTCGAGCGCCCGGGGCAGGTGTGCCCGGACGATCTTGATGACGAGCGGATACAGATGCTCGACCAGCGCGCGGGCGGCGTCCTCATCACGCTCGCGCACGCGCGCCAGGCACACCGCGACATCCAAGCCGGGCTGCTCACCCATAAAACGGTCGGACACGGAACCAGCACAGGACTGGTGACGCGCGGGAGCGTAAGCGGTTACGCGTGCGATGATGAAGGAGGAAATACTCCCTCACTTCGCCATGCTCACGCCCAATTCGCGCACCACGAAGCCGAGCTTGTCCGCCGCTTCCTCGATGAGCTTCGCCGTGGGCTTGCCTGCGCCGTGGCCGGCCTTTGTCTCGATGCGGATGAGCACCGGCGGTCCGATGCGGCTCTGCGTCTCCTGCAAGCGCGCCGCGAACTTGAAGCTGTGCGCCGGGACGACGCGGTCATCGTGGTCGGCGGTGGTGACAAGCGTCGCGGGGTAGCGCACGCCGGGCTTGAGGTTGTGGTAGGGCGAGTAGGCGAAGAGCGCGGGGAACTCGTCCTTGTTGTCCGCGCTGCCGTAGTCGCTCGTCCACGCCCAGCCGATGGTGAACTTGTGGAAGCGCAGCATGTCCATTACGCCCACCGCTGGCAGGCACGCGCCGAAGAGGTCGGGCCGCTGCGTCATGCACGCGCCGACGAGCAGACCCCCGTTGCTGCCGCCCGCGATGGCCAGCTTGTCCGGCCGCGTGTAGCGCTTCGCGATGAGCCACTCCGCCGCGCCGATGAAGTCGTTGAACACATTCTGCTTCTTGAGCTTCGTGCCGGCCTGGTGCCACTCCTCGCCGTATTCGCCCCCGCCGCGCAAGTTCGCCACGGCATACACGCCGCCCAGTTCCAGCCACACCGCCATGCTCACGCTGAAGCCCGGCGTCTGCGGGATGTTGAAGCCGCCATAGCCGTAGAGATACGTCGGGTTCGCGCCGTCCAGCTTCAAGCCCTTCTTGTGCGTGAGGAACATCGGGATGCGCGTGCCGTCCTTGCTGTTGAAGAAGACCTGCTTCGTCTCGTAGCGCGCGGAATCGAAGTCCACCTTCGGCGCGCGGAAGACGCTGCTCGCGCCGCTGGTCACGTCGTAGCGGTAAATCGTCACGGGCGTCGTGAAGCTGGTGAACGAGTAAACAGTCTCCGTGTCATTGCGCTTGCCGCCGAAGCCGCCCGCGCTGCCGAGCCCGGGCAAGGCCACTTCGCCGAGCGGCTTGCCCTCACGGCTGAACAGCTTCACGGCGCTGCGAGCGTCCTTGAGGTAAGTGCAAAGGAACTTCTCGCCGAACAAGTTCACGCCCTTGAGCGTGTCGGCGGCTTGCGGGATGACTTCCTTCCACTGCGCGCGGTCGGGCTGCGCGGTATCTATCGCGATGACGCGGCCGCGCGGGGCCTTCAGGTCCGTGTAAAACCAGAACACGCCACCGTCGTTGTCCACGAAGCTGTAGTCCGCGTCGTAGTCGTCGAGCAGCTTCACCACCGGCGCGTCGGGGCGCGTGAGGTCGCGGTAGTAAATGCGGTTGCGCGGGTCCGTGCCCTGCCAGATGGAGATGATGAGGAACCGCCCGTCGTCCGAGACCTGCCCGCCGAAGCCCCAGTCCGGCTGGTCGCGGCGTTCGTAGATGAGCGTGTCGTCGCCCTGTGCCGTGCCGATCTTGTGGTAGTAGAGCTTCTGGAACTTGTTCACGCCCTTGAGCGCATCGCCGGCCTTCGGCGCGTCGTAACGCGAGTAGAAGAATCCCTTGCCGTCCTTGGTCCAGCTCGCGCCAGAGAACTTCACCCACTTGAGATGATCGCTGAGGTCGGCGCCCGTGCGCACATCGCGCACCTTCCACTCGTTCCAGTCCGAGCCGCTCGCCGAGAGGCCGTAAGCCATCAGGTTCCCATCCTCGCTGATGCGGTAGCCGGAGAGCGCCACCGTGCCGTCCGAGGAAAGCTTGTTCGGGTCCAACAACACGCGTGGCGTCGCCTCCAGCGAATCCGCCACGTAAAGCACGGACTGGTTCTGTAGCCCGTCGTTCTTCGAGTAGAAGTAGCGCCCGCCCTGCTTGAACGGGATGCCATAGCGCTCGAAGTTCCAGAGCTTCGTGAGCCGCTCCTTGAGCTGTGCGCGTTCGGGAATCTGGTCGAGGTAGTGGTAAGTCACCTTGTTCTGCGCGACCACCCACGCCTTCGTCTCCGCCGCGTTGTCATCCTCCAGCCAGCGATACGGGTCCGGGACCTTCGTGCCGTGGTAATCGTCCACGATGTCCTGCTTTACGGTTTCGGGATAGCCAAGGCGGGTGGTCATCATGCGTGTGGGCTTGGGGGAACTGGTCTCGGGCGCGGCGCAACTAAGCAAACAAACAGCAGCGACCGCGACCCCGGCGAGTTGGAGGAACTGGACATTCATGCGTGCGCGGAGAGTGCCGGAAACGCGCGGCGAAGCAACCCGCGACAGATGAACTACTTCACCGGCCTAAGCCAGATCAACAGCCCGTTGGTCGTCGCGATGCCCACGGCGGTGCCGATGATGTAGCCCCAGATGCCCGCGAGCAGGCCGGGGAGGACGAGTTTGTTCCAGCCTTTTGACGCGGCCATCGCGGCGGCGGTGGGCGGGCCGCCGAGCGAGGCGTTCATGCAGAGGACCATCTCCTCGAGGTTCCAACGGAAGACGCGGCCCACGGCGAGCGTGAGGCCCATGTTCGCCACGGCCATGATGAGGCAGAAGAGGAAGAGCATCGGCAGGTTCTTGATGACGGCCACGAGGTCGGCGGGCAGGCCGATGGAGAACAGGAAGACGTATAGGAAAATCCCGCCGAGCAGGTCCGCGCCACGGATGCTCGCCAACGGCTTCGGGAAGAGCGTCGCGGCGGTCACGGCGATGGCGGTGATGAGCACGAAGCGGTTGCCCAGCAACGTGCGGCAGAAGGACGGCGGCAGGGCATCGTTGATGAGCACGCCGAGTTTCTTCGCCAGCGCGACGATGATAAAGGCGACGGCGAGTGCCTTCGCTACGTCGAGGAGCGTCAGGTCTTTCGCGGTCCAGTGGCCGCCGACCTCGGCGGCGTCGGCCTGCTCGGCCGCCAGTTCATGTGGGTGCGGGAAATGGCGGCGGAACCACGCGCTGCCGCACATGCCGAGCATGGCGACGAACGCGCCGGCCATGATGAAGTTGTCGGCGACGAGCAGCGGGCCGGTGAGGTTTTCGCTGGTGCCGAAGGTTTCCTTCACGGCGAAGAAGTTGATGCCGCCGCCGATGTAGCTGGCGGTCATTATGCCGGCGACCTGGCTGAGGCTCTGGGTGTTCGTGCCGGGCACGCGGCCATTCAGCAGCCACGTCGCGAGCAGTGCGCCGAGGACGGTGCCGAGCGAGGCGACGTGGAAGATGACGAAGACCTTGCCGGTGACGCGCGCAATCTCGAAGACGTTCGCGCGGAAGAGCAGGAGCGGAATCGCCAGCGGCACGAAGTAGTCGCCGATGAAGTCGTAGGCGGGCGACTCGGCGGGCATGATGCGGAGGTTCGAGAGGACCATCGCAATGAGCAGCGCGATGACCGGCCCGCTGAGTTTGGCGGCCCACCTGAAGTTGTTCTCCAGCCAGATGGAGAGCGCAGTGCCGGAGAGGATGAGCGCCTAGAGGGACCAGGTGTCTTGCGGGGAAATCATTGGAGGGATGACCAATGACCAATTCCCAATTGCCAATGAATAACCAATGACGAATGCCCAATGGACAGTTCGGTCCGGTCCTGCGGCGCATTGAGCATTGGGCATTGATTGGTCATTGCGTCATTGGGGATTGGTCATTCAGTTCCGCTTCAACTCCATGTTCGCCAGCACGACGCTCCGCGCCTTGCCGCTCGCGTCCACGTTGAAGACCAGATGCTCGTCCGTGTAGAGGCCGGACGAGAAGGCGAAGGTCGTGCGGTTCAGCGGCGTGAGGCGGTAATCCACCATGTTCTCGGTCATCACGTAGAGATTGCCGTGTCGCACGGAGACGATGGCAGGGATGAACTTCGGCCCGTAGCTGCCGAGGAATTTCTTCCACGCGGGCGGGACGGGCGGCGGGTTCGACGGGGCAGGGGAGAACTTCTGGCCGAGTGCGGTGAAGGTCATCTGGCCGGACGCGTCGCGGGTGAACTCCACAGGGCCGTTGTGTGCGAAGCGGCCATCGGAGCGGAACTTCGTCGGGCCGACCGGCGTGAAGTCCAGTTCCTGACTCGCGATGTTTGCGCGGAGCTTGTCGCCGTTGACTTCGATTTTCGCCCAGTAGCTCTCGGATTCGTAGTCGCCTGCGAAGGCGGCGAGCGCGGCGGCATCGAGCTTCACCGGCGCGGGCTTGGCGACGGGCGCGCGGCCCAGTTTCACTTGCAGGAGCAGTTCCAGTCCGGCCTCGGCGAGCTTGCTCACGGGGCCCATCGCGATGTCCTCGTTCGCGAGCACGATGACACCGACCTTCGGCCCCGGCAGTGCGATGAACGAGCTGCTGAAGCCATAAACCGCGCCGCCGTGGTTGACGGTCTTGAAGTCGCCGAAGCGCCCGACGCTGAAGCCCAGGCCGAAGCCGTTAGTCGCGCCCGTGAGCTGCGGCGTGAACATCTCCTTGAGCGACTCAGGGCGGAGAATCAGTTTTCCATCGGCGGTGTGGCCGTCCGCGAAAAGGCACGACATGAAGCGCGCGAGGTCTTCGGCGCTGGCGTAGAGATTGCCGGCGGGGATGGTGCCCAGCTCGAAGAGTGGCGATGCCTCGTGGCGGAATCTGCCGTCGTCGTTCGCCATTCTCATGTAGCTGTTCGAGAGCTTGCGGCGGATGGCGGGCGTGATGACGAACGACGAGTCGTTCATCCCGAGCGGGCCGAGGATGTGTTGCCGTTGGTAGAAGTCGAAGGCCATGCCCGCGACGGTCTGCGCCGCGTAGCCCGCGAGGGTCGCACCGATGTTCGAGTAGCGCGTCTGGGTGTTGGGCCGGTTCACGAGCGCGCAATCGGCGACGCTGCGCACGGTGGCGACGACGGTTGGCTGCTGGTCATCGAAGTAACCGCCCACCGGCGACTCGCGGATGAGGCCGGAGCGGTGGCAGAGGAGTTGCCGCAGCGTGACCGGCCCCGCGTCAGGGAACCGCGACTGGATGCGGAAATTCCCGGCAAACTTCTGCACCGGCGCGTCGAGGTCGAGCTTGCCCGCCTCGACCTGTTGCATGACGGCCACGGCGTTGAACAGCTTCGAGATCGAGCCGACGCGATAAATCGTGTCGGCGCGAGCAGGGGCTTTCTTCTTCACGTCCGCCAGTCCGAAGCCGCTGCTGAAGATGACGCGCTGGTCGTCCACGAGCGCAATGGAGAAGCCGGGGAGGATTCCGCGCGCCACCTCGGCCTCGGCAGTTTGCTTGAGTTGGGAGATGGCGTTCACGTAGGAGGGCGGGGATTGCGCCGGCAGTCGTCCGGCAAGGCACAGTGCGAGAACAAGCGGGGCGACGGAGAGGGCTGGGCGCATGGTTGGTGGCTCTTTCTTACAGACCACGAATCACGGCGCAAGCGGCCGCTGCCTCCCCGAGTCCTCGCGCGGCTTGTGTTTTGGGGCGATTGCAGCAACCCGCGCGTGCCGGAAGAATTCATGTCTGACCGCCTGACGAAGAAAATCCGTAATCGCAACGCGCAAGCGGAGGAGGAACTTCAATTCGTCTGCTGATTGTGATTTCGGCCAGGCAACAAGGTGATTTCGCCGCTGCAATGCGGGCAATTTACACGCGCTCCGGCAGCTTCGCTAAGTGCAAACCCGCCGCGCCGATTGTCCTGCCCACCACAGAAGCCAGTCTAGCGGCATGACCGGCATTGCCGCCAAACTGGTTCGTTGTTGAAAGCGCCTCCCGGCGCTTTTTTGGATTATCCGGCCAACCGTTCCGCCCCCTCCGGCTCCCGTTGTTTCTCCGTGTGCTGCGGCTCTGGCAGGCGGACAATCTTCCCCTCGTAATCTTTCATTGCCGGGCAAGTGACTACTGCTCCCTTCGCATACGCTTGATGGACGGCTTGGCTTTTATGCCCCAAGGCAACCTGAGCGAATCGTTCGGGATAGCCGCAAGCCATTGCACGCTCTGCCCATGCGTAGCGGTAACTGTGAAGGCTGACGCCGGTAATTCCCAAGGGCTTGCAGCGGCGGTAGAATTCAGCGGCGCGGAGTTCATCTCGCGCTTGCGGCGTTTCTGTGTGGATTCGCGCCCGATGCCACAGAACAGTTCCATGACGACGTTCCAAGAGCGGCTTACCGCTGCGGGGTCAATTGCCGACAGGAAGACTCTGCCGAGTTCCCGATTGAGCGCCGGGGCTTGCGCTGCGTCATTCTTCGCGTTCAGTAGCCTTGCTGCCTCGCGCTTGCCCTTCGTGCGAAGGCTCGCCTGTTTTCCGGTTTCGTTGTGCTGGATGTAGAAGATGCCCCCATGCTTGAACATTCGATATGCTGTTTTCATGTTTTTCGACTGTGATCAGCATACGCCGGTGGTGAGTTTTCCCCTTAGCGAGCATTGGGCGAGTAGTTGCGCCCTTCGCTCGAATTGTCGCGGGTGGCAAGTTTTGCTGGCACTTCCGCTGGCAGTCGGGGTCAAACTCCCTGGAATTCCCCTCGAAACCCTCCAAAACAAGGCGTCTTGAAGCTGGCTCCAAAGGTAGGACTCGAACCTACAACATTCCGGTTAACAGCCGGATGCTCTACCATTGAGCTACTTTGGAACTCTAAAGCGGAGTAAAAATACAAACCCGCCTCAGCAGAGTCAATAGGCCCGATGGACAAACGCGGAGTAAAATCGGACTCGCCAAACCGCCGTGATTCCCCAGAGTCTGCGCCTGTTTTATGACCGAGCCCTTGTTTATCGAACTGCAAAGCACTTTGCTCAATCTCGCCTTCGTCGAGAGCGCCTACGTCGAGGATGCCACGCTTTACGTGGCCGTGGGCGAGGAGGTGCATGAGTTCGAGTATGAGCACAACGAGCCGGCTGGCCGGGCATTGCTCGAGTTGCACAGCGTCCTCGCCGCGCGGAATCTGGTCATCGGCTCGGTGAAGTAACCCATTTTTCCATGTTCACCGGAACCTACACTGCCATCGTCACCCCCTTCCGCTCCAACGGCCAACTCGACGAGGCCGCTCTCGAACGCATCATCAAGGCCCAGATCAAGGGCGGCGTGGACGGCATCGTCCCCTGCGGCACCACCGGCGAGTCGCCCACGCTCGACTACGAGGAGCACATCCGCGTGATTGAGCTGACGGTGAAGTTCGTCGCCGGCCGCTGCAAGGTGATCGCCGGGACGGGCGGCAACTCCACGAACGAGGCGATTTATCTCACCAAGGCCGCCGAGGAAGTCGGTGCGGACGCCTCGCTGCAAGTTGCTCCCTACTACAACAAGCCCACGCAGGAGGGCCTCTTCCAGCACTTCAGGGCCATCGCGAAGGAAACCGAGCTGCCGCTTATCCTCTACAGCATCCCGGGCCGCTGCGGCGTGGAGATCGGCGTGGACACCGTCAAGCGCCTCGCCGGCCAGTGTCCGAACGTCGTCGCCATCAAGGAGGCTGGTGGCTCCTGCGACCGCGTCAGCCAGCTCCGTCAGGCGCTGGACAAGCACTTCAACATCCTCTGCGGTGACGACTCGCTCACGCTGCCGTTCATGAGCGTTGGAGCCGAGGGCGTCATCAGCGTTGCCAGCAACGTCATTCCGCGCGAGGTCAGCCACATGGTGGACTACTTCCGCTCCGGCCGCCCCGAGGCCGCGCTCAAGCTGCACGCGAAGTTCTTCCCGCTCTTCAAGGACCTCTTCATCGAGACCAACCCCATCCCGGTCAAGGCCGCGTTGGCAATGCTCGGAATGGTGGAAGAAAACTACCGCCTCCCCCTCGTCCGCATGAGCACCAAGAACCGCGACACGCTCAAGGCCACGATGAAGGCGTGCGGCGTGTTGAAGTAAGACCCTCGCTGGTTTGACGATCTCCGGCGGCTCTCGGATTGTCCCGCCATGCAAGAGGCCGAGCTCCGTGGGCTGATTCGTGAGTCCATGCAACGGGCTGTCCGCTTGTGTCTCGACGATGGTCGGAGCTACCCCATCACCCATCCCGACTTTGGCACGGTGGCCAACTAAGCAATCGTCCTCGGCAGCTGGTCCGGCCATGATTTGGGCGGGCCGAACTTCGTGATCTGTTATACCAAATACGGATAGAACCTGTTTAAACGCTCTGGATCGGCGAGGCCGTTCTCCCTCACCCCGGCCCTCTCCCG
>SXGQ01266035.1_pt1 | contig 22180 bp, 25 predicted proteins | sample 3178371 | NCBI WGS metagenome assembly SXGQ01 (sample SAMN11356859, study PRJNA531348) | freshwater metagenome | isolation source: freshwater sample F1-20 | place: China: Fuxian Lake, Yuxi | collected 2017-12-25 | reverse complement strand
CAAATGCCTTACTGAGCTGGCGCGACCTCCTCGCCGAAGCCGGCGTTGCGACGCAAGCTACAAAGGTGAAAGTGATAGTTGATAATAATATGCCACCTGCGGAGTTTGAGAAACTCCCAGAAAATGTGAAATTTGTACCAGACATGCTTCAATGTGCCGATGCTAGTCAACGTAGCGGTGGTTCGAAAGTATTCTCTGAATATGTGAAGAATAGATCGAAGTGTGCCCAAGGTATAGTGGATGCCACTGTGCTAGGACAGAAGGTCAGTCATATGACGACAAGTATTGATGCAGTCAATCTCATACTCAAATCTCTGCAGACAACAAAAGCCTATGCCGACCAACTCGAAAATCTTAATGGTGTTGTTTTTGGACTCATACCGTTCGGTGGAGAGCAAATGCAGAAATATGAACAGGCAAGTGCTATTAGTATGAAATGCATACAGGATATAGAATCTACACAGAAAATACTAGCTCCTGTTGGTACAGGTGGGTATTCTCAAGGACCATTATATATAGGTGCGACAGTAGAGCAGAGTAAAGCTATTACCAAACTAAAGACAGAGGCAGCGGCTATTACAAAGTATATGCAGGAGGAACAGACAAAATCAAAAGATGGGAAATTGAGTACTGGCGCAGCTATGTCTCTGATGAGTAAAGTGATGGGTTTAAAATCGGAAGGGGAAAAATATTTAATACCCATTATTCCGAGTGCTATTGTGGAGAATCAATCATATCTCAAAGAAGAAGACATGATAATTTTCGGTTTTTCAGGAAACGGCGAAACCTATAAAGTTCCAGGAGCTATCAAGTTTGTTCTCTCAGCCATGATTGATCTTGGAAAAGAACCTCTATCTGGAGGTTTGCTTACTTTTGATACCCAACAGTTTACTCTGTATATTCCTGAGAAGCCGATGATTGAGGAATTTCGCACAAAGATTGATAAAAAGATAAAAGAATTTACGGCAAAGAAAATAAAATATGAAGAACAAATGGCAAAACTTCAGGGAGAATTTGATGCTTTAAGCAAGAAAGGTTATTCGTGCGGAGGTGCGGAGCTTGTATCATCAGGAAACATCAATAATCCACTTCCTCCGCCACCCCCACCATCAAATAGTTTACTAAAATCTCAAGCAAGTATAAGCACAGCAAAGACCTCGGTCGGTTCTGATGAGAATATCAATATTAAATTTGAGAGCCCTGCAAATACCACGAGAACTTCCGTCTATATATCATGTCCAACGGGAGTGAGCTCTCTCGCTGCGGGTTTTGAATGTAATAAATTGATTTCACTCGGTAAATATTTTAATAGTCTTAATGCTTCATTTATAAATCGCACAAGCAAAGTACAGAAAGTCAATATGAAGTTCTATGCATATACTTCTGATAGGGAAGAATCAATAGAAAGTTTTCCCCTGGTTATTTCTGTGAATCCGAGAGTGGTGCCTCCGCCAGCTGTTGTTACACCTACGTACACTCCTAGTTATACATCCACGCCATCCTATTCGCCTTCAAGTATTCCTACATACTCAACTACTCCAACGTACACTTCAGCTCCTACTTATTATTCCACACCTACGTATTCATCGACTCCGACAGTATCAGCATCTTCGTCATCAAGTCCAAGTCCCACAATAACAACTTCTCCAACGCCAACTGTCTCATCAACTCCTACCTATAATCCATCCTATAGCACATCACCCTCATCTTCTCCTAGTTCGTCAGCGAGTCCAAGCTTGTCTCCAATTTCAACACTTCCCATGATTTCAAATCAAAACGCTTCGTTATGGGATGCTATAGTGGAATGGTTCAAGAGTTTTTAAATATCATTAAATTTGACTCAAAAATCTCCCTATGCTAGTATGTCTATAAGTTCAAAAAGCAGGTAAATATATGAAATAGCGATTGGAAGCACATCGGTCCGCGGTCTGAAAAGACTAGGACAGGAAAAGCTAACCAATCCCTATTTTATTTAAAAAAATCGCCCAAAAGGCGAAAAAGAAAACAAAAGCAAAATGGCAAAGAAATCAACAGTAGCACGATCAAGCAAGGCACCGAAATTCAAAAGTCGGGTAGTTCGCCGATGCTTCCGATGTGGTAGAAAGAACGGCTATATGAGAGACTTTGACCTTTGTCGTATTTGCTTTCGAGAGTTTGCAAATGAAGGAGTAATTCCAGGAATAAAAAAATCATCATGGTAACAGACCCTATTTCAGACTTCATAACAAGAATAAAGAATGCAAGCGATGCTCGCAAGGCGGTAGTTTCTATTCCTTATTCAGCACTCAAGGAAAACATAGCCCACACTCTCATAAAGGGGGGATATATAGAGTCTGTTGAGGTAAGGGGAAAGCAGATCGGTAAGACACTCGAAATTACTCTTACCTATATAGACAAAGAGCCGAGAATCAATGGTGTTGACCGTATTTCCAAACCCTCACGAAGAATATATCAGAAGGCAAAGGATATCAGAATGTTCAAAAGCGGTTTCGGAAACACTGTACTGTCAACACCTCAAGGGATTTTCCTTGATGCGGATGCAAAGAAAATAAAGGTCGGCGGAGAAATTCTCTTTAAAATTTGGTAATGTAATAATAAAATCCATGTCAAGAATAGCAAAAAAACCAATAGCAATTCCAGAAAAGACAATAGCAACCTATGCTACAGGAGTTATTACCGTGAAAGGACCATTGGGTGAATTGACCAAAAATCTCCGCCCAGAAATAGAAGTTACTATTGAAAACAATACCATAGTTCTTATTCCCAAAAGACAATCATTAGATATTCTTGCTTTATGGGGAACATACGCGTCACATATAAAGAATATGTTGGAAGGGGTAAATAAGCTTTATGAAAAAAAGCTCATTGTAGAAGGTATCGGATTCAAGTCTGATATAAAAGGCAAGGAAATACATCTCGCTCTCGGATTCTCCCATCCCATTGTAAGGGTAATTCCTGAAGGGTTAAAAGTGATTGCAGAAAAAAATATAATCACAGTTTCTGGTATAGATGTTGAAAAAGTTGGTCAATTTGTCGCACAAATCCGAGCCTTGAAAAAGCCAGAGCCTTATAAAGGCAAAGGAATACGATATAACGATGAAGTAATACGAAGAAAACAAGGAAAGAAAACAGTATAATAGAATCAAATTATTTCAATAATATGAATACAAGCAAACAAAAACAATTAAAGATATCTAGACGCCATAAGCGAATACGCTCGGTCTTGAGTGGTACCGATGAGCGTCCTCGTCTTTCTGTTTTTAAATCTCACAAATACATTTATGCTCAGATCATAGACGATGTAAAAGGTCATACTCTCGTTTCATTCTCTTCAATTGATGCAAAGTCAAAGACTCCAGCTGAAAAAGCAAAGGAGGTGGGTATGGAGATAGCAAAACTTGCAAAGACCAAGAAGATTGATAAAGTTGTATTCGATAGAGGTGGATACCTCTATACAGGTAAGATACAGGCTGTTGCGGATGGAGCGCGAGAAGGTGGATTGAATTTTTAATAAAACACAATGAACACAGAAATCAAAACACAAGAAAATATAGAAACAGAAAACGCAACAGAAGCTCCGGTTGTAATATCGGGAGTTCAAAGCGCGCCTGTCTCTGCTGTACTCCCAGCATCTCAAGCTTCACAAGGTCAGCGACCGTTTGGTCGAGATTCACGACCACCACGGAGTAGCGGTCGAAGACCACAGAGATTGTCACAGGAACGCGTAAAGCCTGAATTCGATACAAAAATCATAGCCATTCGTCGCGTAACTCGTGTCGCATCAGGTGGACGAAGATTCACATTTTCTGTTGCAGTGGTATCTGGAGATAAAAAGGGTAGGGTTGGGGTAGGACTTGGAAAAGCTGGGGATACATCACTTGCCATTGATAAGGCTACACGAAATGCAAAGAAAAATATGATAAAGGTAAGACTTTCCTCGGCAATGACCATACCACATATGGTAGAGGCAAAATATTCTAGTGCATGTGTTATGATCATGCCTGCGCGCGGACGAGGAGTGGTGGCAGGAAGCGCTGTAAGAAATGTTATAGAGCTTGCCGGAATCAAGGATGTTTGTGCCAAGCTTCTCTCTGGAAGTAAGAATAAACTAAACATCGCAAGAGTTACCATAAAGGCACTTGAAAAGCTATCAAAATATCCGAAAACTACAAAAGAATCATCAAAGGTAGAAACAAAATAATTTAATAAAACCAATATGCAAATACATAATCTCATTCCAAAAACAAAAAATAAAAAAACCATGCTTGTTGGTCGTGGAGGAAAGAGGGGTAAGACATCAGGTCGCGGTGGAAAGGGACAGACGGCTAGAGCAGGAAACAAGAAGCGTCCAGAATTGCGAGATTTCATAAAGAGAATTCCAAAGCTTCGCGGTCGTGGAAAGAATCAGAATAAAAGTCCAAATGAGAAGCCGGTTATAGTGAATCTTGGTGATATAGAGGCAGTATTTGAAACTGGTGCGGTTATTTCTCCTGAAACGCTTATAGAAAGAAAGACTGTATCTACAGTTGATGGTAGAATACCTAGAGTTAAGATACTAGGTTCAGGCGAGATTACCAAGAAATTTAGCATAGAGGGATGTCTCATATCAGCACAAGTAAAGGAAAAAATAGAAAAAGCTGGAGGTGTGGTAAAAGTATAAATCCATGAAAACATTTTTTGAAAAATTAACGGTGGTGTTTCGCGATGAAACGCTTCGCAAGCGAATATTTTTTACTATTGGTGCTCTTGTTGTATTTCGTCTCCTTGCCGCTATTCCGATACCAGGTATTGATACTGCAAGTCTTGAAAGATTACTTGCTGGAAATCAATTCCTTGGACTTCTGGACATATTCTCTGGTGGAGGGATTTCCAGACTTTCTATAGTTATGCTCGGAGTTGGACCATATATTACAGGGTCTATTATTATGCAACTTCTCACTATGATGTTCCCAAAGATGAAGTCCATGCTTCAGGAGGATGGTGAGGCGGGAAGACAGAAACTTTCTCAATATTCAAGACTTATATCAGTACCACTAGCATTTCTTCAAGCATTTGCTTTCATAAAGCTTTTTCAAAATCAAAATGTAATACCTGAAATGTCAGGAATGGTATTATTTGTGAATATTATTGTGGTTACAGCTGGGTCACTTCTTCTTATGTGGATAGGTGAGCTTGTATCAGAATTTGGTATCGGAAACGGTGTGTCCCTGCTTATATTTGCCGGCATTGTGGCGGTGCTTCCTGAGAGAATATTCCAATTTATCGCCACATTTTCAGCAGATCAAATACCGCTTTATCTACTATCTCTAGTTATAGCTCTTGTCGTGATAATTGCTGTTGTTGTGGTTACTGAAGCAGAAAGATCAGTACCTGTGACTTATGCAAAACAAGTGAGAGGGAATAAAGTCTATGGAGGAGTTTCCACCTATCTTCCTTTGAGGCTGAATCAGGCTGGGGTGATTCCGATAATTTTTGCCCTCTCTATTCTTCTCTTTCCTCAAATTATTTCTAATTACTTTATAAATTCTACGAATAATACTATTGCTGATATTGCTTCATCCATATCAACATTTCTCACTGCGCCATGGCCACATGCCGTAATGTATTTTTTGCTTGTATTTATATTCACTTATTTCTATACAGCAGTTACATTTGATCCAAAACAAATATCAGAAAATCTACAAAAAGGTGGAGCGTTCATACCTGGAGTTCGTCCCGGTGAGGCTACACTGGATTATCTCGGTAAAATAGTAACTCGCATAACTCTTGTCGGTGCGCTTTTCCTCGGTATTATCGCTGTACTTCCACTTGCAATACAGGGATTCACTGGCAATCAAACTCTCGCTATAGGTGGTACAGCTTTACTTATAGTCGTTTCCGTAGTTCTTGATCTACTAAAGAAAATAGATGCGCAAATTGCGATGAGGGAGTACTAAAAGTTAGAAAATGGGATATAATACTCCCATGACTCAAAAAACCTTTATTTTCATAGGTCGTTCAGGATGCGGAAAGGGGACGCAGGTGGAATTATTGATTGAATATTTAAAAAAGATAGATCCAAATCACGATATTCTATATATTCAAAGCGGTGCTGAATTTCGTGAATTTATAAAAGGCAATTCTGAAACACAGAAATTATCAAACAGTATTTATGAAAAAGGAGGTTTGCAACCGGAGTTTCTGTCGGTACATATATGGACGCATATTTTGATTGATAAATATACAAAGAATGAACATATAATATTTGACGGCACTCCCCGCAAATATCATGAAGCGGGCGTGCTTGATTCTATCAGAGATTTTTATTCTCTGGAAAAACCTATTGTTGTAAATGTCGATATTAGCAAGGAAGAATCGATTAAAAGGCTCATGGCTCGTGGCAGAATGGATGATACAAAGGAGGAAATAGAAAAAAGACTTTCATGGTATGAAACCGATGTGGAGCCTGCAATAGGGTTTTATAAAGATAATAAAAATTATAATTTCTTGAAAATCAACGGAGAACAATCAATTGAAGAAATTCATAAAGATTTGATAGGTAAACTTAATCTTCAATGATTACCATAAAGACAAAGGAAGATATAACCATATTAAGAGAGGGTGGCAGAAGGCATGCAGAAATTCTTCAAATTCTAAAAAGCATAATAAAGCCAGGAATTTCAACAAAAGAACTCGATGAAAAAGCCCATACTTTGATTGTTAAACAAGGAGATATTCCAGCATTCCTAAACTACAAACCAAAAGGCGCAAAGAGACCCTTTCCGGCAAGTCTATGTGTTTCTGTAAATGATGAGATAGTTCACGGTATTCCCAATGAAAAAGAAAAGATTTTGCGGGAAGGTGATATTGTCTCTATTGATCTTGGGTTAATACATAAAGGTCTCATAACAGATGCTGCCATTACTGTTGCGGTTGGAAATATTTCTGCAGAGTTACAAACTCTTATAGATACTACGGAGAAAGCGCTTATAGCTGGAATAAAGGAGGCAAAAGGAGGTAAAAGAGTTGGGGATATAGGTGTTGCTATAGAACGCTTCGCTGTAGCGCATGACTACGGTGTAGTAGAGGAGCTTGCTGGGCATGGTGTCGGGTATAGTGTTCACGAAGACCCTTTTGTACCAAACTATGGCGAGGCCGGTAAAGGTGAAGTGCTTAAGCCAGGTATGGTTATAGCAATAGAGCCGATGTTCAATCTCGGTTCTTGTCATGCGTTGCTTGATAACGACGGCTATACCTATAGAACGCAAGATGGCAAGCCGAGCGCACATTTTGAACATACTATACTTATCACCAAGGGTGATGCAGAGATTTTGACGAAGGTCTAAATAATCCGAAATATGATATTATAGAGTCATTATGAAAAATGCATCAAATACAGATAATATACATCCAAAAAACGAAAGAACTCTTGTTATTATAAAACCAGACGGTGTCCAGCGATCTCTTGTGGGGGAAATAATAAAAAGATATGAAAGGGCGGGACTAAAGATGATTGCTATGAAAATGACCGTACCAACAGCAGATATTATAGAGAAGCACTATACTCTTGATCCGCAATGGAGAACAGTAACAGGGGAGAAAACAATAGCGAGCTATAGAAAAAAAGGATTAACTCCTCCATATGAAGACCCTTTAAAGATTACAGAAATTCTATTAAAAAATCTTGTAAGATATATGATAAGCGGACCTGTTATAGTAATGGTATGGGAAGGGGCGCATGCAACTGGTATAGTGAGAAAGATAACAGGAGGAACAGAGCCACTAACATCCGATGTTGGAACTATAAGAGGAGATTTTGTACTTGATTCATATAGTATGTCAGATACTGATAATCGTGCTGTAAGAAATCTCGTTCATGCATCAGGATCTCCAAAAGAAGCGATAGATGAGATAAAGCACTGGTTTTCAAATGATGAAATAATAAAATATAATCATATTCACGAGAAGATTCTCTATGATGTGAACCTAGACGGATTGTTAGAATGATTTCTTGATGAGATTTTCTCGCTTTTTGCTATTGTATTTTGTAACAGTAGATTTATAATAATATAAGGTTACAGAAGTATTAACTCTATAACTTTTAATCTGGGAGATCGACGAGTCCTCGGGATTCATATTATGTCGCGCCTTGGCGTTGACATTGAGATCACCCACCTAGTAACTTACTAGGATTGATACTTCTGTAGCCTATCGAAAACATCTGCATGCTTGCAGATGTTTTTGCTTTTTAATTAAGATATAATGAACCTAATGAATAATTCAAAATTGGCTTTCTTCACTATAGTTTCATTATCACTACTTCTTATCTTGCACAGATTCGGCATTGCAAATCATCTTTATCTGAATGTCTGGTATTACGATATAATCGCACATTTTCTGGGTGGTATTTGTTTGGCATTGTCATCTCTTTATATATTAAAGAATACCAAATACATAATCATTATTACTTTTGTCTTGGGAATAGCTTGGGAATTATATGAAATATACTTCAGTCTTACTGGACATCCTGTGGGAAGCATGGAATATGGGCTGGATACTGTAAAAGATTTGATTGTAGATATATTCGGTGCTTGCACAGTCTGGCTTATTATAAGAAGGGGTCAAGAAAATAATAAAGAAAAATAAAATGAGCGCATACCTCACATTCTATAGCGGAGTGGGAAGTGTAACTGGTGCAAATTTTCTATTGGAACTTGATGATAAGAAGATACTTATAGATTGTGGGCTTATACAAGGTGAAAGAGTTGCTCAAGCAGAAAACAGAGAAGACTTTGCCTATAAGCCATCGGAAATCGATATGCTTTTTATCACTCACGCACATCTCGACCATGTTGGTCGTATTCCAAAGCTTGTAAAGGATGGTTTTGTTGGTACTATTTATTCTACTCCGGAAACTATGGCATTGGCCGAACTTATACTTACAGATGCTGTAGGACTTCTTGCAAAAGAGGCAATAAGAGATGGTGTACTACCTCTCTATGAAGAAAAAGATATGAAAAAGTCTTTTACCCAATGGAAAACTATTCCATACCATACATCTACTCCTTTTCCATTAGGCAATGGTAAAGAATTTTATATTTATCTAAAAGACGCTGGACATATACTCGGTTCGTCCATAATAGAGATTTCATATGAAGGCAGAAAAATAGTGTTTACTGGAGATCTGGGGAATAGTCCAACTCCATTGCTCAGAGACACTGAGCCGATAAACGGCGCAGAGTATGTAATCATGGAAAGTGTTTATGGTGATAGGAATCATGAGCCGAAAGATGAAAGAAGAGAAAAATTGCAGTCTATAATAAAAGATACCATTGCCCGCGGCGGAACTCTGATTATTCCAGCATTTTCGCTTGAGCGTACGCAGGTCATACTCTACGAAATAAATAATCTCGTTGAATCAAAATCCATACCTATCGTACCTGTTTTTGTGGATTCTCCACTTGCCATAAAAGTTACGGATATTTATAAAGCTAGTACAAAACTATTCAATGACAGGACGCAGGCAGAAATAGTGGCAGGAGATGACATATTCAATTTCCCCAAACTCTCATTTACCGTTTCAGCCGAAGATTCAAAGTCTATAGATCATACAAAGTCTCCAAAAATTATCATTGCCGGTTCGGGAATGTCGATTGGAGGTAGAGTTATACATCATGAGGAAATTTATCTATCAGATACAAGAAACACAGTGCTTCTTGTTGGCTATCAGACTCTCGGCTCTATCGGTAGGCATCTTCTTGATGGTGAAAAAGAAGTTATGATTCATGGAAATAAAATAAAAGTAAAAGCAAAAATAGAATCAATACTAGGTTATTCATCCCATAAAGATTCAGATAATCTACTTGAATTCATCGCTGGTGCGCAAGATACAGCGAAGAAGGTTTTTGTAGCAATGGGAGAGCCAAAGGCCTCACTTTTTCTCGCGCAGAAAATACGCGATAATCTGGGTATGGATGCTTTGTACCCGGAGAGATTGAAGAGATATGAACTGAAATAAAAAACCGGGACATCCCGGTTTTTGTCTTACATCACCTTCTTTACAATAGCCTCAAATGATTTTGGACTTTCGCTTGCGAGAGTTGAGAGAATCTTTCTGTCTATTACGATATTTGCCTTCTTTAATTGACCAATAAACTTGCTATATGAAAGCGGAGTAGGAAATGCTCGAAGGGCAGCATTGATTCTTACATTCCATAGCCTTCGGAAATCTCCCTTTTTGTCTTTTCTATGTGCAAAAGCATAAGCTCCAGCATGTGAAATTGCTTCATAAGCATTTCGCTCATTTTTACTTCGGCGAAAACGATAGCCTTTTACCTGGGCTAGTATATTCCGTCTTGTCTTCAGTGCATTTACTCCTTTCTTTACTCTTGTCATGGTATTTAATTATTTATGCGTTTATTAAAAATCTGCTCTTATCCTTTGCTGTCATATGAAAAGGTATTGAACGCTTCTTGGCAAGTTGTGCTCTTCGGCTTTCTTTTGAATTGAAATGGTTTTGGCCTGTTGAACGAGCAAGAATCTTGCCATTCTTTGTTATTTTCAATCTTTTTAGAAATGATTTATTCGTTTTCATTTGATTTTATTATCTTTATTTTTTACTATTATGTTTATTTTCTCTCTATCGTCACTGATAGACCCTTTAACCCTTTCACTACAGGACTTGTGATTTTATATTCAATCGTGATTAATTTCAGCAATCGATCCATTCTTTCCTTATGGAAATTTATATCCATATATTTTGCTCTTCCACTAAGATATAGGTCGATTTTCACTCTATGTCCTTCGGCAAGCCACTCTGACGCTTTCTTGGCCTTTAGGTCCAAATCATGGTCTCCTGTACCGATTTTGACTTGAATATTCTTCAAATCAGTGACTATGGTGCGAGATTTGGCTACCTTTTGCTTCTTCTTTTCGTCATATTGAAATTTACCATAATCCATGATTTTTGCAATAGGTGGCACGGCATTTGGTGATATTTCGATAAGATCAAGACTTCGCAGTTGTGCCTGCTTTAGAGCCTCGGCAAGAGTAATAACACCGAGATTTTCTCCTTCATCTGTGATAACGCGTAGCTCGGTCGCCTTTATGAAATTGTTTATCCTTACTCGATTAGTACTCAAAGCTCTTTATTTATCTGGTATTTATAGCATTAGTTTGAGGAAAGGGCAAGGAATAGACAATGGTTATATAAATACAGACATTATATGATACCTTTCTATTTACTTTATATTATATAAGTGTAGTATGTAATAAGATTTGAAAATCAAAATCAGGAGAAAATATGAAAAAGAAATTCCCTTCTCCTGATAAACGAAGTATCAGGAGAAAGAAAAAAGCATTGCTATCTACAACAGTAGAGGTTGTTCGCTATAATCGCGACGATTTCGAAAATAACTATTCCAATGGAGAAGACATCTATGGGCTATATATAAAAGATGTTTTACAAACCCCATTGCTTTCTAAAGAGAAAGAACGTTCGCTCTTTATGACAATAAAGAGGGGTGGTCACGAAGCTGAGCAAGCTCGAGAAGATATGATAAAAGCCAATCTCCTCCTTGTTATAAAGATAGCTATGGACTACCTAGGTTTTGGACTTCCGCTACTTGATCTTGTAAGCGAAGGAAATATAGGTCTTATGAAGGCGGTAGAGAGATTTAGACTAAATAAAGGCGCAAAGTTTTCTACATATGCTGCTTTATGGATAAAGCAGAGAATAAAAAAAGCTCTCGCTAATCAATCAAGAACTATTCGTATTCCAGTACATATGCTTACAGAAATTCGTAAATTGAACAGGGTCGAAGTAAAACTTAGAACCATTCTCGATAGAGACCCCACTCTTGATGAGATTGCACAAGAACTAGGCATATCCGTTGCAAGGGTAGTTTTTCGAAGGGCAGCTATTATTAAAACGGTATATTTGGATGCTCCCATCGGTAAAGATGCTGATTCTTGTGTTATGGAATTGTTGATCGATAAAGATTCTATCAATTCATCTGAAAATATGGAGAGGGAAGAAAGATTTGAAATGATTCATAAAATGGTAGATTCTCTTTCTGATCGCGAAGCGACTATAATAAAAGAGAGATTTGCTTTGAATGGATCAAGTAGAGAAAAGACTCTTGAAGAAGTAAGTTGGAATTTTGGGGTAACACGCGAGAGAATAAGACAGATTCAAGAAAAAGCTTTTAAAAAGCTTCGAAGAATGATAGAAAAAAGAGAAAATATCGATGCTTAATATGCCCAGCTATATCTATATGCAGGGCTTTTTATTTTAGTGTTTAAATATTTTATAGAAAATCCCTAACGAGCCTAACAAAGATCCCCGTGAACTTTTCTAGCCAATACCTGCTTTTCCATTCTAACAAAGTGATTTCCTTGCTCTTATGCAAATCATCTATAAAATGCGTAAGCAATTCTTCTGCAAAATCTCGGTTTGTGGTGATAAGATTTGCTTCAAAGTTATGAAGAAGACTGATGGTGTCCATATTGAGTGTACCAATACTCGACCATTTACCATCTATTATTATCGTTTTGCTATGCACCATTTCACCTCTATATAAATATATTTTGACTCCTGAACTGAGTAATTTGCTAAAAAATGTCCTAGCACAGAGATCAACTATTGGATGATCAGTAGATTCCGGTATTATAATTTTTACCCGTATTCCATTTTCAGCGCTCTTTCTCAAGAGTTTATACAGCTGTCTTGTAGGTACGAAATACGGAGTAGTTATATATACATATTCATGTGCTTCTCTTATGGCTTTTATTATATTTCTATAGAGATGTCTTTTGCCTGGAATGGGATTATTTGTTACATATTTGAACTCTCTATTTCCTTCTGCTTTTAATCCTTGAAACTCCTGCGGGATTTTTTTTCTTTGAGCTCTGTACCACATACGCTCAAAGGCGTTCTGCATTTCCTCCACTACATCTCCTTCAACACGTACTATTGTATCTCGCCAATATTTCATTTTATCGGATAGACATGTACTACCTGTAAAAGCCACTTTCTCATCTATAACCAAAGTTCTTCTGTGATTCCTGAAGTACCAGCTTTTATAATTGTGAAATTCATAAAAGCTTGGGAAAAATGTTTTAAAAAACATCAATTCAATGTCTTTTTCTTTGAGCTCATCAACTGTAGATGAGCCGAAAAAGCTGAAACTTCCCACAGCATCCCAGAGGAATCTCACCTTCACTCCTTCTTTTGTTTTCTTTGCGCATATTTTTATAAATTTCTCACCAATATCATTTCGTATAAAGATAAATTGCTCTAGATCTATACTTTTCTTTGCCTTTTCACAAGCAAGAAGCATAGCTTCCCAGCCGCTTTCATTTGTTGTATAGAGCTGCCATTTGGTCATATCATTTAGTGACAATTTTAACACTTTTTGATATAATTCAAAAGTAAAAACTCATAAATATGGCAAAAAAATCATCAGAAATTACGGAAAATCCTGCATCACGTGACCCATCAAGAGGTATTGTCTCCAGAAATATCAGCACAGAAATGCGCGAATCCTTTATCGACTATGCCATGTCGGTTATTACCGACCGTGCACTTCCTGATGTGCGGGATGGATTGAAACCAGTACATCGCCGTATTCTCTACGCAATGCATGAAAAGGGGCTTACTTTCTCTGCAAAGTTCCGTAAGTCTGCCGTGGTTGTGGGAGATGTACTCGGAAACTATCACCCTCATGGCGATGTTGCCGTTTATGACTCTATGGTGGGTATGGCGCAGGATTTCAAAATGCGATATCCGCTCATACAAGGGCAGGGAAACTTCGGAAATATCGACGGAGATCCTGCGGCTGCTATGCGATATACCGAGGCAAAGATGTCAAGATATGCATCCGAGCTTCTCAAAGATATAGAAAAGGATACTGTGGACTTCCGTCCAAACTATGATGGTACAAGGAAGGAGCCTTCAGTACTTCCAACAGCTGTGCCGAATCTCCTACTCAACGGTACCCTCGGTATCGCCGTAGGTATGGCAACAAATATCGCTCCGCATAATCTCCATGAAGTTGTCGATGCGACTACGTATCTTATAGAAAATAAAGACGCGACAAATGATGATTTATTAAAATTCATAAAGGGTCCGGATTTCCCGACAGGAGGTATTATGTATGGAGAAAAGGACATACACCATGCATACTCTACCGGTCGTGGAGGAATAGTGGTGCGTGGTGAAGCCGAAATAGTAGAAGATAAAAAAGGACAATTCCAAATCGTTATCAGCTCTATTCCCTATAGAGTGAACAAATCAGATTTAATAATAAAAATTGCAGATCTCGTAAGGGATAAAGCGATAGAAGGGATAAAGGGACTTCGAGATGAAAGCGATAAGGAAATGCGAATAGTAATAGATCTAAAAAACGGTGCGTATCCGGAGAAAGTTCTCAATTTTATATACAAACATACCCAACTCGAAGAAACATTTCATGTAAACTCTGTTGCTCTGGTAAACGGCGTTCCTCAAACCCTCTCTATAAAGTCATTCCTTGAAGAATTTGTCACTCATCGCGTTGATGTTGTACGTCGCAGAACAAAGTTTGACCTCAATAAAGCCGAGGAAAGAGAGCATATTTTGATAGGTTTGAAAAAGGCACTTGATCATATAGACGAAATCATTACCCTTATTCGCGGTTCAAAGGACGCGATAGAGGCGCATGCAAATCTCATGAAGAAATTCAAATTCTCCGAGAGACAAGCGACAGCCATACTCGAAATGCGTTTGCAGAAACTTGCTGGACTTGAGAGAAAGAAAGTGCTTGATGAGCTCAAGGAAGTGCAGGAACTCATAGAAAAGCTCAAAGAAATTCTCGGCAGTGAAAAGAAAGTAAGGGGAATAATAAAAGACGAACTTACAGAAATAAAGACGCGATATGGAGATGAGAGACGCACAAAACTCATAAAACACGGATTAAAAGACTTCAATCCCGAAGACCTCATAGCAGATGAGGAAAGTGTTCTCGTTCTCACAAAGGGTGGCTATATAAAGCGCACCAATCCCGATGAATACAGAAAGCAGAAGCGCGGAGGAGTGGGAGTAGTGGATCTCGATACAAAGGAAGAAGACTTCATCACTCATCTTGTTTACGCCAACGCTCACAATGATCTCCTCTTTTTCACCGATAAGGGCAAGGCATATCAGATAAAAATGTACGATCTTCCGGAGGGAAAACGTGCAACTCGTGGAAAATCAGTGATGAATTTTCTCTCACTTACTGAAGGCGAGAAAATCACCTCAATTCTCCCTATGCCAAAGAACAAGAAGGAAGCGGAAGGACTTGCTCTTATGATGGTTACTAGAGATGGAACGGGTAAGAAAACTTCAGCAAAGCATTTTCATGATGTACGCCGTTCTGGACTTATCGCACTCACGCTCGATGTTGGAGATGAGCTCATATCGGTATCTTTTGTTTCAAAGAATGATAGTATTGTTATAGCTACACGAGACGGACAGTCTATCAGATTTGACGAAGATGATGTAAGGGAAATGGGAAGAAATGCCACAGGGGTAAGAGTGATCAAGCTCGGTAAAGATGATGCAGTGATCAGTGCCGATCTTGTATCAAAAGATGCAAAGAATCCGAAACTTTTCGTTATGGGCTCAAACGGCTATGGGAAAAAGACAAAATTGGAAGAATACAAAGTGCAGAATCGCGGTGGTTCTGGAATCATGACTATGAATATTACCGACAAAACCGGTCCACTCATCGCTGCAAAGGTGGTAACCGATGATATAGAAGAAATGGTGGCAATGTCAAAGAAAAGCCAGGTGATTCGAGTAGATCTCAAGGAAATACCGACACTCGGTCGTGGTACTCAGGGTGTGAGGGTTATGAAGCTTCGAGATGGAGATACATTGGCAAGTTTGATTTGTTTATAAAAGAGCACAAGAAGTGTGTTCTGAAGAGTCCTTTTGAGGCTGTCGAGCCGAAAACGGAGAAAATTTCTAGCAAGAAATTTTCGTACTCTGAAGAACATATCTTCTCGTGCTCTTTCTCTATGCTATAATAAACTCATGTTCTCCGACCCACAGAAAAATATTGCGCAGTTCGGTATTGACTATGGTATGAAGGTGGTTGATCTCGGCGCAGGTAGCGGATTTTATACCATAGAATCTGCAAAGCTCGTAGGTCCTAGTGGTAGAGTCTATGCCGTGGATGTTCAACAGGATTTATTAAATAAAATAAAGACCGGCGGAGCGCTCGCCGGACTGCATAATATAGAAGTGATTTGGGGAAATATTGAGAAGATTGGCGGAACTAAGCTTCGCGAAGCTATAGCTGATCGTATTATACTTTCAAATACACTTTTTCAAATCGCTGTCGCTGATCGTGACAATCTCGCTCTAGAAGCGAAGCGTCTACTGAAGTCTGGTGGTAAACTACTCGTCGTAGACTGGGAAAGCGCTAGCCCGCTTTCTCCGAAAACTCTCATACCAAGAATGCTTGCCGAAGGAATATTTCAGAAAGTAGGATTTCAAATAGAAAAGACTTTTGATGCAGGAGACCATCATTATGGTATTATATTCAAAAAGCCATGAGTAAATTTCAAGCTATATTCATAGGGATATTTATTATATGCATAATAGCTGGGGTGATGGCTTTTGCTACATACAAGGGAGGTAGTAGCTCAGACACATTGCCCGTTATATCTGTTTGGGGAACATTTCCAGAAAGCGTTTTAAATAATTATATAAGCAAGATCAATATAAATCGCTCGGAAGCCTTGAAAGTTTCTTATACTGAGATACGGGAGAAAGATTTCGATAAAACTTTTATAGAAGCTCTTGCTCGAGGACAAGGACCTGATGCCATACTTGTACCGCAGGATATGTTATATAGACATGAGGACAAAGTAGTACCAATACCATATAGCACTCTCTCGCAAAGAGATTTCAGGGATACTTATATATCACAAGCAGAGCTCTATATGCATCCGACTCTCGGAGTGTTGGCTATGCCATTTATCGTAGATCCGTTAGTTATGTATTGGAATAGGGATATATTTACCAATGCGGGTATTGCTGTTTTTCCCAAGTTCTGGGATGAATTCTCCGCTTTAGGTCAGAAAATAAATCAAAAAGACGTAAATTCCAATATACGCAGAAGTGTATTGGCTATGGGAGAGTTTAGTAATATTGTTCATGCTAGGGAAATACTCGGAGCATTACTCCTTCAATACAGTAATCCTATAACCCATAGGAATAATATCTCAAGCGAGAGTTCATTCCTTGTAAGTGCTCTAGGAAATAGCGAGTATAGAAATGCCAATTCATCTCTTTCTGCACTTGATCTATTCATGAAGTTTTCTGATCCGAGAAATATAGATTATTCATGGAATCGTTCTCTGCCAAATTCCAAAAACTTTTTCCTCTCTGGCGGGCTTGCCACCTATATCGGTTTCGCATCTGAGATAAATGATATAAGGGAGAAAAATCCAAATATCGACTTTGATATAGCGTCATTGCCACAAGTAAGAGGTACAAAAAACACAGTGATAAACAGAGCAACCTATGGTCTCATGTACGGACTTTCAATAGTAAGAAGTTCTGCAAATGTCGGTGGAACATACGCGGTATTGAGTGCTTTGCTTGCTCCAGAGTCTCTTGCAGAAATGGTTAATATTTCATATTTGCCACCAGTGCGCAGAGATATGATATCGTCTGGAACTAGTGACCCGTATCTTTCTATTTTCTTTGATTCCGCTTTAATATCTAAGGGTTGGCTAGACTCTAGTATTTTAGAATCCAATAGGATTTTTAGAGAAATAACAGAGGCGATATCAAGTGGCAAGAAGACAATGAATGAAGCCATAGAAGATGCTAGAGATGAATATAATCTTATCTTAAGAGATATTTAAATTTTATAAAATGCATAGAAATATATTAAAAATCACAATAAAATCAATATATTTTATGGCATTATTCTTATCACTATTTTCTCCGCATATAGCATTTTCCGCTCTTGATTATAATGGATTGGTACAATGTGATGGGGTAAAGTCTATTGAATATGACGAAAATGGCAGATCAATAGGTATAACTCCTGGAGAAGAAAATAGGCAAGAGGAATGCGACTTTGCGGCTCTTATGGCAATGATCAATCGTATTATACGATGGGTATTTGGCCTTACTATACCGCTCTTTATCGGTATGTGCGCCTATGCGGGCATTCTCTATATGCAGCCAAATCCCGCAAAGCGCAGTGAGGCAAATAAAATGCTATCTGCTGGTGTAAAGGGTTTTATTATTATGCTTGTTGCATGGTTTATAGTTACTACTCTTGTAGGTTGGATTGTTGCTACAAATTATAAGGGCTCTGCAACTTCATTATTAGATCAGAAAAAATAAATGAAAAAGATAATTACAATTTTAATACTTTTATCGCTTATATTCAGCTTCAATATTTCCTATGCTCAGGAAGTGGCAGGGCCTTCAAAGCCTACAAGCGAAATCGGTGGTCCTAGCAAACCAATAGTTCCAGCAAAGAAGCCTACACAGAACTATCAAAGACTTGAAAATCCTATAAAGGTAGACAGTATAGAGGCTGTAATACTGCTTGCTGTTGATATTGCAATATATATTGGTGTAGCCTTTGCTATTCTTGCTATAATATTTGTAGGGTTCAGGTTTGTATATGCTCGCGGAAAGCCAGAGGAAATAAGCAAGGCGAGAGAATGGTTAATGTGGATAATCATAGGCTTGGCAGTGCTTATAAGCGCTAGGGTGATGGTAGAAATTGTAAAAAATACTTTGATAGAATCGGGAGTAGTCAATGAAAATGTCTTTAAGAAGCCATAACAAAAATAAAATGAAAAAAATAACAACATTATATATATCAATATTTATTAGCCTTATTCCTTTTCTAGTCTCTGCCCAGACTTCGGTTAGGAATCTCAAGGATGTGGTGGATGTTATTGTTGTATATTTTAATTATGCCATACAGCTTATCATAGGCTTTGCTATAGTCATGTTTGTATGGAATGTTTATAAGTATTTTATAGCAAGCGGAGATGATGTTCTGAAAAAAAAGGAAGCGGGACTCTATGTTATGTGGAGTGTTATTGGATTTTTTGTAATAATATCTATTTGGGGACTGGTGCGTATTCTTTTGGGAACATTTAATCTGAATAGTTATGCACCAAATACTTTCTTTGGGAATTTTGGAACAGGAGTTATTACTGCACCTTCTGATAGAGGTTCTTCAGGTATAAAGATAAAAGGTGGTACAACTGCTGGTCCAAATAGTGGTACAGAGATAAAGGGTGGTACGGTACAATGATCAATAGCTTTCCACAGCAGAGTTTGTATATAAAAAAGTATATTGGTATAATAGTTCCATATTAAAGGTTTATTATTAAATTAAAAAAATGAAAAAATTAATCGCATTAACGCTTGCAGTTTCTCCATTATTAACTTTTGCAGAACAGATAGTGGATGACAGAAGTCTTTTTGATAAATTCACAAATCTAGGCAATACCGCCATAACCATCATTATAGCTCTCTGTGTTATATGGATTATTCTAAATGTATTCAGATATGTTGTTGCTGGTAAAGATGATACTGCTAGGAAAGATGGTGGATTGAGAATTCTCTACGGTGTTGTGGGACTTTTTGTAATACTTTCTGTATGGGGTCTTGTGAATATCATTAAGACTTCACTTAATACAAATACCAATGTGCCTACTGATAAGTTCCCTAAAATAGATAAAATAATACAGAAATAGTTTCTTTGAACCATTGTCTCATTTTAGCCCTATACCATGATAGTAAATGATATTATTGCAAAAATAGTGGCAAATATAGTTATGCCATCGATAAAGTTTATATTTGTATTGGCAATACTTGTATTTGTCTATGGGCTTATAGGACTTTTCAAGAGTGGTGATGAGAAGAAGCGTCAAGAAGGTAAGGATCATATACTATGGGGTACTATAGGTATTGCTATTATGGTTTCTGTATACGGTATTATCCGTCTTGTGGCGAATACCCTCGGCCAAAGTAATGTCCTCGGATTCTAGATATATCGATTCCTAATTAAATATAAAAAAGGCAATAAAAAAAGGAAGGACCGGCACAATGTGCAGATCCTCCCGTGAGTTCTGTCAGTCCTTGAATCTGAATGGGACTGAGGCTTTGTTTACACCTTGTCCCGATTTCAGACGGAAATAGACTTTATTGATCTTGTCCCAAGGACCGTAATCTGCCCGTCCTTTGATGGACGACAGCTCGAAGGTTCTACCCTCCGGGCTATTTATGGCGACTATATATACAAGCTCCACCCCGTTTACTATGACAGCATCATTTCCGAAGTTTCTCCCATGAGTCTCCACCACGGTCCATGTGGTGGTGGAGATGGGGAGGAGAGTTGTGACATTTATAGATGAGATTGGACCACTTTTCATCCCAGTACCTCTCATCTTGTGCATAGTGAGAGCAATTACCGTTCCTATTACTAGGACGGTAGCTATGACACTCCCGATATTGTTCATCGGGATTCTGTCTATAGCCGTTATCCCATGTTTATCTTCTGTGGTTTTCTTGTCGCCATCAGAAGGGGTTTCTCTTTTTTCTGCCATAATTACTCCTTTTTGTTGCCACCGTGTTTTATATCCACGATGTTGTAATCCACACCTCTAGTGCTAGCACCTAGGATTATGTCGCGCGCTTCAGCAAAAGTCATCTCACCATTAGAATCTTTGACTGCCTTCATAACAGTATCAAGTATTATAGATATTTCTTGTTTTGTTTTTGGTTGATCTATATCAATAATATTTGGCGTTCCAGTCCAGACTCCAAGTTCTTCTTCCTCGGTGTCTATATGTTCGGGGCCTTTATATATGGCTTCAAAGCCATTTCTTAGAGACTCTTGCTGAGCTTTATCAAAATTAATCTCCTTAAGTTTCCCTATTGCACCCTGAAGGTATGTCCTAGCTCTATCACTAATGCGTGTTGTGATATGCATAGGTCTTGTCTTTATGTAGTTCACTATACTCCCCGGAAGGGGGCCATAAAATATCCGCCATGATATGATTACAAACTCCTTTCCACCTTTGAGAGTATATATATCAGTTTCGTCACTCTCAACGGTGATAAGTCTGGTCATATCTATGACCTTAGCCGAGTTTTCCCATGGGAATCTCCAGTGAAATCCGGCTTGAAGCTCTCGCTGCGCCTTGATTTCTCTGTATCCTGAGAACTCCGTTCTTTTCTTCGAGCTTTCACTCACTAGGCTGTTTGATATCACCCATGCTCTATCCGCAGGGACAATGCATGTGAAGTATGGGAATAGCCACCTAAAATAAATGATGGAGAATATGATAAATGCTATACCTACCGCCATCATCCTATCCGAGATGAGTATTGTTGCAAAAAAGTGGGCAATCCATAGGATTGAAAGCCCTACTCCTACTCCTAATGTAATTCTCATAGTTTCTGTCTTTCTCTTTGTACGCCATTTCATTCTGGCGGTTTTTGTTTTTGTTGAGTTTTCAATGACCAGTAATCGAGTGGTCTGAAATTCTCTTAGACACTAACATACTTTATCTATACAGTCAAGTGTGCGTAATGCTCCAGTACCTCGGAATCACCTTAGTGAATTGCTATATAGTGAATTTTTTACAAAAGGAAAAGCGAGATTTTTTAGATCTCGCCTTTTTGTGGCTGTGGTAGGGTTGCCTACCTTGCGCCGAATTGGCGTGCGACCCAGCCTGGTCGCTTGGAGAATTTGAATAGGATCTCCAAATTCTGTGAACTGTTGTTCCGGAACCCGTAGGTCCGGATGCCTGAGAACGGTGTTCCCGGGTCTTTGTTCACCGCCATCCCATTGATGGCGGTGTCAAACTCTTCCACCGGTGGCCCCCATACTGTGGGTGTCACCTTCCATCCTGCCTTCGGTGGCAGGTGGAACAGGTAATATTTTCCAGGAGGGACGATTACTCGTCCCTCGTTACAACAGTCCCTGAGGACTGTTAGCTCCTTATCAGGAGCGAAGTCCCGAGGCCAGACTGGCACGGCGGGGGGTGGGGCGATGGGGAGGGGCGGTGCCACCGTGGGGGTGGTGGATAGAGGAGACGACGGAGGTGTTGCCTCGTGGATGCGGACATTGTCCGTACCCGTCCGATGCGGGACACCTCCGATGATGACTGTGACATTCGTACT
>SXGQ01084373.1_pt1 | contig 22181 bp, 19 predicted proteins | sample 3178371 | NCBI WGS metagenome assembly SXGQ01 (sample SAMN11356859, study PRJNA531348) | freshwater metagenome | isolation source: freshwater sample F1-20 | place: China: Fuxian Lake, Yuxi | collected 2017-12-25 | reverse complement strand
CGTGGAGTTTGGGAAGCTGGCGGATTCCCTCTTGAATTTGCAGCCATGTCACTTGGTGAACCAATTATGCGACCAACCACAATGTTGTATCGCAATCTATTGGCAATGGAAGTTGAAGAATTAATTCGTGCAAACCCAATGGATGGAGTTGTACTCCTATCTGGTTGCGATAAAACCACACCGGGAATGTTGATGGGCGCCGCAAGTGTTGATATCCCAACATTGATGATGACCGGCGGTCCAATGCTTAACGGTAAATTCCGCGGCAAAGATATTGGATCAGGAACAGATGTTTGGAAATTTGCTGAAGATGTTCGCGCTGGAACTATGAGCCTTGAAGAGTTTGCCGAAGCAGAAGCATGTATGTCACGAAGTGCTGGTCACTGTATGACGATGGGAACAGCATCAACAATGGCATCTGTTACTGAAGCACTTGGTATGCAATTGCCAGGAAGTGCTGCGATTCCTGCAGTTGATTCTCGCCGTTACGCATTGGCACAAATTGCCGGACGTCGTATCGTAAAAATGGTTGAAGAGGATCTTAAAGTTTCTGATATTTTGACTCGCCAAGCATTTGAAAATGCAATCCGCGTTAATGCAGCTATCGGTGGATCAACAAATGCCGTTGTGCACTTGTTGGCTATCGCGGGACGTGCCGGAATTGATCTTCCGCTTAAAGATTTTGACACTCTTGCATCTGATGTACCGGTACTGGTTAATTTAATGCCATCGGGTAAATATCTAATGGAAGATTTCTACTACGCCGGTGGATTGCCAGCAGTAATGAATGAACTTGGCAGCATGATTCACCAAGATCACGTAACAATAACCGGCAAGAGCGTTGCTCAGAATATTGCTGGAATTAAAAATTGGAATGAAGATGTCATTACGCCAATATCTAAGCCGTTCCAAAATGCCGGCAGTGGAACCGTGGTTCTTTATGGATCGCTTGCTCCAAATGGCGCGGTACTTAAAGTTTCTGCAGCATCGCCTCATCTACTAAAGCATCGTGGAAAAGCATTGGTCTTTTCACAGATTGAAGATTATGTAGATGTTTCAGATGATGACAACTTAGATGTTGACGAGAATTCAATTATTGTTGTGCAACATGCTGGACCGCGTGGTTATCCAGGATTCCCTGAAGTTGGTAATGTTTCGATGCCACGTAAATTACTTGAGCGTGGAATCACCGACATGATCCGTATTTCTGATGCCCGCATGAGTGGAACTGCATACGGAACAGTTGTCTTGCATGTCTCTCCAGAAGCTGCCGTAGGTGGACCGCTTGCACTTGTGCAAACTGGTGATGAGATTGAACTTGATGTTGAAAATCGTCGCCTAGAACTGTTGGTCTCACCAGAAGAGTTGGCTGAGCGCAAAAAGAAGTGGTCTCCACCGCCTGCCACTGTCACGCGTGGATGGGAACGCCTCTACTACGACCATGTCAATCAAGCCGATACAGGTGCAGATTTAGACTTTTTAGTAGGCAAAACAGGTAGCGCTGTGGGTCGCCACTCGCACTAATCTGTACCTATGAGAAGCGAACCTGATCAACTGCCATCACGTAACTTGGCGTTGGAATTAGTTCGCGTAACTGAGACTGCCGCAATAGCCGCATCCCGTTGGATTGGTCGCGGTGAAAAAAATCTTGCAGATCAAGAAGCAGTAGATGCGATGCGCAGAATGATCGGCACAGTTGCTATGAACGGAATTGTAGTTATTGGCGAAGGCGAAAAAGATAACGCACCAATGCTTTATAACGGTGAAAAAGTTGGTGATGGTTCAGGACCTGCTTGCGACGTTGCGCTAGATCCAATTGATGGCACCACATTGACAGCCAAAGGGATGAATAACGCGATTAGCGTGATTGCTGTTTCTGAACGTGGATCCATGTTTGATCCTTCAGCAGTTTTTTACATGGAAAAATTAGTCGCTGGACCTGAATCTGCAGACGTAGTTGATATCACAGCACCAGCAAAAGTAAATCTAAAAGCAGTAGCAAAAGCAAAACATATGTCAGTAAGTGAATTAACAGTTGTTGTACTCGATCGACCACGTCATGATGACTTGGTTCGCGATATTCGCGAAGCAGGTGCGCGGATAAAATTTATTACCGATGGAGATGTAGCTGGCGCTGTCATGGCAGCCCGCGCTGGAACTGGAATCGACTTATTGATGGGAATCGGTGGAACGCCGGAAGGAATTATTGCCGCGTGTGCGATGAAATGCTTAGGTGGAGTAATTCAAGGTCGCCTCAAGCCACGCTCAGAAGAAGAACGTGAACGCGCACAAGCAGCAAATTTAGACGTGAATCAAGTTTTAACCACAAATGATTTAGTTTCTGGAAACGATGTCTTTTTTGCTGCAACAGGAATCACGGACGGAGAGTTACTACGGGGAGTTAGATTCGCACCAAAAGGCATCACTAGTAACTCAATTGTAATGAGGTCACGTTCGCAGACAATTAGATTAATTGAGAGTGAGCATCCGGTAGAAAGAGATCATTGAACATGAAGATCTTAGATATCTACCAAGAGCAAGTTGATTTTACATATAAAGGATTTTCAAGAAAAAGTATTGGTAAAACTCTTAGTGAGTTAATAGCCGAAGCTCCCAATTTGTTTGGTGGAAATTTCACAACGCCTATTGCAACATTGAGACAGAGCGCACTAGAAAACAATATTTCAGCTATGTCCAAATATTGTGAAGAAATTGGTTTCGAACTTGCCCCGCATGTAAAGACACATATGTCCCCGCAGCTCGCAGTTGAGCAGATGAAATTCGGAGCAAAGTATTTGACTGTGGCGACCATGTGGCAAGCGCGAGTTTTTTTAGAATTTGGATTCAAATCCATAATAATCGCGAATGAAGTTTCAGATATTTCAGATTTAAGTGAAATTGCAGAAATAAACAGGGATCCACTTTATGAAGTAATTTGTTATGTAGATTCGTTGGCAGGCGCAAAGTTAATTACAGATGCTGTAGCAAATACTCCTTCCGGATCCATTCACCTGTTAATTGAAATTGGTTACAAAAATGGCCGCGGTGGAGTGAGAGATTTAAGTGACCTCAAGGCCTTATGTGAAACTTTGGTCGAGATTCCAGGGGTAATAATCAGAGGCGTAACAGGTTTTGAGGGCAATATCAGTGGGGAGCGAACTCCTGAAAAAATCGCAGAGATTGAAAGTTTCTGTAATTTAATTACAGATGCTGCTTCACAAGTGAGTGATTGTGTTTATCGTCCTGAGTTAATTATTTCTGCGGGAGGTAGTGGTTTTTTTGATGTAGTAGTTAAGGTGTTCAACAATTTCTCATCTTCAACCCACCGAGTTAGGCGGATTTTGCGAAGTGGTGGATATATCTCATTCGACGACGGTTTCTATGATCGAATTTCGCCATCAGTAGGAAATGCTCCTAAATTTGAAGCAGCGATCGAAGTTTGGGGGAGTGTAGTTTCGCAAGCTGAATCAGGTTTAACACTTTTAAACTTTGGGAAACGGGACGTTGGTATTGATTTAGATAATCCGGTTCCTAGTAGGACCGCCCAAAATAGCAAAGTTTCCGGATCAATCACCAAATTAAATGATCAGCATGCTTTTTTAATTGGAGAACCAGGGGCAGAGATGAAAGTGGGAGATTGGGTTGCTTGTGGTATTTCACACCCATGTACGACATTTGATAAGTGGCGGATATTCCCCGTTCTAGATGAGCAAGATAGGGTTATTGACTATATAAGAACTTATTTCTAACCAGGAGGATGCAGATGTCAGCAAATTCATTAGAGCACTTTCAAGCAGATGGCGCCCCGGCCCCAGGTGGATCATATTCACATGGTGTTATTGCTAATGGGTTTTTGTATACATGTGGAATGGGTCCAATTGATCCGGCAACCGGCAAGGTTGTAGAAGGCGACATCACAGTACAGACCCGTCAGGTATTAAAGAACCTTGAAGCAATTCTTAAGAGCAAAGGTGCAACATTTGCTCAAGTTGTGAAAGTCACTACGCACTTGCAAGAGTTGCATAGAGATTTTGCTGGTTACGATCAGGCTTACCGCGAATTTTTGTCTGCGCCGTTTCCAGTGCGTACAACTGTTGGATCAGACCTAATGAATATTCTTGTTGAAATTGATTTTGTTGTAGCTCTATGAGCCAATCACTAAAAGGTAAAACAGTTGTAATAACTGGCTCTGGACGCAGCATTGGTCGGGAAATGGCAATTCGAATTGCGGCAGAAGGAGCCAGCGTTGCTTTGTTGGAAATTAATAAAGCAAACTTAGAAGAAGTGCGCTCAACCATCGCCAGTGCTGGTGGAGATGTGCGGGCGTATGCAATAAATCTGGGATCTGAATCCGAGATCATTGAAACAATCTCAAAAGTAGAAAAAGATTTTGGGCAAATCGACTGTTTAATCAACAATGCAATGGTCCATGAAGCTGAAGATTTACTAAATACATCCCTTGAGGTTTGGAATAGATCTATTCAGATTACGTTGACAGCAACATTTTTATGTATTCGCCAGGTCTTGCCGGCGATGATCAAACGTAAAAATGGAAATATCATTAACATCGGTACAGTCAACGCCAAAGCGATGATAGGAAGTGACTCATACAGCGCCGCAAAAGCCGGAGTGCATGCACTTACTCGCACAGTTGCAGTTCGATATGGAGTTGATGGAATTCGATGCAACACGATTGTTCCAGGCACAATCGCCACAGCTGCCTGGCAAGAGCGTGTTGAGCGCAACCCAAATGTATTTGAAGATTTAAAACCTTGGTACCCCCTCGGTCGAGTCGGAGCTCCGAAAGATATTGCCGATGCTGCTATTTTTCTAATTTCAGATAGTTCACAGTGGATATCGGGAAGCGAATTAGTAATTGACGGTGGTTTGCTAGCAGGTTATGCACCAATGTTTCGCACCGTTGAAGGTTCTGATAAGTGAACCCTGAAAATACTTTTACTATTCGAGGAGCAACAATCCTTGATGGCACTGGTACGCCAGGAGTTAGATCTGACTTATTGGTAATTAATGGGAAAATTGCAATCAACGGGAAAATTCTAAAGGGCGAAGAGCAAGGAAAGATTTTTGATGGCTCTGATTTAACTGTTACTCCTGGATTCATCGACATGCATGCCCATTCAGATTTAGCGGTTTTAGCCGACAAAGAACACCTAGCTAAAGTTACTCAAGGAGTAACACTTGAAGTAGTTGGGCAAGACGGACTGAGTTATGTTCCGTCGAATGAGAATACCCAAGCGCTCTTACGTCAGCAGTTACACGGATGGAATGGCGATCCAGTTGGATTTAAATGGAATTTTCATAGCGTTGCACAATATCTTGATCGCGTAGATGAAGGTTCAGCAGTAAATGTTGCATATTTGATTCCACATGGAACTGTGCGAATGTTGGTAAAAGGCAATGAAGAAGGTTATGCCGACTCTAATGAGTTGGCTCAAATGTCTGAGATTGTTGAATCTGGGATGAAAGAAGGAGCGATTGGTCTTTCTGCTGGATTGACTTACACGCCCGCTATGTATGCAAGCGATGATGAGTTAATTCATTTGTGCAAAGTGGTCGCAAAGCACAAAGGGTATTACGCGCCACATCATCGAAACTACGGAGCACAGTTTTTGGAAGCAGTCGACGCATGTATTGAAATTTCTAGAGCATCTGGATCTGCTCTTCACTTAACTCATTGCCATATGAGCGCGCCCGTCTATCATGATAAAACTGAATTACTATTTGAGCGTATAGAAAAAGCAGAACGTGTTGGAGTCGATGTAACGCTTGATACTTACCCATATCTTGCCGGATCAACATATTTACACGCTCTTCTGCCTTCCTGGGTTCAAGCTGGCGGTGTTGATCAAATGGCACAAAGGCTCAGATCTCCTGAAGTGCGCAGTCGGGTTATTGCTGCCCTTAATACAACGGGCAGTGATGGAAACCAAGGCGGCGTTGTTAATTGGAAAATTATCGTTGTTGCCGGAGTTGAAGCATCACTTGATCTTGTTGGTTTATCTATCGAAGAAGCTGCCAAACGGAATCAACAAGAGCCTGCTAGTTTCTATTTGGAGTTAATCGCCAAAGAAAATTATCGGGCATCATGCGTGATTTTTTCTGGTCATGAGGGAAATGTGCGATCAATAATGCGACATCCAAAACACATGGTCGGTAGCGATGGAATTTTGACTGGCAATAGACCCCATCCTCGTTCATATGGAACTTTTGCCCGTTACCTTGGGCACTACGCCCGCGAGGAAAAAGTCTTAACTTTTGAAGGTGCAGTTAATCGAATGACTGGAAGGCCCGCAGGCCGGCTTGGTCTAACAGATCGAGGAATTATCAAAGAGGGAATGCACGCTGACTTAGTAATGCTCGATTCTGCATCGGTAATTGATAGATCGACTTATGAAAGTCCTAGATTGCCAGCCGCAGGTTTCGAATATGTCTGGATTGGCGGAGTTGCGACTCTTGCTCAAGGTGCACGTACTTCAACTCTGCCTGGCCGGGCGATTCGTTCCACTAACTAAACTAAAGCCTGTTTAACTAAATTAAAGCCTGTTTAATCCAATCAAGGTCTCGCTCACGCCAAACATCAAACAGGTAAAAATCAATATTTTCTATCCCGAGATTTTTTAGTGCACTTGTTCGCACCGCTAGTTCCTTATCTGAAGAATTATCTGGATAAGTTGGCCGCAAAATTCCAGTAATTTTTTCAGGAGAGTTAATTATCGAAAGGTAACTCTTTGCCAATTCAATAATTTCACTTGTGTTTTGGCGATAAAACAACGGTTCAATTACATCGACAACCTGACTTAGACCTTTGGGATCAATGCCAATTCTCCAACTTTGATCTAAGCCACCGATTAGTGGTGATTGATCAACCCAACGCAATGTTGCACCCTCGGTGTGGGCTAATTTTGTAAGTTCCTCATGTAAGGCAATTAACGTGCGCCCTTGGCTTAAAATCCAGATTTTGATATCAATTCCAAAGATCAAAACTAGATTATCTATGTTTAATTCTTGACCAAGCCATGGGTCGTCTGCAGCGATTAACTTATTTAGGGCTGCAGAAATCTTAGATGTCAGCTTTTTAGCATCTGCACCGGCAGATTCAGCTGCACTTTGGCAGTAGATACAAAGGCAGAATCCAAGCAAGTATTGGGAGATTTCGCTCAGTTCAATGAAATACCGCTCATGATGTTCTCCATGAATTAAGCCATGAAAATGAATTGATTCCGCAGCTATTGATTTGATGCCACGAGAAAGCAGATCAATAGTTAAGCCAATTGCATAACCCTGAGCGCTTGGGTTTGATGGACACAAAGAGGCAAGTAACTTTTGCCCTAAACCATTAACTTGAACGGCCTCTGGATTTTGCTTGCCCGCAGCACTGTTGTGGAAATAAACCGCCCATGCGTGTATATCAAAACCGGCTTTGCGACCGGATTCCTGAATTTTCTCCAACGTGCTGTTGTCTTGATAAATATCATTTGGAGATGGCGTGATGGCACCTGTTGAGTACTTACTCAAATCCGGTTGGTAATAATGTGCTCCATCTTCCAAGTACCTAAGAGATGGCGTACTTCCAAGTGTGAAGTCACGAGACGCATGGTAATTAAGAGCAAGATTTATTCCCGTTAGGCCAGAGTCCTGCAACTTGTTTATATTTACTGACGGATTATTGGGTGGGTTAAAACTGTGTATAAAAGCAAATGAATTGTGACTCACGTCATTTCCTAAGCGCCTGGGTAGATGCACGGATAACCAATTCAGGTTTAAAAACTATTTGTTCGTGCTTGAATTTTTTACCATTTTCAACTTCATTAATAATCATCTGTGCAGCAAGTGCTCCTAATTTATAGGCTGGTTGGGCAATCGAAGTTAGTGGAATTGAAGCAGATGCTGAAAAACCAATATCGTCATAACCAATTAGCGCATAATCAGTCGGGATTTTCTTGCCATTCTCCAGCAAAGCACGGAGAACCCCGAGTGCGACTAAATCATTAGCGCAAAAGATAGCGGTTACTTGAGAAGTGCTTTCTAAAATATTTTTCGCAACTTCATATCCATTTTGAGAACGCATTTGATTGACTTGAAACTTGTGAATTTTGACTTTTTGCTCTTTTGCTGAATCCATCACCCCATCTTCACGGCTTGCGCATTGAGCGATGGAAAGAGGTCCATTTACCCAAGCAATAGAGGTGTGACCTAGAGATGCTAAATACTTAACCGCACTTTTACCACCATAAAAATCGTCCATAGACACCGAAGATTGTTCTAGAGATTCAGCTTTTCGATCAATAAAAGTTGTGGGAATGTTTCGCCGATTTAACTCAGCAACGCCAGCGAGCCCTTCAAATGAGGGCGTAATTAACAAGCCACATATTCTTTGTTCTATCAATACTTTTAAATGACGCTCTTCCTTTTTCGGATCCTCATCACTGTTGCACAAAAGCAAGGTGTAATCATTTTCACTTGCGGTATCGCCAGCCCCACGTGCGACTTCCGTAAAAAAAGGATTTGTAATGTCTGGGACCAGCAAGCCAATTGTTCGACTACTGCCCGAGCGCAGATGTCTGGCTGAAGCATTGGGGACAAAGTTCAGATCGGCTATCGCTGACTCAATCTTCTTCCGAGTTGCCTCAGCCACCCGGTCTGGCCGGTTGAGGAAATTAGAGACGGTACCCACGGCAACTTGAGCGCGGGAGGCCACATCTCTAATGCTGTTCGCCATGATTGAATCGTTTCGGTTTAATTGAACAGTGTCAACGGTTCAATTCCTTGAATTGAACAGTGTCAACGGTTCAATTCCTTTAATTTCCCTCCCTCTTGTCCAAATAGCCCCTCTCCACTACCGTTGGCTGAATCGGTTCAACGAAGCAGTTCAACTACCACCGCTGGAGGGCGTTATGGAGCGAGTCTGTTTTAGATTTTATGTACGCACGGAGATGATCGATGAGTACAAAAAACGTCATGCGGCAGTTTGGCCCGAGATGTTGCAAGCCCTAACCGATTGTGGTTGGAAGAATTATTCAATTTTCTTAAATGAAAAAGAAGGAACACTTATCGGTTACTGCGAGGTAGATGATTTCGCTGCCGCAAAAGCCAAAATGTCAAAACTAGATGTGAACACTCGTTGGCAGGAGTATATGCAGCCGCTATTTCCGCAAGACAAGCGCGCTGATGAAAGTTTCGAAAATTTCGTTGAAGTATTCCATCTTGCTTAATCTTGCTTAATCTTGCTTAATCTTGCTTAATCTTGCTTAAAATTTAAAAGGAGAAAATTATGGGCGCAAATACAAAAGCAGTTAAAGAAAGTATCAAGCGACTTGGAATTGAAGTTCCATCTTGGGCATACGGAAACTCCGGTACACGATTTAAAGTTTTTGCTCAAGCTGGCGTTCCACGTGACCCATACGAGAAAATTGCTGATGCGGCTCAAGTAAATAAATTCACTGGAGCAGTTCCTACTGTTGCTTTGCACATTCCTTGGGACAAAGTTAAAGATTATGCACATTTCGCTGCATATGCTAAAGAGCTTGGCGTAGCACTTGGAACTATAAACTCAAATACTTTTCAGGACGATAAATACAAATTAGGTTCTGTCTGTAACCCAGATCCAAAGATTCGAAAAATGGCGGTTGATCATTTACTTGAGTGCATAGACATCATGGATATAACTGGTACTCAAGATTTAAAGATTTGGCTGGCTGATGGAACTAACTATCCTGGACAAGATGATTTGCGTGATCGACAAGATCGCTTGCAGGAGTCGCTAGAGATTACTTACAAACGGCTTGGACCAAAACAACGAATGTTGCTCGAGTATAAATTTTTTGAGCCATCTTTTTATTCAACCGATGTCCCTGATTGGGGTACTTCATATTCACATTGCTTGAAGTTAGGTCCAAAGGCGATGGTTTGTGTTGATACTGGACACCATGCACCAGGAACTAATATTGAATTTATCGTCGCATTACTTATGCGAGAAGGAAGACTTGGAGCTTTTGACTTCAACTCCCGTTTCTATGCAGATGATGACCTGATTGTTGGCGCTGCCGATCCTTATCAACTATTCCGAATTATGCATGAAGTTAATCGTGCGGGCGGATTTGATGTTGGAACTCCAGTTTCATATGTTCTTGATCAATGTCACAACATAGAAGATAAAATACCTGGTCAGATTAGATCAATTACTAACGTTCAAGAAGCTGTCGCGAAAGCGTTACTTATTGACCACCTGGAACTTAAGAAAGCTCAACTTGAAGGAAATGTTCTAGCCGCAAATGACATTTTTATGGACGCATATAACACTGATGTGCGACCTCTACTAGGTGAGATGCGTAATGAATTGGGCTTAGATGCTGATCCAATGAAGGCCTACCTTGCAAGTGGATACGGAGCAAAGATTGCCGCCGAACGTGTTGGTGGAGCTCAAGCAGGGTGGGGCGCATAAGTGGGAGATAGCAAAGAGTTAGTTGAGCGTTCAAATAGATTAGGTAGCGACCCGCGTTATACAAATTATGCAGGTGGAAATACTTCCGCAAAGGTGTCAGTAACTGATCCGGCAACTGGTGAAGCTGCACAAGTTATGTATGTAAAGGGCTCGGGTGGAGACCTTGGCACACTCACACATGCTGGTTTAGCTGGGCTTTATGTAGAAAAAGTTAAAGCGCTAAAAAAGGTATATCGAGGCATTGATCACGAAGATGAGATGGTTGCACTCTTTGATTACTGCTTGTTTGGTCGAGGTGGAGCAGCACCAAGTATTGATACTGCAATGCATGGATTAGTTGATTACGCACATGTAGATCATCTGCATCCAGATTCGATAATTGCATTAGCAACTTCCGTAAATGGCCCGATTCTCACTGAAGAGTGTTTTGGAGAAGAGATTGCTTGGGTCGATTGGCGTAGACCAGGCTTCCAACTTGGTTTAGATATGGAAGAGATTGTAAAGAAATTTCCAAATGCAAAAGGATGCATTCTTGGTGGCCATGGTTTAACAACTTGGGCTGAGAGCAGCACCGAATGTGAAAAACGTTCGAAGTGGGCGATTCACAAAGCAGAAGAGTTCATTGCAAAGAAATCAAAAGCTGAGCCATTTGGAAAAGTCATTAAGGAGCGCATTGCACTTCAAGAGAGCGCTCGCCGTGAGAAAGCCAGCAAGTTGGCACCGACATTGCGCGGTATTGCCTCACGGGATGTGCGAATGGTTGGACATTTTTCTGATGCCCAAGTCGTGCTGGACTTTATATCTTCTGAAGCTGCACCAAATTTAGCTGCCCTTGGAACTTCCTGCCCTGATCACTTTTTGCGCACCAAAGTTTCACCTATGTTTATTGATCTTCCTGCTGATGCTTCTATTGAAGAGACAATTTCGCGGGCAAATGAATTACATGAGGAATATCGCAAAAATTACACCGCTTATTACCAACGTTATGCCGATAAATCTTCACCAGCAATGAGAGGTGCGGATCCGGCAGTTATTTTGATTCCTGGTGTTGGAATGTTTACCTTTGGAAAAGATAAGCAGACCGCACGGGTAGCCGGGGAGTTTTACATCAATGCAATTAATGTAATGCGCGGTGCTGAGGGAATTTCTACTTATGCCCCAATTCCGGAATCTGAAAAGTTCCGAATCGAATATTGGGAGTTGGAAGAAGCAAAACTTCGCCGCGCTCCTAAAGGCAAACCTTTACAAGGCAGAGTCGCTCTTGTCACCGGCGCCGCATCGGGAATCGGTTTGGCTACAGCAAGACGGTTACAAGCAGAAGGTGCTTGTGTAGTTATCGCTGATCGAGATCTTGAAGGAGCAACAAAAGTTGCAGCAGAGTTTGGTGGTCCTGATAGAGCAGTGGCGGTATTTGTTGATGTGACAGATGAGGCGCAAGTCGCTGCATGTGTTGATGCGGCCGCATTAGCTTTTGGCGGAGTGGATATTGTCGTCAACAATGCTGGACTTTCAATTAGTAAGTCACTTGTTGAAACTTCAGTTAAAGATTGGGACTTACAGCACGACGTTATGGCACGCGGTTCATTCTTAGTGTCCCGCGAAAGCGCTAAGGCGATGATTGCGCAGAAGATTGGCGGAGATATTATTTATATCTCTTCTAAGAACTCAGTTTTTGCCGGACCAAACAATGTTGCATATGGATCAACAAAAGCTGACCAAGCGCATCAAGTGCGGTTGCTCGCAGCAGAGTTAGGTGCATTTGGCATTCGAGTAAATGGGATTAATCCAGATGGCGTTGTTCAAGGATCTGGAATTTTCGCGAGCGGATGGGGTGCTCAACGCGCGGCTGTTTACGGAGTCGAAGAAGCAAAACTCGGTGAGTATTACGCCCAACGAACAATCTTGAAAAAAGAGGTCCTTCCAGAACACATTGGAGCAGCTGCATTTGCACTGCTTTCAGGAGATTTACCTTTGACTACAGGATTGCATATTCCAGTAGATGGGGGAGTCGCCGCAGCATTTTTGCGGTGATTCTAAATGCCAGCATTTGCTGCAGTTGATTTAGGCGCAACTAGTGGGCGCGTGACCCGTGGTGAAATAGTTGACGGGCGTTTTGTTTTAAATGAAGTGCACCGTTTTGCTCATGAGCCACTTGATGCCGGTGCAGGTGGGTTGCTTTGGCAATGGGATGAGATTGTTAATCAAGTAAAAATTGGTTTAAAAAAAGCCATGGATCTAGGACCGCTAGATAGCGCCGGAATAGATTCATGGGCTGTCGACTACGGCTTTTTGACATCTGATGATCAATTAATCGGTTCAGTTCATTGCTACCGAGATAGTCGCACTGATGGAGTTTTGGAATCCGTGATTGCGCAAGTAGGTCGAGAGCGAATCTATTCAACAACTGGAATTCAATTTCTATTTTTTAACACTATTTACCAACTAGTTAGCGCAATTGGAACACCTGAGTATATTTCGGCGGCAAAATTCTTACTACTTCCTGATTTGCTAAACAATCATTTAGTGGGATCTTCCACTTCAGAAATTACAAATGCTTCAACTACCCAATTACTTGATGCAACTAGTAGGCAATGGGATTTTGATTTAATTGAAGAGTTGAATTTACGCACCGATATTTTTCCTGAATTGCATGAAGCTGGCGAGGTCTTAGGAAAGATTGCAGGCCATGGTTCAATTGACGGATTACCGATCGTAGCAGTCGCATCTCATGACACAGCATCTGCTGTTGCTGGTATTCCACTTCGCATTGATGGAAAAAGTGCGTACATCTCCAGCGGTACTTGGTCATTAATTGGCATTGAAGTGGATTCTCCGATTACCACCCCTCTTGCATTGGCTCAAAATGTCACAAATGAATTGGGATTCGGTGGCACTGTTCGATTTTTGAAAAATGTGACTGGTTTTTGGCTGCTAGAGGAGTGCCGCAGAGATTGGCGGTTAAACGGAAATGAATATTCACCAGAGCAGCTAATTGAGTTAGCAAATCAGATTGAAATTGGAAAATTTCTAATTGACCCAGATGATCCAAGATTTGCCGCCCCTGGAGAAATGCCAGACCGGATCGCCAGTTATTGTAGAGCGAAAAAATTGTCCGTTCCTGAAACTCCTGGCGAATATGCACGTTGCATTTATGATTCGCTCGCTGTGGCTTATGCAAGAACCATTCGTAAAATCTCTTTAGTTTCAGGGAATCAAATCGAGACCATCCATGTTGTGGGTGGCGGTTCAGCTAATGATCTCTTAAATCAATTAACTGCGGATGCTACTGGCTGTGAAGTTCTGGCTGGCCCGGTTGAAGCAACAGTGATGGGAAATTTAGCCGTTCAAGCGATAGCAGTTGGAGCAGTTTCAGATTTAGTTCAAGCACGTGAACTAATCGGGCGTTCCGTCACTCTCAAGCGGTTCGAGCCAGATACTGGAATAGATTGGGAAAGCATGCAAAATCGTTTAAAGTTAAACAATTGAGTAAGTTAGGATTACTTTAATATTCGTTGAGGGATCGACAAGTCAGGAGCACAGATGTCAGAGAGCATGGTTGGTCAGATTGCGGTTGTCGCCGGCGGCGGAAGCGGAATTGGGGCTGCAAGTGCACGTGCAATTGCAGCAAAGGGTGCACATGTTGTGATCTGTGATCTTCGAATTGATAATGCTGAAAAGATTGTTGCCGAAATTAAGGCAGCCGGCGGCGCAGCATCAGCTCGTTTACTTGATGCCACAAAGGAAGCACAAGTTCATGAGGTAATTAATTCAGTTCATGCTGACCACGGTGCGATCCACGCTTTTGTAAATGCTGTCGGCATTACCGGGCCAACTGGAATTGCCGCGCATTTGCTTAAGACAGAAGATTTCGTAAATGTTTTTAATGTAAATCTCTTTAGTGCTATTTATATGAATGCTGCTGTTCTTCCACACATGATCAAAGCTGAGTATGGTCGAATCATGCATGTTGCATCTATCTCTGGCAAAGACGGCAATCCAAATATGGCCCCGTACAGCACTTCAAAAGCCGCGATGATTGGTTTTGTAAAAGCAACTGCTAAAGAGGTTGCTACAAAAGGTGTCACCATTAACTCAATCGCACCTGCTGTTGTTCGCTCACCGATAAATGAAAATACTCCTGAAGAAGTAATGAAGTACATGATTTCTCGTATCCCAATGGGACGTATCGGTGAGGCTAGTGAAGCCGGGGAAATGATCGCTTTTGTAGTCTCGCCAGCCTGCTCATTCACAACCGGATTTGTCTTCGACTTATCTGGCGGCCGCGCTACTTACTAAACTCCAGCACCTCAATCTTTATCGGCACCATATATATAGTCAGCGCGATCTCTTCCAAGATCGCTAATTTCGTGCGGTCGCGCACAAATGAGAAATCATGGGACATTGAGAATTTGTCGGCATCCCGAAAATCAAGTTTGAGCACGGTCCCATCAAAACTGGCCAGCCGCGCATCAAAGAAGATCAGCCAAAGGGTCCGGCTTTGGGCTTCTAACCGATCCAGAAGTTGGTTCCATCCAGCCTTGATCGCCTCAAGTGTTAAGTAAGGGCCGCTGGCCGGGGGAGTCGGGGATTCCAAGTTGGGCATGAAGGCAAAGGTACTGGGTATGGCTCAATTTGCTGGATTTCAGCCCAGATAGCGGCTCGATAACAGCCCGATAACAATCTCCTGATTCGTCTCATAAATATGCTCAAAATCGTTGACATCTGCCCGATTTACTGTGAATCTCACCCCAAGCAATACCGCTTTACCCAGGTACTACTAATGCCCAAGAGAAAGGGTCCCTCTTGAACAACAAGATTAAATCCGTAGCACTGGCAGCCGTGCTGTCGCTAGCAATCGGCGGTGCAGGTTCTATTAGCGCTGACGCTGCTACCAAAAAACCAGCTGCAAAACCTGCCGCTAAAAAACCAGCCGCAAAACCTGCCGCAAAACCTGCCGCAAAACCTGCCGCAGAACCAACTCCGGTAGCTGCATCAACTCCAGTTCAAAAAGAAGCTGCTGCGCTAAACGCATCTGGTAAGAAATTTACCTATTGGATTGGTTTGATCTTCTCTGATATTGCAAACTCAGCCGCACAAGATCAAATTAAGTCTTGGGGTAAATCTCGCGGAATTCAAGTAGATCCGGTACTTGTTAATCAAAACAACTTAACTGCACAGGTGACCGCAGCTTTGGCTGCAGGAACAATGCCAGATGCTCTTGACATTTCAGCTGGACTGATGTTGCAACTTGGCTCCAAGAATTTGTTGAACATCCAGTCACTCAGTGATGAAATGGCCAAAAAATATGGTGGCTGGAATGCTGCCGCCGCAGTCTTTGATGAAAAGAGTTATGCAGGCAAGGGACTAGGACTACCTTATGGAATTTCTGGAAACTTGATTAACCGTCGCCTAGATCTTCTTAAGGATGCTGGCGCAAAGACAACCGCACCAAAGACTTGGGAAGAGTTGATGGAAGCCGCTACCAAGACCATGAAAGTTGGCGGTGCCGGTTTTGCACTTGGAAATGTTGGTGATGCTGAAGGCGTCTTCCGTGCGCAATTCGTAGGTTACGGTGGACGTTACGCAGATGATGCAGGCAAGAAGTGCACAATTGATGCACCTGCAACCCGAGACTTCCTAGCATTTGTGAAGAAGTGGTATGACAAAGGTGCTTATGCAACCAGCGCTGTAACAACTGATGGTGGATGGGATAACAATCTTTACTTAGGTGGCAAAACAGTATTTATTGCTAACCCAGGTTCGGTTTACACCACACTACTAAATGGTTCAGCCGCTTGGCCAAAGAATCCGACTCTTGCGAAGAACACCGGATTCTCAGCACTACCTGGTGGACCAAAAGCACGCGTTGCTCCTTCAAATGCATGGTTGCGCGCGATTCCAGCAACAACGAAGTATCCAGAGCTTGCCAAAGATCTGATTCGTTTCTTGATGGATACTCGCAATATGCAGGAGTACTACGAGTGGGCAATTTATGGCCCATCTCTAAAGGACTACAACAAATTCAACTTCTGGGATGAGAATGTCGACCCTGTTCACGGCGGTCTATTTGACCTAGCGACAAATGGAACCTCAGATTCTTATCCTGATGTGAACAATGCAGCATTTGCCGCCTTTGGAACGAATTTCAATCTTTCCAAGATGGTGCAACGTCACCTATTAGATGGCGACAGTGCTGATAAAACGATTAAAGAAGCACAAGCAGCCTGTCAAACTCTTTACGATAAATAAGCTTTAACATCGCAAAGATTGGCTAAAAATTTTTGGGTGAGTCACCATAAAAAGTGACTCACCCAAATTTTTGAGTTTTTAAATTTAGACAAGGTATTGAGGAGAAAATATGTCTAGAGATACCATAGAGATTTCAAGTACGGGCACCGCAAAAAAACGCGATGGCCTTTTTGCTCCAACAAGTCTCTTTGGCTACTTCATGATGTTGCCTGCGATCTCCGTTCTGTTTTTCTTTTTTGCCTATCCGCTCACTTATGAAGTATGGACCAGTCTTACTGATGCAACTCTTGGTAATGACGCAAAATTTGTTGGACTCGATAATTACATCGCTTTGTTCTCAGATCCAGAATTTATTACTGCAGCACGAAACTCAGTCGTGTATGTCTCCTTTGTTCAAGCAGGAAAATTCACTTTAGGTTTAGGTATTGCGATTTTGTTACACCAAAAGCTGGTAGCGCGCGGATTTTGGCGTGCAGTCGTCTTAGTTCCGTATGCGATGCCAGGGTTCGTCGCATTTATGGTTTGGAAATTGATTTACAACCCAGATATAGGGGCTTTAAATATTTTCTTAACTAAGACTGGAATAACAGAGGCTCCAATCGCCTTCTTAGGAGATCGGAGTTGGGCGATGGCCTCGGTAATTTTCGCCACCATTTGGCGCGGGTTCCCGTTCTGGGCAATTATGTTTTTAGCTGCTTTGCAAGCTGTGCCAAAAGAGTTATACGAAGCTGCTGCAGTAGATGGCGCTAATGCTTGGCACAGATTTAAAAATATCTCGCTGCCTGGAATTAGACCAGTAATTCTTATTGTTTTTATGCTCTCAACAATCAATACGATCAACTCATTTGAAGCGATCTGGTTGACCACTGCTGGTGGTCCTTCAGATGCAACAGTAATTTTGCCGGTCTTTGCATATCGAGGATTAGCAGCATTCCAGATCGGCGAATCCGCAGCCGCTGCACTTAGCATGGTGCCAATCGCAATTGTGATTACCATATTTCTGCTAAATAAGTTGAAGAAGGATTAATCATGCAGCGAACCAATTTTAAATTTGAAGTATTCAAATACTCAATGTTGACACTGGTCGCGCTCTTTGTACTTTTTCCTGTTTACTACATGATCACGTTGTCACTTCGGTCCCAATCCTCACTTTGGACGAAGTCAACCCTTTTGCCAGTGGATTCAAATCTGGATAATTACCGTGCAGCATTTGAGAATACTGATTTCAAGAGATCTCTCTTAAACAGTGTGATTGTTTGTGGAACGGCAACAGTAATTGCAGTGATATTTGGCGTTATGGCGGCATACGCATTGGTGATTCTAAAGTTTAAGGGTCGCGACACCTTAGGCAGAATCATAATTATTGCCTTTTTAACTCCAGGGGCGCTGCTCTTTATTCCTTTGGCTGTGATTATGGCAAATATTGGACTTTCTAACTCCTTACAAGGTCTAATCTTGGTTTACTTGAGTTTTATGGTGCCATTGGGTACATATTTATTGATCGGATTTTTCCGCTCGCTACCACCTGAGTTAGAGGAGGCAGCGCGCATTGATGGAGCCAGCCGCTTGCAAGCTTTGCGATTGGTTTTGTTGCCATTAGTTGCACCGGGCTTGGTTTCTGTAGCGATTATTACATTCACTGGTGCTTACAACGAACTTCTCTATTCTCTAGTAATTAACGTTTCACCAGAGATGCGCACGGTTCCGGTAGCAATTCTGAATTTAAGTGTTGCTGATGAAGTTCCATGGGGACGCACGATGGCGTTTTCATCTATCGCCGCTTTGCCGGTCATGGCTATTTATTTTGTCGGACAAAGATTTGTCGTTGAAGGTTTGCAAACAGGTTCAGTAAAAGGTTAAAAAATCTAATAGGTACTCACAAGAAAGCAGGTAAGCAGATGCGTCCAGGATTTGGTCAGTTTATGGTAGCCAGCGAAGAGTATTTACAATTCGCCCAACAATTTGGTGCTACAGATATTCTCTTGAATACTCCATCGATCCCAGGTGATGGTGGTCGTTGGCAGTTATATGATTTGGTTAAGTTGCGTCTGCGCGTAGAGCAGTTCGGAATGAAGTTGAGCGCACTTGAGAATGTGCCAACGAATTTTTATGACCACATCATGCTTAATGGACCAAAGCGCGATCAACAGATCGAAAATATGATTTACACAGTTCGAAATATTGCCCGTGCTGGAATTCCAATCTTTGGTTACAACTGGATGCCATCACATGTGTGGCGCACGCCGCCAGTTGCAATTCGTGGCGGCGCACTTGCTACAGCTTTTGATAACAATATTGCGCAAAAGTACCCATTAACTCACGACCGCGAATACAGCGAAGAAGAGATGTGGGCAAATCTTGAGTACTGGATCAAGATCATTACTCCAATCGCAGAAGAAGAAGGAATCCGCCTAGGAATCCATCCATGCGATCCACCAGTTGAAACACTTGGTGGAATTCCTCAATTATTGCGTTCCTTTGCGGCTTACAAGCGCTTAATTGAAATCTATCCAAGTGATAGCAATGCAATTGAGTTCTGCCAAGGAACCTTCTCAGAGATGAAAGATGACATTTACGAGATGATTGAATATTTCGTGTCTCGCAAAAAGATTCTTTATGTTCACTTCCGCAACGTCTCAGGAAAAGTTCCAGTCTTCTATGAAGAGTTTGTGAACACTGGATACGTCGACATGCACAAGGCGATGAAGATCTACCACAAGCACAACTTTGATGGATTCTTTATTGATGATCACGTTCCACACACTCATGGAGATACGCCATGGGGGCATCGTGGTCGGGCTTTCGCTAACGGATATATCCAAGCGATGATTGAGGCTGTTAAGAAGCAAGGATAATTGATTTCATAAAGACGAAAGGCTGTGGCAAAGGTGCGTTCAGGTCAAGGAATTTGGATCAGCACTGGTTTTAGCCACGGCGATAAGTTGCAATTTTCGCAGCAATTTGGAATCACCGATGTGGCAATTCAATCTTATGACACGTCGGGGATTCCAAGTAGTGGTGGAAAATTTGAGTTACATGATTTAGTGAAACTTCGCTTGGGGATTGAAAACTTTGGCATGAAATTAACGGCATTGGAAAATGTTCCATCTAACTTCTATGACCACATCATGCTTAATGGTCCTAAGCGGGACCAACAGATCGAAAATATGATTTACACGATTCGCAATATTGCCCGTGCTGGCATCCCAATCTTTGGATACAACTGGGAGCCTTCACTTGTTTGGCGCACCAAGCCAGAGTTAATTCGTGGTGGAGCTGTTGCCACAGCATTTAATGAAAATATCGCTAAGGAGTATCCACTTTCACATGATCGTGAATATAGCGAAGAAGAGATGTGGGCAAATCTTGAGTACTGGATCAAAATCATTACTCCGATTGCCGAAGAAGAAGGAATTAGGTTAGGAATTCATCCAAGTGACCCACCAGTTACAAAATTAGGTGGCATCCCAAGGCTATTCCGCTCTTTTGATGCGTATAAGCGGTTAATTGAAATTTATCCAAGTGATAGCAACGCAATTGAGTTCTGCCAAGGAAGTTTTTCAGAGATGAAAGATGATATCTACGAGATGATCGAGTACTTCGTTTCTCGTAGGAAGATTCTTTATGTGCACTTCCGAAATGTTTCTGGTCCAGTTCCAGTTTTCAAAGAAGAGTTCATCAACACCGGACATGTAGATATGTATAAAGCTATGAAGATCTACCACAAGCACAACTTTGATGGCTTCTTTATGGATGACCATGTTCCGCATACTCACGGGGATACCGAATGGGGGCACCGTGGCCGTGCTTTTGCAAATGGATATATTCAGGCATTGATTGAAGCAGTTCAAAAAGAATAAGAATTAAAAAACCCCGAGGGGTCGACCCGGGGTTTTAACTCGCAGTAATAAATTTAACTTAAGCCGAAAAATCACTTTTAGAAATCTCTGCGTTACCAGACGCATTCTGATTTTTCGCCGGCTTGTTTACTTTGCTTTGGACATTTGGATCGGGTTGCTGATTGTTCCGTCCCCCAGGCTTGTTTGGCTGCATTGGCTGTAGTGGTGGATTCTTTTGATTCTTGTTTCCTGTTGGATTTTGTATTGGCTTGCGTGGTTCGACTGGAGGTGGTGCAAATACCGGGCGCTCAGGTTTAACTGGAATATCACCGAGGGCCTCAATTGCATTTATTCGGTTTTTTGTTGCTGCCATTACTGCTGCACTTATTGCTGCTCGCAAAGCATTTCTTGCTTCTGGCGTATTTGCACTGCTTTGAGAACTTCTTTGATCGGCTCGCGCTTTATCGATAGCCGTTTTAAAAGCTTCATTTATCGTGGCTAATTCGACTTTGTATTTTTCTTCAAATGCAATTAAATCTAATTCATATTTACCAATTTCTATTTTGTGCGCTGCTTCTGCGCTACGACGCTCTTGCTTGTATTTATCTAAAGCAATTTTGTATGCCTCGAAGGCAACTTTGTAAGCCGCTAGTTGTTCTTCATAACTTCCGGTTGCAGATGCTGAGGGAGCTGGAGAAGTTGGAGCGGGAGTTTCCGCTGCCTGAGCCGTGAGTGAAGTTGGAATTAAGAGGGAAGCTGAAATCAAGAAGGCTCGCGAGAGTTTGAAAGCGCTTCGCCGACTTTGTGCCATTTGTGACTCCTCTATTCTCTGTCATTCTCTGTCAGTAGCTGCTATCTGCACTTCGATAACGGTATCGAAGTTATGAGCCAATCTTCCCCTTTGATTTTGTGAGGGTTCTGTGAAAATGGTTCGCGCTTTGTGGGATTGAGGGGAATCCCCTATTTATGGGGTGCCATTGGATTGGTCCTACTAGTAGCCTCACCTGATAGATAGCCCAATCGAGGGGGTCCAGATGTCCAGTACAACAGGGTTGGCTAAGACAGATACGCCTGTGATTTTGGTGGTAGATGACGAAGTAGGGGTTCGTGACTTGCTCGGAGATGCCTTGCGTCTTGGTGGCTATGAAACTTTTGAGGCAACTGATGGGATGGCTGCTCTTACCGCTTTGCGTAAGCGACCAGCCAACCTCTTGGTGATCGATATAAATATGCCATTGATGGATGGCTTTGAACTTCTAGAACGGCTACGTGCGACTGGTGATCTCACACCGGCGCTGATGTTGAGCGCAAGAGGAGAAAAGAGCGATATTGCCCGTGGATTACGTTTAGGGGCCGATGATTATGTAACTAAACCGTTTAGCCTTGAAGAGTTATTGCTTCGGGTAGCGGCAATTTTGCGGAGATCTACTCCAAATAGTTCATCTGCACCAATTTTGCGCTGTGGGCCGATTCAATTAAATAATGAATTGCATCAAGTTACTTTAGGAGAAGAGGTTGTTGAACTTTCTCCAACCGAGTACAGATTATTGCAATACCTGATGGAACATAAAGGAAAAGTATTAAGCAAAACGACGCTGTTGAGTGCAGTTTGGGAAATTGATTTTGACTCT
>SXGQ01202070.1_pt1 | contig 22182 bp, 20 predicted proteins | sample 3178371 | NCBI WGS metagenome assembly SXGQ01 (sample SAMN11356859, study PRJNA531348) | freshwater metagenome | isolation source: freshwater sample F1-20 | place: China: Fuxian Lake, Yuxi | collected 2017-12-25 | reverse complement strand
CATCTTGCCCTCGACGCTCGAGGCGTAGGGGCGGCCCGTGGCCTCCTTGATGAAGAGCGCGTCCATATCGGCCCGCAGGCCGATGCGGCGACCTCCCTGCCGCTTGCCCCGCAGCGTCCCGACGACCCCCGTCTTGCCGAGGCCGCGGTGGACCTCGATGCCGAGGCCGGCCAGAAAGGTGGCGACCAAGTCGCTCGTGCGGACCTCCTCGAAGGCGGTCTCGGGATGGCGGTGGATGTCGCGGCGCAGCGTCGTGAGCCGATCGACAAAGGCGGTGTCGGCTGCGATCGAGGCGGCGGTCGTGAACTTCATGGCACCTCCCGGAAGCATATTCCCGCGGGAATCGGCCCGCAAACCGCCCGGCTGCCCGTCAGTTGAGCGGGAGCGTGAGCACCGGCCCGGCATTGCTCGACTGCGATTGGAGGTCGATCGCAAACTTGACGAGGTTGAGCGTCGATCGCGACTGCACGTCATCCTCGGCGATGTAGAACCAGTGGCCGCGGTAGTGCACCGCCAGTTCGCTCCGCAGCGGCCGATGCTTCTGCACGCAGACCTTGAACAGCCCCTGGGTGATCTGCCGCGCGTCGAACAGCCTGCCGTCGGGCGCCTTGAACGTGCCGACCGTGCCGCGGCGGAGGTGCGATTCCGGCACATCCACCCCCTTCGCAAGGAAGGCGAGCACCTGGTAGCCAGACCGCACGTTCATCGTGAGCGTGTCGGTGGGCTCGCCGAGCGGCGTGGTCCCGGTCGATTCGGCGAGGTAATCGACTTCGTCATTCTCCTGAGATTGGACCGTGTAGACGCTACGGCCCGGCTCGAGGCGAAAAACCCGCACAAGCTCCTGGAAATCCGCCTCGCCCAGATGCTCGGGCGGAATCGTGAGAGCCATCAGCCGGGACTCCTTCAGGAGCGTCACCTCGTCCCCGGCCACCTCGTAGAAGTATCCCTTCGTGGCGGCGGCAACGATGCCGGCCCCGAGCACCTTGCCACCTCCCGGCAGTTCCTTGGCGGGCACGCTGCCGTGAGCCTCCACGTCGCGCTTGGCGACCCGCGCTCGCAGGGCCCCGCGGGACTGCAGCCCGTCGATCAGATCGATCGCGTAGCGATACTCGTCGTTGGGCTCGATGATGCAGCTTCCCGGTGACGTCGCGGTGGGCGAGTTGCGGACGCCATTGATGCTGTCCACGAACGCCCGCAGAAACGTGCGGGTATCGTTGCCGGGCGCGATGTCGATGAGCAACTCGGCCGTGAAGGCCTTCGTCAGCGACTTGGCGAGATTGTCGCCGGTCCGCGGCTGGTAACTGAGTGTCGGCTCGTCCTTGAGCGTGAAAACTCCGCCGAAGGTGCCTTGCAGCGGCGTGTCGGCGGGCTGTGCACCGACGCCGCCGGTGCTCGCCTCTGTCAGCGTGGTGACCGTCGGAAGATCGAGGAATCCGGGGATCTCGCCATACCGCATCCGCACGATGTTCAGCAGCATCTCCTGGGAGGCGGTGTGGCTGTAGCTCTGGTTGTACTGCAGCCGCGTGCCCCGGATCGCCCACGAGCCCAGGCACCCCGTCGCCACGATGGAGCACGCGATCACGACCATGACGAGCCCGAAGCATCGCGGGCGGCCGACGCGCTGGTCTCGAGGTGTTTTCATGACGGGCTTCAGTTGACGGGCAGCGTCAGCACCTGCGTTTCGCCGGCCTCGGAACGAATGTCGACGATGAGCTTCACGTAGTTGAGCGTCGTCCGCGACTGCACGTCGTTCTCGGGAATGTAGAACCAGTAGCCGCGGTAATAGACCGCCGTGTCACACCGGAGCGGCCGGTGCTTCTGAACGCAGACGTGAAACAGGCCTCTGGTGAGTTTGTGGCCGTTGAACGGCCGGCCGTCGAGTGCCTTGAACATGGGGGCCACACCGCGGCGGACGTGCGGTTCCGGCACGTCCACGCCCTTCGACAGGAATGCCAGCACCTGATAGCCGGAACGCACGTTGATCGACAGGACGTCTCGCGGCTCCATCGAGCCGGGGCTCGTCGCCGGGACCGACTCCACGACCGGATGTTCAGGCGACGGCAGCAGTTCAGCCTCTTCCCCGCCGGCCACGGCCAGGGGTATCGCGACGTCCTCCACCGGCAGCGGCGGATCGCCCGCTGCAGACTCGGCGTTGAGGTTGACCTCGTCGTCTTCCTGGGATTTCACACGGTATGCGGTTCGCCCCGGCTGCAGCCGGAAGATCCTCGCCAGTTCGTGGACGTCGGCCGCGTCGACCGCGTCGGGAACGACGGTCATGGCCAGGAACCGGGACTTCTTGAGGAGCACGGCCTGGTCGCCGGTCATCTGGAACACATAGTCGTTCTCAGCCGCGGCGAGCAGGTCGGTGGCGATCAGATGCTTGGCGGACAGCGGTGAACCCTGCGGCTTCTCGTCGAGTTCCGCCACCCGCATCTTCACCGCGCCGCGATTCTGCAGGCCGATGAACAGATCGACCCCGTCGCGATACTCCCCATTGTCCTCGAGGATGCGGCTCGCCGGCGAGGTCGCCTGGGGGGAGTTGCGGACACCGTTGATGCTGTCCACGAACGCCAAGAGGAACATGCGGGTGTCGTTGCCGGGGGACACGTCGAGGATCGCCTCGGCCTTCAGGGCCTTGATCATCGACGCTCCCATGTCGTCGCCGGTGCGGGGCGCGTAGGTGATCGTCGGCCTGTCGCGGAGATTGAATGCGCCATCCAATGCGCCCTGGAACGCCGATTTCTGCGCTCCGGCACCGATCATGCTGGCTTCGGTCTGGCTGACCACACTCGGCATGTCGAGGAAGGTGGGTGTCTCGCCATACCGCATCCGCACGATGTTGAGGAGCATCTCCTGCGACGCGGTGTGGTTGACGCTCTTGTTGTATCCCAGCCGCGTGCCCCGCATCGCCCAGGAGCCCATACAGCCCGCCGCGGCGACGCAGACGGCCACCACGGCGAGGATTCCGCCGCGATGGAGCCGACGATGTGCGGGCGTGGCGGGGGCTCGGACCATGGCTGGCAAACGAGATTCACGGGATGGAATCAGGGGGAAAAACGATGGGCATATAGATGCCTGCACCAGCTTGGTCAATCCATGTGCGAGCGGCAGTGACGGCCCCGCCCCACTCCCCCGGCATGCGCCACCCGGGCCCTTGCCCAGACTGCCTTACCTGCCGGCGCGATGGTGGGAAGCGTTTCATCCCGCTACGCTTCCAGGCGTCCTGCCCGAAAATGAATGTCGCCCGGATCCATCCCGTCATGCTCGAGACCATCGTCGTCGGGGTCATGCTCTTCGCCACCACGAACATCGATGACATCTTCCTGACGATGGCGTTTTTCGCTGACCCGCGGCTCGATCGCCGGGCCGTCGTGGCCGGCAAGTTTCTCGGCATCGCGGCCATCGTGGCGGTGAGCACCGTGGCCGCGGCCTGCGCCATGGCGGTGCCGCCGGAGTGGGTGGCGCTCCTGGGGTTCGCGCCGCTCGGGCTCGGCCTGCACCGGCTCTGGTCGGCGTGGCGAGCGCTGCCGGGCGTGACCGACCAAGACGAGGGCGTGCCTCGAGCGGCAAGTTCGCTCGCGGCGCAGGCCTGCTCGGTCGCGGGCGTCACGGCCGCCAACGGCGGCGACAATCTCGGCGTCTATGTGCCGGTCTTCAGTGAGCAGTTCCGGGCGATTCCGGCGTTCGCGGTCATTTTCGCCATCATGACCGGGCTCTGGTGCGTGGGGGGCAACCTGCTCGTGAACCATCGCCTGGTCGCGGCCACGATGCGGCGGCTGGCGGGAAGGCTCCTGCCCTGGGTGCTGATCGTGCTCGGCCTGGTCATTCTCGCCGGAGCCCGGGGCCTCGTGATGCCGGTGCGGCCATGACACTCCACACCGCCGTCATCGACGCCGGCAGCAGCGGCACGCGGCTGTTCCTCTACCGCGTCGAGCCGGGTCGCTTCGCCCGCGTGGAGAAAATCCTCGAGCAGGAGTTTCCGACGATGGCGTCGGGGGCGAAGGAAGACGGGATCAACAACTTCGTCCGGCCCGACGATCCCGCGGCGCAGGCAACCGTGGTGCCCGAGATCATCGACCCGCTGCTCGGGCATGCCCGCGGGGCTCTCGCCAGGCTCGCGGTCGAGCCGGCCGCGGTCGAGGTGAACCTGCTCGCCACGGCGGGCATGCGGTACGCCGAAGGGCTGCATGGCCGCCCCGCGGTCGATCGTCTTTACGACGCGATCCGCGACGGCATCCGCCGGCAGGGCTTCGCGGTGGGCGAGGTGCGGACGACGTGCGGCAGCGAGGAGGAGGGGATCTGGACCTGGATCAATCTCAACGACGTGCTCGTGAACGCCTTCGCGAAAGACATCGAGCCCGTCGGAATCGTCGAAGTGGGGGGCTCGTCGCTGCAACTCACCTTCCCCACCGACGAGGATCCCGACGCCGTGCCGCACGTGCACCGCGTCGCGCTCAACGGCCGCTCATTCGCCGTCTCCTGCCAGAGCTTCCTCGGGCTCGGGCAGGACGACGCCCGCAAGGAGATGCGGCGGCGTCTCGGGCCGGAGGGCTCGGCGGTCTGTTTTCCGCGCGGGTTCCGCGCGGCCTCCGACCACGGCGACGTGCTCGACGGGGTCGGCATGCACCGGCTCGCGGCGGACGGCCGCTACGAGTTCGGGGCCTGTTCGGCAGCCTATGAAGCGATCGTGAGTGAGCGGCTCGCCACGGCGGGCCCGCCGGACCTCGCGCACGCCCGCGGGGATTTCGTGGGCATCGACGGCGTCTACTACGCGACCGAGCCTTGGGGCATCGAGGAGGATCCGGAGGAGCTCCCGACGATGATTCGTGCCCGGTGTGGGTCGGCCGGGAACTTCCCGGACATCGACGAGCGGGAGTTCGTGCAGGCCCACGCGGCCAACGCCACCTACGTGCACATGCTCCTCGCGCGGCTATTCGCCGGCACCGGCCGCAGGCTGGTGCGGGCCGTGCCTTCCCGTCGGAACGGCGACACGATGCTCACCTGGACGCGCGGCTATCTGCTGTCACGCCACAGCCATTGAAAACACCGGGGTCGCGCAGATGCGTCGCGTTCGCGAGCGGATTCGTCCCTCGCTCTGCCCGATTCGTCCCAGCCTGATCGGCTGCGCGCCCGATTCGTCCCTACTCAATCCCGATTCGTCCCTGCCCGTGCCCGATTCGTCACTTTGTGGGTTTTGTGGCTTTTGGGTGAGCGCTGTGGCTGTAGAACTGCTCTCGGACGTGTCGGTTCCTGAGTCCCGCCAGAGGAGTTTGCTCACGATGTCGTTCGCTCGCCTGACCCGCTTCTCCCAAGAAGCCTCGCCCGTAAGACTGTGTTGCTTGATGTCCGTGCCTCGCCGAACGCAACGCATTCGTCCGTTCGTCGCGACAGCCCTTTGTCTTTTTGCCTTCTTCAGTCCATCGCTTTCAAAAGCGGAGTTGCTCTCTTATACGTTGTCGGGCGGGCTCATCAGCGGAACACTCGGAGGAACTCCGTTCACCGCTGCAAATTGGACCATTACCGCAACGGCCAACTCATCAGCGGCGCAGTTCCTTCCACAAAACTCGGGAACCGGCGGTCCGATTTGGGCGCCCGTCTGGTATCAGACGGTGACGCCTACGATCTCCATCGCAAGCGGGACTTCAGTCCTTACGGCTACGCTCACTGGAACTGGACAGTGGTTCCTCGAGTCACGCGATTACTCTGTTTTTGGCACTCCCAATGATGGAGCCGTTGGTTTTTTCTATTCAACGAGCGGAGTAGAAGAGGGCAACGGTGCCTATATAGGGGGTCTTATTGGATTTAATAACCTCCAGACGACAGGGACGGTCAACGGCCAGAGTGGCTTTGACAGCGGATCCGGAGGCATTCTCGGTTTTCCTACATCAGTCGGCAGACTTTTCATCGCTTCAGACACTGGGGCTGCGGGCACCTTCGTGACCGCCGTGCCCGAACCCTCCGCCTGTTACATGGCCCTCGTGGGGCTGGCCTACGGAGGCTACTCCGCGTGGCGGCGGCGGAAGCGGGCCTGACGTCAGCCGTCCAGCCAATGTGATGCCAACGGGAGGGGAGCAGGTCGCCATCACGGGCCTGCTTCCCTCGGTGTTTTTCGTCTCCCATCCTTGAAGCTTGGATGAAAGGCCCGGCCGCGAGTGCCGCGGTGGGTTTGCAAGAGTTCTGAACTTGGGGTCGGCATGGGTGCGGATGTTGGCCGGGGCCGCTCTCCGGAGCCGCCGACGGGATCACATCGCAGCCGATCGGGAGGCGCGCGGCTCCTCGGGCGGCCTGCTTCTACCGCCGCCCCTTATTCTGCTCTGCCAGCCATTCCGGGATGACGAAGTCCTCGGTCGGGCTGCCATCGGGTTCGGCGATCAAATCCAGCGTCTCGACGGGCGGGATTTCGATGTCCCGCTTCCCGAGCAATGCCGTGAGCGTCTTGGGGGAGATTTGCTCGAGGTTGGGCAGGGCGAGAGGGCCTTTTCGTGCGGCGAGGGCTTGGGCGATGGCGACAGAGTCGGGGGAGTCGAGGGCGGTAATGTGGGGGAGCCAGCCATCCCACGCCGTCGACTCCGCGAGCACTTTGGCGATGTCATCGTTGAGCGTGGTCAAGCCACTGAGGAAAAGACCTTCGCCCTTTAACTTCGCGAGTGCCTTGGCGGAAGCGGCGTCGAGCTTCGTCAGGCCGTTGATAAACAGATATTCGCCCTTGAACTCCGTCACGAGCCTCTTTGCCTGCTCCGGCGTCAGGCTCTCGATTTTGTCAGAGCCGAGCGACACCCAAGACAGGAGTTGGGCGAAAACGTGGGCAAAAGACTTCGCGGGCTTCATGGCGGGCCTCGCGGCAACAGGCGGGAAGGGGGTATTCGGGCCAGTCGCCCGACCAGTCTCACCCGTCGCGTAGGCTGAGATCAGATTGGATCGGAACAGGTCAGATGGCCTCAATCCGATCGGAGGCAATCGGATGGGATTCGGTTCCCCTCACAATCCGTTCTCAACCCATCCGATGCCCTCGGATCCCCTCCCCCAAGAGCACTGGATCGTGGGCTTGGCGTGGGCTTGGGACAACCCCGTCAGGAATCGCTTCAAGCGAAATCACAAAAAAGAACAAATGCCGGAGGTGGGACTTGAACCCACACGCCCTTGCGGGCAACGGATTTTGAGTCCGCCGCGTCTGCCAGTCCGCCACTCCGGCTCGTCAGGCCACCGCCAAACGCGAGCCTACGGCTTTGGACCGGGCTTTTCCAGCCGACGCGGCCGCGGCTGTCATTTCCCGCGGCCCGCCCCGCGATGCTACGGTGGGAGTCATGCTCACCATCGTTTTCGAGGACAAGGCCGCCGAAACGCTCGGCGTGCTCGCCACCGCCCGCCCCGCCTGCGATCTCACGATCGGCACCCTGACGCTCGTGGAGGCCCTCGGCCGCTTCGGCACCGTGCGGCGTGCCGTGCGACCCCATCTTGCCAGCTATCTCGCCGCCCTCGACAGCCGGCGGATCGCCGTCTGGGGCGGACAAGCAGACACCGGCACCCTGCCGCCCACCGCATCGCGGCACGGCGAGATCGTGCTCGCCGTCAACGCCCGCGTGGTGCCCGATCAAGGCACCCTCACCACCCTCCGCTCGCTCGTCGATGCGGGCCGCCGCTGCGTCGTGCGAAGCGGCGACGCGATCGCCGCCGCCATCCTCCATCGGGATGGCGATCCGCTGCACCACGACCGTCTGCCCGCCGACGGACCGGCCGCCTGCCGGATTCTCGACACGCTCGAGCTGCCCGAGGCCGACGCCATGCTCGACATGCTCGTTGAACCACACGATGTGGTGTCGGCACACGAGCGGGCCCTCGCCGGAAGCCTCGCGCTGCGAATCGACTCGGGCGGCTTCCGCGAGGTGCGGCCGGGGCTCTTCGCCACGGAGACTTCCCGCATCGCCGATCAGGTCGTCGTGAGGCAGGGACCGGTCGTGGTCGCCGAGGGCGCGGAGATCGGACCGTTTGTCTGCCTCGACGGACCACTCTGGATCGGCCCTGACGCCCGCGTGAATCCGCACACCTGGATCCGCGCAGGCACGGCCATCGGCCGTGCGTGCCGCGTCGGGGGCGAGGTCGAGGCGACCGTGATGGAGCCCTTCTCCAACAAGCCGCACGACGGATTCCTCGGCCACAGTCACGTCGGCAGCTGGGTCAACCTCGCTGCCGGCACGATCACGAGCAACCTGAAGGCGACCTACGGCCCGGTGCGGCTGCACGGGCTCAAGCCCGACGGCGGCCGGCTCACGATCCACACCGGCCGGCAGTTTCTCGGGGCCATGATCGGCGACTTCGTGAAGAGCGGCATCAACTCCTCGATCCCGTGCGGCGCCCGGATCGGCGTGGCCGCCACGGTCGGCGGCACCGTTCCGGAGCAGGTCGTCGCGTTCACCAACCAGCTCATCGGCGGCGAGGCCGGCACGCGTTCGACGCCGGCGCAGGTGGCCACGGTGCTCGAACGGATGATGGCCCGCCGCGGCCTGCAGATACTCGACGCCGACCGGAGCCTGCTCGAAGCACTCGCCTGACACTCGCCTGACACTCGGCGAATCGCGCGGCGCGGACGGCGGCTGGCGGGGACGTGGTGGCACTCGATCCTCCCGCCGCTGCTCTTTCGTCTCCGCGTCATTCGGGAGGGCGTGGCGCGGCATGGCAGGCATGCGTGCGGCGGCAGGTTTTTTGGAAATGGCGCCGACCGGCAGGGGTTCCGCAGCGCTGGCCCGACCCGCGCGACGGGCACTTCCGCCACCCTCCGGAAACCGGCAACAGTCGAAGTGGGCAGACTCTGGAACAAGCCTGCCCGAGCGGCATGCATGGATCATCGAACGGGGAAAGCCTCGGTGTTTCCACCGGTCGATCAAGCGGGCAAAGTTCATGGATGACTTTGTCCACGGACCGCTAGAATACCGACGGCGTTCTTTCCCCGTCTTTCAGCCCCGAGGCAACGCTTCACCGTGTCGATCAAGGACGACTACGCCCCCGGACGGTTCGGCCTGTCCTTCGAGCTCTTTCCCCCCAAGACGGCCGAGTCCGAGGCGGTCATGTGGCGGACGGTCGCCGAGCTCATGGACTTCGACCCCACGCTCGTCACCTGCACCTACGGCGCCGGCGGCTCGACCCGCGGCACCACGCTCGACGTACTCGCCGGCGTCAAGTCGCGGCACGACGTGCCGGTCGCCAGCCACCTGACCTGCGTGGGCAGCTCCACCGACGAACTCCGCGACTACCTCCGCGCCGCACGGGATCTCGGCGTGGCGGCGATCGTCGCGCTGCGGGGCGATCCACCCAAGGGCGAGACGGCGTTTGCGGCAGTCGATGGGGGCCTGCACCACGCCTCGGAGCTGGTCGCGCTGGTCCGCGCGGAGTTTCCGGAGTTCGGGATCCTCGTGGCCGGCTATCCGGAGACCCACCAGGAGGCCACGAGCCCCGAAGCCGACCTCGAGAACCTGAAGCGGAAATGTGCCGCCGGCGGAGACCTGGTGATCACGCAGCTCTTCTACGACAACGCCGACTTCTTCCGCTTCCGTGACCGCTGCAACGCCCTCGGGATCATGACGCCGATCGTTCCCGGGGTGATGCCGGTCACCAACTACGCGCAGGTCCGTCGCATCGCCAGCCTCTGCAAGGCCCGGCTGCCCGAGTCGTTCACGCGGCCCTTCGAGGCCGCCGGCGACGACGAAGAGGCGCAGTTCGAGGCGGGCGTGACGTTTGCGGCACGGCAGGTGGAGGAACTCATCGCCGGGGGCGTGCCGGGCGTCCACTTCTACGTGCTCAACAAGTCACCCGCCACCGTCCGCGTGCTCGATCACGTCGGCCTCGAACGGGCCGGCGGCGGTCACGATCGCCGTGGCGGCTGATCGTCGTCCATCGTGCGGATGTAGCTCCGCAGCCGCTCCAGCTCGTCGGTCACGTGCCGCAGCTTGAGCATGTTTTCAACACGCTTGACCAGCTCCACGCGGTTGACCGGCTTCGACAGAAAATCGTCGGTGCCCGCCTCGACCGCCCGTTCGATGTCGCCGAGCTCACCGAGCGCCGTGACCATCAGGATCATGATCGGGCTCGTGGCGGGATCCGACTTCAGCCGCTGGCAGACCTCGAAGCCGGACAGCCTCGGCATCATCACGTCGAGCAGGAGCACGTCGGGCCGGAAAGCCGCCACCTTCTCGAGCGTGTCGGCACCGTCCACGGCGGAGGCCATCTCGCAGTCGAGATCGGACAGATAGACCTCGAGCAGCTCACGATTGGGCTCGTTGTCGTCGGCGATCAGCACGCGGGGCTTGCGGGCTTCGGAGGGGGCGGCCTTGGACTTGGGCATCGGGAACCGGTGAGGTGAGGGGAAGGGCGAAGCGCCCAGGGAGCGGCGGGGGTCGGTGGGTGGCGGAGGGTCAGGGGGTGTCGAACACGGACTGGCTCTTCACGATCGCCATGTCGTCGGGAAACGTGTGGAACGCCTGCACGATCAGGCTCCGGGGCCGCGTCTCGACGTCGATCCAGCTCAGGGCTCCGAGGGCCACCCGGCCGTGCGACTCGAATCGATGGAGGAGGCCGCGCTTCGCCCCCGCCTCGACGAGTTCCTGCTGGAACCCCCAAAACACCTCGGGCTGCACCGTTTCGAGCTGAAAGGAGGTCTGGTAGCAGGCCCCCCCGCGGCACTCCATCCGGTCGCTCCGCTCGCCGGCGATGCGATGCGACAGGAGCCGACGCTTCTGCGGCAGGGGCTGGGCCATGCTGGTGGCCACCTCGGTGAGCGTCAGGCCGTCCTTCCGCCAGGTGACGAGATGGCCGGCGGTGGTGATCGCCACGCTCGCCGAATATGTGCCACGTTCGATCGACCGCTGGGCGCGGATCTCGAAGAGTTCGGGGTGGAGCGCTCGGCCGTAGAGTTGGAAGACCAACTCGGCGACCTTGGGGCGAAGCGAAATCACGACGTCATGTCTCCTGGCCAGTGACACGCCGCACGACCCGTCATGCGGCCCGATCTCATCACCCGCCTCGACAGCCGACGATTATACGAACTCACCGCAGCGGCAACCACGCCGAATCGCGACCCGGCCTTTTCAGCCATCCGACGTTGGCAGGCGGCGAAACGAGTCTGCCCGAGCAGGATGCGGGGGCCGTCGACCAGAGGAACCCGCGGCGTCTCCACCGGTCGATCCAGCGGACAAAGGTCGTGGCTGACTTTGCCCACGGACAACTACAGCAATCCCACGAGGATGTCGTAGATCGCATGCGTGCCGGCGGCGATGCCGAATCCCCGCGTTGTGAAGAGCAGGGCGAAGAACAGCCCGGCCAGAAATCGGAAGGTGAAGCTGTACAGGCCGAACGCGTCGCCCAGCGGACCGACATAGTGGGCGAGGCTGAAGAGCAGACTCGATCCGACGAGCCCCCAGCAGGCGGCCGCGACCCCGGAAAATCCGATTCGCTCGAAGGCCCACGCGAGCGCCGGCAGGAGCAGCAGTCGAAACAGCACCTCCTCGTAGAGACCGGCGCCACAAAACGCCACCAGCCGCACGAACACGCCCTCTTCGCCGACCCCGGCCGCCAGCGGCCAGAAGCGGTCCTGCAGCCGCGCCAGGCCGATCAGGGCGGCGGCCCAGGCCACGCTTTCCACCGCCATGCCGAGGAGCACGACGGGGCTGAACCGCCAGCGGTCGTGCTCGACGTGGTGCCAGGCGAGCAGGCCCACCACCGTGAGCACCGGCAGCAGGAAATACGAGCCGAAGCCGAGGGCATCGAGCGACTGCCGGAGCCACACGTCGGCCCCGTTGCGGGGCGTTCCGCGGCCCAGAAACAACACGCCTCCTTCGTAGGCCAGCACGAGCGGCAACGCGAAGACGAGGCTCGTCAGCGGCGTTCGCGACAGGCTCCAGTAGCCCTCGCCGGCGGCGGAGAAGGCTGGTGCGGCGGCGGAATCGTCCCCGCCCGAGGTGTCCGCACCGGCACCGCCGGCGGCTTCGTGCAGGGATCGCGCGAGGTCTTCGGGCGGCGACTCATCGTCGGAGTCGTCTGCTGCGGCGGGTGACGTGCCGAAAAATCCCATCGTGCCCCGTTTCCTGCCCTGACTCCCGATGAATGACTCGACCAGCACACCATACTCCGCGTCGCGCCGGCAATGCCTGCCTTGCCGCCATGAAATTTTTTTGGCCTGTCAATCGTCGGTTTTCAGGGTCTTGGGATGCAGGCGGGCGTGGTCGCCGCGCATGTCCTTGACAAGATGCCCGTGTGCCACAGAATCACGCCATCGCCGTGCACGCGGACGTGATCAGCACGTCACTGCGGGCTGGCGACGAACATCGCGAGCATTTGAGGATTTGGGGGGCGACGACTTGAGGGATCGACAGTCGACGACCTTGGTCGTGGCCTGGATGTCCCCCCCGTTTTCTTCGGCTGCTTGTCCCCGGCGGAGCTGCTCTCGAGCCTCTTCCGCCGGGGTTTGCCTGTGGGAGGTGCCAGGGCGTTAGAATCCGGTGACTCGGGAAGATCACGGGAAACGCCATGGCACGATGCCTGATCGGATGCGGCTCCAATCTTGGAAAGCGCCGCGAACAGCTTGACCGGGCCGTGGAGCTGCTCCGCTTCATGCCCGGCGTGACGTTTCTGGCAGCCAGCCGCTACCGCGAGACCGCTCCCGTCGGCGGGCCGCCGGGGCAGGCGGCGTTTCTCAACGGGGCCTGCCTGATCGAGACCGAGCTCTCGCCCCACGCGGTGCTCGAAATGCTCGCCGCCGTGGAGAACACGCTCCATCGCGACCGGCACGACCGCTGGGGCGAGCGGACGATCGACCTCGATCTGTTGCTCTACGGAGACCTCATGCTGGAGTCGGCCGAGCTCACCGTGCCGCATCCACGGATGGCGACGCGGCGGTTCGTGCTCGAACCCTCCGCCGAAATCGCCGCGGAGTTCACCTACCCGCCGGCGGGCTGCACCGTCGGCGAGCTGCTCGACAACATCTCGGCCACGCATCCTCTGATCGCCGTCGTGGGCGTGCCGGGCAGCGGCGCACCGGAGATCGCCGCCGCGGTGGCCGACGCGGTGATGGGCCGCGTGATCCATGCCCCCTCGCCGCTGCCGCTCCCGGCCCGGGACGAGGCCGGACTGCCGGCGGCGGCGGCCGCCGCCCGCTGGAGACGGACGCTTGCCGAGTGGGCCGAGCCGCTGGTTCGCGACGGCTGGGATGACGACCCGCATCCCGTCATCGCCGATTATTGGATCGACGAACTCGTCCTCGCGGCGACCGACGACCTCGCGGCTGCCGAACTCGCGGGTTTTGAAGCCGACTTCATCCGACTCGCCGCCGGCATCGTCACGCCGCAGGTCGCGATCATGCTCAGGGCCGATGAGGCCGCGCTCGCGGAGCGGATCGCGTTTCGCGGCCGCCGTGCCGATGCCCACACCAACGTGTTCGGTGATCTGGCCACGCGCGTGGCGACGGTGTCGGAAGCCGACCGCGCGGCCGCGCTGGTGAGGTTTCAAGACCGGCTCGCCCGCCGCCTGTGCCGCCCCGGCGACCGTGGCCCCCGCTCCCCGAAGGCCGTGATCACGATCGATGCGGGCGACCTCGGCCAGGCGGTCGCCGAGGCGACCGCGGCCGTCGAGGCGATGCTCTGATGGCCGGCACGACCGGGGAGCGGCCCGAGACCGTCCGCGTGATCTCGGATCCGGCGGAGATGCGTGCCGACGTGCTCGTGTCCCGAGCCGCGGGAAGGCGGGTCGGGTTCGTGCCGACGATGGGCGCGCTGCACGCCGGGCACGTGAGCCTCGTCGATCGGGCCGCGGCGGAATGCGACGATGTGGCCGTGTCGATCTTCGTGAATCCCACGCAGTTTGCTCCGCACGAAGACTACGCCCGCTACCCGCGGACGCTCGACGCCGACAGGGTGGCGCTCCGGGATCGCCGTGTCCGCTGGATCTTCGCGCCCCGGGCCGACGCCGTCTATCCGCCCGACTTCGCCACACGGATCACGGTTGACGGACCCGCGCGGCGGTTCGAGGGCGAGATTCGGCCGGGGCACTTCTCCGGCGTGGCCACGGTCGTCTGCCGGCTGTTCCTCGCCGTGCCGGCCGACGTCGCCTACTTCGGGGCGAAGGACTGGCAGCAGACGCTGGTGGTGAAGCGGATGGTCCGCGATCTCGGCCTCCCGATCGAGGTCGCGGTCTGCCCCACCGTCCGCGAGCCCGACGGCCTGGCGATGAGTTCCCGCAACGCGTATCTCACGGCCGCCGACCGGCGCCGGGCGACCGCACTGGCCGAGAGCCTCGCGCTCGCCGAGCGGTTGTGGGCCGCCGGCGATGAGCCCGCCCTGATCGAACGCGGCATGCGCGATCATCTCGAATCGCGGGGTGTGGCCGTGGATTACGTCGCCGTCGTCGATGGCGAGTCGCTCGAGCCGCTCGCCGGCACCGCCGCGGCCGCCGTGGCCCTCGTCGCGGGCCGTTTGGGCGGCACGCGGCTCATCGACAATCGCCAGTTGCCGCCGCGACGCGGCGCCGGCTGACGGGAGCCACCATGCAGTCAACTCTCTTTCACATCCCGACGCACGTGGGATTCGGCGGCATGAGCCTGCCCCTCTTCGGCGTCGGACTCCTGCTCGCGGCATGGGCCGTGTGCGGCGGTGGCGGATTCGCCTGGGCGGCGGCGCGGCATGGGGTGCGACAGGCCGCCACGGCGCTCGCCCTGCCGCTGCTCGTCATGGGGGCGATGATCCTCTGGGTGATTCCCGCGCTCGACGACGGGGCGGGAATCCCGATCCGCGGCTATGGCGTGATGCTGCTGGCGGCGGCGGCGGCGGCCACATGGCTGTCGATCGTCCGTGGCAGGGCGGCCGGATTCGACGCCGACACGCTCCTCGCGCTCGGCACCGACATCTTCCTCTGGGGCCTCGTCGGAGCCAGGCTCTTCTACGTGCTGGAATACCATGAGCAGTTTTTCCGCCCGGGGATGAGCCTCGCGGAGTCACTCGCGGCGATCGTCAACATCGCCGCGGGGGGCCTCGTCGTCTTCGGGTCGCTCCCCACCGCGGCCGTCGCCGCCTGGCGGTTCGCCGCCCGCCGCGGCCTGCCGCTGGCCAAACTCGCCGACTGCATCGCCCCCGGGCTCCTGCTCGGGCTCGCCATCGGCCGCATCGGCTGCTTCCTCAACGGCTGCTGTTATGGCGGCCTCTGCGATCTGCCCTGGGCCGTGCAGTTCCCGGCGGGTTCGCCCCCGGCGGAGCATTATCCCGGTCCGCTGGGAGGCAGCCTGCCGATCCATCCGGCACAACTCTACGCCGCCTTCGACGCGGCGCTCCTCGCCCTGCTGGCGGTTCTCTACACACCGCTGGCACGCCGCGACGGCGAGGTCTTCGCGCTGGTGCTCACGCTCCACCCGATCTCACGGATCCTGCTGGAGATGATCCGCGTGGATGAGCCGCCGGCCCTGGGCACGCCGCTGTCGATCTCGCAGCTGGTCTCCCTGGGCCTGCTCTCCCTGGCCGCGGTGCTCTGGTGGTGGCTCTCCCGGCAGCCCGTGCGACCGCGTCCGACCGTCGGCCTTTGACGGCCGCCCCGGCAACGGCGACATTGAGGCCGGGCCGGGGTGCGGGAACTTTCCCGACAGGACCTGCGTCTCATCGACTGGAGCCGGCACGTGGCCACCGGCACCGCCAACCCGCAGACCGCCTCGGATGACGCCGCCGTCGATCGCGATCTCGCGGTGCGGGCGACGGCGGGCGACCGGGATGCCTTTGCGAGCCTTGTCGAGCGGCACCACGGGCGGATTCTCGCCATGCTGGAGAGGCTTTCGGGCTGTGCCGAACAGGCCCGCGACCTCGCACAGGAGACGTTCGTGTCGGCCTATCGCCACCTCGCCTCGTTCCGCCACGACAGCAGATTTTCGACCTGGCTGCACACGATCGCCTGCAACCATGCGGCGTCGGCGGGCCGACGGCGGCGACCGGTGGCCTCGCTCGACGCGGCCGGCCGGGACGGCTCGTCGCACCGCGAGCCGGAGGCCCGGCTGCCGGACGTCGGCGCCCGGCTGGAGCAGGCCGAACTTCGCACCCGTGTGGGAGCCGCCCTGGCGAAGCTCGACGAACGCTACCGGCAGGTGGTCGTGCTCTCCGACATGCAGGGGGAGAGCTATGAGGAAATTGCAGCCACGCTCGACATCCCGATCGGCACCGTCCGCAGCCGGCTGCACCGCGGCCGCACCCAACTCCGCTCCCTGCTGACGACTGAATGAGGCGTTCATCGTGAATCGTCCGACACCCGAACATCCCGCGCACCCGATCGGCTTCGACGATCCTCGGATCAGCGAATGGATCGACGGCCGCCTCTCGGGAGGCGAGGCCGAGTTCGTGGCCCGCGCCGTGGCGGCGTCGCCGGAACTCACGCGGTTCGTCGCTGACCTGCGGCTGCTGAAGACCGCCGTCGCGGACGTCAGAGCCGCACCACCGCCACCAGGATTTGTGCGGGGGGTGATGGAGGCTGTGGTCGGCGACACCCCGGTCGGCAGGGATGACGATCCGGTGGTCGAGGCTGAGTGGCGGAAAATCGAAGCCGAGCGGATTGCCGAGGAAATCGCGGAGGCCCGCGACGAGGTGGCCCCCGAACAACGGGAGCAGCGTCGGCCCAGCTGGACGTGGCTCGCGCTGCTCGGGTCGCTCGCGGCCGGGGTGCTCGTGGCCGCCGGGCTCAATATTTTGATGCGCCGCGGAGGCCGCGAGGTCGCCATGGCCCCGCAGATCGAGCAGCAGATCGAGCAGCAGATCGAGCCGCCGCAGCTCGAACGTCGCGTCGCTCCGGTCGTGGCCGATCCGCCGGTGACCGACGAGCTGGTGGTGATCGTCGATGGACCACGGGGCCGGGCGACCCTGGCACGGATCCTCGAACAGACGGGCACCGGCGAGGCGGCGGCCGCCCTCGAGCATGACCGGATCGAGCTGGCGGCGGCTCCCTCGTCGATCGAGGCCCTGAAGGCCGCACTCGCCGGACTCTCGAACGGCGGCATCCGGCTGCCGGCGGCGGCGGACCATGCGGTTGCCGCGGCGCGGGCCGCCCCCCCCACCGCCTCAGACCTGATCGAAGCCGCCCCGCTCGGGGCCGAACTGGCCGACGGAAAACAGGAACAGGCCGTCAGGGGGGCCAGGCGCCCGCAGGAAGCGATGCAAAGGCTCGTCATCCGAGTCGTCGCGGCCGAGGAAGCGGCAGCCGACGCGACCCTCGAACCCGCAGGCGGCCCCCCGGAATGAAGGCTTCCGAGCAACCAGAAGACGGCGGCCGTCAGGTCAGCCCTTATGCCGTGCCCGGGTGCGTCACGATCCGCTGCCGCGAAAACGGCCCACTGGTCGTTGAAATGCCGGCCGAGGGGGGCCTGCGGCTCCGGGTGACCGACCATGAGGGCCAAGAAATCCCGCTCTCGAGCCACAAACGGGCCGTTGCCCTCTGCCGCTGCGGCCGGACGGCGACCCGGCCCTTCTGCGATGGTTCTCACAAGTCTGGCTAGACGACAGGCCCGAGCCGACGACCGAACTCAGGGCACGAAAAAAACCCAGAGGGGTCTGCCTGTTCCGGCTGCGGAAAATGTAAGGCAGACGGAAACTGTTCCCAGTAAAACACTTAGGGCATGCCCGGGAGGGAAAAACAGGGTCCCGGAGGGTGGGAACGATATGGACTGCCCAGCCGAACGCCTGTAGGGTTGAGAGGCTCGGAAACCGGAACTGATCCGACGGAACGCCCCGGAAGGCATGATGTCTCACCAGCGGTCAAACTTCTACCAGCGGCACAGCGTCGGGATCATGACCGTTTTGGTCTTCCTGATGCCCCTGGTGGTGATCGGCGCCATCAAGGCCAAAAGCAACAACCGCAACGACGTCAAAGGCTGGTTGCCGGCCGAATACCCCGAAACCCGGACCTACCGCTTTTTCCGCCAAAACTTCCAGGGCGAGGAGTTCATCCTCGTCAGCTGGGAGGGCTGCACGATGGCGGATCCCCGGCTGGAGATGCTGGCCAGGAAACTCCTGCCGCCGCCGGAAGAGGCCTCCCGGATCGAGCGGCCACTCTATTTCAAGACGGCTCAGACCGGCCCCCGGGCCGTCGAGCGGATGGGTCAGGAACCCCTCAACCTCTCGCGTGAGGAGTCGATCGCCCGCCTGACCGGCGCCCTGATCGGCCCGCCGCCCAAGGGGGTCGAGGCCGGGGCGGCCGGCGACGACCTCGACCAGCGGAAGACCTGCCTCGTGCTCACGCTGGCCGATACCGCCCGGGCGAATCTCCACGGCGCGATCGACGAGATCCGGAAGGTCGCCGTCGGCGAATGTGGCATCCCGGACCAGGATCTCCACATGGGTGGCCCGCCGGTCGACAACGTCTCGATCGACAAGGCCGGGCAGACGAGCGTCACGATCCTCTTCGGCCTGTCGCTCGTCGTCGGTTTCTTCGTGAGCTGGTGGAGCCTCAAGAGCACGGCACTCGTGGCGATGGTGATCGCCTCGGGCGTCTACAGCATGTTCGCGAGCCTGGCCGTCGTCTGGTATTCGGGCTTTCCGGTCGACGCCATCCTGCTGACGATGCCGTCGCTCGTGTACGTCGCGACCACCTCGGGCGCGATCCACCTGGCCAACTACTACCGCGATCAGCTGGCCGAGACGGGGATGCAGGAAGGCGCCGCCGGCCGGGCGGTGCACCACGCCCTCCTGCCGCTCTCGCTCGCGACGGGCACGACGGCCATCGGTCTCGCCACGCTCGCGGTCAGCGAACTGGTGCCGATTCGCATGTTCGGCATCTTTTCGGCCGCGGGTGTCGTGGTGAGCTTCCTGATCCTCATCACGTTCATGCCGGCGGCGCTCGAACTCTTCCCGCCGAAACTCCGGGTGGGCATGCTGGCCGGCGATGAGACCGCCGCCGGCTGGAAGCCGATCGAGTCGAGCCGCTGGTGGGGGGTGGGTCATTGGATCACCCAGCACAGCACCTTCGCGACCGTCGCCTGCCTGCTCGTGATGGCGGGCGTGGGCTACGGCATGACCCACGTCGAGAGCAGCGTGCAGCTCATGCGGCTCTTCTCCCGGAAGGCCCAGATCCGCACCGACTATGCCTGGCTCGAGAGCCACCTGGGCCCTCTGGTGCCCATGGAGATCCTGGTCCGCATCGACGAGAACTGCCCGCTCACCTTCCTCGAGCGGATGGAGCTCGTCGATGAGATCCAGCGGGAGATCGGCGGGCTCGACGCGGTCGGCAGTTCGCTGTCAACCGTGACGTTCGGCCGCAGCCTCGACAGCGGCAACGGGGGCGAAGGATTGCGGGCCAAGCTCGCCCGCAGCGCGCTCAATAAGGCCCTGGTGCGGCACCGGGACGACTTCCTGGCCGGTGACTACCTTCGTGAGGCGAGCGTCCCCGACTCCGCGGGATTCCCCCACAAGCAGGAACTCTGGCGGATCAGCGCCCGCGTGAGCGCGATCCAGGAAGTCGATTACGCCCTCTTCAAGGCCGACCTCCAGAAGAAGATCGATCCCCTGCTCGCCCGGCTCGACGGCGAGGGCGTGAAGGGCATCGCGGTGGACTACACGGGGCTCGTGCCCCTGGTCTACAAGGCCCAGCACTCGCTGCTGGAGAACCTCAAGATCGGGTTCATCTTCGACTTCGCGATCATCGTCGTGGTCATGATCCTGCTCTGCCGGGCCGCATCGGCGGGGCTCGTCCTCCTGCTGCCGGCGGCCTATCCGGCGGTGCTGGTGTTCGGCTTCATGGGCTGGGGCAACTTCCTGATGAAGTCGCTGCACTCGGGCAATCTGTTCATCGACATCGGCAGCGTGATGGCGCCGAGCGTGGCCCTCGGCGTGACCGTCGACGACGTCGTGCACTTCATGCTCTGGTTCCGCCGCGGCATCGCCGACGGCCTCGACCGCAGGCAGGCCACGATGCTCGCCTACAAGGGCTGCGCCCGGGCGATGTATCAGAGTTGGGGCGTGATCGGCATCGGCCTGTCGGTCTTCTCGCTCTCCCCCTTCGGTCCGACGCAGCGGTTCGGGCACATGATGCTCGCGATGCTCACGATCGCCCTGGTCGGCAACCTCGTGCTGATGCCCGCCCTGCTCTCGGGGCCTCTCGGCGCGGTGTTCGCCTGGAGCGTGCAACGCATCGAACGGAAGAAGGCCGCGAAGGCGGGCCGCCGCCGCCTGATCGCCGACCCCGGCAGCGACGCCCTTCCGGCACCCCATGTCACGCCCGGGCCGGCGAAGCAGGTCGTTCATGCCTGAGTCGTTGGCGGCCGTTGATGCTGTCTCGGGCCTGCCGACGGCGACCGTGGTGCTCAAGCCCAAGCGGGCCCGGCCGTTCTTCGGCCGTCACCCCTGGGTGCTCGACTCCGCCGTGCTCAAGGTGGATGGTCAGCCCGCCGACGGCGACGTGGTCGACCTGGCCACGCACGACGGTCACTTCGTGGCCCGCGGCCTCTGGAACTCCCGGAGTCGGCTGCGGGTGCGGCTCTATGCCTTCGACGCCTCGACCAAGCTCGACGATGCCCTCTGGCAGGGACGCATCGCCGCGGCCGTCGCCCTGAGAACGGCCCTCGGGCTCGACGACCGCACCGGCGCCGCCCGGCTGGTCAACAGCGAAGGAGACGACCTCTCCGGCCTGATCGTCGACCGCTACGGCGACTATCTCGCCGTGCAGGTGACGGCCCTGGCGATGGCCGAACGCCTCGACACGCTCTGCGACGCCCTCGAAGCGACCGTCGCGCCCAAGGGGATCCTGCTCAGGGGCGCCGAGCGGGGGCTTGCGAAGCTCGAAGGCCTCGCGCTGGTCGACCGGCTCGTCCGCGGCGCTCCCCCGAGCGGCCCCATCTTCGTCCACGAGCACGGCCTGAAGTTCGGCGTCGATCTCGCCGAGGGACAAAAGACCGGCTACTACCTCGATCAGCGGGACAACCGGCAGGCGGCGGCCCGGTATGCCCGGGGCCGCCGGGTGCTCGACATGTTCTGCTACTCCGGCGGCTTCGCGGTGGCCTGCGCGGTGTCGGGGGCCGCCCGGAGCGTGCTGGCCGTGGACTCCAGCGCGAAGGCCGCTGCGCTCGCCCGCGCCAATGCCGATCTCAACGGCGCCGCCAACGTGACCGTGGAGGCGATCGACGCCTTCGAGAAACTCGACGCCCTCGCCGCAGCCGGTGAACGTTTCGGGATGGTGATTCTCGACCCGCCGAAGTTTGCCCGCAGCCGGTCGGGTGTCGACGACGCCCTGCGGGCCTATCACCGCATCAATCGGGTGGCCGTCGGCCTTCTCGAACCGGGCGGCATCCTCGTCACCTGCTCCTGCTCGGGCTCGGTGTCACGGGAGGACTTCCTGCAGATGCTCTCGGGCGTGGCCCAGCGATCGGGGCGTCCGCTCCAGTTGCTGGAGTGCCGCGGTGCCGCCGCCGATCACCCCGTCAGCGCGAGCTGCCTCGAGGGCGACTACCTCAAGTGCGTCATCGCCCGCGTGGCCTGACGTCGGCCGCCACTTCCCGTCGGGAAGCCCCGGGCCGGCGCCGGGAGGACGCCCGCCGCATCATCCTGCACCGAGTCTGCGGCGGGATCACGCCCGCCGCAGACGCGTGTATTCGTCCATGGTGACGGTCGTGAGCTCGCCGTCGTCGCGGGCGAGAATCAGCACGTCGCTGTAGACCTTGTCGTCGCCGTTGCGGCGGAAGTGGAGCCCGTGCCGCCGCCGCTCGCGTCGCAGCACGCTGCCCACGGTCTTGGTGCTCCAGTTCGCCGACGAGCCGACGGTCACCCCGTGGATCACTTCCACGCGGTCGCCGGGCTCGAGTTGCTCGTAGAGGCTCCGGGCCTCGTATTCCTCTGGCGTCATGACGGATCACACTTCCTTGCTGTCGATCCACTTCATCATCTTGCGGAGGCCGCGGCCGGTCTCCGTGAGCTTGTGCTCCCGCTCGCGGCGGCGGGTCGTCTTGAACATCGCCGCTCCGCCACGATTCTCCAGGATCCAGTCGCGGGCAAACTCGCCCGACCGGATCTCCTCGAGAATCTTCCTCATCTCCGCACGGGTCTCGTCGGTGATGATCCGCTTGCCACGCGTGTAGTCGCCATATTCGGCGGTGTTCGACACGCTGTAGCGCATGTATTCCAGACCGCCCTGGTAGAAGAGATCGACGATCAATTTCATCTCGTGGAGGCACTCGAAATAGGCCAT
>SXGQ01778325.1_pt1 | contig 22183 bp, 16 predicted proteins | sample 3178371 | NCBI WGS metagenome assembly SXGQ01 (sample SAMN11356859, study PRJNA531348) | freshwater metagenome | isolation source: freshwater sample F1-20 | place: China: Fuxian Lake, Yuxi | collected 2017-12-25 | reverse complement strand
GAAGACGTCGCCGGGATACGCTTCGCGGCCGGAAGGGCGCTTCAAGATGAGCGAGATTTGGCGATAGGCGACGGCGTGCTTGGAGAGGTCATCGTAAACGATGAGGGCATCCATGCCGTTTTCCATGAACCATTCACCAATAGCGGCACCGGAGTATGGGGCGATGTATTGGTTGGCTGGATTATCCGCAGCGGTGGCGGCGACGATCACGGTGAACTCCAGCGCGCCGGCGGCCTCGAGGGCGGCGACGGTGCGGACGACGTTGGAACTCTTTTGTCCGATGGCGACGTAGATAGAATAAACGGGGCGAAATTTGGCGTCACCGCTGGCGAGGCCGACTTTGTTGATCTTCGCCTGATTGATGATGGTATCGATCGCGATGGTGGTCTTGCCGGTGCCGCGGTCGCCGATGATGAGTGCGCGTTGGCCGCGGCCGATCGGGATCATGGAATCAATGGCCATGATGCCGGTGAAGAGCGGCTGATTGACCGATTTGCGGGCCATGATGCCGGGGGCGATGCGCTCGACCGGATAGGTTTCTTTCGAGTCGATGGGGCCTTTGCCGTCAGCCGGGTTGCCGAGGGCGTCGACCACGCGGCCGAGCAGGGCTTTACCGACGGGCACCGAGAGAAGCTTGCCGGTGGTTTGAACTTCGTCGCCTTCTTTGAGTTGGGAGACGTCGCCGAGGATGACGCAGCCGACTTCGCTTTCCTCAAGGTTGAGGGCGATGCCGATGGCGCCGCCGGGGAAAGCGACCATTTCGTTATACATGACATCGGACAAGCCGTCGATTTTGGCGACGCCGTCGGCGATGGTGCGGATATTGCCGGTGTTCTTCTTGACCGCTTTGGTCGAGAGTTTGGCGATTTGCTGTTCGATTTGTTCGAGGACGGTGCTCATCTCAGAAAAAGCGTAAAGGGTTGGGCGCGAGGCAGGATTTAAACGGAAATAGAAAGCGAGGCGAGTTGGCTGGAGACGGAGGATTCGTAGATATCGTCGCCGACACGAACTCGAAGGCCGGCGAGCAATTTGGGATTGGCGCGGGTGGTGGTGGTGATCGTGCGGCCGTATTTCTTGGTCATGGACGTTGCGATGGCACCGAGAGCGGGTGCGGTTACGGCACCGGCGTGCTCGACCAATGCTTCGCTTTTGGCGAGTTCGGTGGCGATGAGCCGGCGGTAAGCCTTGAGGGCGAGGACCGAGTGGGCGGGAGCGCTCTTTTCGATGTATTGAAGAACTCCGGCCACGCGATCGGGCGAGACGACCCCATCGACCACGCTCAACTTAAAGAGCTGGCGGGCAAGAAGCTGGATTTGTTTGGCGGCGGCGGCCATGCGGAGCGCGATGAGTTGGGAGCTTTAGACGCCGGCGAGTTCGCGGGCAGCGGACTCGTTGTAGCCGGCGCGGTCGGCGTCGGTGAGCTTCTTGGCGAGGACGCGTTCGGTAGTGGCGACGACGAGGCGGGCGATCTCCGTGCGGGCCTCGGCGAGCATTTTCTTCTTTTCGAGTTCGATGGCCTCTTGTGCTTTGGCGATAAGAGAGGCCGACCTTTCGATGGCTTCTTTCTGCTGTTTGTCGGAGAACTCTTTGGAAGCTTTCTGCGCTTCGGCGACGATAACCTGCGCTTTCTGCTGCGCTTCTTTGAGGGCGGCTTCCGTCTGTTGTTGGGTAGAGGCCAACTGCGCTTTCATCTCCTCGGCATACTTAAGTCCGGCGTCGATCTTGCGGGTGCGATCATCGACTGTGGCGAGAACGGGTTTGAAGAAGAAACGATAGAGGACGAACGCCAAAATGGAGAAACTGATAACCTGCATCAGCAGGTATTTGCCCTCGATGCCGAACTGCGTCTGGAGCGCGTGCAGTTTGCTGGAGGCGTCAGTGGTGGCGAGGAGGAGGCTCATGGCGGGTGGATGAAATGATCCGGCGCGCCCATGACAGGCGCGCCGGAGATAGAGTTAGGCGAGGAAGATGACGTAGAACGCGACAGCTTCGGCGAGAGCCATGCCCAAAATTGATTGGACGAGGATCTTGCCGGAAGCGCCTGGATTTCGGCCGACGGCTTCGACGGCTTTGGTGCCGATCATACCGACGCCGAGGGCGGCGGCTGCGGCGCCGAGGGCGATGTGTAAGTTGCCAGTGATGCCCGAGGAGGCGGCTTGAGCTAGGACGTTGATCATATTATTTTTTTGCGGTTGGGTTGTTGCTCCGACGTGCGCACCATCGGCACGCTCCCATCGGAAAAGTTTTAGTGGTGGTCTTTGCCGTCTTTGTCTTCCGAAGCGTGGTCATCGCCGTGGTTGCAGATGAGACCGATGTAAACGCTCACGAGCAGCGTGAACACCAGCGCTTGCACGAGACCTATCAGCAATTCGAGGAAATAGAAAGGGAACGCAAACATCGTCCCGTGCAGGAGACTTTCACCGCCGAAGACATTGCCAAAAAGACGGAATGAGAGCGATACCGGGCGAATGGCGATGGATACGACCTCGATCAGACCTACGGCCAAGAAGATCACTCCGAGAAAGTAATAGATCGGCAATGGCACCTCGCGTTTGTCGGCTTTATTCCCAAAGAGATCGTGGAAGATCAGTTTAGGACCGGCGTAGCGCCCAATGAGGTAAGCCCAAACGGCCATCGCGACCAAGGCGATGGCGATGGTGCCATTCATGTCGGCGCTGAAAGGTCGGACCCAAGGTTCGAACTGGTCAGTGCCGTCGGCTGCGTGCGATGACCAACCGATAGTGCCGACGCCCGGAAGCAACCCGGACCAGTTATTGATCACAATAAAAGTAAAGAGACAGAGCAACAAGGGGAGCGCTGCCGTCGCGACTTTTTTGCCAACGATGGGTTCAACCAGATTTCTTACCCCGTCGAGTAGTCCTTCGACCAAAGCCTGTCCTTTGGACGGAACGAGAGTGGGCTTCGCCCCAATGGCTAAGCGCAGGACAAAAATGAGCGCCAAGGCAACCACCCAGCCAGTGACCATACTGTTGGTGATCGCCCAGCCATTCCCAAAATCGATGAGCTTGCTTGCCTTTGCAGATACACTTCCGCCCTCGCCGGCATAAGCGATGGTTCCTGAAAAAAACAGGGCCGTTAAAGTGGCGAGTGTAGGGACTCGTAGCATGACGCGCAAAGGTGCTTGGGAGGTTTTGAAAGGTTTTGAGATAGGTAACCTTCCCCTTCCCCGTCAACCCCGGAAAGGGTGCTGGACAAGGATACGCGTCGGATTTCTCGCCGCTAATGAGGTCGATAAACTGGCCGGGTTAGCGGCTCAAAGTGGTTTTTGCGGCGCGGCGACGAGGGAGTAGTGACTGGAGGCGCGGGCTTGAAAGACGGTGGTGAACTCGAAAGCCCACGGGGAGGGGTGGATCGACCACTCGGGATGAGCGCTTAGGATGGCCTCGGTGGCGGTAAAGTAAGGTAGGTCGTCGGTGCGGAAATAGAGGCGCGAACTTGGCGTAACCCAACGCGAAAGCTTGGATAGAAACTCGGCTTGCATCAGGCGATTCTTGTGGTGTCGCCGCTTGGGCCAAGGGTCGGGAAAAAATATAAATAATTCCGATATAGATATTTGAGTCGGAAATACGGCAAAAAAATCTTCGGCACTTGTGTTGATAAAATGCACATTGGGCAGCCGCGCCCGGTTCTTTTTGCGGTTGGCGCGAGTGATTCGGTCGGCGATGATATCGATGCCAATGCAGGTTTTCTCGGGATGTGCCTCTGCGTAAGCGGTGAGCAGGTGTCCGTGTCCGCACCCGATTTCTAGCACGCAGGTTTCCATTCCTAGAAATAGATTTCGGGTAGTCTCTTCGAGCTCTTGGAGCCGAGCGGCAGCCATGGAGGCGAATCGAGCTTCCCTCGGTCCCGGTGTTTCTTGTGAGGGCGAAATAGTAGGATTGCTCGCCATCGCTTAAGGTCTCCCCTGCCCTACCCGGGTGGATTCAATCAGGACCAGCAGGACGCTGATATCGGCCGGATTTATTCCGCTGATGCGTGAGGCTTGGCCTAAGGTATAGGGTTTAAACGCAGCGAGCTTTTGGGCGCATTCGCGGCGCAGACCTCTCACGGAAGAGTAATCAAGATCGGCGGGAATTTTAATTTTTTCGGTTTGCTCCAGCTTCAGCACATGGCGACGCTCACGCTCGATATATCCTTTGTATAGAACGTTATACAACACCTCATGACGAACTTCAGGTGGCGCAAGATCGAACGAATTTGGGGTGGGCGAATCGAGGCCCTGACTTCGGATCTGATCACCAAAAATATGGCCAGCGGTCCTCTCTGTTTCGATTCGTTTGATCCAGGTGTTGATCGAGTTTTTCTTCGCTTCGACGCGGGCGATTCGTTGGGGGCTGAGGAGATTGAAAGCGCGAGCGTGATGCAGTAATCGGAGCTCGGCGCTGCCGTGGTTGAACAAGAGGCGGTGTTCAGCGCGGCTCGTAAACATTCGATACGGTTCGTTGGTTCCCTTGGTCACAAGGTCGTCGATCAAGACGCCGATGTAACTCTCGTGCCGCTTCATGATCAGGGGCTCCCCTGCCCTGCCCTTTTGCACGGCGTTGATTCCCGCGACTAACCCTTGCGAGGCGGCTTCTTCGTAACCGGAGGTGCCATTGATTTGGCCGGCAAAAAACAGATTTTCGACTTTCTTAGATTCTAGGGACGGGTAGAGCTGCGTGGGTGGCGCAAAGTCGTATTCGACGGCGTAAGCTGGGCGCAAAAGAACCGATTTCTCCAGTCCAGGGATGCTTTGGACCATTTCGATTTGAACGTCGAACGGCAGACTTGTTGACAAGCCATTTACATAAAACTCGTTGGTGGATCTCCCCTCGGGTTCGAGGAAAAGTAGGTGCCGTGGTTTATCAGCGAATCGGACGAATTTATCCTCGATACTTGGACAATACCGAGGGCCGACCCCTTCGATTTCCCCGCTATACATCGCGGACTTGCTAAGATTGCGACGGACAATATCGGCCGTCTCGGCGGTGGTGTGCGTCATCCAGCACGAAACTTGTTCGTGTCCGGGCTTCCAGCCCAAGCGACGTTCCCCGGTCTGTTCCACGTGGAACAAGTCTTGAGCGTCGCGGGTATCGTGAAAGGCGAATAAGGTCGGTTGGTTATCGCCCTTCTGCTCCTGCATCTTTCCGAAATCCAAGCTTCGCCCGAGTAGTCGCGGCGGCGTACCGGTTTTTAGTCGCTGTAGCTCGATGCCCGCTTCAAGGAAGCTATTTGACAGCGTTTTGGCGCTGAAGTCGCCCAAGCGGCCCCCTTCGTTCTTGTTTTGCCCGATGTGCATGAGGCCCCGAAGAAACGTGCCGGTCGTCACAACCACGGTCGTTCCCATGAAATCGATATCGAGATTGGTTCGACAGCCGACCACTTTGCCGGCGGCGAATATGAGCCCCGTTACGGTGGCTTGAAAGATTTGTAGGTTAGCTTGGAGTTCTAGGGTGTGTTTCAGGCGGAATTGATAGGCCTTTTTGTCGCATTGAGCGCGTGGTGATTGGACGGCTGCACCCTTGGACTCGTTAAGCAGGCGGAATTGGATGCCGGTAACATCCGTGTTGATCGCCATCTCGCCTCCGAGGGCGTCAATCTCGCGCACCATTTGGCCCTTGGCTTGGCCGCCGATGGCTGGGTTGCAGCTCATTTGGGCGATGGTGTCGATATTGCCCGTGAGGAGTAGGGTAGAGGCGCCCATGCGGGAGGCGGCCAAGGCTGCTTCTACGCCGGCATGCCCTGCGCCACACACGATCACATCGAACAATTTGCTATTATAAACCATTGTATATCAATGCTATAGTGCCTATTTTCCGATGCAGAAATTGGCGAAAAGAGCGTCCAGCATGCGCTCGTTGTCGACTCTTCCGGAGATTTCTCCCAGTGCCGCCAATGCGCCGCGGAGATCGCTGGCCAACAGTTCCGAAGCCGCGTTTTCTGCCAGCTTCAATTGAGCAGACGCCAAATCGTCCTTCGCTTGGTTGAGGGCGTGGGCATGGCGGGCGTTGATCGCTACGGCTTCGTCGCCCATGTGGGGTGCCAAGCCATCGGCCAAGCCAATCAGGGCGGATCTGAGGTCCCCGAGGCCTAATCCGGTTTTTGCGGATACGGCGACGGATCGGGCGTGAGAGAGAAAATCGAGGTTCGCTGGCGACCCCGGTTGGTCGATTTTATTGATCACCACGATAACGCGGTCGGGACTAAACAAGCCACTTAAACGACTATCAAACAAAGGGGTAGGGGAGGTGGCGTCCAAAACGATCAAGAAAAAATCGGCTTCGGCGGCAATTTCGTAGGTCTTGCCGATGCCCAACTCTTCGATGGTTCCGGGCTTCGGATTTAGACCGGCGGTATCAATTAACCTAAAGCAGTGGGGCCCTAAATTGATAACTTCTTCAATAAAGTCGCGGGTCGTTCCGGGTTCGGGGCTGACGATGGCCCGCTCCTTTCCAACGAGGCGGTTCAACAGTGAACTTTTCCCGGCGTTGGGCTCCCCGATGATCACGGTTTTGATGCCGTGCCTCAAAACTTCGCCGTAGTGACTGGTGGCGAGAAGGCGGTCGGTTCCACGTAGAACGTTGGCGATTTGAGTCTCTACGACCTTCCTATCCTCCGGCGGCAGGTCTTCATCCGGGAAGTCGATATACGCTTCGACCCGGGCCAGCGCGATGAGCAGTTCATCGATCAACCCCGTCATCTGTTTGCCCAAGGCGCCTCGAAGCTGGCGGTTGGCCGCCGCCAAAGCCCGCTCGCTTCGGGCGTGAATCAAGTCCATAACCGCCTCAGCCTGAGCTAAATCTATTTGTCCCTGAAGAAATGCCCGTTGCGTAAATTCGCCAGGTTCGGCCGATCGGCAACCCCGCGACAAGAGGTCTTCAACGAGGCGTTGGGCAATGTACGGGTTGCCGTGACAGGAGATCTCCAACGAGTCCTCTCCGGTGTAGCTGGCCGGCCCGGCGAAAAACGTAAAGAGCACGTCGTCCAACACCAGACCTTGCCGATCCCGATAATCGGCGTGGCGCGCCAGACGTGGCGCAGGTGCCTCCCCAAAGATATCCGTCACCAATCGGGCCGAATCCGGGCCGCTCACCCGCACGAGGGCGATCGCAGAGGTGCCCACGGGAGTGGCCAGAGCGGCGATCGTATCAAGGTAGCGTGACATTTCACCGCGAACCAACGCCCGCCGTCGGCTCGCGCCAAGTCAAAAGCCCGCCCGGCGCTCTTCTCGCCCCCGCGTTTGATTCGAGCTCCTCGGTCTTGAGCTCGATCAAGCTCCGTTAAACGGTCTTCGCTTTAGCGCCCAGGCCGGGCCGCGCATCGACCCGACGCGGCGTCACCTCGGGCGCGTTTCAAGCAGCCCTTCACTTCGATCCATTGATCGCCACAATTCTCGCACCATCAGTGACTTGATCGCCCGGGTACACGATGATGCGCAGGCCTTCGCCCAGTCCTTCCACGATCTCGGTTTCCAAGCCATTGCTTCGTCCAATCGTCACGTTTTGCAATTTGGCCGATTTGCCCTCGACGACGAACGTCTGCCAATTCGCCCCGCGTTGAAACAGCGCTCCGGCCGGTACTTTCAAAATTCCTTTGCCCGACCACGTTTCGATTTTCGCTTCGACGCGAAAATTATCGCCCAGCGTGGGGCGCGTCGCGAGCGGGTCGGTTAAGTCCACGACCACGAAAACCCGCTGCTCCTCAACTCCAAGCGCTGAGATTTTCGTGAATGCCGACGGCTCCACGAGCCGCACTTGCGCGTTAAGCGGCTCAGGCCCTCCCCATTGTTCCAATTTCACCCGCGATCCGGGCCGGATCGCGACCCCATCGCGCGACAGCACCTCGATCCTCGCTTCCAAATCGGTAGGGTCGCCGATCTCGACCAACGGGAATCCTGCGGGCACGAGGCGTTCGCTCTCTTGCAACACCCGCAAAATCCGTCCGCTCACCGGTGCGGTGATCACCAAGGGTTCGTTGGCACTTGGGGCCAAAACGGCGGGACGTCCGCGCAACAACACCGCCCGCGCTTGGGCGAGTTCGAACTCCGCGATTTGGCCCGCAAATTCCGCCGCCCGTTCTTCCTGGGCCGCGGCCGTGGCCCGCATCTCCGCGCCGTCGATCTCTTGCCGCGACGACGCCCCGCTCGCAAACAACCTCTGCTGCCGCGTGAAATCATCGCGTTGCATCTTCGCACTCGCGCCGGCCCGGGCACGCTGCGCCTGGGCTTGGGCGACGGCCGCTTCACTCGCGCGGACTCGCGCTTCGGCTTGGGCGAGACTGCGGGTGTCGAGCAGATCCGCGCCGCCTGATTCGAGCACGGCGAGCACGGTCTTTCCGGCTTCAACGACCGCGCCGGCTTTCCACTCGATCCGGCGCAATTGCCCGGCAACCGGGCTCGCGATGACGTAGCGGTTTTTCACCCGCGTCATACCTTCTTCGTTCACCGTGACCGCCAGATCCCCGCGGGCGACGACGGCCAGCTCGGCGGGCAACGGTTTGGGCCACAGGCCCACGACGATCAACGCGGCCAACAGCCCGCCGCCCAACCAGGGCAGGCGTCTCGTCCAACGCCGCGGGGCGGCCCCTTGCGGATTTTTTTTGCTCGAAGCGGCAGGCGAGGGCAGGGGGGAATTCATCGAAGCGATAATTGAGGTGTGAACGTTAAACGATTAGTCGCGGGCTTTCAACGCGCCCACGAGATCCAGTTGATCCAGCCGGCGACACGCGAGCAACGCCGAGATCACCGACGCCGTGGTGACGATCAGGACGGCGAAGGCATAATTGTACGGCGTCAAAATCAGCGGCAGCCGCACGAACTCCGTGTTGACCGTCGTGAGGATCGCCGCCGCGAATCCGGAACCGATCAACAACCCGAGCGGTAACGCCAACAGCGTGAGCACCGCGAGCTCGCCGACGAGCACCGCGCCCACTTCGCCCCGCGAAAAGCCGATGACGCGCAAGGTCGCGAGTTCGCGTTGGCGTTCGCTGAGCGAAATACGCGCGCTGTTGTAGACGATGCCGAACGCCACGACCGTCGCAAACGTGAGGTAGATCATCTGAATCAAACCGATGCTCTTCGCCGTCGTCTCGCGAAACCCTTCGCGGATGCGGTTCTTCACCACCACGCCGCCGGCAACCGGCGACTCTTTCATCGCCCGCAAAAACTCCTCCCACTTGCCCCCGGCGACGGTGAGGTAGGCCCCGCTGATTCGATCGCCTTCGCCGAGCAGGCGATTGAGCGCACCGATATCCATGAAGGCCGCGGTCCCGGCGAAATCCTCCGAGAGCGCGGCGACCGGCACCGTGAATTCGGGTCGTCGGCCGTCGAGCACGCGCACGGCCAGTTCATCGCCGACGTTCACCGCGAGCACTTCGGCCAGCTTCGAGGACAATACGATCCCGTGGGGGGGAAGCGTGAAGGGCCGCTCTTGTGCGTCGATCACGCGAAAGAGCTCTGCCCGCGGCGGCAGGCCGGTGATGGCGAGCCGGCGGAAATGGTTGCCCGCCCGCAGCTCGACCGCCGCGCCGCGCACCGGCTCGGCCAACACGACGCCGGGCAGAGCTTGAAAATCCGCCAGCGTGCGCGCCGGCCCCGGTTCGATCATCGACACGAATACGGTCTGCCGCTGGATCAGGTCCCATTGGTGGTTCAACACGTAGTCGATGCCGTCGCGAAAAGCGTTCGGCACGATCAGAATTCCCGTCGCCAAAGCGAGCGCTCCCATGGTGAGCATGGAACGCGCGGGTCGCCGCTCGATGTTGCGCAGCGCCATGCGAAACGACGCGGTGAACGCGTGCCCGGCTCCGAGTCGTTCGACCAACGCGGGTCGGTAGCTCGATGGTGCTTCCGGCCGCATCGCCTCCGCCGGCGGCAATCGCACCGCCGCTTTCACCGCGCCCGCGACGCCGACCACCGCGGCGAGCGTGCTTACGCCGATCGCGGCCAACACCACCGGGGTTGCCAGTCGGAATTCGAGCGAGGGAAACCGAAAGAACAACGTATACATGTCCACCAACTGGTGCCCGAGGCCGATCCCGCCGAGAGTGCCCAAACCCATTCCGCTCACGACGATGATCAGCGAAAATTTCAGGTAGTGTCCTCCGATCTCGCGGTTGGAAAAACCAAACGCTTTCAAAATCGCGATCTGTTCGCGCTGGAGCGTGATCTGCCGGCTCATCACCGCGTTGGTCATGAATGCGGCGACGCTGAGGAACACCAGGGGGAACCCGACGGAGAGGCCTTGCAAAATCTGAATCTCGTCGCGCACCCGCGTATGCGAAGGATGAGACTCGCGGCCGTAGGCACCCCGGCCGCCATAGGGCTTCAACACGCGGTCCACCGCGGCGATGACGGCCGCCTCCGAAGCGCCGGGCGCGAGGCGCAGCGAGAGATTGTTAAAGGCGCCGTCGAGATTGCTCGCGGTGGCGAGCTCTTTGTAAGGCATCCAGAAAACCCCGTAGGTTTTGTTGTTGGGCAACGCCGCGCCCGGCGGCGCTTCGAAGATGAATTCCGGCGAGAGCACCACGCCGGCGACGCGAAAATTTTGCCGCCGCCCGTAAAGCACCGCGGCGATCTCGTCGCCCGGTCGCAGGCGGTTGGCTTTGGCGAACGCTTCACCGGTGAGAATCTCACCCGATGATTCACGGCCCACGAGGATTCGTCCGCTGCGCAGATGAAGCCGGTTGAGCGTGAGTTCGCCTTGTTCGGGCAGCGAGAGGATCAATCCGGTCGCGGGTTCGAGCACGCCGGGCAGATCGAGCGTCACGGGCAATGCGATCCCGGTCTGCACGGCGGCCACGCCGGGGATGGCCGACAGTTGCGCGGCGACGGCGTTGGGCGCGCGCTTCAGGCGGGAGAACACATCGGCGAAACGGTTGTCGCGGTAGTAGTCCGCGCGCGTGGCTTCGAGCGAAGCGATCAGGCTGCGGGTCATGATCATCATCGCCAGGCCGCAGGCCATCACGAGCGCGACGGCGAACGCTTGCGACTTCAGCGCCTTGAGATCGCGGAGCAATTTGAGATCCAGCAGCGACATGACGGGTAACGCGCGGCGTTACCAAGCGAGACTTGAGGCGGCGGCGCGGGTGGCGTTGCGTTTTTCGCCGGTGATGTGCCCGTCGGAAAGCGTGAGAACCCGGTCAGCCATGCCGGCCATGACGGAGTTGTGCGTGATGATGAGGGTGAGCGTGCCGAGGTCGCGGTTGATCTTTTCGATGGCTTCCAGCACCGCCATGCCGGTGCGCACGTCGAGGGCGCCGGTGGGCTCGTCGCACATCAGAACGGCGGGGCGCTTCGCGATGGCGCGGGCGATGGCCACGCGTTGTTGTTCGCCGCCGGAGAGCTGCGCGGGGAAATGGTCCATGCGCGCGCCGAGACCCACGAGGTGCAACGCCTCCTCGGGCGACATCGGGTCGGCGGCGATTTCGGTGATGAGCGCGACATTCTCACGCGCAGTCAGGCTCGGGATGAGATTGTAGAACTGAAACACAAACCCAACCGCGTCGCGCCGGTAGCGGGTGAGCGAGGCTTCGTCGGCGCCGCCCAGATCCCAACCGCGATAGAGCAGGGTGCCGCTGGTGGGTGTGTCGAGGCCGCCAAGAAGATTCAACAAGGTGGACTTGCCGCTGCCGGAGGCCCCGAGCACCACCAAGAATTCGCCCGGGTGACAATCGAGCGTGATGCCGTCGAGCGCACAAACTTCGGCCTCACCGGTACCGTAGATTTTTCTCAACGCGCGGGCGTGGAAAACCGGTGCGGTCGGATCGGCATTTTCAATTTGGGCCATGGCGGACCGAGGCTCAACGGCGGCCTGCGGTCGGGCAATGGCATTTCAGTTCTGCCGCCGGTTGGCAGAGTTCCGGAGGGGCGTCGTTGGACGATAACGGCGGGCGCGGTCGGTCCGAGCCCCTACGGAAATGCGCAAGCCGGCATCCGGCTCAGAAGAACGTGTAATATTTGTTCTCCGCGAGGCGTTGGATCAGCAGCGCGAGTTCCATGGCGTGGTAATCGCCCCACATCGAGGACTCCCCGCAGGGCACTTTTTGGCCCTTCGGGATGTGGTCCCAGCCGTTGGGGCGGTGATAGACGCTGTGCAACAAAAGACCCTGGTGCTTTTTGTCGGTCGAGAGATAGGGCTCGGCGAAAAGCGTGTCGGCAATGGTGAGGCCGGCTTGGAAATATTTTTTGCCGGCGGCTTTTTCGCCGTTGGCGTCGAGCCAGCGGCCGAGGCGGAGCATACCTTGCGCGGCGATGGCGGCGGCGGAACTGTCGACGGGTTCGTGGGCGTTGAAGGGGTCGGCGGCGCGTTTCGCGAAATCGCCGAGCCGGTGCGTGTTGAGCGCGGCGCTGTCCCAATACGGGATGCCGTCTTTCGCGGAATAGCCGTCGATGTAATAATCGCTCGTGGCTTTTGCGGTTTCGAGGAAGAGATCGGTCACGGCGCGGCGGCCGCCCACGGCGTCGAGGTCGGTGCCTTTGACGGTGTCGAGGAACTCAAGCTGCTCGGCATAACCGGTGATGATCCAGGCGGCGCCGCGGGTCCAGGTCGTGAACGGCGAGTAACCCTGCTGGGAACTGGGGCAGCGGAACTGGCCGTCGTTGCGGTTGAACACGCTCTCATGCGCGACGCGGCCCCGCACGTCGTAGCTGTCGCGGCCCTGGCCGAAGAACACATTGAAACGCGCGGTTGTGGCGGCGTGCTCGATGGCGCGATGCAAAAGATTCGTCGGCTTGTCGCCCTCGCCCATGAGGACGTGGCCGAGTTGATGGGCGACCACGAGCGACCGCATCGAGCGGATCGTGTCGGCGAAGAGCGATTGCGGGCCGTTGAACGAATAGACGTATCCGCTCGGCGCGACGCCGGCGGCACCGGGAATGGGCGACCACGGTTGTTTATATTGGGTGGCGGCGTAGCGCGCGGCTTGGACGGCGCCCGAGGTCTTGAGCGCCACCTCGGTGTAGTCGAGTTCGGCTTGGTTGAAGCGGGTTTTCCCCTCGAGCATGAGCCGGCGTTGGTTGCCGTAGGTGGAGACGTTGTTGAACCCGTGGTCGTGCACGCCGACGTGTGAGACGTGCGAGGCCATGTGGCGCACGGTTTTCACGCGCCCGCGCTCGAGCATCGCGGTGTCGCCGGTGGCGTCGTAGTGGAGGAACGCCATGCCAAATTGGAAGCCTTGGGTCCACTCGGTCCAGCCGCGCGAGCTGTATTTGCCCGCGACGGTGAAGACCGGCGTGCCCTTGCTCGGGTCCCAGGCGGCGTCGAGCGCGCGGATTTTTTCACCGGCGAGTTCGAACACGCGGGCGGTTTTCTTCGAGAGCTTGGCCGGGGTGAGGGAGGCGTTGATTTTCATGGATGAAAGGTGCGAAGAAACCACGAATGCGGCCGACTGCACGAATGTTTTTTACCCGCCGCCCCGAGCTTGCAGGCCCCGGCGCCGCGGAGTGAGCATCCGTTTATGCCTTCGCTGCTTGAAGATTTCGTCAAGGCGTTCATCCCGCTCTTTGTGGCGATCGACCCGATCGGTTTGGCGGCCGTGTTTCTGGCGTTGGGGCAGGGCACGCCGCCGGATTTGCGCCGACGGATCGCGCGTCAGGCCACGTGGACGGGGGGCGGGGTGGCGCTGCTTTTCCTTTTTTTGGGCCAGTCGATCTTCGCCGCGATCGGCATCACCACGAGCGATTTCCAAATTGCGGGCGGGCTCATCCTTTTCATCCTCGCCGCCCGGGACCTCGTCCATTCGGCGGCCGAGGCGCCGCCCAAGCTCGCCGATGATTTCGGGGTGGTTCCGCTGGGGATGCCGCTGATCGCCGGGCCGGCTTCGATCACCACGCTCATCGTTATCGCGCAGTCGGTGGGTTACCTGATCGCGCTCGCGGCGCTCGCGGCAAATCTGCTGCTGGTGGTGTGGGCCTTCGCCTACAGTGACCGGCTTGAAAAAATGATCGGCGCGACGGGCCTGCGGGCGATTTCCAAAATCATCTCCATGTTGCTCGCCGCCATCGCGGTGAACATGATCCGCAAAGGCTGGGCCGGTTAAGCGGCCGCCGGAATTCGCGTCAGGCTGCGGCGCAGCACCAAGGTTTCGATCACGAGCCAGCTGGCCAGGATCATCAGCAACACCGCGATGCCCGCCTCGACATGGTGCACCACGGCGATCGGGGCGGTGCCGTTGATGCGCCCGAGGTGGGTCTTCAGCATCAGGGCGAGGCTCCAGAGTGACATGGTGAGCATCAGTCCCGCCGGCCCCAACGTGAACCAAGCCCCGCGACCTCTCCGGTAAAGCCAGACGGTGAGGCCGAGCAGGGTGAGGGCCGCGAGCAGTTGGTTGGAAGAACCGAAGAGTCCCCAGAAAACGCGCCAGAGCGGGAGAACTTGGCCGTTGACCTCGGCGGGCGGCAGGAGCGCGAGCACCAGCGGCCCCGCCAAAGTCAGGCCGGTCGCGATCAGCGCTTTGCCCTGACCGGTCCAGCCCAGCAATTCCATCAAGACATACCGCGCCAGCCGCGTGCAGGCGTCGAGCGTGTCGAAAATAAACGTCGCGAAACAGAGCAGGGCGAAGCCGTGGGCGATATTGACGGGCAGCAGGCCGAAACTTGCGTGATGCAGGAAGAGCGCGACACCGTTGGCAAAAATCGCGTCGGGCCGGCCCGTCGGAGCGGCCAAAATCATGACCGCGGCGAGGCTGATGCAGGCGAAAAACGCTTCGAGCAGCATCCCGCCATAGGCCACGGGCCGGGCGTCGGCAAAGCGGTTGAGTTGTTTCGCGGTCGTGCCGCTGGCGACGATCGCGTGAAACCCCGAGCACGCCCCGCAGGCGATCGTGATAAACAAAATCGGAAACAGCGGCGGCAGCGCCTCGCCGGGAGTGAAGAGCGGCCCGGAACCCCATGCCGGCGCGTTGATGGCGAGGTCACCGCTCAATCCGCCCACGATCACACCGACCACTCCGGCCACGGCGATGATGTAGAGAAAATATCCGCCCAGTGCGCCGCGCGGTTGCATCAACAGCCACATGGGTGCGATCGCCGCGAAGAAACAGTACGTGAGCAAAATCACGTTCCAGGCGGACATGATCCGCATGCCCTCGGGCAGGAGGGACGCAATGTCGAGCGGCAGCATCGGCCCGATCGCGATCGCGCCCAACACGAGCGGCAGGAACACCGCCTGCGCCCGGCCCTGGCTCCAGTTGTGTTTGCGCATCAGCCAACCCATCGCGACGGCGAGGCCGAGGTATAACAGCGACGAGGTCACTACGGCAGGTCCCGGGGCCTCGCTTTGATTGGGGGTCGCCGCTTGGGTGAACGCCCCCGCGGTCACATCGGCAAAGGCCACGATCACGTAGACCAACGAAATCCAAACGAACGCCAGAAACAACAGGTGGCAGCGCCGGTTCATGTGTTGTCGCACCACCTCGGCGATGGATTTTCCGCTGTGCCGCACCGAGGCGACGAGGGTGAAGAAATCGTGCACGCCACCGATGAAGATCGAGCCCAGAATGATCCAGATCCACGCCGGCAGCCACCCGAACAACGTCGCGGCCAAAATCGGACCGACAATCGGACCGGCGGCGGCGATTGCGGAAAAATGCTGCGGCAACAACCAGCTCCAACGGGCCGGCTCGTAGTCGAGGCCGTCACGCTGGGCGTGGGCCGGCGTCGGGGACTCGTCGCCGATCCCGGCGGCCTTAAAAAGCAACCGGCCCATCCAGCGATAGGCGAGGCCGAGAATCACCGCTGAAACGGCGAGAAAAAGAATGAGCGTCATAGGGGCAGGGTAGGGGAGCGACCAGCGTGAGGCCGACCATCGGGGCGGATGATTCGCGTTTCGGCAAGAGTGCTGTGGCGCGGAGCAGGTTCGTGGTGACGACGGCCGTTTAGCCCGCCCCGCCGCGTTGCCGCACCGCCTCGAAAAGCGTGATGATCGTCGCCATCGCCACGTTCAACGAATCCGCCTGACCCGCCATCGGGATGCGCACCGGCGTATCGCAGTTTTCCAGCCAAAACTTGCTCAGCCCGTATTGCTCGCTGCCCATCACCACCGCGAGCGGCCCGCGCAGATCGACGTCCGAGTAGATTTTTTCCGCCGCCGGCGTCGTCGCCACGGAACGCACGCCCTTTTCCCGCAACCACGCGTGCACCCGCGTGCTTTCTTCGACGACCAACGGCACGGAAAACAACACGCCGGTCGAAGCCCGCACCACATTGGGATTAAAAATATCCGTAACCGGGTCGCACACGATCACCGCGTCGCACCCCGCGGCATCCGCGCTGCGCAGAATCGTTCCCAGATTGCCCGGTTTCTCGATCGCCTCGACGACGAGTAAGAACGGTGCCTTTGCGGTATTCCCGGTCGGACCGCCCGCCACCCGGTCGCTCCCGGCACCAAACAGATGATCCAAATCGCCGAGCGCCCGCCGCCATTGCGGCGCCACCGCCAGCAAGCCGTCCGGCCGCTCGCGATACGCGACCTTGGCGAACACATCCTTCGTCAACTCGCACGCCGTTGCCCCCGCCGCCTGGGCTTGGGCGATCAACGCGGGTTCGTTTTCACCCAGAAACCATTCCGGCGAAAAATAGATTTCCTCCAGGGCGACGCCCTTCTCCAGCGCCCGCCGAATCTCCCGATAGCCTTCGACCAAAAACACCCCGGCCTCATCCCGTGGCCGTCGGTCGCGCAACTTCACGAGCTGCTTCACGCGCGGATTCTGGAGACTGGTGATTTTTTCGATCGTTGGGCCCACGGAACACACGGAACACACGGAATCGGAAAAAATACAGAATCCTTTTCTTGGTCTCGTCGGTTTCCGTGTATTCCGTGTGTTCTGTGGGCAAGAAATCCAAATCTAACGACCTCCCGTTCCCGTATCACACCGAACTCGAACTCGAGATCGTCACGCTCACCAACCACGGCGTCGGCCTCGCCCGCGTGCCGCTTCCGGCCCAACCCGGCGCCCAACTCCCGCAATCCGAAACTGCCCCCGTCGCAGGCTCTTGGGTGGTCATGATCCCGTTCTGCCTCCCCGGCGAACGCGTCCGCGCCCGCATTTTTCGTAACCACAAAAACTACTCTGAGGCCGATCTCGTATCCGTCCTGACCCCGTCACCCCACCGCATCGCGCCCGTTTGCCCGCTGTTTGCCCGCTGCGGCGGTTGCCAATACCAACACTTCGCTTACGCCGAACAACTCGTTTGGAAACAACGTCAGGTCGCCGAGCTGCTTCAGCACATGGCCGGCGTCACCCACGCGGTTAATCCCGTCATCGGCTCGCCCAAACCCTACGGCTACCGCTCGAAGATCACCCCGCATTTTAATCCGCCGCGCGACCCCGCCACGCGGCCGCCCATCGGCTTCCTCCGCCAGGGCACGCGATTCGACATCGTCGATGTCCCGCACTGCGACATTGCAACCGGCGCCATCAACGAAAAACTCTCTGCCGCCCGCGCCGCGATTCACGCCCGCGCCGCTGCCGGAGAGTTTCTTCGCGGCTCCACCCTTCTCCTCCGCGATGCCGATGGTCAGGTCACGACCGACTACGAGGCGATCGTCACCGAAACCGTGGGCGACCTGAAACTCCGCTTTCTCGCCCGCGATTTCTTCCAGAATAACCCGTTTATACTCCCCGCGTTCACCGCGTATGTCCGCCGCCAAGCCGCCGCGACCGGCGCGCGGTTCCTCGTGGACGCCTACTGCGGCAGCGGCCTGTTCGCTCTGAGCGCGGCCCCGGCTTTCGAACGCGTCGCCGGCATCGAGCTCAGCGAATCCTCCATCCGCTTCGCCCGCCAAAACGCCGCCGACAACGGCATCGCCAACGTCGCCTTCCAATCGGGCGACGCCGCCACGATTTTTGCCGGCCTCGACCCGATTTTTTCGCCGGCCGAGACCGCCGTCATCATCGACCCGCCGCGCAAAGGCTGCGACGAGTCCTTCCTCGCCCAACTCTTCGCCTTCGCCCCCCGCACCGTCGTTTACGTTTCATGCGACCCCGCGACCCAAATGCGCGACCTGAAAGGTTTCCTCGCCGCCGGCTATGGTTTGAAGGATGTCCAACCCTTCGACCTCTTCCCGCAGACGCGGCATCTCGAGTGCGTGATCACTTTGGTGAAGACGCCGATACCTGCAGCGAGCTAGCACGGCGCCTGGGCCGCCGGCCTTTTCCGGGGGCGCACCTCAGAGGGCTGCCAAAAAGATCGGCCCCGCTTTTTGCGATTCGGGTTCAAGCAGCAGCGCTCCCGGGGTGAGTCGATGGGGGTTATAATTGCAGGAAAGATTCCCGTGCTGCCCCCTAGGCTCTGCCGGTGGTCGCGAAGCAAGCGAGGAGGCGCCTGACGTGCGAGATTGCGCGGAATCTGACGGGAGAACCCCCTCAGAATTCGAAGGTGGACCGTAAGGTCAAAAGGCGCCCCTGAGGAGCGACCCACGCGGCGATCGAGCCATCGGGTTGCGCCATAACTGGTACCAGCCCGTCTTCATTCAACACGTCGCGGATGTTCAGCTGGAGCTTCCAGCGGACCTTGTCGCGCCAGAGCTTGGTTGCATAGCCTACCCAAGCGTCGAACTTTAGATCGGATGGGCCGGTGTAGGGACGAGCGAGATCAGGGAGAGCGATCGTCTTGCCGCCGCTAGCGGGAACGTCGACGATTGGGTAACCGATTCCGACCTTATCCTGCCACCGGACGGCTCCGCCCAGATTCCAGCCCTTCAGCCGCGAGGTGCGCTGGAAGGTGTAATTTGATATAATGTTCCAACGCCACTCGCGCAGTTCAGAAACATTCTGCCCCTCTCGGGCGATGGTCGCATTGAGGGTGTTGAGCAGGGTATCGTAGACGCGGATTCTGACTGGCTGACCGGACTCATCGGCCAGCAGGTTACCGGTCGCTCCGGTGGTCCACTCGGCCAACCGTAAGGCGAGGTACTCACGAGCCACTGGTGCAATCACCGCCCGGCTAGCCTTCTGCTGGCTGACATTCAAAGCGATCCGCCAGTTGTTGGTGGGATTATAGGTGGATTCAAACTCGAAGCCCTTGGACTCCGTGCTCTGGGTATCGGAAAGGTTTCCGGGGCGCTGGAACGTTACATTCACCCCGCTCACCTGCGAAGGCGTCTGCACTTGCTGCCAGTTGACGAGATTTTTTAGGAATTGCGGTGGGCCTTGATAGCCGGCCGCGGCGAGGGCAGCCGGCGTATTGTAGCGGACGATACGGGCGTCGGTTTCGATGAGGAAGCCCTCGTAGCCGAGGGAAGCACGCGACGAGGCCGTCTCATACCAGTTAAACCGCGACTGCAACTTGCCATCGAAAAGGGACAAGCTGAAGCCACGGTCTTCGGTCGTGCCGCCCGGAGGCTGGATCGCGCGGCCAAACATATCGATGCGCGCGTCGGCCGGTTGGAAGTTCTCCGACTTACTATAGTGCACGGAAAAATTCACACTTCGAGCGTACCGCAGGAATGGCGGCTTGTGGATAACGAAGCCGTGACTCCAGATGCTCTCCTCAAAAACGGACCCCGGCGTCGACGGTAAACGGAAATTGGGACTGTCGCGATCGATGAAGTTGAACCGATCGCGCACATCCTGACCGCCGTTGTTTCTGAAGTCTTTGACCCGGTCGTTTCGCCACCCGATCGTGCCCACGATCCACTCCTGTTTGAGGGGACGACCTTGATAGATGAAAGCCTTCGAGTCGATCTCCTGCCGGGTGAGCGAAGCGCCCGTGGTGGTCCGGCGAAATTCATTTTCATCCATCACATTTGAGATGCCGACCGAGCGCGTCGCGAAGGCCTTTTGCACCGGATCCCAATACCAGCCGGTCGCACGTGAGGGTCGCAACTCAGCCTGGATTCCTTGGAGGTTGATGCCCTTGGGACTGCTCAGATTGGCGAGATTGGGTCCGATATAAACCACGGTGCGCACCAATCCGAGATCGGAGTTGATGTCATCGCGTGCGTCGACCGGATTGACGGTGGAGCGGACGGCCTGGGTCCATCCTTCGTCTGCGCTGTACGCCCCGGAGTAGTTTCCTTCATCGAGCATGTAGCGATTCATGTATCCCGTCAGGTTGTGGCGTCCGAGCCATTTGAGCCGTTCGGTATTACGCGCAAAATCGAGCTCCAGGTAGGTGGTCAGCCGTTCCGTTTTGCGCACGGACTCGTTGGTGTTGCGTTGATTGGCGCTCGCCACAAAAGGCCGGCCAAAATTCGGATTGGGTGCTCCCCACGGCAGTGTGGTATTGATGTCGATGTTGATATTATAGCCGCGCCCGCCGGGGAACATATCAAACCAACTGCGCGAGAGCGTCTCACGGCTGACTGCGGCTTCGAAACCCAGTGACCCGAGCGGATGCTTCCAGCTGTGATCGTAGCCTACATTATAGACGTCGAAATCCTCCCATTCGCGTTTGTTAGGTCCATCCAACAAATGTTTCCGCCAGTCGAAGATGGAAAAATCATTGATGGCATCGTCAGCGTAGAAGGATCCGTTTTTAATCCCCGCAGCGGCGGCCGTGGCGGAGGGGAACCACTGATCACCCTTGGTGATGGAAACCATATTGGCTTGGAAGCCCAGCGCCGGATTACCGCCTGGCGCCCGTGGGACGCCGACCATGGTATACCACGCCAGCATCATCCGCGCGGGATCGCTGGAGGACGCGGATTCGTAAACGACAGCGGGCTGGGCGAACCACTCGCCCGGAGCACGGATAAGGTCACGATTGACGGAGTTAAACTCCACCGTGGCGGGACTGTGGGTGATCTTGTTGAAGGACGGACCCCACCAGCGGGTGATATTATCGCGGGGCGCGTCGGAGCGCGGCCGGTTGGCGTCCACCGAGCCCTTTTCAAAACTGGCTCGGAGCGAGCCACCTTTAAAAGGAGCGGCCTGCACGGCGGCAAACATCCGGCGATCTCGTTCGAATGCGAATTTTTGCTCGAACTGTTCGCGTTCCGTCATGATGGCCGCGCGGATGCCGAGTCGGCCCGGGATCAGGACGCGATCGACGTCCAGCACCGTTCGCATGGAACCGAATGAGTCATACGTGAATTCGGCGGATGCTGCGTTGGTGAGAGTGGGCTGGATCAGCTGATTGTTGATGATACCGCCGGGGCTGCCCAAGCCGAAGAGGGTCGCATTGGGGCCCCGATTGATTTCGACGCGCGCTGTATTATAACCGTCAAAAACAATGGCCGTGGGAAAATAATCCCGGGTGAGGTCGGCACGCGCGAGGCCGCGGACGCGGTTATTATTTTGTGGTTGCCGCGTAACCCCGGTAAAAATGGCCGGGCTGCCGATGCTGGCACCCGAGTAATTTCCGCCCATTCCTCCCGCTTCCGTGTTTCCGGTGTAAACCAGCAAGTCCACCGGATCCGTGGCGCCGATATCTTGCATGAATTCACGGGTGACGACGGAGATGGAATTAGCCAGATCTCTGAGGTCCGTCCGGATGCGCGTTCCAGCGAGGGATGACGTGGCTACATAGCCCCGATCTTTTTCTGAGCCGACGATAAAGGGCGAGAGTGCTACCACCGAATCCGTCGGAGGTGGGACGGTCTGACTCGTTGCAATTGAGGGCGCAAGCAAAGCCGTGAGGGAGGTTAACCAGATAGAGATGGGAGTCTTCATTGTTTCTGCGGTATTGGGGTGGTCGGTCAAAATGGGGAGGTTAGACCAGCTCTAGACGAACGGGACGAAGGCCGCGTGGGAATCAGCCGAAGTGGACGTCGGCCTATTACGCATTTGGGGCTGAGTTGTGCGTGAGCTGATGAAGGGGTTTCGCGAATGCGTTGTACAATCCCAATGGAGTCAATCGGGTTTTATCATCGGGCCGGACGAGCAAAAAGCTCATGTAACATGTCACTTTCGGCTTCCTCTACAAAGACGCAAAAGGGTCGGGCGATTGGTGGGCACGCTGGATTTTACCTTCTCGCACTTGCGACAAGATCCGTCGGCGCGTTCGGATTTTCAAATAACATGCGACCGGTCTTGATCGGACGACTATTTGTCAGCACTATCACGACAAATCTATACATACTCATGGCAAAGACACTACAAATTAGCCCGAGTTCCGCAGTTCAAAAAACCGCATCGTTCTATCGCATATACTTGCGCGATTTAGGGGCTGATTTTCGGCACTACATTGCTGACTTCACGGGTGCCCTTGGGCAGGCGCAGCCCGAGGTGAGCGAGCAGTTGG
>SXGQ01244639.1_pt1 | contig 22188 bp, 24 predicted proteins | sample 3178371 | NCBI WGS metagenome assembly SXGQ01 (sample SAMN11356859, study PRJNA531348) | freshwater metagenome | isolation source: freshwater sample F1-20 | place: China: Fuxian Lake, Yuxi | collected 2017-12-25 | reverse complement strand
TAGGTTTGTGTGGGAGCGACACGAAATGTGGATAAGCCCCCAGGTGATTTTTGAGCCTAGTTGTTAACCTGCAACCTAACTCAACTTCTTGCTGGCCAGAAATTAGCCCCCTAAGGCTGTTGGGCCCAATGGCTCTAAGGTTGAAACCAGGGGTGGGTGCTACCTCCAAATAAAGTTCTGGGGATTGCTTGCTCAAAAAACCCTTTGATCAACCAATGCTTTTAATTAACTGCTGCATAGCCTCGATCTCACCCGTTTGAGAAACAGTTATTTGCTCACCAAACTGTTTAATCTTTTGGTCAGAAGAGTTTTCAATCATCCCCACCATATCAATAGCGCCCTCATGGTGTTTGATCATGCTACTTAAAAATAGTCGGTCGAAATCTTTACCAGTTGAATTCTTTAACTGCTCAATCTGACTATCGGTAAGCATGCCTGCCATTGTCTGCATTGAGTGGCCTGGATCCTCACCTAATCCCGCTGCCTTCAGCCAACTCTTCATTTGCGCAATCTCTGGAGCTTGTGCATTCTTAATTTGATTTGCTAAATCTAAAACATCCTTATTGGTTGATATGGAAATTGCAAGATCTGAAATCACAATCGCCTGCTGATGATGTGGGATCATCATTTGCAAAAACATCGCCTCATCTCCACCCATGGTAGATGAGTGTGCGCCATGATCCATACCCATATCTGAATCACTTTTCGTACTGTTACCAATTACAAAACCCACGCCCAGACTTACACCAAAAAAAACAAACGCTGAAAGTATCAGAGCCTTTCGATTCACAATTACTCACTCTCTAATTTACGTAGGAAAAATATAATCAATGAATCTGAGAATTAATATAGAAAAAATCAGTAAATTTTGTGATCTTCAATTCACGATAGGCTTTGCTACAACATCAAATTCTTCTTTAAGACCTCTATTTTACGACCAGGTTTTACTAGCGTTTCAACGTAGATATATCCGCGATTTTCATAAAACTGCCGCTCGCCTTCAGTCCACAGGTACACCAATGAAACTCCATATTCAACTATCTTGCGCTCCATCAATTTCAACACCTGGGTGCCAACACCACTACCCCGAAGATCCTCCCTTACAACAAATGCCACAATCCAAGGTTTGTACTTTCTTAACTCTTCAAAATCATCAAAATCACATAGCCCAATTGAGGCAACTACCTCCTGCTTTCCGGCCACATTTACCATTGCCAGAAATAGCAGCTCCTGATCGGTGCCAGCTAAATCCCAATTTTGGTAATCAGATTTTTTTGTATTGGCATAAAAATTGTGCCAATCCTGTTCCGAAAACTCCTCCTTGCCAGTTGCCCATAATTTAAGGCTCCAAGCAAGTGGTTGATCAGAAAATTCCAGCACTTGGCTAATCGGCAGTAGCTCAAGTGATTTATCCATATCTGATTTAAAGTTGAACTACTTAACTAAATCAGAACACATTTTTTCAAAGGCCTGCGTATGGGCATCAACATCATTGATAGTGGTATCTGGACTAATCAAAGCCATGTTGTGAAAGGGTGTAATTAAAAAACCATCATTTAGCATTCTAAGGTGAATGTATTGCTCTAACTCAAAATCACCAGCATCAGCTGCTTGCCTGCCAGTAGTAGGAGCAGTTGAGGCAAACATGTACTCAGCCCTTGCTCCCAAGCGATTAACTGTCCAGGAAAGATTGTGTTTTTTAATACTCTGCTCAACTCCATCTGCCCAACGATTTCCTAGCTTTATCATTCGCTCAAAATTTTCAGCAGTTAGAACTTTACTCAAGGATGCCCGCATAGCTGCAAGTGATAGTGCATTAGCTGCCAAAGTGCCACCCACGCCCCCGGTATCTATCACCTCAAGTTCTACTAACTTTTTAATTGAATCAGCTACATGCTTTTGCATGCCAAATGCGCCAGTTGGAAAACCCCCGCCAATAGCTTTGCCGATAGTAAGAAAATCTGGGCACAGTCCTAACTCGGCAGTCATTCCACCTGGGCCAACTGAAATAGTGTGAGTCTCATCAATAATTAGTAAGGCTTCATACTTCTTAGCCAGTTTTTCTACCTCTTTTAAGTAACCATCTGCAGGTAAGACAATGCCAACATTGGTCATCGCTGGCTCCATCAAGATTGCAGCCACATCATTATTGGCAAGTGCTTTCTTCATCGCAGCTAAATCATTAAATGGCACAACTCTGGTAGTTAGATCCAGATCTACTGGCGCTCCAATATTGCCCTCTCTGGCAACTGTCTTTCCTTTTTTATCTAAGGTAGCAAAGCTTTCATCAACGCTACCGTGGTAGCAGCGATCAATAACTATCACCTTTGATTTGCCGGTAATTAATCTTGAGTACCTAATTGCATGCCGGTTGGCATCTGTGGCAGATACGGTGAATTGCCAAAACGGTAAATTAAATCTGCTGGCAAGATCTGCTGAAACATCTGATGCATCTTTAGTTGGCAACATGGCTGACATTCCTTTGCCAACCTGCTCTCTGATTGCAGTTACAACCGCATCTGGTGAGTGGCCAGTCATTGAACCGGTATCGCCTAAACAAAAATCTATATAAGTATTGCCATCAACATCAACAAAGGTTGCACCCTTTGCCTCTTCCACAAAAACTGGATAAGCACCAGGCCACTTAGCCATCCAGGACATAGGAACTCCGTCTGGCATATTTACTTTTGATTTTTCAAATAGCTGCCCACTTTTAGGGTGCAGCTCAATAAATCTTTTCTCTTCACTAGCGCGAAGTTCGGCCAACCTTGCCCGATCAATCATGGATAAAACCTACCTCATTATGCTGGCCTATAAAAAATAGCAATTAAAGACAACTTAAAAGCGAGATCTAATCTCCCAAAGATCAGCAAATACTGGCTTAAACAATGTAGAGCTTAAATAATCAACCCCACTAGAGCCACCAGTTCCCATTTTTTTACCTATCGTGCGCTCCACCATTTTCACATGACGATAGCGCCACTCCTGTATGCCCTCATCAATATCAACTAATCTTTCACAAACCATCGCTGTTTGCGGATCACTTTGATGCACCTTTAGCAAAACATCCTGCACCGCTTCATTTGATGAATAGGCGGTGGATTTATCTCGATTCAAAATCTCACTTGGAACTTGATGTCCGCGTTTAGTCAAAAACTCAAGGGTTGAATCCCAGATTGAATTTTGCTTGGCCAGGGCGGTAATTTGCTCAGCAACATCAGGTGGTAGGTGGCTAGACATCTTGCTATCTCTTCTACCAAGCAACGCCTCTACCATTCTAAATTGCACAGATTGAAAGCCACTAGATGATGATAAATACGAGCGAAAAGCATTGAACTGTAGTGGGGTCATAGTTTCTAAGATATCTATTTGTGCCACACAGACTTTTAAGATAGTTCTAATTCTTCCCAAAATTGATAGGCAGTAATGGGTATCGCCGGACTCTAATGCCCGCTGTGCTTGCTTGAACTCATGAATTAATTGCTTAAACCACAGCTCATAGGTTTGATGAATGATGATAAACAACATCTCATCATGTTCTGGCCCAGCAGATAATGGCTTTTGAAGCTTTAACAACTCATCTATAGCAAGGTAGGAGTTATAGGTGAGCGCTGAATCATAATTTTCACTCATGTAACTCTTGAACTACTTTCTTTAACACTCTTATAAGCACCACTAGCAACTAGATCTCGCATTCGATCAAAACCATCCCAAAGCTCAACATATGAGGTGGCAAGAGGTGAAATCGCCACTCTAATTGAGTTTGGAGTTCGATAATCTGGAATTACCTTTGACAGGGTTCTAAGCGCAACACAGATCTGAGCAGCATCAGGATGGACTAAAGAGATATGCCCACCACGATTATTAGATTCTCTTGGGGTGTTTAACTCAAATCCAAGTGGCTTAAGCCAGCTTTCATATAAATCAATCATTAGTTGGGTGCCAATTGCAGCCTTCTTTGCTATCTCACTTATTCCGGCCTCTTGAATTAAATTAAAAGCAGATTGCACACAGCGAATACCAATAAGTGAAGGTGATGCTATTTGAAATCCCCTAATACTTTGCGCCTTCTCAAATTTAGGACCCATTTCAAACTGTGCCTCTTGGGCAAACCAACCTTGGATTGGAACTTGTAATTGGCTTTGAATACGTTTTGAAACATATAGCCAGGCCGGTGAACCAGGACCTGAGTTTCCATACTTATATGTGCAGCCAACACAAAGATCAGCACCTGATTGATCTAAATTTAATTCAATCGCACCAACTGCATGGCTTGCATCCCAAACAACTAATCCACCAACAGCTCTAACCTGATCGGTAATCGCCTTGATATCAGTCCTAGCGCCAGAGCGATATTGAATAACTTGAAAGCTAACAAGTGAGACATCTTCATTTAGGTATGGTGCTAAAACCTGCGTAGTAATTCGCTCATTAGTTGCAACCTTTGGATCTTCGTTATTTATTATTACCAGCTTTAATCCAAATTGCTCGGCAATTCCCTCCAAGATATATCGGTCAGTAGGAAAATTAGCTGCATCAGTAATTATCGTTTTACGTTCTGGCTTAGATCTAATCGCTGCTAAACATAGTTGGTAGAAATTAACGGAGGTTGTATCGCAAACTAGCACCTGTCCTGGGGCTGCTCCCAGTGCTGATTTGCCCAGTAAATCCCCAGTAGGTTGTGCTTCATCTACCCAATGGCTCCACCCTGAAACTAACTCTGGCCCCCACTCCTTTGTTAGAAAATCATTAACTGCCAAAATGGTTCGCTTCGGCAATCTTCCTAATGAATTTCCATCTAAGTAACAAAGGGTTGGGTCATCAACTACAAATTCGGATTTAAATTTTGCTAACGGGTCATTGGCATCTAAATCTAATGCGTACTGACGCTCTAAATTATTAGCTATCGCCACTTTAATTTCCCACTTCAATACCAGACCAGTTATGACTCACACCTAAAGAGTATTGATTAATAATATAAATGAAAAGCGGGTATGCTCTAAGCATGCAAGATCTGGCCACGCTCTCTGCCCTTACATTTGGCGCTCAAGCCTTTGTAACCTTATTTGTCATCTTAGATCCACCAGGGGCTGCTCCAATATTCCTGGGCTTAGCTGCTGGAAAAACTGTTAAAGAGCAACGCAAATTAGCTTGGCAAGCCGCCTTTGTTTCACTTTTTGTAATTGTAACCTTTGCCCTCTTTGGCAATGCGCTACTAGATTATTTAAATATCTCACTTGCAGCACTGCAAGGAGCTGGTGGAATTTTGCTACTAATTACTGGATTAGGCCTACTAACCGGCTCGCTTGTTGAAAGTGAATCAGCTACATCACAAAATATTGCTTTAGTACCACTTGGCACGCCATTACTAGCTGGACCTGGCGCAATTGTTACCACCATGCTTTATGTGCAAAAGGCAGATAATGGCGGTCAGTTAACCTCTCTAGCATTAGCAATTATTGCAGTTCACATAATTATCGGAATTACCTTTATGTTCTCAACCAAAATCCTTGCCGTAATTAAGGATTCTGGTGTGACTTTACTGGCTCGAATTGCTGGCCTGCTGCTATCTGCCATTGCAGTTGAAATGATTGTTAGTTCAATTAAATCATTTTTTAGTATTTCCTAGCCCTTACTTAGATCTGTCGCACTAGACAGGTATCTTTAAACCATGGTCTTGGGCAGCACATCACTTCAACAAACAACATTTGTAATTGTTGATTTAGAAACTACTGGTGCTTCCCCAAAAACAGGAGCTGCAATTACTGAAATTGGGGCGGTAAAGGTTAAATCTGGTGAACACCATGGCGAGTTTGAATCCTTTGTTAACCCACTTACCCCGATTCCAGATTACATAACTCAAATGACTGGTATTACAGATCTAATGCTCGCAACGGCGCCAGTAATTGATGAGATTCTGCCAGCCTTCCTGGAGTTTGCCGGTAGTAGTGATCAAACAGTAATTGTTGCCCACAACGCCCCCTTTGATCTTAGTTTTTTAAAAAGTGCGGCAAAAGAAATAGATATTAAATGGCCGGCATATAAAACCTTAGATACGGTAACAATTGCCCGGCAGGTACTTAGTAAGGATGATGTACCAAACTGCAAGCTTTCAACACTTGCCCAGTTTTTTGGAACTAAAACCGAGCCAAATCATCGAGCTTTAGATGATGCCAAGGCAACAACTGAGATTTTGCATGGCTTAATCGAAAGATTAGGAAGCTTCGATGTTCACACAGTCGATGCACTTATGGAGTTTGCTAAAACAGCAGCGCATATTCAACGTAAAAATTACTGGGGTTTAAGCTCTATCTAGAGCTGGCAATCTCATTAGAAAGCTCAACCCATTTATTAAGTACTGATAACGCCGCACCAGAATCAATTGCTCTATTTGCCATTACTAAACCATTAGCAATCTGATTTTGCAGCGTTAAATGAAAATCTCCCTTAAAGGCAGCAATAGCAAAGGCAGCATTCAAAGTTACTGCATCTCGCATAGGCCCAACCTGACCATTAAAAATGCGTTTGGTTATCTCGGCATTAAATGCAGCATTCCCACCTGCAAGTGCTGAAATTGGGGCTGCGGTGATACCGAGTTCAGAGGGATCAAAAGTACTCTGTTCTATTTTTCCATCGCTAATTTGCAGCACAGTTGTAGTAGTTGAAAGTGAAACCTCATCTAGCCCATCATCACCACGAAATATAAAGCCCTCTTTTCCTTGATCTAGTAGGACTTGGGCCATAAGTTGTAGTAGCTCTGGCTTTGCAACTCCAATTGCGCATGCCTTTGGTTTAGCCGGATTTGATAGTGGTCCTAAAATATTAAAAATTGTTGAGACCCCTAATTCTTTTCGTGCTGCAGCAGCATGCTTCATAGCCGAATGAAATACTGGGGCAAAGCAAAATCCGATTCCTATTTTGTGTACTGTTTTTTCTACCTCACTACCTGTTAAATCCACTCGCACACCTAATGCTTCAAGCAAATCTGCGGCACCAGATTTAGAGGAAATAGCGCGGTTGCCATGTTTGACCACCCGAGCACCAGCTGCATTTGTAATTATTGCTGCAGCGGTTGAAATATTAATTGTGTTAGTACCATCACCACCTGTGCCAACGGTATCGACTGCTCGCTCACTTATATTTATTGGAGCGCAATAGTGATACATCTGATCAACTAGCGCCTCAACCTCTTTCGCACTTTCACCTTTTTGTTTTAAGCCAAGGAGAAACTCTTTAATTTGTTCATTGCTGGCCTTTGCCTGAAGTATTTCAGACATTGCCCATGTGGCCTGGTCACTAGTTAAATCAACTTTTTTTGCTAAGGATGAAAATATTGCGTCCCAACTCATTAGCGCCTGCGAATTAATTTGCGAGCGCGGAGTTTGTCTTAAGCAACGCAGCACACTTAGCTGCAATGGTAAATGGATCTATTGGATGAGTAACAGTAGCTTCAGCCTTTGACCATGTAGCAAGCCAATTATCTTGAACTCTTCCGGTAATGATTAATACTGGTGGACAGTTGAAAACCTCATCCTTTAATTGACGTGCAACTCCCATGCCGCCCTCTGGAACAGCCTCACCATCTAATATAAAAAGATCAACCTGTTTTTTACTATCAACATAAAGTCGAAGAGCTGCAGCGGTGGCAAACTCTTTAATCTCATGAGGTGCAAGTTGCTTATCTAATTGCTTGCCTAAAGCGGCTATGACCGATTGTCGAACTGTTGAGTCATCTGAGTAAAGGGTGATAACCAACTTGCCGGCCTGCGAATTCATGCGCTAATCCTACCTATCACCTACGCACAAAATTGATGCCGATCTGGTGGTGATCAGTTTCACCCAGATCTGAGTGGGCTACCCCCTAGGGAAAATGAGGTATTCCTATCTATTTGCGGAATAATCACCCCCATGACCACATATGCCAGCCCTGCGGTGAAGACCAATCGTCCTAACCTAGTTGCGGTTGGCACCATTGTTTGGCTCTCATCTGAACTAATGTTTTTTGCTGCACTCTTTGCAATGTACTTCACTACTCGCGCAGTCCAAGGTCCAAAGATTTGGGCTGAATCAACTGAGCTACTGAATATTCCATTTTCAGCAACTAACACCACAATTTTAGTTTTATCATCAGTAACTTGTCAGTACGGAGTATTTGCTGCTGAAAGATTTCAAGCTAGAAGAACTGGCGCACTCTGGCAACTTAGCAAGTGGGGAATGCGTGAATGGTTTGCGCTAACCTTTTTGATGGGCGCAGTATTTATTGGCGGCCAAGTTTTTGAGTACGCTGAATTAGTTCATGAAGGGCTAACACTTTCATCTAGTGCATATGGTTCAGTCTTTTATCTGACAACTGGCTTCCACGGCCTACATGTAACTGGTGGTTTGATCGCATTTTTAATTGTTTTAATCCGAGTCTTTCGGGCTCAAAAATTTGGACATTCACAAGCAACCACTGCAATCGTGGTCTCCTACTACTGGCACTTTGTTGACATCGTGTGGATCGCACTCTTTACTGCGATCTATCTGATCAAATAGGTATCTCGATGAAATTTATCTCTAAGTATCGCAAGCATAAATTTGCTCGCCCATTACTTCTTTTATTCTCACTCTGCGCACTTGGTTTTACCTTCTCCGCTGCAACTGCTGCACCTTCAACCAACTCAATGGCGCTAGATTCCAGATCAACTTTGATCGAAGAGGGTCAGCAAATATTTTTAAAGGGTTGTTCTTCTTGTCACGGCTTAAATGCTGAAGGTGCTGGAGTTGGACCATCCTTAATCGGTGTTGGTGCCGCCTCTGTTGATTTTCAGGTAGCAACTGGTCGTATGCCGATGCAGGATATGAGCCAGCAAGCAATGCGTAAAGCACCGGTTTATGATGAAGAAGAGGTAGCCGCACTTGCAGCGTATGTTGCATCCCTTGCTCCTGGTCCTCGCGCATTTACCAATGAAGAGATTAAGTGGGAACGAGATGGAAATACTGCAGAGGGTGGAGAGTTATTTAGAAATAACTGCGCCATGTGTCACAACTTTGCCGGTCAAGGTGGTGCACTAACTCAAGGTAAGTACGCACCAACAGTTATGGGTGTGGAACCAAGACATATTTATGAAGCAATGATTACTGGACCACAAGCTATGCCGGTTTTTTCTGATAAAACTATTACTCCAGAGGAGAAACTTTCAATTATTAAGTGGATTAAAGCTGCTGAAAGTGAGCCAAGTTTAGGTGGTGCTCCCCTTGGCCGCGTCGGTCCGGTTACTGAAGGATTATTAGTTTGGACTCTAGGACTTGGCTTATTAATTGGAATTGCTGTTTGGCTAACAGCAAAGGCTAGGTAGCCAGATATGTCAAAAGAGTTAGAGCCATTGGCAGATCCAGGATTGCCAGAACATATCCATCGCAAAGCAGATATTGATCCAATTGCTGCAAAGCGGGCCGAGCGTCAAGTTGCAGTTTTATTCTCACTTTCAGCGGTTGGCACTTTGTTATTCATTTACTCATTCTTTTTTGTCAGCGAAGATCTATTTATCTTTGTGCCAATTATGGGTAGTACTAATGCTCAGCAACTAGGAATTGGTCTTGGCATGGCAGCAAGCCTGTTATTTATTGGCTTTGGTGCAGTGCATTGGGCAAAGACATTAATGCCCGATCAAGAGGTAATTGCAGAACGGCATGAATTAAAATCTGATCCAAAGGATCGCGAAGAGTTTGTTAAAACTGCTAAAGAGGGTGCACAGGCAGCTGGCTTAGGACGCCGGCCACTAATTAAAAGATCATTAGCAGCAGCTGCTGGCTTAGCTGGATTACCTGCAGTTTTATTGTTAAGAGATTTAGGTCCACTACCAGGCAACTCATTAAATGAGACCTCTTGGAAGAGTGGCACTAGGTTGGTCACGGATCCGGGTGATCGTCCGATCAAGCCAAGTGATTTAGAGGTTGGCGCAGTTGCGCAGGTTATGCCGGAGTTGGCACCAGGTAAAAAGCGCACCTTAGAGGATATTGCAAAAGATGCGGTGCTTTTAATCAGATTACGCCCAACTGAGTTCCAATTAGATGCCGAGCGTCTGTCATGGACTTATGAAGGAATTATTGCCTTCTCCAAGATCTGCTCACATATGGGTTGCGCTGTTGCCCTATATGAACAAACTACAAAACATTTACTTTGCCCATGTCACCAATCAACATTTGATGTGACCCGTGCCGCAAAGGTTATCTTTGGTCCTGCAGCCCGACCTCTGCCACAATTGGCAATTACTGTTGATGCTGAAGGATATTTAATTGCGAAACAACCTTTTACTGAGGCTGTGGGACCTAGTTTCTGGGAGAGGAAATCATGACCGCACGTGAGCGAGTTGCTGGCAATGTCGCAAATTATGTAGATGAAAGAACAGGCGCTGCCGCCTGGTTAAAGAAGAATTTAAATAAGGTATTTCCGGATCACTGGTCATTTATGTTGGGTGAGATCGCACTTTATTCTTTTGTAATTTTATTACTCTCTGGAACATTCTTAACCTTCTGGTTTGATCCTTCAATGCGCCATGTGGTTTATGAGGGCAGCTATCAACCGTTAAAAGATGTTGAGATGAGTGCAGCATATGCATCAACCCTTCATATTTCATTTGATGTTCGCGGTGGATTACTGATGAGACAAATTCACCACTGGGCAGCTCTTATATTTGTGGCCGCAATTGTGGTCCACCTACTCCGAGTATTTTTCACAGGTGCATTTAGAAAACCACGTGAGTTCAACTGGATTTTAGGTGTAGCACTTCTTACATTAGCAATTGTTGAAGGATTCCTTGGTTACTCACTTCCAGATGATTTGCTTTCTGGTACTGGTATACGAATCGCCCATGCAATTATTCAATCTATTCCAGTAGTTGGTACTTACCTGTCCTTCTTTGCCTTTGGTGGCGCCTTCCCAGGTGAAGTCTTTATTCCTCGCATTTATATTGTGCATGTTTTACTTTTGCCTGGCATATTTTTAGCTTTAATCACCATCCACTTAATGTTGGTTTGGTACCAGAAGCACACTCAGTACCCAGGTCCAGGACGCACTGAGAAAAATGTTGTTGGTTACCCACTAATGCCGGTTTACATGGCAAAGGCTGGCGGTTTCTTTTTTATTGTCTTTGGCGTTACCGCTTTCTTAGGAGCTGTTGCATCTATTAACCCACTTTGGCTCTATGGACCATACACTCCAGGTCAGATTTCGGCCGGATCACAACCTGACTGGTATATGGGTTGGCTAGATGGTTTGGTTCGCATGGCACCACCACTTGAAACATACTTATTTGGTAAAACTATTTCGTGGAATATTTTAATTCCAGGATTGATCATCCCAGGAATTATTTTCACTGGTATGGCGCTCTATCCATTTATTGAGAGCTGGTTAACCGGTGATAAGCGTGAGCATCACCTATTGGATAGACCAAGAAATGTGCCAAATAGAACTGCATTAGGTGCAATGTCATTAACATTTATGGTAATCGCGATGATCAATGGTGGAAATGACATTATTGCCACTCATTTCGACTTAACCATTAACCAAATTATGTGGTTTTCTCGGATAGGAATTATTGTTCTACCACCACTTGCTTTTGTAATAACAAAACGAATTTGTCTATCTTTGCAGCGAAAAGATCGCGAACTAGTCTTGCATGGCAGAGAAACTGGAAGATTAGTAATGCTGCCACATGGTGAGTTTGTTGAAGTCCATGAGGAGTTATCCCCTGCTAAGAAGTTTGCTCTAACCCAGCATGAGCAGCCAGTAGCAATTGAATTAGTTAAAGAGGATGCTCGTGGTGTAATTAATCCAAAGGGAATTAAGGCAAAACTTCAGGCTAGATTTAGTGCGGCAAATGCTGAAAACATTGCTAAACCAACACCAGCTGAGGTTAAAGAACTAGAAAGTGGACACCACTAAAGCCTCTGCTCTTTCCTATAGGTAATTGTCGTAAATCCTTAAGTCCATATACTTCAATCCATGAACAGCTCGCTTTGGCAAAAAGGCCAATCAATCAACTACCGGCCAGCACTTAGCGGTAGTAAAGATTTTGATATAGCAATTATTGGTGCTGGCTTTAGTGGTCTTTGGAGTGCTTATCATTTAAAACAATTTCAGCCAGAACTAAAGATCGCTATTTTTGAAAAAGAGTATGTTGGCTTTGGCGCTAGTGGTCGAAATGGCGGCTGGGCCTCCGCTGAGTATCCAACCTCAAATAAACGACTTATAAAAGAGCATGGACTTGAAAGTTATAAAGCACTTCGAGATGCCATCACAAAATCAATCGATGAGATTGGGCAGATTGCAAAGCAAAATATTTGGCAGATTGATTATGCAAAGGGTGGCTCATTAGTTTTCGCCCGAAATAAGGCCCAGTTATCTCGCATCTCGGGCGAATTAGATAATGAGCATACTTTCCTTAATAAAAGCCAGACCCAGGAATTAATCAACATACCAAGTGCGTTAGGTGCTGTTTACACTCCACATTGTGCAGCCCTTGATCCATTTGCATTAGCAAGATCATTAGGGTCTCATCTTGAATGTATTGGAGTTAAAATATATGAAAAATCTGCCGTAACGAAAATCTTAGACAAGAAGTTAGAGGTAAATGGGTATGAAATCACTTGCCCAATCTCGATAAGAGCTACCGAAGCCTTTACCCCTAGAAGTTGGATGGGTAATAGACAAATTCCAATCTACTCCTTAATGGTTGCAACTGAGCCATTACCAACTGATGTGATAGCTAAGATAAGAAATAATCAACGTGCAACCTTTCAAGAGGCATGTCATTTGATTACCTATGCTCAAATTACTGGCGATAATAGATTAGCAATAGGCGGTAGAGGTGTTCGCTATAAGTTGTTCTCAAGACTTTCGGAGCGAAGTGAAATTGATAATCGAATGCATTCGGCATTAGAACGTCGGGCTAAGTCCTGGTTTCCGCAAATTTCACAAGCAAAATTTGAGTATCGCTGGGGTGGTGCAGTGGCGCTAACCCGCAGATGGCAGGCGTATTTAAACTTTGACCGAGCAAGTGGTAGAGCTGAAATTGGTGGCTATGTAGGAGATGGTGTCACCCTTTCCTACCTAGTTGCTAAAACTTTAGCTACACAAATCAGTAATCTTAAAACTCAAGCTCTGCCATTTATAGATCAAAAGATTGGAAGATGGGAGCCAGAGCCTATTCGTTATCTTGCAGTAAATGCTGGTTTTAAGGCCACGGTAATTGCAGATTATGAAGAAAAAATTACTAACCGGCCTAGCGTGCTGGCTTCAATAATTGATCCGCTGATCAATCGGTAGATATTACTGCACTTGGCAAATTTGCTTTAAATTTACCAAAGTTTTTGCCATTACCTTAGGTACCCAAGTACCGGCATCGCTTACCCACCACTTAAATGAAACTTTTCTGCCATCCCAACTTTCAGTTACTAATGTGGTGTTTTCATCAATAACTTTTAATTCATATCGCCAGATATTTTTAAGTAAGTGCTGCCATGCAATTACATTGTTTTCGCTAAACTCCACAACCTGATTTGTAATTACATATGGAATTCCGGCCCGCATTTTCATACCAAATTTGGCTCCCAAATACAGCTGCTTTGGACCCTTAAAGCTGCCCTTAACCATGCCAGAGCCATCCATTAAGGGATGATTCCTTGGTTGGGATATGAAATCAAAAATCTTCTTAGCAGGTGCTTTTATTTCGATTTGAGCTTTGAAGTAGAGGGGAATTTGTGTTTCAACAATCTCAGCACGATCTTTCATTTTTATTTAATGCGCTGAAGTTGAAGGACGCTCATACTCTAGAACTAGACCTAAGATAGAGATGATTAAAGCTCCCACTGCGATTAATGTTAACCACCAACCGATAATTAAACCTAAGCCGACAGCGCATGCAGATAATGCAACTGGCAGTGGCCACCAAGAGTGGGGTGAAAAAAATCCTAACTCTCCAGCTGAATCTGCGATCTCTCCCTGTTGGTTATCCTCAGGTAATACATTGCCAAGTCTGCGATCGGTAAACCAAAGATAAAAACCCACAATTAAGGCAAGACCGGCACTTAATGAGATTGCAGTTATACCAACTGGTTCTCCGCCTACTTGCCAATAAATAACTGTCAGAATTGCATAAAAAATTGCTAAGCCAACAAAGAGAATCCAACTCGTTTTCATTAATGTTTAGCCTTTTGCGCCATATGTGGGTAGTGAAGATCAAAAGCAGGTCTTTCACTTCTAATTCTTGGCATAGAGGTGAAGTTGTGTCTAGGTGGTGGACAAGATGTTGCCCACTCAAGGGATGAGCCGTAACCCCATGGGTCATCAGTTTCGACCTTAGGCGAGTTTCGAGAAATCCAAAGATTCATGAAGAATGGAATCATCGATAATGCAAGCAATCCAGAACCAACTGTTGAAACCATATTCATAAAGGTAAAGCCATCACTAGCTAGATAATCAGCATATCTACGTGGGAAGCCCTTAATTCCCATCCAGTGCTGAATCAAAAATGTTAAGTGGAAACCAAAGAACAATGTCCAAAAGTGAATCTTGCCCAGAGTCTCATTGAGCATTCGACCAGTAAATTTCGGCCACCAGAAGTAAAAACCAGCAAACATAGCAAATACCACAGTTCCAAATAACACATAGTGGAAATGTGCAACTACGAAATAAGAGGCCGAAACTGCAAAATCAAGTGGCGGTGAAGCCAAAATAATTCCGGTAATTCCACCAAATAAGAAGGTAACTAAAAATCCCATTACCCAAAGCATTGGGGTTTCAAAGGTCACTGAGCCACGCCACATCGTTCCGATCCAGTTGAAGAATTTAACTCCAGTTGGAACACCAATTAAGAAGGTCATAAATGAGAAGAACGGTAAGAGAACTTGTCCGCTGGCATACATATGGTGGGCCCAAACTGCGACAGATAGCGCAGCGATTGCAATAGTGGCTGCAATTAAACCTTTATAACCAAAGATTGGTTTGCGGGAAAAGACTGGCAAAATTTCAGTTGCTATTCCAAAAAATGGTAGAGCTAGAATATAAACCTCTGGATGACCAAAGAACCAAAATAGATGCTGCCACAACATAGCTCCGCCATTTGCGGGATCAAAAATATGCGATCCAAACAAGCGGTCGGATTCAAGAGCTAAAAACGCAGCTGCCAATGGTGGGAATGCAATCAAAACCAAGATAGAAGTAAGTAAAACGTTCCAGCTAAATATTGACATTCTAAACATGGTCATTCCTGGAGCACGCATTGTTAATATTGTGGTTACAAAGTTAACGCCACCTAAAATCGTTCCAAGACCACCAATTGCAAGGCCAACTAACCAAAGATCTGCACCTATGCCGGGAGAGTATTCAACACTTGAAAGTGGTGCATAAGCTGTCCATCCAAATGATGCTGCTCCCCCTGGAGTTAAAAATCCGGCAAATGCCATCAGGCCACCAAATAGATATAGCCAGTATGAAAGCATATTCAATCTTGGAAATGCCACATCTGCCGCACCAATTTGTAGCGGCATAATTACATTTGCAAACCCAACAAATAATGGGGTTGCAAACATTAAAAGCATGATGGTGCCATGCATTGTAAATATCTGGTTGTACTGCTCATTACTTAAAAACTGCATTCCAGGACGAGCTAATTCACCACGAAGCACAAGGGCTAGTAATCCTGCAATTAAGAACCAAGCAAAAGAGGTCATTAAATATAAATACCCAATTGTTTTATGATCTGTTGACGTTAACCACTTAACTACTAAACGTCCCTTGGATGTTGGGGCAGGAGCGAGCCTACTGGCTGAAATAGTTGGGCGCTGTGCGTAGGTGGTCATGCAATCGCTGCTTTCTCTTCGGCTACTAAACCTTGAATATAATTTTGATACTCATCTAAGGTGACAACCTTAACGTTAAATAGCATTTGCGCATGGTTTCTGCCACACAAGATATTACATCTACCTGGATAGGTCCCTAATTTGTTGGCTGTAAATTCCAATTGATTTGTCACCCCGGGCAGATTTTGCAACTGAATCATAAATGCCGGAATCCAAAACCCATGGACCACATCATTTGCTTCCAAAGTGAAGCGAACCTTTTGTCCTTGGGGTAGATACAAAGTTGGAGGCTGGGCTGGTGAACCCGTCACAGTTGCACTCTTAAAATCACCTGCATCCTTGTACTTGAATTGCCAGGACCACTGGAAGCCAACTACATCGATGAAATGTGAAACTTGTGAGTCAGGAGAAATTTTAACGATCTTTGACTCTCGTTGAACTGTGAAATAGAAAAGTACGGCAACAATTAAAAATGGGATTAATGTGTAAGCAATTTCCACTGGGATGTTGTACTGAGTTTGTTTTGGAAAATTCTCATCCTTTTTACGATGGAAGAAAACTGGCCAAAGAATCAAGATCAATGTAATAACTCCAACAACTGCGCCAGCTATCCATGCGCCCTGCCAAAGTGATAAAGATTGATCATTAACGCTAGATATGCCCTCTTCAAATCCAAGACCAGAGATTTCACCGTTAGCACAACCGGCAAGAAGCGGAGTCAGTGCTACCAATCCAAGCGATGGTTTAAGGTGAGGCAGGTGCATAGGGTTAAGGATAACCTTCTGCTCTAGCAATGTCGCACTGGCTCAGATAGGGGTAAGAGGTGGTTCGTATCACAGGCAATTTCCAGCAGGAAAGAGTGCTACACCCTGCATCGGCATCCTTGCTATCAGAGCTTTTCTTAAAGGGTTGGCCAGATCCTTCTAAATTAAATAATCAATCACGCCAAACTGCTCTGCTATTGCAGCAGGCTAAGGAAAGTTTTGCTAAACATTTAAGTGTAAGAGCTGATGAGATTGAGTTTCTAGGTGAGGTGGATCTTGGGTTTCAGTTAGGAATTCAAGGACTACTTGATAAGGAAAGTGGGTTGGCCTATTCAGCAATTGACCGACAAAAGGTGTTTGCAGTCGCAGCCGCAGAAGAGAAAACTGGCAGAAGTTTAAATCTTCTTCCAGTAAATGATCAGGGAGATATTCAGGAAAGTTCGATATCTGAAAATGATCTACTTGTTTGGCAAGTTGCTAATGGCGAGACTGGAAACCTTCAAAAGTCTCCCACTAGTAAGGCACAAATCTTTGCTGACTGCACCAGTAGCGGAATAGATCATCTACCAAGATTTGAATATCAAAGCGCTCTTTTTGACAGCAGTAGCTGGGCAGGTCCTGCTGGAGTGGGTGTTTTAGTAATCAAATCCAGTGCAAAATGGCGGAATCCCCTACCCCACAATGATCTAGTTAGAGTTCCTAACTCTTTTTCACTTCCATTAGTTCTAGCAAGTGCTGTTGCTATGGAAAATTACGCCACTCAAACTGATATCAGGCTTAAGTTAAAGAAAGTAATAATTGATTTTATTTTTGACCAGATCAGTGATGTTGATATTGCATCAAATCTGGATGGGTTAAGCAAAAATCTTTCAGTATCAATCAAAGGCATTGAGGCAGATCGACTTCTACTAGCACTTGAGGATGCAGGTTACGCTGTTGACTCTGGCTCTGCTTGTAAATCCGCAGACATGCAACCAAGTCATGTTTTAGCAGCTATGGGAAGGCCAATTACTGGAAATATCAGGTTAACTATCCATAAAGAAACAACCGAACAAACAGTTACAGATTTTTGCCAAGCCTTAAAAAGCAGTGTTGCAATGCTTAGAAAAGATTAGTTAAAAGAATCTCCGCAGGCGCAAGATCCTTGCGCATTTGGATTATCGATTGTAAATCCTTGCTTCTGGATAGTGTCAACGAAATCTATTGAAGCACCCATCAAATATGGGGTACTCATTTTGTCAGTTACAACCTTAACTTTTCCACCAGCAAATTCAGAGATTGTGTCACCCTCTAACTGGCGATCATCAAAGTAAAGTTGGTAGCGAAGCCCAGAACAACCACCAGGTTGAACAGCAACTCGCAGACTTAAATCATCACGGCCTTCTTGAACAAGTAAGGCAGAAACTTTTTCAGCAGCAACATCGGTTAGTGCGATGCCCTTTGTAGATACTGAAATATCTGTCGTGCTAGTTGTATCTGTGCTCATACTCACTACTCTCCAATTTTTACCTAGGCTCATAGGTTACTAGTAAATAGAGATGATTTCTGCACCAAAACCTGTGAGCGTTTACACTCAGGCTATGGGAATAACTGAGGTTTTGCTTCTAGGCAAGCAGCGCGATCTTCAAAGCGAGCGCGGAGTTTCCTGTGATGGCGCGCTGCCATCTCCAAGTGATCCAGGTCTAGTTGAGCGAGCAAAGATTGCCCGAGCAGCACTTGGTTCGAATGCGATGGTGCTAGGCCATCATTACCAAAGAGATGAAGTGATTGCCTTTGCAGATATTCGTGGTGACTCTTTTAAGTTAGCTCAAGCAGCTGCAGACAATTCTGATGCTGAGTTTATCTTCTTTTGTGGTGTGCACTTTATGGCCGAAAGCGCCGATATATTAACAACGAAAGATCAGAAAGTTATATTGCCAGATTTAGCAGCTGGTTGCTCAATGGCAGATATGGCAACTGCCGCACAAGTAGAGGATTGTTGGCAAGTTTTAGAAAAGTTAGGTGTAGCAAAGAGAACTATTCCAATTACTTATATGAACTCATCAGCTGCAATTAAGGCATTTACTGGAAAAAACAATGGTGCGGTCTGCACATCATCTAATGCTATGCGGGCTATGAAATGGGCCTTTGAAAATGGAGATAAGATTTTATTTCTACCTGATCAGCATCTGGGAAGAAATACAGCAGTTTTATCACTTGGACTTAAATTAGATGATTGTGTTCTCTGGAATCCTTGGAAGAAAAATGGTGGCTTATCTGATGATCAAATTAGATCAGCCAAGGTCATCTTGTGGCGAGGTCACTGCTCAGTTCATGGACGCTTTACAGTTGATAATATAAATCAAGCAAGACAGCAGCTGCCTGGCGTAAAAATACTGGTCCATCCTGAGTGTCAGCATGATGTAGTTGCTAATGCAGATCTTGTTGGTAGTACTGAGATGATCATAAAAAGTATCACCCAATCCCCAGCTGGTTCTAAGTGGGCAGTTGGTACTGAGTTGAATTTGGTTCAGCGCCTAGCAAATGAGAATCCCAATAAACAGGTGATCTTCCTTGATAAAACCATCTGTTACTGCTCAACTATGAATCGAATAGATCTTCCGCACCTTGTTTGGGCGATGGAGTCTTTGGTGTCTGGGCGAATGGTTAATCAAATTCAGGTCGAAAATGAGGTTGCAAAGTATGCAAAAGTTGCATTAGAGCGAATGTTGGCTCTACCTTAATCACATGGCTGAGAAAAAAGGCAAACCAACCCCAAAGCGAAAAGAATCTGAGGCAAAGCTAAAGGTCTCTTCCCTTTCTCCTGCGGCAAGCAAAGAAGCAAAGCGTGCTCTAAAAGAACAGGCACGGATTAGAAGACTTGAAGCAAGAGCTGCGTATATGCGAGGTGAAGAAAGTGCCCTGCCCTATCGAGATAAGGGTCCGGCAAGAAGATTTGTAAGAAATTATATTGATGAGCGCCGCTCCTTTGCCGAGTATTTCTTAGTACTAATTGTCTTTGTACTATTTTTAACTCTAATTCCAATACCTTCTGTGCAATTGGCAGCAGTAGCGATTATGTACTCTGCAATGGTAGTAATTACTATCAGTGGAATCGTATTATCTAGAAAATTAAAGAAGTTAGTCAGTGAGAAGTTCCCAGATGAACCAACTAAAGGCATTGGAATGTATGGCTGGATGCGATCTACTCAACTTAGAAGACTACGTGCTCCGGCCCCACAAGTAGGACCGGGCAGCAATTTAAAAAAGAAGAAGTAAATTAAGCTCTTGGATTTGGGCTAACTGTCTTTGCCGGATCTTTTTCAACTACCCCTGCAAGTACAGCATCTATTTCAGACAAAATCTGCTTATCTAGCTTAACTCCAGCAGCTTTAACATTCTCTTTGATCTGCGCAGGCTTAGTCGCACCAATAATCGCACTTGATACATTTGAATTTGATAGTACCCAGGCAATTGCTAATTGAGCTGGCGTAAGATCAACTTTCTTAGCGATTGGCGTTAATTTTTGAACTGCAGTTAAAACTTGGTTGGTCATAAATTGTGAAATCATCTTCGCTCCACCTTTTTTATCAGTAGCGCGTGAGCCAGCTGGAGCTTTTTGTCCTGGTAAGTACTTACCGCTTAAAACTCCTTGAGCAATTGGAGACCAAACTATTTGTCCTATTCCTTCTTTTTCACATAGCGGCACAACCTCTGACTCAATTACTCGCCAAAGCATTGAGTACTGCGGCTGGCTAGAGACAAATCGGTAGTAGCCCTTTTGATCTTGAATTTTTAATGCAGCCGCAATTTGCGCAGCATTCCACTCAGAAAAACCAATGTATAGAACTTTACCGCTTCGAATTAGGTCATCAAATGCACCCAATGTTTCCTCTAGTGGTGTTTCAACATCAAATCGATGAGCTTGATAAAGATCTACATAATCTGTTTTTAATCTTTTTAAGGAGGCATTACATGACTCCATAATGTGCTTACGAGAAAGTCCACGATCGTTTTTACCAGTTCCAGTTGGCCAATAAGCCTTGGTCAATAACTCATAAGATTCGCGCCTTACACCTTTTAGCGCTTTACCTAAAACTGTCTCAGCCTTTGTTCCCGCATACATATCGGCGGTATCTAAAGTTGTAATACCTAAATCTAAAGCAGCTCGCACACACTTGATTGCGGCATCTGACTCGACTTGAGATCCATGAGTGAGCCAATTTCCATAGGTAATTTCAGAAACATACATTCCACTGCTACCAAGACGGCGATACTCCATCGATCTCTCCTTTAGATAGGCTTTGGGAAATAATGTATCACTAACATATTGAGATAGAAATAGTTAAAAGTTAATATCTAGCGAACTTTTGAAGGCACAAACGGCAAGGTGACCACCTCAAAAATAGAGTCTCGGCCTCTAACATCAATTACGACCGAATCACCTTTTTGGATATCTGATGAGATTAGCGCTAAACCTATACCTTTACGAAGTGCGGGTGAAAAGGTTCCGCTAGTTACTGTGCCGATTACTTCCCCATTTTGATTTTTAACTTGCATATCTTTTCGCGGGATAGCTCGGTCAGTTGCCAGAATTGCTTTTAACTTTAGCTTTGTACCATTTTGCTTTTGATCTACCAATACCGCTTTACCTGTGAACTCTTGCTTATCAAAGCCCACAGCCCAACTTGCTGCTGCTTCAACTGGTGAAATGCTTAAGGAAAGTTCATGTCCATGCAGTGGATAACCCATCTCGGTGCGCAAAATATCTCTTGCACCAAGTCCGCATGCTGCGCCATTAAGTTTTAAAGCTGCTGCCATTAATTGATCCCAAACTTTAGCTGCATCCTGCCAGGTTGGAATAATTTCAAATCCCAATTCACCGGTGTAACCAGTTCTGCAAACTATTAGCTCGCTACTTCCTATCTTTGCTCTTAAGAATTGCATGTAATCAATACCAGTATCAATTCCCAATATATTAAGTAGCTCTACCGATCTTGGGCCCTGAACAGCAAACACTGCAAATTTTTCATGCAAATTACTCACAGTTATGCCGCTTGGAGCAGTTGAGTTAAGAACTTCAAAAACTGCTTCGGCATTTGATGCATTTGGGACTAAGAAAAAATCAGTGGCAGAGTTCTGGTATGCGATTAAATCATCAATCACACCGCCGCTAGCGTTACAGATCAAGGTGTATTGGGCTTGCCCTGGTTTAATCCGATTTAAATCATTTGTAAACGTGCTATTTAAAAATTGTAATGATCCTTCGCCAACTACAGATATTTTTCCAAGATGTGAAACATCAAAAACTCCAACTTGGCCTCTAACTGAGTTGTACTCCTCAATTACACCAGTTTTTTGATACTCAATTGGCATAAGCCAACCGCCAAAATCCGCCATTTTTGCATTTAGCTCTAAATGCTTTGCTGCGATTGGTGAATTCTTCATTGGGTAAACTTACACTCCAAATCTCAATTTAAAAGGTTGATTCTGGCTGGCAAACAGTTTGTGGCAATTTAAGGTGTTTATACCCCTACTTATATCCCTTAGGCTTATCCCCTACCTAGTAACTTGGATCTATTAAATTGGAGTAGGTGTGGTT
>SXGQ01061139.1_pt1 | contig 22192 bp, 44 predicted proteins | sample 3178371 | NCBI WGS metagenome assembly SXGQ01 (sample SAMN11356859, study PRJNA531348) | freshwater metagenome | isolation source: freshwater sample F1-20 | place: China: Fuxian Lake, Yuxi | collected 2017-12-25 | reverse complement strand
CGTGTCATGGTTCCCGGGCACGAAGACCTTCGTCGGGATCGGCAGCGTCGCGAACCAGTCGATGAACGCCCGGAGCTCGGACTCGTTCCGGTAGGGATCGAGGTAGTTCGAGGCATCACCGGAGTGCACGACAATATCGATTCCCTCTGGGACCTGAAGTTGCCCGTGTAAGCCGTGGGTATCGCTGATGTGCCAGACCTTCATATTCGCTCCTTACCTTACCAATATACCACGGTCACCCGCAGGTTGCATGGGTTCAGGAGCTCTCGTCTGCCTCATCCCATGAATCGATGATATCACTGTCAACGACCTCGACCCACTCGATCTCATCCATCCGCCACTCGACGGCGCTGTCATCGATGAGCTTCTCGGGATGGTGCTCATCCTCCGAGCAGTTAACGTAGACAGTCCCGTAGACGATGCCCTTCACGGTGATGGCATGCGTCACCGTCCGATTCACGAGCTGCACCGCGATTCGACGAGGATCACCTCACCCTCGACCATGCCATAGGATGAGTACTCCTTGAAGTGCTTCCGCTCAGGAACCCAGTTCTCACGACCGGGTTGGACGGCGTACCAGAGGTTCTCACCCTTCCAGGTGACGTCGAAGACAGATTGGTCGCAAGGAACCTTGATCTCCATCGTGCCACCGAAGGCGCGGGAGCGTTGGTTATCAGTGCAGGCAAGAAGCGCGATTAGAACGGCGATCACTTGGAAGCTCCATGGGTTGAGGTGAGGGACGGGGCGCAGACGGTCGACTGATCGTGGCTCCAACGGCGCCAGCACTGGAGATCAGGACGTGGAGGATCGATCTCCTTCCAGCCGTGGTTCTCAGCGGGCTGGGGAGGGACGCATCCGAGCAGGATGAGCAGAAGCATCAGTAATCAAACCTCCCGACGGTGTAGTTGTGACCACTGTCCTTCGACTTCTCGGTGAAGGTGAAGTGATAGTTGATCCCGTCGTCCTCGACTCGGAAGATCGTGATGCCCTTGTAGGGATCGACCTGGAAGAGGTGCTCCTGCCGGAGCTCGAAGTAGAGAGTCTCACCCGTCTCGATCTCCTCGGGCTCCTCCTCACGAAGGCGACTGATAGCGCGGGCGATGCCCCGCTCGGATTCAGCGCGCTTCGATCTCACCCTGCTGGAGAGATCCTCCTGGACCCGAACGCTGATCTCCTGATCCCAGCGATCCGAGTTCACCATGACGATGGGTGAGTTGCTGAAGGTGTCACCCGATTCGACGGTCCACTTCTTATCACGGAGATCGGGGGTGGTGACCGTGAGAGTCCAGGAGCTCTTCGAGCTTCCGAGCGGCTTCACGTTGAGGATCTCAATGGCATCCTCGAACTCGCCACCGTAGCGGTTGAGCTCGTCGACGAGGGTTTGGAGCATATCGAAGTTGAACTCATCGCAGAGGACGGCGAGGTTGATGATCTTATCAAGGTAGGATCGACAGTCCTTCAGCACATCCTCGCAGTACTCGCGGATGAAATCAGGTCCGAGACCCTCGAAGGCGATCGAGTACCGGAGCCGACTCGGTCGGTTGTGGAAGAAGCTCTGCACCGCGTACTTGTTGTTGCAGGTGATCACCATCACCTTGTTGCGGGCGGTGAAGACCCCATCGAAGAGGGTGAGGATCGATTCCTGAGCATCGCTGTCGTAGAGCTTCTCGAACTCATCGAAGATGATCACCGCCTCCTGCTCGATCCCCTGGATCGTCCGCATGAAGCGCTCGTCCGAGAACGGCGTGTTGACGATGATGGTGGGCAGCCCGGAGGAATCCGCGATATGCTTCGCGAGGAGCGTCTTACCGGAGCCCTTCGTCCCGCTGAGGCAGACGCCGATCTGAGAACCAGGGATCCGTCGCTTGAAGGTGCTGAGGATACGCTCGGCGTGGCGCTCGGTCTTCCCGTAGAGCTTCGGTGGCAGGGTGAACGCGGCGGTCTCCTCGAGGAAGTACTCACCCGTCAGCGGATGCTTGCAGACCGTGTAGTTGCCGGACGGGAGGCGATCGCGAACGTCCATCCGACCGTCAGGGGTGAGGGACCAGGTATCGCCGTTCTTGAGGAACTTCATAACACTCTCTTTGTTGATTGTTGAATCGACCTGAGTATCGTAACCGGTCGATCAGGAGTTTGCAATCAGGACACGCATCGCCTCGACCACATGCGTCGCGGGAGCGTTGACCGGCATCATGATGCGGATGCGGCCACCGACACCGTTCGACCACTTCGGATCGATGACAGCCGACAGCCCGAGGTGACCGATGAGCCCGTTCACGGTGCTGGCGATGTTCGCGTAGTTTGCCTTCACATTGAGTTGCTGCTGGGTGAGTGGGACCCCGCGGGGGGTCTCGATGTGGAGCTCGGCCGAGATCTTCGAGCCGCGGGCGAGGAACTCATAGTGCACAACGCCCTGGCTCTTCGGGTACTTGCTGACGTAGGTCTCCTTGTAGTTCGCCCGTGGGCTGGGTACCGGAAATGTCGTCCCGCAACCGAGAGCGTTGAAAGCCTTGATGGCATCGATGAGATGTGATCCGTGGGAAACCGAAGAGCTCATCCTCGGGGGAGCCTTCGAGATCACCGCACTCGAGCTCTGTCTTTCGACGGTGAGGCTCCCCGGGCCGCTAGAGGTTCGCGGGAACCAGGTGTAACCGATCGAGAGACCCCGCCGGCGGGCGAAGGCGACGATGCGGGAGAGGTCGAGGACCTCCTCGTCGAGAGCGAGATGGACGTTCACGTCGCTCGCCGCGAGACGGGCTCGGGCGGTCTCCTCGAGGCTCTCTCGGAGGGTCTCATCGCTCCCGCAGAGACGGTCGAGAGCCTGACCGATCCGGCCGCCGAGCTCATCATCGAGATCGTAGAAGTCGTACTCGGCGAGTGCCGAGGCGTAGTCGAGCCCCTGCGCGACGATCTCACGACGGCTTTCCCCGTTCCGGGCGAGCTTCGCCTCGACGACCGTGAGCAGCCCGGAGCGATCGATGAGCAGGACGTCGATCTTCAGGCTTCCACCGTTGAGATGGATCTGCTGTCCAACGACCTCGATATCGCCCGGCACGCAGCCAGGAACCATGTGCGGGCTCTGGACAATCATCGCCTCGAGCTCAGCCTCATTCGCGTAGGTGGTGGAGATATGCTGCACGGCGACCCCATTCGTTCCGATGTCATACAGGTGACTCATTCATGCTCCTTATGATACCTTTATACCATACCCACTCCGGGGTTGCACGGTTTCAGGATTCAGAAGGTGAGAGTGTCCCACCACATCCCGATCCACGTGAACATGACCGAGAAGATCGTGTTGAAGAGCAGGATGAAGAACACCTTGACCGTCAGATCAAGGGTCCAGACTATCATGTCTCCACCCTATGCAGGAAACGAACCGGAACACCGAGATTTTTTCCGTTCACGATGACCACATAATGCGTATCAAAATCATCGACGCCATGATGATCGAATCCCACCACGAAGCCCGTGGTACCGGGAATGATCTTGAGCTTCCTGGCACGTGACATGTGCTTCGCGTTCGAAGTTCTGATCTCTGGAAGCTTGTAGTGATCCCAGCCCCAGGGCGATTCGACGCCCTCACAGTCCCAAGGCTCGATTGACACGAGATCGCCGGGTTTGAGCTTGAGACTCATGACTCCGCCTTAACGAAGTAACCTGCGTACGATTCGATGATCGAGTTCCCATCATGCAGAACGCTGATGATATCACGATTTCGCTGATCGCTGCTGGGGTCATGTTTCACGTCGATCACCATGAAGACGTGATCGTGATAGACAACCCAATCGTTGCGGGTAACATCCCAGTCACGAACGTGAACGAGATCACCTGGGTTCAGCTTTTTGTGAAACTCATTTCCCACATCATTAACTTATCAGGAAAAAAGACAGTTTGCACGATCAGACGAAAGGAACTCGAATCTTCTTGAACAGGGAGTCCAACTCTTGCATCATCGGCCCTGGCGCGAGCGGCGGGAGGTTCGATTTTGCACGCATCAGCTGTTCAGCTCTCTTACTAGATTGTCTAGCCCAAAATGAAAACTGGGCCTCTCCGTTCGCCTTGCGAGGAACCGATTTGCTTATCTCGGCTATCTTCGCCGGATCAGCGTTGATCGAGTTTATTTTCTTGATTAAATCGGCGTACGCTGCGGATACCGAGCCGCCATAGTTTTTCGAGACGTCAGCGATCATTTTCTCGATCGTAGAATCAGGCTGCGGACCCTTGAGCTTCGCTAGCGATTTGATCAGAGCTGCGTCAACGCCAACTATCCTGGCAATTATCGGTATCAACACCGCCGCCGCGGCAGCGCGAGCCATTTCCTCGGCCTTTTCCATGAATCCCTCATCCATCCTGCTCTCATAGAGAGTCCCTTCGTATAGATCGACGAGTTTGTAGGAGTGACGTGGATGGCCCTCGGCAAGAGCTTCTTTCTTCCTCGACTTCTTGGGCTTCGATTCTGAACTTTTAGAACCAGAAGGTTCATCACTGGAAGTTGCAATTTTTACGCCTGATTCCCTGGCGAATTCTTCTATTTTCTTTACATCACCGGAGACCATGATGTCAACTGCTTTTTTCATTTCTTCACGATGCTTCTGCATCCCGGGAACGTGCTCAGCCACAGAGTCGACAACACGATCCGAGGCAGCCTGCGACGCTCTGGCGATCGGTCTATTACTCTTCGCCCATTGTGCGACAGTTTCGACTGCTGAGATCGCCACCTTCGTTTTGTCACCGAACAATCTCTTCGCAGCTATGAGATCGGCTAGAACGTCACCGGCAAAGGGTATGGCGCAGATAAGGGAGAGCGCGCCCTGAAACTTATCACCTCTGGCGAACCTGCGGAACGCGTTCAGGAGATCGGGGATCATCGCGATGATCATTGTGGGGGCTCCCACACCACCAGTAGCGACTGTAGCACCCCCAGTTATATTACCAGCGAGCAGCCCCAGAAGATCGAGGCCGAGATCGACCATCTCATTGTCACGAAATTTTTCCCACAGCTTCTTCATGAAGCCCTTCTTCGCGTCGTCGTCGCTTTCGACAGCCTCATAGAGCTGTCTGAAGTTCATGCTTTCTAGCATCAATCCTGAAACTCCGACCCGTGACTCGCGAATGATTGTGATGCTTCTATTCATGGTTATCTGTTATCCTCGATATCAACGTCTAAATATGCACCATCGTCGTATTTTTGAGAGATTGCCAACCACCTTGAGGCGATCACGCCTATTTGTCCGTCATACAACACCTGCCAGCAAGGCCAGTACCACTTCGTCGGTTCATGTCGGAGCAGAACGACGAGATCTCCGTATCGCAGTACCTTGGTCGGCTCAGCCCCAATCGATTCGAAGAGGGACGGAACGGGAACCGTTATCCTAGCCAGATCTCCAGGCTTCATCTTAAATTCTACGCTATCTCGCTTGAAAAGTTTATGAAACTAACTATTTAAGATGTGGAGGGCTGGTCATGGGAGCGATCGAGAAGCTCGAGAAAGCGCCGCTGCAATCGAAGAAATTTCTTGCTTACTTGATCTCCAACCTGGGTTCCAAGGCTCTCCTTTTCTGGATGGTAGCAAGAAGCGAAAGCGACTTTGCCATCGTTAGCGCGATTGTCGCCTCGTCCTGTCTAGACATCGGCTATGTGCTGGGTCAGGCAGCTCTCGACAAGTATGTTAGAGTTGCGTCTTTAGATAAGGAGGTTTGATGGATCCGTTACTTGATGTTCAGCCTGAGGAAGCACCACAGGCACCCCCACCCGCCGAGGTCGCAGAACCAGCGCTCCCGGAAACGCAGTCCTCGACTGTCGTCGTTAGCAACGAGGGAGACAAGATCTACCCGAGTCTCTACGACACTCTCCCCACGACAATCGCGGCGATAGCGATCGGTGTCGGAATTATCGGCGGGATCCAGTGGACAGTGCGTAAGATCTTCGCTAGTGAGAAGGCTGATCACCGGGCACTCACGCAGTTCGTCACCTCAATGTTTGCTCTCATTGTTGGTGTCTGGATTGCTGACAAGCTCATTGCGGGTCCTACCGCTGAGCTCATTGATCCAAATGAGAGCATGCAGCTCCTGACCTTCATCAAGGACATCACTCTCATGGTGTTCAGCTACTACTTCGGTACGAAGGCTCAGGTTCCGCAGGACACAATATCAGAAACCGAAGGAGGTGAGTGATGGCAGATCCATTAGCGCAGGTCCTTGAGGCCTCTGGTGGCGGGAATATCTGGGCAGTGCTCGGGCTCGCAGTATCGGGTGCCCTCGGCAAGTACGCGTGGGACTTCTACAAGAAGAAGGCTGATCTCAACTTCAAGGAGAAGGACAATGTCCGTAAGGACGTCAAGGAGGAGAAGCTCCTCGACCGAAAGGAGCGGAACGAATTCAAGGACGACCTGAAGGAGCGGGTCGCCGCTCTTGAGGTGAAGCTCGAGGCAGCACTTGAGGCTAAGGAGGAGCTCCTCGAGCAGGTGGGCGAACTGAAAGCGAAGCTGGCCAAGATCGAGACAAAGCTCGAGATCCTCCTCGCTGGTGGTAAAGTGACGTCCGAACCCCCAACAGACGAGGTTCCCAAGGCGAAGAAGAGCGCGAAGGCACCTGAACCTCCCCCAGCTAAGAAGCCGGGTAGGCCAAAGAAAAATGTCTGACTGTATCATCAAGTCCGGTGAATCGGTAGATCCGCAGGATTCGAGATTGTCGGACACAGCGTGTGTGATTGAACCTGGCGTCATCATCAGACCCGCAGCCGATCTTACAGTCGCGGTTGTGGCTGAGCCGCCGCCACCACCACTGCAGATGCAAGCACCTCCACGTATCGCAAAACCAGCTCCGCCGCCTCCAGAGCTGCCCCCACCCCCACCCGTCGAGGAACCACCGCCCGTGCCCGTCATCGAAACGGTCGCGGAAGCTGTCGCTCATACGATCGTTCCGTCGGAGCCCGTGACGATTAAGGTTGAGGAACCCAGCGTGATTAACCCAACGACTGTCATGATAGCCGCTGGAGCCGCGGTCGCAGTTGCTGGAACTGCCACGGTAGGATTCGCGTCTGGAGGTTTGTCCGCCTTTCAGGCAAAGGCTGCGTCGCTCCTTGGAACCTCGAAGGGAACGATCGCAGCAGCGACGATCGTGCCTGCAGTCACCACCGTCGCTGTGAAGGCTCTCGAATCGAAGATGGGAAAGCTAGAGTCCGACATGAAGAGGGCGAAGGACGACGTCAACGGTGCTGCGTCATCGATCGATCGAATCGATGCTCTCCTGGATAAGCTAGGAGGCTGATACGATGAATTCGACGCGACGATTCCGGGCGCGACCGTCCTGAGTGTCGCTTCGATCTATTAAAAATTCGACCCCGCCCGCGACAATGGTCACCCGGGCAGGGTCGATTCCTTTGGAGATGATGTAGTTCGCAGCCGTCTCAGCGCGCCTGTAGGACAATCCAACGAGATCGCCCTGCTCTCCTGGATCCGCGTATCCTACCACCTTCACCTGCAGCTTTTTACGTGCCAGGAGAAGACTCACCACACTGTCGAGAGTGTCCTTACCATTCTGGTTGAGCTCGATATCATTCGGCTTGAAGCCGACGCCAGGTTTCGGAGGTTGGCTGTCGATCTCCTCGATCTTCATCGTGATGCGCGTTCCAACTGGTATCACGCACTCCTCAAAGATTGAACGTAGTTCTGTAATGGAGATGGGACGATCGACGTTGCAGATGCTCTCCGTCTCATCAGCGCTCGCGAAACCCGAGATGAGAAAATACAATGATATTAATAGCATAGTGTCCACAGCCTCCATCTCATAAATATTCGCAAGGCGGGGCCAGAGACAGACTAACTTACGATCCCCAGTAAACCGTATCTCCCCTGAGATAAAATCTCGTGTTTTCCCGAGGAGCGTGCTTCACGAAGTGAGCGTCCTCGTACAGGACGAAGTTATTGGGTAGCAAGGCGAACTGACCGCTATCGAGCTCGAGCAAATTCAGGGGCTTATGCTCCTGTGGGTACCTGCTGAAGCCGTCCGCCCAATCTATCATGATTCCAGTGTGGCGCGCGTGGCGTTGAAACGGTCGTATGGTGTTACAAGCTAGACCCTCGAGGTACTTGACGTGAAAGGTCTCGATCTCATCCCCCATCGCTGCCCAAGGCATAAGCAACTCGTGTGGCATCTCAAAATTTTCAGTCGATGATACACCCTGCAACGGCATTCCGCTCCAGTGTGCCCCTGACTCGAGAAGCAGATGACACATGAGAACCTGTCCGGGACGACAGTGGACCGCGTGCCAGATCGCTCGTGTCGTTCCCTTGGGCATGTTCGGCCCGATCAGCTGATTGTCTACGTTAACGTAGAAATGAAAGGGCAAATTAGTGTGCCTACCCATCCCGTCTCCTGCCGCGCGCATGACATCCATCGCACAGCGTACGGATCCAACCTCCAGATCTCCTGCTACCCACGCCTCCGCAATCCTCGCAGGTACGGTAGCTCATCGATTCGGCCATCGCGATCACACCGCGGACGTAATCATCGCAGTTGTCGACGTAGAATCTAAGACCTCCGAACTTCTCCTTCACCTGCGCCGCGATGGGCTGATGTGCCTCATCGAACTCGGCGTCGGTCATCCCTGTGAAAGGTTCGATCTTACGTTTCCAGTCGATGTGATTCTGAATGTTTGCGCAGGCTGCATGGAGAATATCATACCACCCGTCGCCATGCTCGAAACCCCAGCACATGCAGGTCTCCTTCATGCTTCGGTTGCGATCGCGGAAGATCTTCGGGTATTTCTCGCAGAGAGTCTTGTCCTTCTCCTCGGTCATCTCCCACCGCCCTTCACGAAGTTATTGATCGCTTCAACCACGATTCTTTCGAAGCCTTCCTCATCCCCGGGCTCAAGCCCGAACTGTCTGAAGAACTCGTCACTGCGATCATCATCGATCTCAAAGACGAATCGGGTCTTTCCGTCAGGGCCGGGCTCCTCGGTGATTCCTTTCAAACCTGGGATTCTAGTCGTTTCCATCACTCACCTTCCTGATCTTTTCGATCATGCCCGCGTAGTAACCAGTTCCTTCCCTCAAATGCCTCATGAGACTCTGCGGACCATAGCCGTCTGCATCGCAGTGAGATTCCCAGCGTTCGCCAATTTCCTCGTACGCTGCCATCATCACGGTTCGAAGTCGCAGGTTCTCACGAGCGAGCCGGGTGACCTCAGCCTGAAGCGCCTCGACGGCGCGCGGCTCGGAGACCCATTGGGCGAACTCACGGATGATGCCCTTCTCGGAACTGAGAAGCAGCTCGATATCCTCCTCACGGATATGATGCAACCAGTTAGGAACCCTGTTGGTCATCATCAACCTCCTTGCCGCCTTCCTCTTTCTTCTTCGGAAGGCTTGAGAGCCATGAGTTGAAAGCGTCAGGATCAAAGTCTATCTTGCCGTGATCGTCCTCTGGATGCTGCCCCCAGTGAGATTTCATCCAGCCCTCGACGATCTGACGCCATAGCGTGACGTTCATCTTCACATGGAGCTGGGGTCTGGTGGATTCCCCATCTCGCCAGTCGACAGCGGAAGTGTCGAGGGAAGCAGCCCAATCTCCGCTATCGAGACGAAGGTACACGTTATCCTGCTCGAAGCATTCCTGATAGAGGTGAAAATCATCGCTATACGCGATAGTGCATCGTGTGCTCATAATGATATATTATGAGCACCTCGATCGATTTACACGCCTAGTTCTGCTGCCAACGCAGGATCTGGTTCGCCGCCGCCGAGCGCGCCGTTGATGGCAGTCAGAGCCATCTGGTAGTAATTCGGAGCCAGCTTTTCGCCGGTTCTCATGAGGGCTGCTGTCGCTGCCTCGGCGGCGCGTGGTCCACCAGCTCGTGCGATCTGACCGAGAACCCCAACAACCTGAGAGGGTGCGAGAGCGATAACTCTAGGTCCTGCTTGAAGCGCGAGGGCGCCTGACCTTGATACCACAAGCGATGCCGCCACGGGCGTGCCCTTGATCGCGACATTGACCACCTGCCCTACGAAGATACGTTCCATCATAGCCGGGCTCATCCTCGATACCCTGACGAGAACGGCCTGCGCGGCCCTGCCCATTCCTCGAACCGTCGCAGCGACGGCAGGTTGAGCGAGCTTACCCACCCGAACGCCCAGACGTGCACCCGCGACAGCAGCAGCCTCAGCACCCGCTGCAGCTCCGCGAGTTCCAGCTGCCTTAACAGCGGTTGTGCCAGCCTTACCCGCAGCAGCCTTCGTGGCACTTTTTCCGACTGCAATCAGAGCTTCGATGCAGCTTTTAGCGAACTGCCACGCCTGGGTAGCGTACTTAGCGACTGTCTCAACGATCCTAGCGAAAGTTTTGCCGCCAGGCAACGATTTCACGGCGCTCGCGACGCTTTCCATAACTCCCTTCGCTCCAGTCACAACTCTCTCTATAAATGGGGTCGCCCTAACGATAGCGGGCTCAGCTTTAACTGCAGCCTCAACCGCCACCACTGTGGCGGGACCAGCCGATTTCGTCCACGCTAGAGCTTTACCAGCGTTGAGAACGCCCTGACCGAGAGCACGTGCGGCGGCTCCGGCCTTAACGAAGGGAGCGAGGATCGTCCTCGCGATTGTCGCTGCGGTACCAGTTGCGGGAGTCGGATCACCTACAGCCGCTGCGGAGAACAGGCAGAAGATGATGTCCATGTAGAATTGGAGAGTTCCCGGCGTTCCTTTTATGGCCTCGTTGCCGTACCAGAGAACGCCAGCCGCTCCGAACGCTGAGCCGAGGGGAAGACCGACGCTGCTGCCTATGTTTCCAAGCATCTGACCCGCACCAAGCACAATATCTGCGAGAAGCCCTTCGTTCAGATTTACATCGCGCTTGTCGATTATTCCTTGCTGAATCGCGTATCTCACAACTTTTCTCTCTTCAGCGAGAACAGATCGAACGACAAATTCACTGTTGAGCAGCTCCATCAGGGCAGACTGCATGACCAAGGTGTCGACTTCTCTCTCCAGAAGGACAGTTTCGCGTAGCAAAGATCTCGACATGTTTCTCTCCATGCCGTTAACTATTCGCTAGATCTAGAACTTTGATTCAATTTTTATCTCAGTAACAGAAAACGCCACCTGCGTCACCCACGGTGCGTCGTCCTGCACGTCGAGCTCCGCGAAGCCCATGGCACCTGGCACGGCCGTCATCCCCCACGTTTCGATGTCCTTACCCATCACATCGAGTACGCGCAGCTGGAGACGACGAGGTAGGGGCTTCGCGAGCCAGCCCCTGAAATAGCTGTTTAGTGCGATCTCCGGGAGATTGACGATCTCGATGGTGACGTCTCCCCTATCGATCATCCCAGTGGTGAAAGTTGGAAGCTTGATACCCGTGAGTGGGATATCGACATCGAGACCATCGACACGGAGGACCCATGGAACACGCTTGACCATGAAACCCTCATCGTGCTCCTCATCGACCTTCGACTCCTCGAGTTCGTCCGGCTGCGCTACGATAAGATCCTTCTTCTTACGACGCTTCTTCTCTTCGCTCATTTAATCTCCATCATCAACTGTAACATGTTTGAGGTTGATTTACAGGAATAAGCTCGTCAAGTATGCAGGTTACCATCCCATATCTGGCGTGGATGACGGAGACGGTGTGTAACCCGGGAATAACTTCCTTCGTGCTATCATCGCAGAGCAGCAGGAGGTCATTCGCGTGGACGGGTAGGTCACGTGGCATCTCCCCGTGCCTCTCCTTCCAGCAGATCGTCGTTTCCCTCGGTTTGAGTAGCAGTCCTGCGGTTAATGCTTCCATATCCAGATCATACCACTGTTACGATCGGATTGCATCATATTGATAGGTCACGATCGATAATATCGTGGATTTCATCCCAGGCCTGCTGGAGCTCACCCGTCCTGCGGAGGACGCGGTACGCGAGGTTCTCACCTGAGAGCTCGCCGCCCTTCTCGAGACCCGCACGTCGCATCTTCGTGATTCGCTTCATCGCCGACATGAGGGACCCCTCGCTCCGCTCACTGCGTGCCCTCCGGATCACCTCACGGAAGTCCATGACCTTCTTTACCACCTTCGACTCGTCGAAGGAAGCGGAGCCCTCCGGGGGCTCGAGAAGCCATCGCTTGTCCACGATGCTCCACCTTCCCGTCACCTCGGGCGGATCTTCATCGATATCCTCTACGTAGATCTCGACGGGAATGCCCTTGATGGTGACGTCATGCTCCTCCTCCCACTTGAACTTCGCGAGCTTCGTCGCACGTTGCAGGGCCCCCGGATCCTCGGACGAGCTCATATCTGCGATGATATGCAGGTCGAGATCGCTTCCCGGGCCCCATGTCTGACCCGCGTATGAACCCGTCAGGATGATGTCCTCGACATCAAGCTCTAGCTCAAGCTCCTTGAGGAATCTCTTCGCCACCCGCATGAGAGCGCGGGCGATCTCAGGACGAAGCCTATCACCGTCCCATACCTTCGGGCTTAACCCACGTTTGGGGCGGACAGAGTTGAGAGCTGCCCGGGTATCCACGGATCAGTCCTCTTCCGGACGACCCATGGGAGCCCGCGTTACGTCATCAAGCTCAGGTTCCTCGAGGTTTCGATACAGAGTACGGGTCGAGACACCGAGACGAGAAGCTGCATCGGGTACGTGGCCGTCCGACTTCGCCATCGCGTTCGAAATGCTGTTACGCCAATCAAGCGGATCCTTGATTCGTGTCGCAAGAAGATCGGTGATGTTCTGCGGCTTGAAGAACTTCGCGCGCTTCTTACGCTTCTTGCGCTTCTCGTGCAGATTTTCGACTTCGGCGATCTCGTTGAGTAGTTCCTGTATCTTATCCATACTCTTAATTATTTCGATCGTGCGACACTGACGCGAGAAGTCGCAGCGCAGCGTGCATCTCAGCCTCATGACGAGGATGACCCTTCTCGATGATCTCAAAATAGCTCTTGTCGTCCTTCGGCCACCGCTGCTTCAACCAGCAACCCTCATCATCGATGCCCCACTCCACACCCTCCCAGAGGAAATCATCACGTGCAATCTCGGCTGCGCGTTCGATGATTCGGAGCGGATTCTGAGGAAGCTCGAGGAACATGAAGTCACGCTCACCTCGACGGATCCACTTGGGGTTCCGACGACGACGAATAATCAGGCGCTCATCACTTGGGATCTTGCCCAGAATCTCGAAGAATCTATCGTTGCTAATCATACCTGACCCCGCCTGCGCTTGAGCGTTGCGATCTCACGATCGAGGTACCAGCGAGCCTTCTCAAGGTCCTCGATGTAAGCGTTCGGGTCCTTGCGGCCCTTGCGGCTGATGTACTTCAGGGTATTCCCCAGGTTGAAGTTGAGATCCCAGGCCTCGATGACATCGATAGCCTCATGACCCGTGTCCTTCCTGTAGTGCGCCGGATGATCGACTGCGCTCATTCGAACCACTCCGTGGTCGCGACCCTCGAATCGCCCCCAGCAGCGACGAACGCAGCCCAAAGATTCATCTCGTGTATCATCTTCTCGATAGCTGTCATCTTCATTCCACCATCCACCTTGCGTAAGATTTTAGATCACGGTTTCTAGTCGCATGATAGGCCTCGTAATCGATCTCAAGACCCAGCTTCCTCGCGAGACTCTCGCCGAGACACCACGCCTCCCATTCCTCACCGAGAACCTCAGTTCGAACCTTGAGGGTCTCACGACTCCGTTCCTGACGATACTTGAAAGCCTCAGAATTTGGGAAGCGAACATGGTAATCGGGTGATTCGCTGAGGATAATATGACCCATCTCATGCAGAATTCCGAAGATCTGACTCTGCGGTGTTCGATTCAAGTTAACGACGATCTCGTGGGCTGTGAAATTCACATGATCATCCCACTTTCGACTCCACTCGATGCGCCATCGACGCTCAGTGAGCCACTCCTCGATCTTTCTGAGCGCAGTCGGGAGCGGGTCCCTCGAAAATTGAGGGTCCCTGAACAGGAAGGGTCGCATGCTCACTCCCGCATGAGATCGTTCGTCGGTGCCGTGAAGGTCTCCTGACCGTCCTTCGGCTTATCGAGTCGCACTACAGCGTAGAACTTCTTCGCCGAGGTTCCACCCTCGAAATGCTCGGTACCAGATCCTTCAACGAGCTGGATGACGGTACCGATGAGGCTCATATTGTAGACGTGACTGACTCTGTCTCCGGGCTTGATCATTTAGATTCTCCTTGTGTTGTTAGGCGGATATCCTCTGCGCCTGCTGCATTATAGCATCCGCACCCACAAGATTACCAATCACAAAATCACATTCCGTGATATCGTCGATAGTAGTTTTCGTTGGGAGTGGCATGCTCGCGAGCTTGAGGATGTATATGTTGAGGGTTAACGAGTAGTAGAGGTTATTTGCGATCGTCTCAACGTTCGACCTTGCCTTCTCAAACGGTCCCTTCTGCCTGGTTGCTAAGCTCAGTGTCATGCTGGCCTCCCAAGCTTAAATAGGCTGTTGGTGACCACCAGCCGGGAACCTCCCCAGTCTTCCATTTGGCAAAACGTGACTTATCGCCCATGTAGTAGGCACGATAGCTCGCCACAGGGTCATCGGGAACCTTATATTTTTCAGGCATCGCCACAGTGAACGGCGTGATGCCGTTAGGTGAGTCAACTGCACCCTCGAAAGTCGGTGGAATCACCCGATTAAGCCAGCGATGGACTTCCTCAGCCTTGTGGACCTTTCCGTAGCGTCGCGTGTACTCCCTGCAGAGCTCCATACCGTGGGTGCTCAACCACATGTAATTGCCCCAGGTTCGTTGGGTCCACTGGGTGCATGGATGGGAAACGTGGGTCATCTTCCAAGGGGGACGCAGCCGAGGATCAACCTGATCGTTCAACCACTCCCGATAACCCTTTCGGCTGAATGACGACATATCAGGCTTCAGCATCTTCTGCCATCCCAACCAATGAGCGGTGCAGAGCATCTGGGCACTCTCAAGTATCATCTTGCAGATATGCTTGTCGCAGTGATCTCGAGCCGCAAGGATCGGATTCTCGTTCAGGACGAAGATATTCATTACCAATCACCGTCGTAGTTAGGGCGGGAATTGTCGATGTCCGCACGAACACGGTGTCCCTTCTTGTTGAAGAGCACCACCTTCTCACGAAGCATCCGAATCTCCCAGCGATCCTTGCAGATCTTCCGTAGGCTGAATGGTCCGTACCCTTCGATCCCAACGAACTCAGCGGAAACGTAATGAAGGTCCGCGTGCTCTCGTCGGGTTGTCATCTCCTTCTTCATCGACTCGAGCTGCTCCTTGAGCTGTTGGATCTCATAATCGCGATCGTGGACGTCCTGCAAGGACGGTTCATCGATCTCTTCAGTTTTCCTCATGACCATCTCCCATATGTCAATCTTAACCTCGGATTCCTGATTTTACCCATAAAAAGTGGCGACAGCGCCCGCTGCAAGTGAGAGAGCGAGGGAGTTTACGAGCATGATGTAAACTCTCTCGCGGAATGTCCTCGCGTCGAGGAAAATCATCGAGATCGAGAAGTTGATGATAGGCAGGAAGAAACCCAGCATCATCACCGTTCCGATCATCTTGTGGGCTGTCGCGTAGGCGAACATGCAGCCGAGAGCGTTAGTCAGGAGCCCGAGGGCGAACATCACCCGGAGACGGAGCCCGAGCTTATCCTCACCCCTCAGCTTCTCCTGCATTCGCTCCAGGAACCCGATCACGCAGGCCTCCGGCGGGCAGCCTTCTTCTCAGCGCGCTCCGCAGCCTTCTTCTCCTTTTGTTTGCGGGTGACCTCGGCAATCTCCTCATCAGTGGTGCCTCGCTGATCATCATAGAATGCAGACTGGTCGACGCCGGTGACGAGCTGGATGACCGCAAGCTCCTTCGCCTTCGCCTCGACAACGCAGTCGATCTCGAGACCGTGGGGATCGACAGGACCATCGACGAAGTTCGAATGCGCCGTCGGGCTCACGGCCCGACCCTCACGCTTGCTGGCGGACTCGGAGTAGTGGGTGACGGGACGGATACCAGCGGGCCACGTCGAAGCCGCGAGGTGAAGGGCATCACGCTCGGAGAGGCCACCATCGCAGAACTTGTGGTGGTGGTAGTCGAACACCGTCGGAACGCCGGTCCGCTGCCACACCTTGTGGAGATCGACGACCGAGTAGCAGCTTGCCTTGTCATCGTTCTCGACAGTGAGACGCCGTTTGACATTCTCGGGAACCCGCTCGAAATTGCTACACCAACGATCCATCGCGACGCCCTTCTCACCGAAGACCCCACCAAGATGGATGTTGATCTTCGCCTCGGGTGTGTTGGGCAGACCGATGGCATCCATGATCTCACCATGGATGCGGAGATCGCGGAGGCAGTTGGTGACGACATGCTCACGCGGAGAGGTCAGGCAGTTGAACTGGCCAGGATGGAAGCTGAGACGCTGACCACCCTCCCGGGCGGTCTTTCCGACGAGCTCGAGACCAGCTCGGATGGCGGGCCAGTCGGGCAGCTGCTCGAACTCATATTCCGAGGCCCACGGGGCCAGGTCGGAGGTCATCCGATACACTTGAATCCCGTGCTTATTGTTCCACTCAACAATACCGTGGAGTGTCTCCACATTCTCCAGGGTGAGGCGGGACGCATGCTGGATACCCTTCTCCTGAAAGGTACGCTTGATCATCGAGCGGAACCCGCCCTTCTTCGGACCGAGGGTCATGTTGAGACAGGCGTAGCCGAAACGAGTAGCCATTGATTACCTCCAATCCTATAGTACCACAGGACCGGAGGCATTGCATGATTTCAGGCGGGACTAGCGGTCGTTGTCCTCACCACGGTGCATCTCGCGATCGTATTCGGTGTCCCTCTCGTACTCAGCACGGTCCTGCTCGTTGTCCTTGAGGTAATCCATGAGCCAGTCATGCATCACGTTGTTCAGATCGAAGCAGAGATCCTCGATCATCCCTTCCGCCTCGTCCATCGCATCGTCGTGGTCGTAACCACCCCTGAAGAGGTCCTCGATGTGCGTCATGTGCATCTCGAGGAATCCCACCGGATCCCTCGGACCGCCCATAGAGTGTCCACCCTCTTCGTGGCCCTCTCTGATAACGCGCTTCGCCTCTTCCTTGATAATCCTGCGGATCATTGACTTTGTGATTCTCATTTTACCTCTCTCACGATAATTATATGGGACATGGGAGTTTTATGGACGAGAGATCACAGCAAAAAAACAACCCAGGCTATTACAAGGGTCTGGGTGGCAAGACCAGAAAGGAGCGCGAGCAGCACTTCAAGCGTCAGAGCAAGATGCACTGGGACGATCCTACCGCCTATCAGCCCGCGCCGGGTGACGACAAGCCAACGAAGATATCGAAATGGACAAAAATCGCAAGGAAGAGGTTTCCAATGAAGAAGAATGAGTCGATCGATTTCAGCAATCTTGATATTGAGCTCCTGGTCGCAGAAGCGCTTGTGCATGCAGATGCGATACTCCTCGAGAGAGAGGTGTTGAGTGAGGCGAAGAAAAAGAAAGCGAGCACAGCTACCGCGTTGAAGAACAAGGCGAAGTCAGCGAATGCTCCACTCGGTGCTCTCCGCACGATCTACAACAAGGGTCTCGCGGCGTGGCGCACGGGACATCGTCCTGGCGCGAGCCAGCATGCGTGGGCAATGGCTCGTGTTAACTCGGTTCTAGCAGGTGGACCAGCGAGGAAGGTTGATGCTGCGCAGTGGAAGAGCATCCAGCGCTTCAGGAAGGGAAGGCGCGGTAAGCGTTAAATAGCTGCGGCTGCCGTATTCGCAGCGCCTGTCGCGAACTTGGTAGCTGTGTCTGTCGCGCCTGTGATCGCGCTTTTCAGCCTGGCACCCAGATCACTCATAGATTTGCTTCCTGTAACGCCAGGAAGCAAATCGCTGATCTTCATCCCGCAAACGAAATCAACGATCGCCTTGACTATGGGACCTCCCTCAACGAACTGAGCTTTTATTGCCTCTATAATGGTTTTCCCAAGAACGGTTGAACCCTCAGCGCCCATGGGCCCAGTTATAAGCTTCTCGATAATTTGCTCTTGCAACGCTCCAGCGAGACGTGTAGCAACTATCTTACACTTGTCGCCGCCCGCAAAAAGAGTGATCAAATCCGTAGCTGTGGTGTTCTCAACGAAGTTCGATATGATACCGCCGAGGAACGAATTACGGTCGAGACCGATCATTGAAACGAGCTTGTCACCCAACATGCCTTTCAAACCTTGCGATAGACTTGAATCTGCGAACCTCTGAAGAAATCCGCCGAGCATGTCGAGAACGCCTTCATCGAGGCGACCACTTTCGAGCTGCAGGAGAACGCGACCCACGTACTTGTCACACTGCTCAGGGCTACAGCCCTGAGCTTCCATCAACGCGACCCTGTTGCCGACCTGATGCCATAGAATTCTGGCCGCGTGACGCTGATCAGGCGTAAGGTCTCTCACTATCTCGATGCTACGCATAAATGTTCGTCTCCTGCTTTGATAACTATCTATTCTCAAGCTAAATTTCGTCTATTACGATGCGAAGTGGGCCCACTCCCCTGATTACTCGATGCCAGCTTTCACGCGGTATGGAATAGGTCTTTCCTTCCACAAGGTTGAACGGCAGACCACTTTCGAGCTGGAGCTTCCACTCATTTCCCTCGATCACCGTGATCCTACGATCACGACGATCCATGTGCCATTCGAGCTCTTCGCTGGGAACTTCATGGCTGAACTCCCTGAGCATCGAATCATCCGATATTCTTATCTCATGGTAGGGTCGTCGCATCACCACCAACCAGGAATGTTCCTACCGAATAGCTTGGTTGACCTGCATGCCCAGTATCCGCCCTTCGTTTTGTCCTTCTTGTCAGCGCATCCATGACGCTCTCCGAAGCTCTTACGACGTGCCTTCGCGGCAGGACCGCTGCCCATCGCGTCAGGCATGCTGGAGCCGAACGAGACCTTCTTGATGTTTCCAGTCTTCGGATCACGGACGTAGACATGAGCACGACCACCTGACTTGCTCGCGCCCGCCGCACCGAGCTTCACAGTGCGGCCCTTGTACTTCGCCTCGTCAACCTTACCGACCCGTGGATTACCGACCATGATCTTTACGTGCTCATCGCCGCCGATCACCCTGCTGTACCAGCCATACGTACCCGGGAACTTACCCTCTGGATGCTCCCCATGCCAAACTATCCTCTTGCCACTGAGCACTCTCTCGACAACTTTCTCATCTTTGATGGTCGGGGCACCTGCTTTTAAAGCGACAGCAGCGGCGGCGTCACTCACCTCAGCGTAGTACCCATCGCTTGTGAGCTCCTTACCTATTCGAGACTTTAGCATATCCTTGGCAGGACGGGTTCCATCGGTCGCTGAGGCGACCGACTTCAGGCCATAGTTAGTCAGCTTGTGCAGACGGGCAGCGTCGACCTCCTTGTCATCATCGAGATCGACGAGAGCGAAAACTGAAACGTCCCCGTCCGCAGCGATTGACCTGGAAGATCTGTAGTTCGCGTGACCACCGATGTAGCCGTACGATGTGTCGATGATGTTGAAAAGCTCGTCGTATATCTCAGGATGTTCATCGAGATCATCGTGGGTCAGCTCGACCCACTCACCGTGCTTGTCGCCGTAGTGATCGGCGAATGACTCATTCAGGCCGCTCTCGTCCCACATCGGAAAATCTAGCGGCACCATCCGTCCCTCGAACATCGCCCACTCGCCGATATCGCTCTGGAAGAGCTCATACTCGGTTTCTGTGGCCTCGTACAACCCTTTCTTCCAGAGATTGCGAGCCTCGTTGAAGAGGTCAAAGAACTCGCGAGTCCCGGGACGATAAACGTTTTCGTCGAGGCGTAGGCGATTCTTCAGATGATAGCGAAAACCTTCCGACAGGTTTGAGCCGATTCCTGTCCTAGAGATCGCCGCTGTCTCGTCCTTCCTCGCGTCCTTGTACACATCAAAATCACGCATCTTCTTGGGTTTAGACTTTCTGCCCGCATGATCCATGTCATCGCTCTGGGACGTAGCTGAGAAGAACTTGCCCTTATCATCAGGATGCGCAAGTGGAGTTTCGCTCTTCGTCGCCTGCGGTGGCCGCTTCTTGTCGACGGGACCACCGACACTCCCTTCACTTACTTTTTTTTTAAGCGCTTCTTCGTCGGCTTGGGGATGTCGTACCACTCGGACTCGTTCGTCTTCTTCATGTTACGACGCTTCTTCATGTACCAGGGTTTCTTTGCCTCGTGCATGTGAGCTGATTCAGCGGAAAGATAATCGTAGATGACATCGACCATCTCAGCAGCGACAGCGATCTTCTCCTGTACCCACTCAGGAAGATCGTCTCCCGACTCGATCGCAGCGTGAAGATCCTTCGCCTGATGAGCCATCGTGTAAAGATTATTTCTGATCATGCCCGATTCCTCGTGCGCGTCAGAGTCCTCATACTCAATCCCATCATCATCATCGTAGTGACGACCAGGAGCACCAGCGTGGGGCTTCATGGATTTCACGACCATGGGGGAGTCCCCACCGTAACCGAGGATGTCAAGCATCGGCAGCGCCGCAGCCATGGCGTTGGGAAGCTGTCCTTCACGAGCCATGCAACCACACTCGGCAAGGATCATCCTACGAAGTTCGTTTCTGTTCATCACTTTTTCCCCTTATTCTTGAATTTAACTTCTACGGAGGGAGTCTTCGGGATCATTCTGGCTTCCTCGGCCAGACGTGCGACTTCGATTGTCGCCATCTTCAGGACAGTCTCAGCCTGCTCAAGCGTCAATCCGCCGCCAAGAAGTTCGATCACGCTCATCTCCGCAATCTCACCCAGCTCCTTGACCCCTGCGCGGCCGCCGTGTTGCAGTGAATTGATCGCGGTTCTCACGGGATCCTTAATGTTGATACTCTTGGGTTTCACGTTTGCCCTCACATGCTATACATATCTGTGAAGGATGAAAACATGAGGGACGTTGCGGTCAAAATGTTAATGCTGGAGTACGTAGGATACATGAGGATGATGCAGCTGTGGTTTCATGGGGCCCATCACCTAACGCGTGGGACGAGTTTCTCTGGAGATCATGTTAACCTCTATGGAAAGATCTACCAGGCGATCGAGGATCAGATCGATGGCGCGATCGAGAAGGCTGTGGGTCTCTTCGGTGATGAGTGCGCATGCCCGATGACACTGACCGAGAAAGCCCTCGAGATCATGTCGGAGTACCCGAGTCCGATCGAGCTCAAGGCTGCTGGTCAGGCGGCGATCGGACTGCAGATCGAGAAGGACTTCCTGAAGTTCTCGCAGAACATCTATGATACACTCAAGAAGATGGGCGCGATGACCCTCGGGCTCGATGATATGATCATGGCGAACGCCAACGCCCATGAGTCCCACGTCTATCTGCTGCAGCAGCGAATCAAATCAACCTTGGAGCGATGAGTAATCATGATAATCAAAGAATCAACCCTTAGAAGGATCATTAGAGAGGAAGCGCGGCGAGCTCTAAGCGAGGACGCCGCGCCGAGCGCGCCTGCGATATCAGCTCAACCTGGGACAGCAGCTGCGCCGCCGGCACAGAAATTTCAGAACGGAGACCCAGCTACGCTGCTGGGAATTCAGAATAGCGTCAGCGGAGTTCAGGGTAGAATACAAGCCATTCAAGCAGCGCTGGACAATCCTAGAGACATAATATTCGGAATCAACAAAGATCAAACCGCGATTCAGGCGTACAACAGTCTCAAGCTCGTTCTTTCGCAAGCGATATCAAACGTTCCGTTGAGCAAGCAGCTTGGAGATGTAAGACAAGCGGCAGTCGACTGGAACAGATAGGCGACAACGGGTGGTAGGACCACCATGACAGCTGACAACAGGAAAACCTATGACTTCCTGATCGCCGCAGCCGAGAGGTTGCAGGCGGGTCAGCCCATCTTCAACCTCACGGTCGAGAAAGCAGCAGCACCAACGAAACCTGCGTCCAATGTCGGATACCAGGACGAGGGGTGGAAGAAGTATCTCGCGGGTGATCCGAAGCGTGCCCCCGTCTGGGAGGCCTGGTACGCGAACAGAACAAACTCCGATTTAACGGCACCGGATGACATGTCATTCAACAGTTTCGTGCAATGGTGGAAAAGCGAAAAAGCAGATCGTCGTTTCACCGACAGAAACATAGGTGGATACGCTGCGACGATCCAGAGATTGAAGGCTCCCTAAAT
>SXGQ01738037.1_pt1 | contig 22198 bp, 15 predicted proteins | sample 3178371 | NCBI WGS metagenome assembly SXGQ01 (sample SAMN11356859, study PRJNA531348) | freshwater metagenome | isolation source: freshwater sample F1-20 | place: China: Fuxian Lake, Yuxi | collected 2017-12-25 | reverse complement strand
GTGCTGACCACCCGCGCCGGACGACCGGTAGACATCGATTTCGAGGTCCTTCTCGTCGATCTCGACGTCGACTTCCTCGGCTTCGGGCATCGTCGTGACCGTCGCCGACGAGGTGTGGATGCGACCCTGGCTTTCGGTGACCGGAACGCGTTGCACGCGGTGCGGACCGCCCTCGAACTTGAGGTGGCTCCACGCCGAGTCACCCGACAGCATGAGGGTCACCTGGTTGATGCCGCCCAACGGGGACTCGTCGAGCGACATGACCTCGCACTTCCATCCCATGTTCGCCGCGTAGCCCCTGTACATCTCGAGGAGATCGCCCGCGAAGAGGTTGGCCTCTTCGCCACCTTCGGCACCCCGGATCTCCAATATGACCGCCTTGCCGTCGTTCGGGTCGCGAGGCAACAGCAGCAGCTTCAACTGCGCATCGAGTGAATCGAGTTCGGCCTCCGCACTGGCGATTTCCTCGCGCAGCAGTTCTTTTTCTTCACCGGTCGCCATATCCATCAGTTCGCGGGCGGCGTCGGCGTTTCCGCGTGTTGTCTTGATGGTGCGGATGCATTCAACGATCGGTGTCATCTGCTTGTAGCGCCGGGTGGCATCGCGCAGTTTGGTTTGGTCGCCAAGCACCGAGGAGTCGCTGAGGCTCGCCTCGAGATCCTCGAAGTCACGTTCGATGCTTTCGAGGCGGTCCATCATGAGACCGCAGGCTAACTGGACGACGCCGTCGAGATGTCGAGTTCAACGAACGTCGCGGCATGACGCGCGAAACCGAGCGCGCGACGGTTCGTGGGTGTGACGTGTCCGGTTGCCATGGCGATGCGCAACTCCGATACCGAGCCATGGCGGTGATCGACGAATGCACGGGCATCGAGCGCAAAGGGAACGATGTCGGGGTCGGCACCCGACGTCACCAGAACGACGACATCGCCACCATCGAACGTCTTGCCACGCGCAACACACGGAGTGATGTCGAGCACGTTCGTTCGCCGCATAGGCGGATCACAAACGTCGAGCGAAACGGCGCCCACCATTTTGGGTGCATCAAGGATGACCGCTCGCAGCATCCGTTCGGGCGCTATCCGATTGAACGGATGCGGCAGTGCGCCCGGTCGGCGGTGTTGCTTTACGTTCTTGACCACGTCGGCGAGTGCATCGACCTTCGGTTTGTCACCGTGCAGCATCGCAAACGCCTCGCGGTCGTGCGCGCCCATGCCGACTTCCAGTCGGGCCGCGCCTGTGACCGGGTCGTCGACGACGCGACACACTTCGAGGCCGAGTACTTCACCCGCCACGATTCCGTGCTCGACGACGGGTGTGGCACCACCCTGCACGATGAGCGGCACGAATGCCGCATGCTCGGTGGATGGTTGGCGTTCGTCGGGAAACGGTTCGGCAACGGCGGGAATCAACGTACGGTCGTTGACGTGCCACACGGTGATCGGAAAGTCGAGCCATGCGGCCTGACGCGCGAGAATTCCCGTTCCTGATTCGGCGAGCACGTTGAGCGTCGAGGCACCTTCCTTCAGGGACCACAGCAATGCAGGGCCGAGCCCGCGAGATGTTTGTTTCTCGACGAGGACCCAACTGTTCCCCGACTCGATGACGGCTGCTCCACGCGCGAAAACTGCGGGTGCGATGCCATCGTCGTTCGATCGCGCCAAATGATCACGCACCAGAGCGCGAAGCTTCAGCGAAAGAAGTTGGCTCTTGCGCGTGTCGTTCGTCGACACGACGGGACCGTGTCGACTACTTCTTGGCTTTGCGCGATCCGTAGCGCTTGTTGAAGCGCTCGACGCGGCCACCGGTGTCGACCAGCTTCTGCTTGCCCGTGAAGTAGGGATGGCATTCGTTGCAGAGTTCGATGACGAGATCGCCACCCCTGGTGCTGCGCGTTGTGAAGGTGTTGCCGCACGAGCACTTGACGTGGGTGTCGAGGTATGTCGGGTGGATCTCAGTCTTCATGGCTGAAAATCCTACAGGGCGACCCGGGAAACCCCACGGGCGGGTTCACATCGAGGGCTGCTTGGCGATTTCCGCGAGGAATTCGTCGTTGTTCCGGAAGGACTTGAGACGATCAATGAGCAACTCGAGACCCGGACCTGCGTTTCCGTCGGCGGCCAGTCCCGAGAGCACGCGGCGAAGTTTCCAGACCAACTGCAGTTGCTTGCGGTCGAAGAGCAGTTCCTCATGCCGGGTGCTGGATGCGTCGACGTCGATGGCCGGATAGATGCGTCGTTCGGCGAGTTTGCGGTCGAGGCGCAATTCCATGTTGCCCGTGCCCTTGAACTCCTCGAAGATCGCATCGTCCATACGGCTGTTCGTTTCGACGAGACACGTCGCGAGGATCGTCAAGCTTCCGCCTTCTTCCACGTTGCGCGCGGCACCAAAAAACTTCTTCGGTGGGTACAAGGCACCGGCGTCGATACCACCCGACATGATGCGCCCGGTTGCCGGAGCGGCGAGGTTGTAGGCACGCGACAAACGCGTGATTCCATCGAGAACCACAACGACGTCACGACCTGCTTCGACCAGACGCTTGGCCTTTTCGATGTCCATTTCGGCGACGATTGTGTGCTCTTCGGACGGACGGTCGAACGTCGAGGAGATGACTTCGCCGCGAACCGTGCGCTTCATGTCGGTCACCTCCTCGGGGCGCTCGTCAATGAGCATCACGATGAGGTCGACTTCGGGGTTGTTTTTTTCGATCGATGTGACGATCGTTTTCATGATCGTCGTCTTGCCCGCCTTCGGAGGCGACACGATGAGACCGCGTTGACCCTTTCCGATCGGCGAAATGAGGTCGATGATGCGCGACGTCATGTTGGTCGGGTCCTGGGGATCTTCCAGACGCAACTTCTCGTCGGGGAACAGTGGTGTGAGGTCTTCGAAACGCGGACGACTCTTCACCGACTCGGCCGGCTTGCCGTTGATCGATTGGATCTCAAGCAGCGCAGGGTTCTTCTCGCCGCGACCCGCGGGGCGGGCCATACCCGTGACGTGATCTCCCTTGCGCAGTCCGTGCTGACGTGTTTGCTTGACCGAGATATAGGCATCGTCACGGTGCGGCAGGTAGCCACGCACCCGCAGGAATCCGTAGCCCTCATCACGCAGGTCGAGATAGCCATTCACGGCGACGGGCTCGTTGCTGATCGCTTCCCCGTCGACGGGTGCGTCGACTTCGTACCGGTCGTCACCTTGCGGTGCCATGTCTTCACGACGACCCTTGTTGCGCCGGCGGCGACGGCGGTTGCGGTTGCCGCCCTCACCATCAAAGTCGCGCCGTGGCTGGCCGTCACGCTGCTGACTGTCTCGTTGCTGACCGTCTCGTTGCTGAAAATCGCGACGTTGGCCGCTGTCGTTGCGGGATTCGTTGCGCTGGCCGCGGTCGTTGCGCTGATCGTTTCGCGAGGGCCTGCGATCGCCACGCGACTCGCCGGCGGTGACCGTCTCGTCGAGTGTCCCCTCGTGTTCGGCAAGCTCGATCTCCCACTCGGACAATGGGTCGCCGTCGGGCCCGAGGACGACGCGAGGCCCGCTCGATGATGCTTTCGCTACCGGGGCGGGTTTCGCTGCGGGCTTGGCAACGGGTTCGGGAGTCGAGGTCTGCTCGAGAATCTTGTCGATGAGCTCGGCCTTCTTCGCACGCGACACCGACTTAACGCCGAGCGCCTGGGCGATTGCCATCAGTTGCTCGCGGTCCTTGCCCTCGAGTACCGACTTCTCTAGTGCTTCTGCAGCCACCGCTGCCTACCTTTCATTCCCGCCTGCACGCATGAGGCGAGCGGGTTTCAATGGGGTTCGCAATCGCGGGAAGATTCTCCGCTGCGAAAAACTCTGCGAGGAAATCGCCGAGCCAGTCATCACACCATAACTTTCGACCGCCAGGGTTTGCAACGCTTTCCCCGAAAAACAAGGGTTTGAGCAGCAAAAAGACGACCCGCAGGTGCGGTCAGAGGCCCGAAACCGCCGCGACCTCGGCCTCGACGGCGGCAAGATCGTTGGCCACGCGGGTCGCCCGCTCGGGACGATCGAACAGATCTGCGATGTGCGCCGGCAACTCGGGTCGTCGACCCGTTGCGCGTTCGACGGCGTCGGGAAACTTCGCCGCATGCGCCGTCGCAAGGGTCACCATCGGCACACCGTCCTCCTGATGGGTGCGTCCACCCAACACACCGACGGCCGTATGCGGCTCGATCATCTGGCCCGTCGATTGATACACATCCTTGATCATCGCAGTGGTTTGGGTGTCGTCGCACCGCGCCGCGCGGAACACAGGGGCCAGCCACGTGTCGTACTGGTCGGCCTCGACCGCGAACGATCCGGCCGAGCGAAACCGCTGCAGCTGCTCGGTCGTCAGGCCACCATCGCGACCGTTCATTTCGAACAGCAAACGCTCGAAATTCGACGAAACCTGAATGTCCATACTTGGACTCAAAGTCGGCACCACATCACGAGCTCGCATTTCGTGGGTTTCAAAGAAGCGCGTGAGAATGTCGTTCGAGTTCGAACCCACGACGAGGTGACGGATCGGCGCACCCATCCGTCGTGCGATCCACCCCGACAGCACATTGCCGAAATTGCCCGTCGGCACGCTGAACGAGACGCCGTTACCGATCGATTCGCCGTTTGCCGCCAATTGCTGGATCGCGGAGAAGTAGTAGACGACCTGCGCCATGATGCGAGCCCAATTGATCGAGTTCACAGCAGACAATCGGTGCCTGTCGCGAAACTCTGCGTGGTTGAACATTGCCTTGACGAGGTCCTGGCAATCGTCGAAGGTTCCGTCGACGGCGAGAGTCGTGACGTTCGGCGAATTCACGGTGGTCATCTGTCGACGCTGCACGTCGCTGACGCGTCCGTGCGGGTAAAGAATGACGATCTTCACCCGCGAACAGTTTTTGACCCCGTCGATGGCCGCACTTCCGGTGTCACCGCTGGTCGCACCCACGATCGTGATGCGTTCATCGCGAATCTCGAGCAAGTGATCGAACAGTTTGCCGAGGAACTGCAACGCGACGTCCTTGAACGCAAGCGTTGGACCATGAAACAGTTCGAGCATCCAGTGCCCCTGTTCGAGGGGGACGAGCGGCGTCACGCGCGGGTCGCGGAACGTCGAGTACGCCGCAGCACACAACGAAGCAAGATCTTCGGCGCTGACCTCGTCACCGATGTACGGCGACATCACGTCGGCAGCGAGTTTCGCGTAGTCACCGCTGATGTGTTCAGGCGCAACGGGCCAGGTTTCGGGAACATAGAGACCACCATCGGTCGCGAGACCCGCAATCACCGTGTCGGCGAAGCCGAGCACGGGCGCAGACCCGCGCGTGGAGACGTAGCGCATCGCGTTTTTCCTACTGTCCGACGACGCGGATGAATCCGTCGGAACTCTTCACGACGCCGAGGCCGTCGAATTCGTGCAGACATTGCTGCACCGAAGCCTCACGTGCGGAGTGGGTGATGAAGACGAGGCGTGCGCTTTCTCCGATACCGACCTGCTCGGCCGCGCGAATGCTGACACCGTTCTTGGCGAACACCCCCGTGATCGCATGAAGCACGCCCGGTTGGTCGAGAACCTCGAGCGACAACAGGTATTCGCTGGTCGTGTCGTCGATCGGCGTGAAAGCCGGGCGGGTGAACGACCCGAGCATGGCGTGTGTTCCCTTTTTCAGGTTCACGGCCGCGTCAATGACGTCGCCCAGAACTGCGCTCGCCGTCGGGGCACCCCCTGCGCCGCGACCGTAGAACATGAGGGAACCGACCGCCGCACCTTCGACGAACACCGCGTTGTAGGCATCGCGAACGCTGGCAAGCGGATGAGTGGCGGGAACCATCGCGGGGTGCACCCGCACCGACAGTTGGTCGGAATTGGTCGTACGTTCGGCGATCGCAAGCAGCTTGATCACGTAGCCGAGGCGATGCGCAACGGCAATGTCGGCGGCACCGATCGAGGTGATGCCTTCGCGATGCACGTCGGCAGAACGCACATCGGCAGCAAAAGCGATGCTGGCGATGATCGCGCACTTCGATGCCGCGTCGAAGCCTTCAACGTCGGCGGTCGGATCGGCTTCCGCAAAACCCAGCCGTTGCGCTTCGCGCAGGACGTCGGTGTAGTCGGCACCTTCTTCCGTCATTTTCGAAAGAATGAAATTCGTCGTGCCGTTCACGATTCCCATGACGCGGCCAATCGGTTCACCACGCAGACTCTCGCGCAAAGGGCGGATGAACGGAATGCCACCGGCAACGGCGGCCTCGAACAAGAGATCGACCCCGGTGGCGTCGGCAACAGCGAACATCTCTGCGCCCGTTTCGGCGAGCAACGCCTTGTTCGCGGTGACGACCGGCTTGCCCTTTCCGAGCGCCGCGATGATCGCTTCGCGCGCGGGACTGATGCCACCCATCACCTCGACAATGAGGTCGATGTTCGGGTCTTCGACAATGGAGTTCACGTCTGTGACAAACACGCCGTCCGGCAGCGCCACACCGCGACTCGCATTGGCGTCTCGCACGGCGACTTTCGTGATGGAGAGCCGGATCCCCGTGCGTTCCGCGATGGCATTCGCACGCTCGTTCACGAGATTGGCGAACGCCGCGCCGACGTTGCCACACCCGAGGAGACCGATTCGCACACTTTCTCTCACGACCCCAACGCTACAAGCGTTCTCGGTGTGTAGATGCCCGCTTTTCGCTACACGGTGAACCGGAAAGACGCCAGCCCGCACACATGAAGCCGTGATCTACCAACATCTCATCGACAACGCCGACAAATTCGGCCTCCTCTACCGACCCGACTTCGTGCCGGCACTTTCATCGCGATCTTCATGGGCACGTGCGATCAGGTCCGGTGTCATTTGCCTCGAGTACCCGAACGTGGCGCGCCTCGCCGCGGCGACCCCGACGCCACATCAACGCGTCAAGGCAGCTCACCTTGCGTGCGGACGAGATTCGCTCATTGCGGGACCAACCGCAGCTTGGCTTCATGGCACCTCGCTTCCCGAACCCCGCGAAATTCACGTTTTGACGAGGAACAGATTGAAAAACGCACATCGAGACAAACTTGTCCTCCATCGTCCGGTTCAGCTTGCGCTCATTGACCACGAGGATCACGATGGAATTCCTGCGACGACTCCGGCGCGGACGCTCTTCGATGTGGCGGCATGGACCCCTCACTTTCTGCACCGCACGTTTGAGCACTATCTGGTCACCGGCGACTTGACAGTGCGGTCGACATGGCGTTCCTTGTTCGAGATCACTCGTCAGGGTCGACCCGGCATCACCCGGGTCAGGAACATGCTGAATCAATGGAGCCTTGACACGGAGCAACCCGAAAGCGTGTTGGAAGCGAAGATGCTCAGCCTCTGCTTCGTCGCGGGATTCCCGCCGTTCGAGTTCCAGGCCAAGATCGGTCCGTATCGAGTTGACTTTCTTTGGCGAGAACAAATGGCGATCGTCGAGTGCGACGGTTTTGCATTCCACGGCTCGACACGGGATGCATTCGAAAATGACCGCGAGCGTGACGCTCATCTGCAATCCCTCGGATACACAGTTTGGAGATTCTCTTTTCGACAGATCACTTCGCAACACAGCGAAGTTCGCGAGCGACTTCGCAGCATTTTCCGGCGCCGCTTGTAGCACAAAACGGGTATTTACACACCCGAATCCCTAGAGTTGGGTGAGGTCATGAAACGGTTCGTTCCCCTTCTCCTGGCCCTCTCGGTCATCAGTCCAATCATCACGCCGGTGGTGCGGGCCGAGACGATCGCAGGCCAGACACCGGTCGCGATCCTCGTGAACGGTCGCGGATTCGGACACGGTCGCGGTATGAGCCAATTCGGCTCGCTCGGCTGGGCCACGAAGTTCGGCAAGACCTGGCAGGAAATTCTCGACTTCTATTACGGCGGCACGACGCTGTCTCAACTGACCGAAACCGATGCAGGTCTGTCACCCGGCGGCAAGATCGCCATCCGACTCACGACGCTCGACGGCCGCCAAACAGCAGTGCTGTCGGACAACTCGTCGCTCACTCTCGTCAACGACCCGGTGCCGGGCCGCAAGTGGGCGGCGCTCGTCGCGCGCGAGATCGCCGGCACCACCGGGCAGTACCGCGTATGGGGCAGCACGGTCGCCAAATGTCCGGTGGCAGCAAAGACCCCGGAGGAAAGTGGGTTCGTGCAGGTCGCGGACGTCGCCACCACCGCGGCGTTCGCGACCACGCTCAGCGACGACGCAACCGCTGCCGTGGTTCCGAACGACATGGTGGGCGTCTGCGAACCGGGTGGAAGCGTGCGCTACTACCGCGGTGTCGTTGCAGCAGTGAACGGCTCTGACGGCGAGAACCGCACGGTCAACACGCTTCGCGTCGACGAGTACCTGCGCGGCGTCGTACCGCGCGAATCACCCGCGTCGTGGGGTGATGCAGCGAACGGTGCAGGGATGAACGCCTTGCGGGCACAATCCGTCGCTGCGCGGTCGTATGCACTGTCGTCGAAGGCCTATTCTTACGCAAAGCTCTGCGACACGCAGGACTGCCAGGTGTACGGCGGCGCGGCACTGCGCGACAAAGTCGGCGGAAAGTTGACCGTCCTCGAGGATCTGCGCACGAACGCTGCCATCACCGACACCTCGGGCTTCGTCATGCGTGACGGAAACGGCAAGGTGGTGCGTACCGAGTTCACCTCGTCGAATGGTGGACGCACCGCGGGCACCACGTTCCCACTGCGCGTCGATGGCGGCGACATTGCCGCCGACCCCGCCGAACTGCGTTGGTCGAACGTCATCTCGAAAGCCGCCATCGAAAAGAGATACCCCGAGATCGGCGTGCTCGTCTCGGTTGTCACCACCCACGACGGGTTGGGTGGCGAATGGAACGGCTACGCAACGAGCGTCGCCATCAACGGCACCGCGGCGACGAAGACTTTGACCGGCTGGGAATTCCGTTCGGCGTTCAGCCTGCGCGCACCGTGGTACGAAACGACACCGATCTACGGCGCGGCACCGGACGCACCGGTGGTCGGGTCGATGCTGTTCATCGGCGACAGCGTGAGCGAGAGCACTCGGACCGAATTCGAGAGCGTCGTCCTGCCCGCCTACCCCACGACCAACATTCAGATTGCGTCCGGACGGTGCATGGTCGGCGCAACCTGCCTCGGCCAACCCGACGGACTGTCGATCATCAACGCTCTGACGCCCGAACAGACACCGGCGATCGCACTCGTTGCACTCGGCTACAACGACATGTCGATGTCGTACGCAACGGAGATCGACCAGGTTGTCGCTGCGCTCACCACTCGCGGCGTTCAGCGCATCGTGTTCGTGAACATGTCGACGCGCCGCCAGACCGCCGACTACGGAACGATGAACGCGATGCTCGCCAACGCTGCAATCGCCTACCCGAACGTGACGGTGCTCGACTGGAACGCGTACTCATCGGATGCGGAGGAGTGGCGCTGGTTCGTGAAGGACGACAACGTTCACCTCACGGCCACCGGCCAGACGGAGTTCGCTCTCTTCCTGCGCTCACAGCTCGATGCGCTGCGCACACAAGGTCTGCTCCCCCTCACTCCCTCGCCGTTGAACTTCGTCATCGGCCTGCCGCTGAAGGAAAAGGACCAGGGCAACATGGTCCGCACCCTCCAGGTGGCGCTCAACAAGGCGCTGCGACTGCGCAAGCGCGCCATCAAACTCGACGGGATCTACGGCGACACCACCAGGACCCGCGTCGCCAAGTACGAGACCATGACGGGCCTTCCTGTCGACGGAGTCGCCGACGAGGCGGTGTGGAAGGGCCTCGGCCTCGATGCGAGGCCCGCGTTGTCGGTGATGAAGGCCGGTACGAGGCATGCGTCGGTCAAGACGGTGCAGGCATCACTGGCACGCGTGATGAAGGTCAGCCTGCCGACCACCGGCATCTTCGACACCACGACTCGCAATCACCTGCGCGAATTCCAACGCAGGATGAACCTGCGGCCGAGCGGTGTCGTGAACCGACCTACCTGGTTGGCGCTGATGACGACTTCAGCTCAGACTCGGTGACGCCGAACAGGCGGCACCACGACTCGTCGCTCACCATCTCGGAGTAGTACTCGCGGTACTCGCACTTCAGTCTCGGATACTCGCGGCGCAACCGCATGAGACTCGAACGCAGGGCACGCATATCGGCCCAGAAGCGCGCGGCGTCGCGTTCGAGCACGTATCCCTCGTCGAGTCGCGGATGGCGGTGCAGCAACTTCGTGCTGCGCGTTGCCAGACCAACGGCGCGCGAATTGATCGGCGCGACCGACGTACGCTTGCGCAGCGTCCACTTGGGCAGGATGTAACCACCGACCAGCGGAACAGCCGCGATGAATCCCAGAAGGCGGATCGGCTTCGGGATGCCTCCGGGAACCTGCAGGGCGGCGAGTTCCGGCGGTAACGGGGCGGCTTTCTCCTCGGGGCACGTGCGCACCTCGTCGTGCATTGCCGAATGGTCGACGTTGCGCCAGAAGTCGGGACCTTCGAGATAGTGGTCGAGGCCCTTCAGCATGTACTCGAGGCTGGCGTAACGCAGAGAGAACAGGTTGCGGAACCCGAACGACAACGTGCGATATGCAGTGTGGTACCAACGGTGCTTGTCGTAGACGAGTGTCTCGATCAACAGCATGTTGCGCGTCTCGTAGTACAGCGTCATCGGCCCGTTCTTCAGAGCGAAGTCGGCGTGCCACACGGCGACGCCCTTCATGGTGATCGTGTGCTCCCCCGTGTGCATCAGGCCGAAAGCGACGTCATCTCCGCGCACGAACACCGGTAGCGGGTTGTCCTTGCCAACCGTGATCGGGAATGCGGTGAACCACCAGGCCGTGTACTCGAACTGTGACTCCGGCTCGTCGGCGAGCACCGTGATGCGATCACGCAGGTCGTCTTCGCGACCAACGGCCCGCAGCGGATACGTGTAACGCCACGCATAGTGCGAGCCGGCCTCGAACTGCATCCACGGAATTTCCTCGGAGATCATCGCGCCGTGGACACAGAGACGTGGGTCGGTGGCGTAGCGGAACAGGGCGATCGCCCGCACGACGGACTCGACTTCCATCGTGATGTCGTCGTCCATGAAGAGAACGTGGGTGGTCCACCCATCGTTGCGGGCGTGCATCAGGCCGCGGGCGAACCCACCCGCTCCGCCGAGGTTCGGGTTCGGAACGACACGCACCGACAGGCCATCGCCGGGCGGCAGTTCGAGGTTGCGCCCGTTGTCGACGATCGTCACCCGGAAGGCCTCTGCGACGGAGGGGACCTCGCGCGCGAGGCGACGCACGCGTTCGACGTTTGCGGTGACGTAGGGCTGGCGATTGAAGGTGGTGATGCAGGCGTTCAGGTGAACGTCCCGTAGTGGAGCATTCGCTGCGTACCAACCACCGCGCACGAGATGCGCACCGCGCACCCGCACGTAATACGAATCGACGTTCGTGTCGGCGAGTTCCACCAATCGAATCGACACCGTGCCGGCCGCCGACGCACGCGTCGACTCGACCACCTTTTCGCTCATTCGCTTGACGGCAACGACTTCTACCTCAGCCGGCCCGTCGACCTCGACGGCGACGTGCAGTTCACCCACCGACGTCTTGCGACGCCAACGAGCGGCGTGGAAGACGCCGAAGTAGGTGTCGTACGACTCGCTGCCCTCGCCGGAACGCACGTACAGAGGCGGCTCGAGAACATCGGGCCCCACCGGGAGAATGCGCTGCAGCAAGTGCGCTTCGGGGAACGGAGGAGTCCAAGTCACAGCGGATCCACCGAGAAGGGTGCACCGTCACGACCGGTGTCCCACGCGTCGAGAAGCGCACGCGCAGCACCGAGGGCTTCGTGAATCGTCACGTCCATGTCGAGATAACGATACGTGCCGAGGCGACCCACGAAGGTGACGTTGCGCAGCGCCGACACCATGTCGACGTACTTGCGCAGCTGGTCCTTTTCCTTAACCAAACGAATCGGATAGTACGGAACATCATCGGCACCACAGAGGCGGCTGTACTCGTGGTAGGTCACGGTGCGCTCGTGCGACTCCCACGGCGCGAAGTGCTTGTGCTCGGTGATGCGCGTGTAGGGCACGTCGGGATCGCAGTAGTTCATGACCGGACATCCCTGGAAATCGCCCTCGTGGACCGACTTGTCGAAGTCCAGCGTTCGGTAGCCCAAGCGACCGTGTTCGAAGTCGAAGTAGGCGTCGATCGGCCCGCTCCACACGACGTGATCGAAAACGGCCAGGTCGGCCCGCGACCTCGACACACCGAGCGTCACCGAGATCGACGGATGATCAAGAATGTTGGCAACGATCGGCGTGTAACCGTCGCGCGGAATCGCCTGGTACGGATGGTTGAAGTACGAGTCCTCGTAATTGAACCGCACCGGCAGGCGCGCGAGAATAGAAGCGGGCAGTTCATCGGGGTCGACACCCCACTGCTTGCGGGTGTATCCGTCGAAAAAGGCCGCGTACAAATCGGGCCCGACGAATCGCAGGCCCTGTTCGCGAAAGGTCTGGGGATTCGTGATCGACGTATCGGCTTTCGACGAAATGAACGCTTCGGCCTCGGACGGCGTGAGAGTGGTGCCGAAGAACTGGTTGATCGTCAACAGGTTCACCGGCAGCGAGAACACCCTTCCCTGCGTCGTGGCCCTCACCCTGTGGTTGTAAGGCATCATCACGCCGAAGCGGTTGATGTACTGCCACACGTGTTCGTGCGCCGTGTGGAAGATGTGGGGTCCGTAGACGTGAACCATCACGTCGCCCTCTTGGCGCTCCGTGTGGCAGTTACCCGCGATGTGTGCCCGCGAGTCGAACACCTCGACGCGGTGGCCGGACTCGGCAAGTTCGCGGGCCATCACCGCGCCGGAGAAACCGGCGCCGACCACGGCGACATGACGGGGGGCATGGGGCACGCCGTCAGCCTAAATGAGGCGGGCCGAACGGGCCCGACTAATGCGACATCTGCGGGCCACAGAGGCCCTCGAGGTCCTTCACCTGAATGCGGTCACGGTTCTCGTGGGTCACCGGATTGTTCGGGTCGGTGCGCAACTTGAACGTGCGGAAAACCATGTCGGTGGTGTCGACTGCGAGCACGCGACCGATCAACGAGTCACCGAGGTCGAGCAACAACTTGATCGTCTCGAGCGCCTGGATCGAACCGACGATGCCGGGAAGAACACCGAGCACGCCGGCTTCGGCACACGACGGCGCAAGTTCGGCCGGCGGCGGTTCGGGAACCATGTCACGGTACGTCGGACCGCGCAGCGGATGGAACACGCTGACCATTCCCTCGAAACGGAAAATCGAACCGTGGACGACGGGAATGCCGAGCTTCACACTCGCGTCGTTCAACAGGTAGCGGCTCGGGAAGTTGTCGGCGCCGTCGACGATCACGTCGTAGCCGGCGATGATGTCCATGATGTTGCTGGCATCGAGACGCGTGTCGTAGGTGACGACGTTGACGTCGGGGTTGATGAGAGTGAGCGTCTTTTTCGCCGAATCGACCTTGCGGTCGCCCACGCGGTCGAGGTTGTGCAGGATCTGGCGCTGCAAGTTCGACGCATCGACGACGTCCATGTCGACGATGCCGATGGTGCCGACGCCCGCGGCGGCGAGATACAACGCAGCCGGTGAACCAAGACCACCGGCACCGAGCATCAGCACCTTCGAATCGAGCAACTTCGCCTGCCCCTCGACTCCAACTTCCGGCAGCAACAAGTGGCGCTGGTAGCGGTTCTTCTGGTCGGCCGTGAGCGACACCGGCGTCTTCCACGGCTTGCCTTCGTCCTTCCAGCGACCGAAACCACCGTCCATCGACACGACGTCGGTGTAACCAAGCTCTGCGAGTGTCTTTGCGGCGAACGCGCTGCGAATGCCACCGGCGCAATAGACGATGACGGGCATCGACTTGTCGGTGATGCGGCCTTCGATCTGCGCTTCGAGGTGACCGCGCGGGATGTGCAGCACGCCCGTCAGCGCACCTTGCTCGAACTCGTCGGGTTCGCGCACGTCCAGAACCACCACACCACCGGCGGAGATGCGGCGCTGCGCCTCGTTCGTGTCGATTTCGGTGATGGACGCCTTCGCCTGGGACAAAAGGTCACGGAAACTGGCCATGGTAAAAGCCTACCTATCGGGTCGGGAATTCCCCCGCGTCAGTCGGCAACCTGAACAAGGCCGGGCAGCACCTCGCTGATGTCCCCCACGACGAGCGCATCGGCGAGGCGGTCCATTTCGGTCGGTCCGCCGTTGACGATGACCACCTTGGCGCCCGCCGCCTTTGCCCGCGGCACCGCGTTCGCCACCGGGAACACCGACAGGGTCGAACCGATCGCCAGAAAGAGGTCGCACGCCTCGGCGGCCGCCATCGCCCGGGCGATCACCTCGGGCACGAGCGCCTGACCGAAAGAAATGGTGTCGCTCTTCAGGATGCCGCCGCACTCGCGGCACGGCGGGTCGGCTTCACCGACGCGCACGCGCTCGAGTGTCTCGGCCATCGGCAACCTGTCGCTGCACGACCAGCAGACGCTGCGGAACATCGTGCCGTGCACCTCGATCACACGGTCGGGATCGTTGCCGGCGCGCTGGTGCAGTTCGTCGATGTTCTGCGTCACCAAAGCGTGCAATCGACCCTGACGCTCCAACTCGACCAAGGCAAGGTGGCCATCATTTGGCTGCGCACTCCATGCCGGTGAGTGGATCCGGCTCTGCCACGCCAATTCACGCACCTCCGCATCGGCGAGATAGTGCTGCAACGTCGCCATCTTTTCGGCCTTGGGGTTCTGCGTCCACAAACCGTTCGGCCCACGGAAATCGGGAATACCCGAGTTGGTCGAGATCCCCGCACCGGTGAGAACCGTGATGCGCCGCGCCCCCGACACGAGTTCGTGCGCGTCTGCAAAGTTCGATCCGCTCATGTGAGTCCCGGACGAATCAAACGATGCGCAACGTGACGCGACGAGGTGGCGACACGCAGCTCCACGGCACCGGTTCGTTGTGCCCATGCATCGACTGCCATGTCCCAGTATCGATACGCATCGGGGTCGAGCCGAACGACCGCATTCGCCGATCCGCCTGCGGGCACTTCGACTCGCGTGAAGCCGACGAGTTTCTGTTCTGGTTCGTCGCGGTCGAGACCCGTACGGTCGATGACATGGGCATACACCTGAACGATCTGAACACCGTTGCGATCACTCGTGTTATCGAGTGACACCTCAACCGTGAAGTCGTCGATGAGATGCGCGCCGACGACCGTGACCACGGCATAACCCAGACCGAAACCAAATGGAAACAGCGGTGTTCGACCGATTGTGTCGAAATGTCGGTAACCAATGAGACGACCCTCCCTGTATGGCGCGACACCATCTCGGCCGGGGTGAAACTCGCTCGCAGGAGTGTCGTCCATGCGCCGCGGAAACGTGACCGGTAGGCGTCCCTGGGGCTCGCTGTCGCCCAGCAACATGTCGACGAGCGCCTCGCCCATTTCCTGGCCGCCGAACCAGGTGAAGACGACGGCATCTACTTCGTCGAGCCACGGCATTGTTACGGGTGACCCGGCGTTCACAACCACGATCGTGACGGGACTCACCCGCGCGACCTCGCTGATCAAGCGGTCCTGCTCGCCCGGCAAATCGGTGTCGGTGCGATCCCAGCCTTCGGACTCCCAGTCTTCGTTGGTTCCGACCACGACAATCGACATGTCGCTTCCCGAAGCAAGAGACACCGCCTCACCAACCATGTCGGCGGGAAGAGGCGCGCGCATACCCAGGTTGATGCCACCGACGCTGGACGCCTCGGTTGGCTGGCGAAGCTCGACAACCACATGGTGAGTGTGACCTGCGGTGAGCGCGACGGATCCGCGCATCTCGACCTTGCCCGTACCGAAGAATGAGCCGCCTTTCGGTGCGTCACTGTTGTCGACAATAGACGCACCATCGACGAAGACACGCGCGTCACCCACCGTTTCGATCCCGACATCCCACGAAGCGGTGACGTTCGGGACGAAGTCGAATGCAAGACGCGCGCCAAACGCAAGACCAACACCCGTACGTCGCCCGGGATCACGAGTCCAGAAAATTTGTGTCGTCGGTGGCCGAGACGTGCGAATGGGTGTCGCCAATGGATCATCAAGTTCGTTCGGTATCGCGAAGATGTCGAGCGCGAGGTTGCTGACCATCGCCGCATCGACCTCGGGAACCCGCTTGTTGATGTCGCACCCTCCCGCATGTTGCACGAGAACACCCATTGGTTCGAGTCGTGCGCGCAACGCGTCAAGCGGATGTGAAACATGTGTGGGCGTAACGAAGGCACTGCCGCCACCAAGAGTGCGGCAGTTCCGCGCGTTCGGCCCGATCACCGCGACGCTCGCGCCCGATGGAACCGCGAGCGGCAGTGGAGGTTTCCCTGACTTGTCGGTCGAGTTTCGCAGCAGCACCATGCCGCGTCCCGATGCGCGCCGGATGAGCGCTCGGTCATCGGGGTGGTCGTTCGTTGTTTCAGGCCCCGGCTCGGCTTCGAGCGCGCCAACGCGTTCCATGACCGCGAGGAGATTCCTCACGGACCTCCGCACTTCGGCTTCGGTAACCACACCAGCGCGCACGGCACCGACCAATTTGTCGCCACGGTGTCGCGTCGGCCCCGGCATCTCGAGGTCGAGACCAGCAGCCATACCTTCAATGGTCGAGTGCAACCCGAACCAGTCGCTCATCACCAAACCATCGAAACCCCACTCGTCGCGCAGTACTTGTGTGAGTAACCAACCGTGATCGGCCGCATGCAGCCCGTTCACTTTGTTGTACGACGACATCACCGACATCACACCCGCGTCACGAACGGCTCGCTCGAAGGGGATCAGATAGATCTCACGCAGTGTGCGCATGTCAACCTGTGAGTCGATCGACATGCGCTCAAACTCGGTGTCGTTGCAGACGAAGTGTTTGATGCAACTAGCGACACCCTGGGACTGGACACCCTGTACGTAGGCCACGGCCATTTCAGCCGTGAGATGAGGATCCTCACCCATCGACTCGAAGTTTCGTCCACCAACCGGGGTGCGGTGCAGGTTCACCGTTGGTGCCAGGTGCACTCGCGCACCCTTGTGCTGCAGTTCGCGCCCAAGCAGTTCGCCGATCGCACGCACCAGCTCGACGTCCCAGGTTGCAGCAAGTGACGACCCACACGGCACGTTGAGGGACGGCGCCCCACCGAAACGCGTGCCGCGGACCCCCGCCGGCCCATCGCTGACACGCATCCGTGGAATACCAAGTCGTTCGATCGGGGCGGTGTGCCACGCATCGTGACCCGCAAGAAGCGTGACCGCCTCTTCGAGCGTGAGTCGTGCGACAAGGGTGTCAACCTGGTTGTTGGCCATTGACGCCGATGCTACGGCTGTCGCGGGGCGGTGGTCTCACGCACACATGGGGTCATGACGCTCACCACATCGACGACATCCAACGCAACCCTTGCCGTGTACCCATGGACCGACCCGATCTTCGATTCGGTCGGATTCCCCGCACGCAGCGACTACGTCGAACAGTTCTGGTTGGGAATCCTCGGCCCAACCGCCACGTGGCTGCTTCGCCGCCTTGCCGCGGGCTTCGACCACTACCCCGACGGATTCGAGCTCGACCTCCCAGAAACCGCGCAGGCTCTCGGTACGACGTACCGACCCGGCCACGAATCGCCGTTCACCCGCGCGATCGAACGCCTCTCGATTTTTGGTCTGGCACAGCCCTACGCGAACGGCCTGGCAGTGCGCACGCGCGTGCCGCTTCTTCCCGATCGGTATCTGCCCCGCCTGCCGCGCTACTTACGCGACGCGCACGCGGGTTACGCGGCCTAAACGACTGTGTTGATCGCCTAAACGGCGGTGAAGTTGCAGACGGTGTCGATCAGCAGACGCGTGCCGAAGGCAGTTGCGCCCTTTTGCATCCAGCCGTCGTCGCCGTCGACCTTCATCGGCCCGGCAATGTCGAGGTGAGCCCATGGGGTGTCCCCGACGAATTCACCGAGGAACAGTCCTGCGGTGATCGACCCACCGTACGGGCCGCCGATGTTGCGCATGTCCGCCACGGTGGAATCCAGAAGTCTGCGGTACTCCCTCACCAACGGAAGTGGCCAGACGGGTTCGTCGACGCGTGCCGATGCCTTGCGCAACTGCTCGACGAGTGCGTCATTGTTGCCCATCACGCCGGCGACTTTCTCGCCGAGGGCAACGATGCAGGCGCCGGTCAGCGTTGCAATGTCGATGATGGCGTGTGGCTTCGCCTCGGTTGCCAGCGAAAGACCGTCGGCAAGGATCAGGCGCCCTTCCGCATCGGTGTTGTGGATCTCGACGGTCTTGCCGTTGCGCATCGTGAGCACGTCGCCGAGCTTCAGTGCCGAGCCCGAAGGCATGTTGTCAGTGCACATGAGGTATGCGGTCACCTGCACCTTGCAGTTCAGTGAGGCGAGCGTGCTCATCGTCGCCAGTACTGCGGCCGCACCCGACATATCCATCTTCATCACGGCATGCGACGGGTCCGAGGGCTTCAGTGAAATACCACCCGAGTCGTACATGACACCCTTGCCGACGAGAACGACGTGGCCCTTGCGACCTTTGATGATCTTCGCGCCGGACTTCGGCGTGTAGACGAGCTTCACCATGCGCGGCGGTTCGGTGCTGCCCATGTTCACTCCGAGAATGCCGCCGCATCCCATGTTGGCCAATTGATCGCGGTCGTACACCATGACGGCGAGACCGGTCGCCTCACCGATGGCAACCGCGCGATCCGCCATCATGCGCGCGGTGAGATATGCAGGAGGCATGTTCGCGAGATCACGCGCCATGCACACCGCATCGGCACCCGTGGTGCCGCGCGCGACGCCGTTGCGGACCGCGGCCGCCGTCTTTGACGACGCGGTCAACACCACCGTTTCGATCTTCGACGCCGACGACTTGTCGTTCTTCAGATCGGTGTAACGGTGCGTGGCGAGGCGGAAACCCTCGACCACCGCCTGTGCGATCTGCGCGCGGTTGCCCGTTCCCGCGTCGGCCAGACCCGTCGACACCGACGTCGACCTCGACACCGCGCGAGCCAGCGCAGCCGAGGTGTTGCGCGCCTCGGTCGGGCCGAATTTCCGTGGATCACCGATGCCGACGGCAACGATGGTCCGTGAACCACGCAGACCATGAAGCACCAGCGTCTGGCCGACCTTTGCATCGAAGCCACGCGCCGACAACTGCTTGCGGTTGAGACCGAGCTCGGACGGCACCGCACCGTCGGAAGCAACGACGACGCCGAGTGCGTCGGTGGTCGATGACGAACGGGAAACCTTGAAAGAGATGCTCACACGGAGCAGTCTATGAAATCGCGTGCGCTAAGAAACCGTGCGAACGGGCTTGCTCTTGCCCTCTTGCCAACGTGCCATCGTCCACAACAGGTCGGACAGTCGGTTCAGGTAGGGCACAACGCACGACGGCGAGGGCGCAGCGGCGACCGAGTGACGCTCGGCGCGGCGTACAACCGTGCGGGCAAGGTCGAGCCAGGCCGACACCGGGTGCTCCCCCGGCACGACGAACTCGGTCGGCGGCTCGAACTGGGTGTCGAGATGGTCAATGAGGTGTTCCATGCGATCGACCATGTCGGGCGCGACGCACGACTGGCCGGGAACGAGTTTGTGGCGGTTTTCGGGCAGCGTCGCAAGTTCGGCCATCAGCACCCACAGATCGCGCATGAATGGCTCGAGCATCTTCACGACTTCGGCCGAGCGGGCGTCACCGACGTTGGTGGCGGCAGCACTGCGCGCAAGACCGAGAACCGCCTGAGCCTCGTCGACGGTGCCGTACGCACGGGGCAGTTCGGAGTCCTTCGGCACGCGCCCGCCGTAGAAGAGACCTGTCGTACCGTCGTCTCCGTCACGTGTGTAGATCGGTTGGCGTGCCATGCGCCATTGACGCTAGTTCGCAAAGAACGATCGGGCCCGATCGTGTGCGGATAACTTGAAGGTCTCATGGCACGTCAGACCTACCTCGAAGCCGTCAATGAGCGCGTCGTCGTCTTCGACGGTGCCTTCGGCACCTTCGTTCAGGACCTCGACCTCGGACCCGACGACTTTGGTGGCCCGTCACTCGAGGGCTGCAACGAAATGCTGTGCCTCACCCGACCCGATGCCATTCGTGCAATGCACGAGGCATTCCTTGCGGTGGGTGTCGACGCCATCGAGACCGCGTCGTTCGGATCGTTCTCCACGGTGCTCGCCGAGTACGACATCCCCGAACGCGCCTACGAACTGAACGTCGCGGCTGCGCGCCTCGCGCGCGAGGTCGCAAGCGGTTTCGAAGCAGATGGCCGCAGTCGTTTTGTTGCCGGCTCGATCGGGCCCGGCACCAAGCTGCCGAGTCTCGGCCACATCGGATTCAGTGAGCTCCACGATTCGTACGTCGAACAGGCGCGCGGGCTTCTCGACGGCGGCAGCGACCTGTTCCTCATCGAGACCTGCATGGATCTGCTGCAGATCAAAGCTGCGATGCAGGCCTGTCGCAAGGCGATGAAGATCGTCGGTCGCGAAGTACCCATTCAGGTGCAGGTCACGATGGAGACCACCGGCCGCATGCTGGTCGGAACCGAGATCGGCGCCGCTCTCGTCGCCCTCGAAGCGATGCGCCCCGACGTCATTGGCATCAACTGCGCAACCGGTCCTGCCGAGATGCAGGAACACCTGCGCCACCTCTCGCAGCACTCACCCATTCCCATCTCTGTCCTGCCGAACGCCGGCTTGCCGAGCGTCGTCGACGGTCGCACGCACTACGACCTCACCCCGGCCGAGCTTGCATCGTTTCATCGCCATCACGTCGTCGACCTGGGTATCACCGTGGTCGGCGGATGCTGCGGAACGACGCCCGAGCACCTGCGCCAGGTCGTCGAGGCCGTGCGCAACGTCACCCCAGCGAAACGCACGCCGGTTCTCGAGCCGTCGCTCACTTCCCTCTACTCCCCGGTGCCGATCCGCCAGGACAACTCGTTCCTCATCATCGGCGAACGCACCAACACCAACGGCTCGAGGGCATTCCGTGACCTCATGCTCGTCGGCGACTGGGATGGCTGCACGAAGATGGGTAGCGACCAGGTGCGCGAGGGTGCCCACATCATCGACGTCTGCGTCGACTACGTGGGGCGCAACGGCGCCATCGACATGGACGAAATCGCAAGTCGTTTCGCCTCACAGGTCAGCGTGCCCCTTGTTCTCGACTCGACCGAACCCGAGGTCATGGAGGCCGCACTGCGCCACAACGGTGGGCGTGCGGTGTTGAACTCGGCCAACCTCGAGGACGGCGAGGAACCGGGTAGTCGCCTCGACCGCGTCTTTTCCCTCGCTCGCGACTACGGGTGCGCGGCGGTGTGTCTGCTCATCGACGAGCGTGGCCAGGCCCGCGATGTCGAATGGAAGATGGAAGTCGCCCACCGTCTGCACAAGATCGCCACCGTGCGTTACGGCCTGCGCGCAAGCGACCTCATCTTCGATGCGCTCACCTTTCCGCTCGGCACGGGCGACGCCGACCTGCGCCGCGACGGCATTGCAACGATCGAGGCCATCCGGCGCATCAAGTCGGAGATTCCGGGCGCGTTCACCACACTGGGCGTCAGCAACGTCAGCTTCGGCCTGAAGCCTGCGCTGCGTCAGGTCTTGAACTCGGTGTTCCTGGCCGAATGCGTCGAAGCCGGCCTCGACTCGGCAATCGTGCACGCCAGCAAGATCCTTCCGTTGTCGCGCATTCCCGACGACCAGAAGGCCGCATGCAACGCGCTCATCTGGGACCGGCCCCACGAGGGACAAGATGCCCTCACGGCACTGTTGACGATGTTCGAAGACGTGCAGTCGGTTTCCGCCGTCAAGGAAGACCGCAGCGACTGGCCCCTCGATCGCCGACTGAAGCAGCGCATCATCGATGCCGAGCGCGACGGCCTGACCGACGATCTCGACACCGCGATGTCACAGGGCATTGCACCCTTGACCATCATCAATGACATCCTCCTCGACGGCATGAAGGTCGTCGGCGAACTGTTCGGCTCGGGCCAGATGCAACTTCCCTTCGTGCTGCAAAGCGCCGAAACAATGAAGATGGCCGTTGCCCACCTCGAACCACACATGGAAAAGACTGAAGGGCAAACCTCGAAGGGTCGGCTCGTCCTCGCCACGGTCAAGGGCGACGTGCACGAC